>Ga0255058_10000575_pt1 | contig 21638 bp, 26 predicted proteins | sample Cases_109_9_MG_FD_188637 | JGI IMG/M metagenome (GOLD analysis project Ga0255058, IMG submission 188637) | Seawater microbial communities from Amundsen Gulf, Northwest Territories, Canada - Cases_109_9 | ecosystem: Environmental > Aquatic > Marine > Gulf | place: Canada: Northwest Territories... | reverse complement strand
CAACCGGATCAACTCAGCCGGGACCCGGTCCTATTAAGTAAGCATACCGCGTGCCAACCAGTCGGAGCTGACTCTCAGATCCAGATAGTACGAACCAGTACTATAACTGGCTGCGGGCTCCCAACCCTGGACCCCGATCATCAGAAGTTTAATAAAACGAACCTATGTATTGACAAACCGTATAACATGTTTAAATAAACAGCATGGCGAGCTCAAAAGCAGCCCAGACGTGCCCGGCATGTGGCGACGCGCTCCAGATCGAGCGTTTGGGGTGTGGTTCGTGCGGCAGCCGGGTCGAAGGAACGTTCCGCCTCCCCCGGCTGGCGCGGCTCTCCCCCTACAGCCAGCGCTTGGTCGAGCAGCTCGTCTTGTCGAGCGGGAGCCTCAAGGCGGTCGCCAAGAACGTCGGCGTCTCGTACCCGACGATCCGGAAGCGGATCGACGCGCTGATCGCCGAGCTGGGGGCCCAGTTGGAGGCCGACGACCGCTTTCGCAAGGAGCTCCTGGAACGGGGCGAGCAGTCGGCCACCGATGCAGTCCAAGAGATCGAATCGAGCTAGGGGGGAGCGATGGAAGGTGAGTTTCACATCCGTGAGCTGATCGACGCCGGCAAGATTCCGGCAGGCGAGGGCCAGCGCTTGATCGAAGCGCTACACGCCGCCGAGTCCCGCGACCGGGTCTTGCGCGAGGGACTGGCCGAGATCGAGTCCACCAAGAGGGCCAGTCTCAGGTGGGCCCTGGCGGCCGTCGGGTTCGCGCTGCTGGCACTGGTCGTACTGGTGGCGCTCGTTCTGACGCCGGCTCGCCAGCCGACCTCGGTCGAGGAAACCCCCACATCGCCGACGGCGACCGGGCGGTGATCCTGTTCCTCAATGACTCCAACCATCTTCTGGCGCCGTGGGTTTTCCACAGGACGCGAGGGGTGGCAGCTGGGGGGCAGCATGTACCCCGACGTGATTGGCTACAATCACCTCAATCAGTGGCACTTTCGGCGCCGCGATCACGCCTACATGTTCGCCTTCTCGGACTTTCGGCTGGACGAAAACGGGTTCGCGTTCTATCGCCCATAGGGCTCGCGGTCAATCCTGCTCAGCTAATCTCCCAGCAATCGGTACGACCCGATCTCCGTCATCTCCATCACGACGGGAGGTTCATCGCACCGCTCCTTGATGTTCTGTGTGAACACCTGAAACGCATCCAGGCCGGCGAGCGGATTGCTACCGTCGGCCGTCTCGATCGACGCGATGTGGACGAAGGTGACGTCATCCTCCAGTCTAAAAGACGCGTAGCGTAGACCGGACGGCTGGTCTGCCTTCAACTGCTCGAAGACTTTCTCGATCAGTCCCTGGTTCTCGTCGGCTCGATCGGGTTTAACGCGGTATCGTACCAACATGCGCTTCATCTCCAAGCTCCCTTCAGTAGTCACCAATCCACAGGAGGCATCAATGAGTCATGACACGATAGAAGGCGGTCCGGATCGGTTACAAGAGCTGACCCCGGATGTGACGCGTGCGCTCAACCAGCTGCGGAAGACGGCCTACGCTGAGGGCGTGCTGCCGAGCCGGATCAAGATCGGGGTCGGTCTCGCGATCTCGGCGGCGATCCGGTGCGAGCCGTGCATCGAGGGGTACGCACGCTCGGCCGCCAAATCGGGCTTGAGCGAGGACGAGCTGGTCGAGCTCCTGAACGTCGTCATGACGATGCAGGGGTGCGCCGGGCAGCCGTGGGCCCGCAAGGCGCTGGCGGCCTTCGAGCGGAGCACCTGACCCACCCGGACCGTCGACGGTACGGAATACCCGCGTCCGACACAAACGTATCAGCATTCGAACGCGGTCCCCCGACGGTGCCGACGACCCCGGATGGAGTTAACGACCCGAGGACCGACACCGCCGCGTGACCGACAACGCAAGGAGAACCGATTGTGCCGACGCGATTTCGATTCCACGCGGCCGCACCGTTGTTCGCACTGCCTCTCATCCTGGGTGCGTGCGCCGCCCGAAGCCAGCTCTCACCATCGCAATCCGCCCATCGCGTGGCCGGCGACCCGAACTCCGCGGTCGTATCGACCGGCGGGGTCCAGGTCACCACCAACACCGACGTCTGGTCCGGCGATCCAGAGCGCTTCAACCGATTACTCCCGATCCTGGTCACGATCACCAACGATGGCGACGTGCCGTTGCGCGTCCGCCACAGCGACTTCTCGCTGGTGACGTCGACCGGCGAGCGAGTGACCGCGACCTCGCCGTTCGATCTCGACATGGTCGAGGTCCAGGCCTACGACACACCGATCTATCCGTACGCTGCCCTGGGGTACGGCGCGCACTCCGCATACGGCTCGAGCAGCTTCAGGCGCTTCGGCCGCTACGGGCGTTTCGGCACTGTCGGTCATTTCGGTGGATTCGGAGGGTACGGCTACCCGTTCGGAGGTTCCCACTACGCGCCGTTTCAGCGGATCCCGCTGCCGACCGGCGACATGGTTTCCAAGTCGCTGCCCGAACGGCTCCTGGAGCCCGGCGAGCGGACGTCGGGGTTCCTGTTTTTCAAAGAGTTCAGCCACGATTTCGACCGAGTCGAGTTCGAGGTCGAACTGGTAAACGCCGAGACGCGGGACCGGTTTGCAACGCTAGAGATTCCGTTCACAACCGACGATCCAATCGACGCCGCGTCAGGACGTGGCCGGACGGTCGAGATCGAGGGCGTGGAGCCAACCGGCGCCGCCGCTCGTCAAATCGGTAACGACGGCGTGGGGGTCGACACCCCCGCTGCCAGAGAGTTCGACTACTAAACGTTTTCTGACGAATCCGATTCTCTACTCAAAGAGGTGCCCGATGAATACCCGCGCGAAAACGATCGATTGGACGATGATAGACGAGATAAGGCGAACGATCTTCTGGAGTGCTGTCGGCCTAACGCTGCTGGTTGCTCAGACCGCCCACGGCCAGAGTGCGCCCGACCCGCAAATCACCGCGGCAGCGGCCACGCTCGTCCCGGCCGGTGACGTGCGTTACGGCTTCCGCGGTGATGTCGTTCTGGTCGAACTCACGACGCGGAAGTGTGCTCGCTGCGACGAGGTCGCCGCCTGGACGCGCAATCAGTATGACTCACTCGGTGGTTTTGGACTGGTGACCGTGAACGTCGACGCCCTCCCGGACCAGGAGTGGGGCGACCCCTACTTGGTCGAGACGCTACGTGCCAACGGCCTAGCGTGGCCGGCCGAAACCGGCGATCAGCTCAGGGCATGGCGCGCCTCGGGCATCACCGATGATTGGCCGGCGCTGCTCGTTTTCGACCGTAACGGAGAACTGTTCTACGCTGGCATCGGCGAAAGTGCGTCGGGCGACGCGGGACACGCGATCCGCAAGGCGGTCGACGCACCGGAAGCATACGTGGACGCGCCCATCCGCTCTGAGCCCAGGTATTAGAGCCTAACGCAAGCCTCTACGCACGATCGGCCGGCCGCCGCGGCGCTCAATCTCGCTAAAGCCAGCGTCCTCGAACATCGTGAGCGCGCCCGAGAACATGGCCGCGTTGTCCTTGCGGCCGCGCGAGGCGTCGATCGGGTACCCTTCCACGTGCTTGGCACCGCGCCGCTTGGCGTACTTGATCGCCGCGTCCAGAAGGTCAGTCGCCACGCCGGTGCCGCGGTAGCCTTTCTTGATGTAGAAGCAGACGATCGACCACACGGGCGTGTCGTCGACACGCTTGAGCTTGGGGGAGCGTTCGAGCCGACCGAACTGCTCACGCGGACCCAGCGAAACCCAGCCGACGGGTTCCCCGTCTAGATAACCGAGAAGCCCGGGGACCTCGTCGTCGTCGACCAGCTTCTTGAACCCCTTCTTGAGTCCTTTACCAGCCTTCTCGCTGAACTCCTTCGACGTGACCCGCCACCACATGCACCAACAACCGGAGTAGGCGCCCGAGGGGCCGAAGAGCTCCACGAGATCGTCCCAACGATCGGGGGTCAGCGGATGGACTTTGAGCTTGGTCAATCAGTTATGCGGTATAGGTCGGCTCCTCGATGCCCAGCACTCGGTCCTTGAGCGGCGGGAAGTTCTCACGCGCTTGCCGCACCGCATCGAGATCGATCTCGGCGCGCAGGATCCCCGGCTTCTCGTCAAGCTCGGCTATCCGTTCGCCCCACGCGTCGTAGACGCCGGAGTGTCCGGCGTAGGGGTGAGTCGACTGTTGACCGGCGGCGTTGCACGCCACCAGCGCAGCCTGGTTTTCAATCGCTCGTGCCTTCAGCAAGGTGCGCCAGGCGTCGACCCTCGGATATGGCCACGCAGAGACGATCAAAAAGAGCTCGGCGCCGAGATCCACCTGTTGACGATAGATCTCTGGAAACCGCAAGTCGTAGCAAATCGACAGCCCAACGTTGATCCCGAGCGCCTCGAGCGCGACCACATCTTGCCCGGCGCTCAGAACGTCTGCCTCGCGCGCTTCTTGATAGGAAAAGAGATGGATCTTGCGGTATGCGGCCAGCCGAGCGCCGTCACGGTCATAAACGAGTGCGGTGTTGTACAGACAGTCCCCGTCCCGCTCCACGATCGACCCGGCCGCCAGCAGAACGCCTGCCTCTTTGGCCAGCGCCGACATCGCCACGCCGATCGGGCCATCCACCGGCTGGCCGATCTCCGCGTAGTGATCGAAGTCGAACCAACCCCGCAGCCACATCTCCGGTAGCAGTACGATATCGGCCCCGGCGTCGGCCTCTTCACGCACCATCGTCGATGCGCGCGCGATGCGTCCGTCGGTTGTCTCTTCGACGCCAACGTCGAGTTGGATGGCGGCCACGCGAACGCGGGCTATTGAAAGGGACGCGCTCATTCCGGCTCCAAACTAGCTCGAAAACAGCGAGCCCGTGCCGCCTTCCAAAGCCAATAAACGCCGCTTGTAGGGGACGCCGCCGCCGTACCCGCCCAGCGAACCATCGGTGCGCACGACTCGGTGGCATGGCACCACGATCGCTACCGGGTTGTGGTTGAGAGCGTTCCCAACCGCGCGGGCGGCTTTTGGCCTCCCGATCCGCCGAGCGACCTCGGCGTACGGCACGACCTGACCGAACGGAATCGTCCTCACGTACTCCAAGACCTCTTGCTCGAAACCGCTCAAGCGGGTCAGGTCCACCGGCAACTCGAACAGCGAGCGTTCGCCGGCAAAGTACTCGCACATCTGCTGTTCGGTTTGGGCCAAACCTTCGGCGTCGTGGATCGCCGGTCGATCGGGGTATCTGGACTCGAGTTCGCGCACAAACCCGTCAGGGTCGGGCTGACGCCATGACAACCGCGACAACCCGGTGCCGGTAGCGGCCACGTTCATCATCCCAAACGGTGTCTCGAAGCGGTGCCAGTGTACCGCTTCCTCGGCGCTGCACGACTGGAGTCCTCCGAGGAGTGACGTGTACTCGGTGGCCTGATCTCGACACCCGTGGCACTCTCCCAGGTGCTCCGCCAGAGCCAGGCTCGCATTCTGCTCCATATCGCCGGTTACGAACGCGAGCACCTGCTCTTCGGAAACGCGGCACGGCCCACTCGTCATCGCTCCACCTCTTCCTCCCAAATGTCCAACAGACTCTCACGCAATTTCTTCATCCCGTGATGAACGTTTGCTCTAGCACTTTCGGTGGACGAGTCCAGCCGTTGTGCGATCGCCGGATAGTCGAGCCCTTCGGCCCAGCGCAACCAGACCGCTTCGCGCTGTTTTGTCGGCAGCTTGGCGCACTGTTCCCGCACGCGGGCGCGCATCTCTTCGTCGAGGCCCAGGAACCCGGCGTCCGGCGGCTCCAGATCGCCCGCCGTCGCGTCGGGATCGATACCCTGCAGCGCGCGTCGACAAAACCGCTTGCGGGCGAGGCTGTCGAGAGCGGCGTTGGTCGCCACTCGGTAGAGCCACGCCCGCACGTTCGATCCCGGTCCGTCAACGGGTGGTTTTTCAACCGCCGAAATCCAGACCTGCTGCAGGATATCTTCGGCGTCATCGGCGTTGCTCGTCATTCGGCCGAGATGTCGCCGCAGTTCCGGCCCGTACCGCCCGACCCACTCCTCCACACGGTCTTGCGCAGCGTACCCTGTTGCGCTCGATGTTCCGCTCAAGCCAGCGGCGCCGGATAGAGCAGCCCAACGATCGGACTCAGCAGAATGAACGGGAGCAACACGCACGATCCCACTAGGATCCACTCTGCGGTCTCGGTCCAAGCGTTCCGGATTTGGTGTTTCATGTCTGCCTCTCTCACAGCTTGTGAATTCTTCAACCAGCCTTCTGTCGTTCTGCTACCCTTATAACGACTGGCGAATGCAGACATAAAAAGCAGACGGTCCTGCGGGTCATCCCCACAGGACCGTCGTTTCTAGCTCGAACTCGTTGAAACGCTTTACATCCCGTCGTCGTCGTCATCCTCGCCACGACCGACGGTTCCCACGACGCGCCCTTCGACCTTCGCCTCTTCGCTCAGTGAGATCATGATCTCGTCCTGATGGTGGGCGAAGTACTTGTTGAACAGGGCCTGGGCCTTGTCGAATTCCTCGCGCTCCGGCGTCCCCTCTTCGGGGTCAGGGTTGGCTTCCTCCCAATCGTCGCACGGTTGCCCACAATCGGCTTCGATGTCCGCCCATTCGGCGTACTCGGCCACGATCACAACAGCCGCTGCATTGGACCCCCAGTTATGAACCATCCAACGGTAGGTGATCACGTTGGGATTCAGCAGAGCGAAGGGGTGGAAGTACTGCTCCATCCACGGGAAGAGGGTGCTTCGATCCCCGAACGGCACCTTGAACTTGGTAACCGTCACGATCCGGTTGCTGGGCCCATCGTCGTCCTGAGCGAACACGGCGGGTGCCCCAATCAAGCCGACCAACACTACGAGCGCAAAGACGACCCACGCGGTTTTCCGCGCCATTGCAAACCTCCTTGGCTGTGAAATAAGAGCGGCCGGCCCCACTCAGAAGACCTTGATACTACTCTCTCTATTGTCGCGAGTCGAGGGTTTCTAATCCTCGAGCGAATCGAGCACGTCTTGGGGCATGTCAAGCTTCATCCGGAGGAGCGCGGTCGAGTACACCTTCCCCTGGGCGTCGGTCATTAGGCTCACGGTGCCGCCACCGTCGAGGGCGCCATGCAACAGGAAGTTCAACGCGTCCAAGTTATCGAGCTCGAACCGCTCGACTGGACCGTCGATCATCCCTTCAAAATGGGCGGCTACGCGCTCCGCCGTCAGGTGCTCTTTCATAAAGGCGTAGGCTTCCGGCGTGAAGGCGATCACGCCGACGTTGGCGGTGTCACCCTTATCACCAGAGCGGGCGTGGGCCAGGCGGCGGAGTTCGACTTCCGGCATCGGCAACGTCAAGCTAGTTTGCGATCGTCAGAATGCCCGTTTGACATCCATCTTATTTCAGGAGGACGATCGATATGACGACCGCTCGGGCAACCTGCATCGCGGTGTTTCTCGGCCTCGTGATCCCAGCTACTGCTGCCGCGCAGGACGACGAGCCCGAGATCGGTTGGCACGATGTCGCGGAGATCACGTTCGTCTTAACCGACGGGAACGCGAAGTCGAGCACGCTCGGCGGCAAGAATCTGCTGGAGTACCTGTGGGCTAACTCCAGGTTCAGCTTCGACGCCGGTGGGATCCGTTCCGAATCGACGACCACCGAGCGGATCGCGGTCGGTGACTCACAAGAATTTAGGATCGCCAAGCAATCCGACGAAGAGGTCACGGCCGAGAATTACTTCCTCCGCTCGCGCTACGATCGCAACATCACCGATCGCTTCTTCTGGTTCGTCGGCGGTGGGTGGGACCGGAACACGTTCGCCGGCATCGAGAACCGCTACACCGGCGTCGGCGGGATCGGAAACATCTGGTTCGAGAACGATGTTTCGGGTTTTCGCACCGATTACGGGGTCACGTTCACGTATCAAGACAACGTAGAGGGCGACGACGACGAGTTTGGCGGGCTGCGGATCGGTTGGGACTACTGGCGCCAACTGACCGGCAACACGCGATTCGACAGCGTGTTGCTGTTGGACGAGAACTTGAGCGAGGGGTCCGACTTCCGGACCGACCTCATCAACTCACTGGCGGTCTCGATGAGCGAGAACCTGGCGCTGAAGGCCAGCTATCAGGTGCTGTTCGACAACCAGCCGTCGGGAAGCCTGATCCCGTTGGTGACGTTGGTCGGCGCACAGACCGAGACGCTGGTCTTGGCCCCGCTCGACGAGGTCGACTCCATCTTCACGCTGGCGCTCGTCATCGACATGTAGCGGGGAGTCGGGCTCCCAAAAACCCGAAGGGGCCGGCGGATTCACTCCGCCGACCCCAAACGAGCCTCTGACCGCTTCGCTGGCAGCGCGTCTTAGTCGGCGTCCCCCAGCGGGATCATGATGTGCGCATACGGCGTCCCGGCCCACATGACCCACGGTCCGCCGGTCGTGTGGTCGGTCGACAGGGCGTCATACGCGGTGGCGTCCGGCACGATGACCATCAAGTGTGGGCCGGCCTCGACCCAATCGTTGTCCTCGGTCGGCCCCTCGGCGGAGGGGTCGGTGTTGCTGGCCCCACTGTCTCCCTTGAGCATGTAGCCAATTCCGACCTTGTCGATCGTGACGTCGGTCTTGGCTCCATACGCCTCGACCCAGGCCATCCACGGCTCGTCGAGGCACATCGGGGCTTCCTCAAAGCCTGGCGGCGATGGCATGCAGGTCCAACCGTTGGTGCCCTCTTTGAGGGTGTTGCCTTCCCAATCCATCACCGCGGCATCGGCCGCGATCGACTCCGGGCCCGCCCCGAGAGCCTCCTCAACGATCGTATAGGCCTCCGGCTCTTCGGCGTACTCGCCCTGTTGGTCTTGTGCAACAACCGGGCTAACGACCCAGGCGACTAGCCCCAGGCCGACAACCCCAATCCTCGTCCAGTGATTCATCAGCACGATCTCCTCTCTGTCGTTGGCCCGACAGTTACAACGTTAGCCTGATCCGACCGTAGTAGAAACCACCGTTGCTGCCGAACTGCGTGACCCGGCGGCTGTACACAAACCGACCGTTCGACAGGTTGGCGTCCTTCTGGTGCTCATCCGGGAACGTGTTAAACAGGTTGTTGGCGCCAAACGCAACTCGGACGCCCTTGGCCAGCTCGTACGAGATGTCCATGTCCAAGATCGTCTTCGCACCAAAGGTCTCGTCGTTATCCGAGTTTGTTGGCTTGTATTCGATCTCGCCAAAGAACGCCGCTGCTCCGTAGAGGCTGAATGGCCCCTGCGTGTAGCGGGCCGACAGGTTGAGCTTCTCGCTCGGCAGCGCAGACTCGAGCCGGTTCCGCTCCTCGCGGTTGAACAGCGTCGACCGCACTGCGTCCAGGTCGCCGCCTGCGAAGATCTGCGCCATCTCGGCCGGAACGTTGGTCGATTGGACCTCGGTGTCAGTGAAGTTCAACGAACCTGTTAAGTCCAGCGTTCCGAGCCCGACCTCGGTCGCGTAGGCGACCACGAAGTCGATGCCCTGCGTCTCGGTGTCCACCGCATTGGCGAAGAACTGCGCCGCGCCAACACCATCGCGCTCGAATGGCAGCAGGATCTGGGCGACGATCGGGTCGCTGCTGTCGAACCGGCTGGTCAGCACGATCCGATCATCGATGTCGATCCGATAGAAGTCAGCGGTAATCGACAGGTTCGGCTGCGGCCTGATCGTGACGCCGGCGCTGATGTTGACCGATGTTTCTTCCTTCAGATCGGGAACACCGAACGCCTTCGTTACCGGGCTCGTGTTGTTGCTCGTCAGCACGCGCGTCGGCTCCAACCCGGTCGGGGTCGACAGGAACTGAATGCTGACGTTGTTGAACCAGAACTGCTGCAACGACGGAGCACGGAACCCGTTGCTGACAGCGCCGCGGATGGCGACCTGGTCGTTGACCGAGTAGCGCGCGGCGATCTTACCGGTACCGGTGCTGCCGAAATCGCTGTAGTTCTCGAACCGGCCGCCGACATCGAGCAGGAACTGGTCGCTCAGCTCGGTCTCCAAACCGATGTAACCGCCGATGCTGGTGCGGAACCGGTCGATCTCGTTGGCTGGCTGGAAACCGGCGAACACTTGTGAGCCCGGGTCCTTTGGCTGACCGTCCGGTAGCGTTACGAAGTCGACGCCGGGCTCATCGCCACCGTTCCCAAGCAGATACGACTCCGCCTGGCCGGCCGCGATTTCGTAGTTCTCGAGACGGTATTCGCCGCCCAACACGAGCGATGCGGACTTGACCGCACCACCGGTGTCGATCAGCCGCACGATGTCGAGATTTCCAACCGTCTGTTCGAACTTCAACTCGCCGGCGTCAAACGTCGTCGGGCTCGACGGCCCGATCGAGGCGTTGTTCGAGTTCTCGACGTTGAACAGGAAGCTGTTGCGACCGTGAGTCACGCTGAAGTCCATGTCCCAGCCGCTCCGTGACCCTCGCACGCCGCCGGTGAACTGCGCGTCGTTGATCTTTGGGTTTATCTGGGGCAAGAACCCGTTCGGGAAGATCTCCGGCACGACCCGCTCTTCCTGATTTGGAAGTCGGTAGAAGCCGGTAGCAAATCCCTCACGGTGTGACAAGCCGCCAAAAGCATAGACCTCAGCGCTGTCCGAGATCGGATAGACCGAGTTCCAGAACCCCATCCCGACGAGTGCCTCGCCTTGACCGGTCTTCATAGAGAAGTCGCTGCGGGTCATCCCGATTCGACTGAGCTCGCTGTCGGTCGCCGAGGTGCCTTCGATCCCGGGGAAGATGTCGCCTGTCCACGGGTCGGAGCGATCGGTCCGGCTCCGATCGAGGTACATCCCGGTAACGTTGAAGTAGCCGTTGTCGCCGATCGGGAAACCGTAGTTAGCGTCGACCTTGAGCTGCTCGCCGTCGCCTTCTCCGGTTCCACCGCCCTGGACATCGATCTGGAGCGCATCGACCTGGTCCTTGAGGACGATGTTGATGACACCTGAGATGGCATCCGAGCCGTACTGGGCCGAGGCCCCGTCACGCAGCACCTCGATCCGTTTGATCGCCGCCGTCGGAATACCGTTCAGATCGACGCCCACCGTACCGCGGCCAAAGGTGCCGTTGACGTGCACCAGCGCACTCGCGTGGCGCCGTTTGCCGTTGACCAGCACCAGCACCTGGTCCGGTCCAAGACCACGCAGGCTGGCTGGATTGATGTGATCGGTGCCGTCCGAGATCGTCTGGTGCGACGCATTGAATGAAGGGATCGCAACCGCCAGCAGCTGATTGATCTCGGTTTGACCGGAGATCTCGATCTCTTCGGCTGATATCACGTCGACTGGCACCGGCGTCTCGACCGCACTGCGGCTGGTCCGTGAGCCGATCGCCACGATCTGCTCGGCCAGCAGCGGTGCCGGCGCTAGCGCAAAGTCGATCGTCGTCGTCTGATCCGGCTCGACGATGACCTGCTGCTCAGCGGATCGGTGGGCAAACGAGCGCGCCCGGAGCGTGTAGATGCCGGACGGCGCCGGAAGCCGATACTCGCCAAGGTTGTTGGTGACCGCGCCGCGGGCGGTACCAACGATCGACACGTCGGCGCCCGGAATCGCTTCCCCTTCTTCGGTAGTGATCTTTCCTACGATTGTGCCTTGCTGGGCAAGCGTTTCGGCGGGTATGAGGGCTAGTAGGCTGGCTAGAACGACGCTCCACAGAAACCCGAACGTTCGTCGTGACATTCAAGCACCTCCCGGCTGTACGACCCGGTTTAGTTGTCAGATTATCCTAATTATGAACAGGAAGGCGTACTTGCGTCAAGAAACGCCCTAATGTCAACGGCAACAGCGGTATCGGAGTAGGCAAACACTGGGTTGACCTCGATCTCCGAGATTCCGGGGTGGGAATGGAAGCAGGCGACGAGGCTCAGCGTGAGATCGACCAGTGCCTGGCGGTCGGCAGACGGGCGACCGCGGTAGCCGCCGAGGAGTGGCGCCAAGGAAGCTTCGCTCAGCATCGTCTGGACCTCTTTGGCGGTGACAGGGAGGACGCGGATAGCAGGGTTGGCGAACAACTCGGCGGTCACCCCACCCGGCCCGATGACGACGACAGGACCGAACTCGGGATCGCGACGGACACCGATCAGAAGCTCGGCGATCGGCGGCTTGAGCATCGATGACGCCAGCGCGCCGCGAACGTCGGGCTCGAGGCCGTGCGAGCCCGCGTATGCTTGCACCGCGGCGGTGACTCGGGCGTACGCTTCGCTTGCCGCTTGGGCACCGGTCACGTCGAGTGCCACGCCGCCGGCGTCGCTCTTGTGCGAGACGGTCGCCGAGACCGCTTTGACGGCGACCGGCCCGTCGAGCTCGTCGGCGACCCGGGCCGCCTCCTCAGCTGAGCGGCACCAGGTTGCCGCCACGATCGGAACGCCAGCTGCTGAGGCGATCTTCCGCGCCTCGGGCTCGGTCAACGCTGTCCGGCCCTCGCTCCGGGCAGTGGCGATCACCGACGATTCGCGAACCGTCATGGTTGGGTCGGGGGGCACTGGGGGTGGTTCGGGCGGGGCAGCGGACTCGGTCTCGCCGACGATCTGACTGCGCATCGACGACGCCCAGATACAGCGCGCCCCAATCTCGAGTGAATCGACGACCACGATCCCGGCGGCCGACAACCGTTCAAGAGCTTCCGTTCGATGCCTAGCAAAGAGAGTGTGAACGACGAGTGGCCGGTGGGCCACCCGGGCGGTCTCAATCATCGCGGTGGCGGCGCTCGCCTCCGGCTCTGCAAGCTCGTCGGCGAAACGAAGCGCGTAACCTCCAAATAGTCCGGCCGTGAGCACACCGCCGACCGCAGGGTCACCAAGGATCAACTCAAGCACGACAGCGAAAATCTCCGGTGATGTATCCGCCCGCCCGGCTAGGTCAACCGGGTTGCGGACGGTCGCCGCCGGGCCCAGTAACGATCGCAGCCGGGTTTGCGTTTTGTTCGACAGCTCGGCTCGCGGTACATCGAACGTGGACAGCGCATCGGCAGCCAACGTTGCGTGACCCCCGCCGTCGGCCAGCACTGCGACGCCCGTACCCATCGGGATCGGCGGTTGCTCCGCCAGCGTCATCCCCACTGACAGCAGCTCGTCAGCGCGCTCGACCTCGATCACACCGGCCTGGCGCATCGCGGACTGAAACACCGGGTATGCGCCGGCGACCGCCCCGGTGTGCGATCGAGCCGCCGCCCGGCCGGGCTCGCGCCGGCCACCTCTTAGCACCACGATTGGCTTGGTCCGACTCACACGAGACGCGGTCTCGAGAAACCGCGGTCCGTCGCGAAACCCCTCGACGTACATGAGGATCGCTCGGGTCTGCGGCTCTTCCACCAAGTACTCGAGACACTCGTGAAACGTCACGTCGCACTCGTTTCCGATCCCGACGTACACCGACACACCGCACCCAAGCGAAGCCGCCTCGGTCATGAGCGCCAAGCCAACGTTCCCGGATTGAGCCACGATCGCCAGACCCCCGGCCGGGACTCCTTCCACGCCCACCAGGTTGAGCCCGATCGCTGTGTTGAGAATGCCGGAGGTGTTGGGACCAATGACGCGGATCTGGTTGCGCTCCGCGACAGCTGCGACCTCCCGCTCGAGCGCCGCTCCGTCGGGATCGGACTCCTTGAACCCGGCCGCCGGCACGACCACACCCTGAATCCCTGCCTTGCCGCACAGCTCGAGGATCCCCGGCACCGTTTTCGCGCGCGTGGCTACAAAGGCCAGTTCGGGTGGGTCGTCTAGCTGATCGATCGAGGTCGCGACGGGGAGACCCAACAGCTCGCCTCCGTCAGGATGAACCGGATAGATCGGTCCACGAAAGCCGGCTTTTTGGAGCGCACGGAGCGCCTGGTGACCGCGTTTCTTCGCGTCTGATGACGCGCCGATAACCGCCACCGAGCGCGGCTCGAGGATCGCTTGAAGCGGGTGTGTCACATCGTCCCGACCGAACGGGTTAGGCGGATCTACTCGACGCGCTCCCAGTGGTCGACAAATTCTCCGTCTACGCTGGCGGTGAGCGCATCGCCCTCAAAGATGACGCCAGGTTCATCGAACAATGGCAGATTGAACTCGATTCTACCGTTCTCGATGTTGACCGAGCTGCCACCGCTCACCTGGGAAAAATCATAGCTCAGGCCCGTACCAGCGATCTCATCGTTAGCCATGTGGAAGACGTTCGTCTCGGAGTATCCGTCTTCGGTCAGCGTGTACTTCCGAAAACTGGAGATAGAAGTGATCTTCCCGTCCGCATCTTTCCAGTAGATGTTGAAGTTTCGATGGGTCTTGGTCCATGTGATCAGACCATCGAGAGCCGGTGGTTCAACCCGCGTTCCGTCCGAGAGATCGCGCGCGACGAGCCGGTACGTTCCCTCGATGCTCGGCCCCTGGGCCACTACCGGCGTGCCCGAAATCAGAACAACCACCAACGAAAGAGCGACAACCCCCAACAACCGTTTCATGTCCAACCTCCAGTTTGACCAGACAAAAACATGACTGCCGAAAACTAATCCCCGGTGAACCGCGGCGTCCGCTCTTCTTCGAAGGCCCGCTGCCCCTCCTCCCAATCGGCTGACGCCAGACAATCGAGCAGCGCGTCGGCCTCCAGGGCCAGCGCGGTTTCCGAATCGACGTGGCGTGCTTTGTCCAGCAGACGCTTGGCCAGCGCCAACGACAGGGGGGCTCGGGTCGCGAGTTGCTCGGCCGTCGACCGCGCCACCTCCAGCACGTGATCGGCGCGCACGGCGCGGTTGGCGAGCCCCATCTCGGCGGCGTCCCGGCCGGAGAAGAACTCGGCCAGCATGAGCAGCTCTTTGGCGCGTGTCAGACCGACGCGTTGGACCAACGTGTACGTCGTCCCGCCGCCGACGAAGGTGCCAAAGGCGAGCTCGGGGAACCGCAGCTTGGCGTCCTCGGCCACGATGACGAGATCGCAAGCCAACGCCAGCTCGAGGCCGGCACCCACGGCTGCGCCGTTGACGGCGGCCACAATCGGCTTGGGCAGGAGTTGCAATCGTCGGTGCACGTGTTGGCCGACCTCGACGTACGTCTCCCTCGAGCCGGCGGTATCCCCACCCCCGTGCTCTTTGAGGTCCGCCCCGGCGCAAAACGCGCGCCCCGCACCGGTCAAAACTGCCGCACGCACGTCTGCATCGGCTGCGATCGCCTCAAGAGAGCGCGTCAGCTCCTCGTACAATGGCAGGCTGACCGCATTCAGCCGATCGGGGCGGTTGAGCGTAATCGTCGCAACCGCACCCGTCGTTTCAACGACTACCGAGCTGGGCACAGCGGTCACGGGCGCGTGGCTACGACTCTGCCGGTACTGGCTTCCGGAACTTGAGCAGGTAGCGGTCCATCTTGTAGCGCCCTTCCTGGAAGCCCGACTTGTTGTGGTCATCCTCGGGGTTGGCCAGCATGTCCGATGTCTCGACAAGCTCGAAGCCGCCGTTCTGGAAGTCTTCGATCACCACCGACTTGTTGAGACGGTGAGTATCCTCATCCCACCCCGGACGATCGGTGGCAACGTCGACGATTCCCAAGACCCCGCCCGGTTTGAGACACCGAAGCAGGTGCGCCACCGTCTCTTCGCGCGAGTACTCCTCGAACACCCACTCGACGTCGTGGTAGTTGCGCACGATGACCGCGGCGTCCAGGCTGGCTTCCGGAACTTCGTTGAACCCGGTGGCGATCTTGACGTTGCTTAGACCGCGCTCTTCAACTCGCCTGCGAAACGTGACGTCGATCGGCTCCTCTAAGCCTTCGAACGTGAGTCCCTCATAGAACCCAAGAACGCTCACCACGCTACCCTCGTCACCGACGAGTCGCGAAAGCAGGTGGGTGTTGTATCCCGTTCCCGGGAACACGTCGCCGATCGTGATGCCAGACTCGATGCCGAGCCACTCGTAAACGGCGAGCGGGTTGCGGTACTCATCCTGATCCCGTTCGGTTTGGGTCCGGAGTTCGTCGTCGAGGACAGACGCGTCCAACGACACCATCTCCTCCTGGCCCGCCGCGGCACCACCGGCGACAAACAAAACCAATAGCGCGAGCGGGAGCGACCTCCTGTACAAACGTTTCATGCTTTTGCCTCCTTCTATTGAACCAGTTGTCATGCCTCGACCACCTCTACTCTTAGACGAGGCTCGATCTGATCACGATCAATAAGCGCCGGCCAGTAGGCAACGATCTCTTGAACCCGTGGGCGACCGCCAGCGAAACCGGTAACGCTCGGTGGACCCGATAGAATCAGCGGCGCGATCTCGCGCGTAAACCGGTCGACCGGTGCGCGCTCGTCAGCCCTAACGGCGACGCGAAGCTCGACCTCAGGCACGTCGTCGGCCGCTGGGCCGGCCAGTGCGCCGTGCGTCGCGTTCCACCCCACGAACTCGGTCCGGATAACTTCGAACGACAACCCCAGCCGGTCGAGTCGCTCGCGCAGCACTTGATCCGCCCGCTGCGCTTTTGCAACCGCGTCCGGCCAGGCGTACACCAGCGTACCCACGGCTTTGAAACCGGCACGGTAGCTGATCGACACCTTGAGCTGGTCGGTCCGCGGCGCTCCCTTTACCCCCGAAACCCGTACGCGGTCCGGCCCATCGGCGTCGAGCGAGATTGTCGTAAAGTCAGCGACGCCATCGGGGGTGATGTACCCGGTCGGGTCTCCCATCTCGTAGAGGATCTGTTCCTTGACGATCGCCGGTGTGATGCGACCACCGGTGCCGTCGTGCTTGGTCAGCACAAAGGCGCCACTCGGCTCCGCCTCGACGATCGGGTAACCGATGTCGGCCAGATCCGGGATCGATTCCCAATCGACCAGACAGTTGCCGCCCGACGCTTGCGCACCACACTCGTTGATGTGGCCGGCCACGATACCGTGCGCGATCCGGTCCCAGTCGTCCGCCGCCCAGCCAAACTCGTGGATCATCGGACCATAGGTGAGCGCGGTATCGGTCGAACGCCCGGTCACCACCACCCGCGCGTCCTGCCTCAACGCCTCGACGATCGGAGCCGCACCGATGTAGGCGTTGGCGCTTTCGACCCTGTCGAGCACCTCCGACAACGGTCGGCCATCGTCCATGTTGATAAGCGCGTGTCCATCGTCGATCAGCTCGGGCAGCCGGTCCAGCATATCGTCACCGGTCACGGTTCCGATCTTGACCCGACCGCTGACGCCGGCCTCGCGCGCAGCCCCTACGAGCCCATCCCGACACGCCTCGATATTGACGCCGCCGGCGTTCGACAACACACGGACGTTGCGCTCGACGATGTCGGGGAAGATCTCTTGGAGCAGCGGCACAAAGTCACGAGCGTAGCCCTGGGACGGGTCGCGCGAGCGCTGTTTCTGCATGATCGACATCGTGACTTCGGCCAGGTAATCCAGCATGAGGTAATCGATCGGTCCACGGCGAACCTGCTCGATCGGGGCGTCCAGCCGGTCGCCCCAAAACCCCTGACCACACGCGATTCGGATCGTTTCGCGACCCATGAAAGGGGAAGCTATACTCGGGCGTTCAGGTACGCGAAACACTTGAAGCGAACACTACCTCGGAGGTGAAATGCACAATCGGATGTGGGTTCTCGCTCTCTTGCTGGCGACGATTCTGGCCCTCCCGACCACGGCGAGCGCGCAGGATGACATGGAGCCGGTCACGATTTCGATCTATCGCGTGGCTCCAGGTCAGCACATGGCGTTTCTCTCGTGGATGGCGGAACGCGAAGAGATCGGCGCACCCGACACACAGTGGTACATGCACATGGACGGCGACAGCTGGGATTTCCTCGGTATTGCGCCGGCAACAACCGACGCCCAGGACGACGCGATCGAAGCGATGGCACACGAGCGGGGCCTAACCGTCGGCCCGGCGGCCGCGATCGAGCTGCGGACGATGATCGCGTCGCACACCGATACCGTGGCCGGTGGCCCAATGACCGCGACCGAGATTCTTGCGGCGATTGAGAGCTACGGCGAGTAGAGGAACACCCGCCTAGCGGGAGTTTCAGAGACCGGGGTCGGTGGCTACCGTGTCGGCTGGCGCGGGCGCTCCCGGCCCCACCCACGGGCCGCGCTGAAACTGCGGCCGCGGCCACAACATCCCGCCGACGACGATGGCGAACACCGCAGCCACGAGGACGATCACGAGGATCAGTCGCCTCGACATCAGATCCCGGGCGGTAACACGAACGCGCCCACGTGCGGGCCCGGGTTGTGGAGTGCCGCCCACAGCGCGAACGCCAACCGGTCGCGCATTGTCGCCGGTGCCAACACGGCGTCGACAAACCCCCTCGCAGCGGCAAACCGCGCGTCGAGCTGATGCTCGTAGTCCTCGAGCACGGCATCGATCCGGGCCTTGAGCTCGGCATTGGGCTCGGCGTTCTCGGCGGCCAGCCGCTCCAACTCGGGTGCGAACAGTGCCTGCACCGCGCTCTCGCCTTCCATCACGCCCATGCGACCGGTAGGCAGCGTGAAGATGAAGTCGGGGTCGAACCCCTGCCCCGCCATTGCGTAGTAGCCGGCCCCGCTGGCGTGGTTGATCGTCAACACGAGCTTGGGCACCGTGGCGGTCGCCATCGCCTCGACAAACTCGGCACCCGCTCGGATGATGCCGTTGTGCTCGGCTTCCGTGCCGACCATAAAGCCCGAAACGTCCTGCACGAACAGCATCGCCGTCCGGTGGCGGTTCAAGTTCTCGAGGAAGTACGCGACCTTGCGCGCCGATTCGGCGTAGATGATCCCGCCAAACCGAGGCGCCGACCCTTCGCGTGGGAAAAAGCCTCGCGCGTTGGCGATCACGCCGATCGGCATCCCCTGGAGGCGCCCGGTCAAACAGATCATCTCCGGGGCCAGGTCTTCCTGGAACACATCCCACCGACCCTCGTCGAGAAGACAGCTCAAGAGCTCGATCATGTCGTACCGCTGACGGTGATCTTCGGGCAGGATATCAAACAACTCCGACGGTTCGCGTCCTGGCATCGCGGTCCAGTCGTGAGTGCAGCCGGGCTCCTCGTACGGTAGCTCGGTGATCAGCTCACGGATGCGCTCGATACACGCTTCATCGTCCTCGACTCGGTAGTGCGCCACGCCGCTGATTTCGGTGTGTACTCGGGCTCCGCCTAGCTCCTCAGAATCGACCGTTTGACCGGTCGCCCCCTTGACGAGATTGGGACCGCCGAGACCCATGAACGACGTTCCATCGACCATCAGGATGACGTCCGATAGCGCCGGCAGATACGCCCCTCCGGCGATGCACTGGCCCATGACCGCAGCGATCTGTGGCACCTTGAGGTAGTGCCGCATGATCGAGTTGTAGTAGAAGATCCGGCTCGCCCCGTACTGACCCGGGAAGACACCGCCCTGGTAAGGCAAGTTGACGCCGGCTGAATCGACCAGATAGACGATCGGGATCCGGCACCGCATCGCGATCTCCTGCGCGCGGAGCATCTTCTTGATCGTCTCCGGCCACCACGAGCCGGCTTTGACGGTGGCATCGTTGGCGACAACCACCACCGGTCGCTCGGCAACTTGGGCGATCCCGGTCACCACCCCCGCGGCAGGCGCTTTGCCATCGTACTGATCGTGAGCCACGAGCAACCCGATCTCCAGGAACCGGCTGCCCGAATCGCGCAACATCTCGACCCGCTCGCGTGCGGTAAGCTTGCCCTTGGCGTGCTCGCGTTCGATCCGCTCCGCGCCGCCGCCCTCACGCAATCGAGTCTCGACCTCGCGGAGCTCTTCAGTTAGTCGCTTGAGGCTTGAGTCTCCCACGTTACTCGACGACCTCGTACCCTGGCGCCGTCGAGACGACGGTCGTGCCGGGCGCGATCTGGCGACCCTCGAAGTAGCCGGCGATCTGATCGGAGATCCCGTGCTTGCCTGTCGCTCGTCGGCGCTCGTTCAATAGGCGCCAGATGTTCCACTCGTCGTGGCTTCCGAGGCTGAAGTTGGCGCCGGCGCGAATCGTGTAGTAGCGGAAGAAGTCGTTGCGTCGCCCAACGCACTCCGCTTTCTCGGAGTCACCCTCCAAGGCGGTGCCGTACTGCATTGGGAAACCATCGACCGGGAAACCCGTTTCGTACGTTGCTTCGCTTGTCATTCGCCTCCGTTTCTCCCCACTCGGTCCGGTCTCTCCGATCGGATAACAGATTAAATCACGGTTAGCGTCACGACCATCGACAACAGGCTGGTGTACGACTACCCTTTTTGCGCCTCTAAGCGCCGTCTTTCTCTCGCGGGGTCGCGATATGACGTGGGAAATCCTCTTCGTCTTTGCGATCATTTTGATCGCGTTAGCGCTTTTTATCACCGAGCGTTTCGCGATCGACCAGGTCGCGCTGGCAATCCCGGTCGTCATGCTGCTGGCGGGAATCCTGACGCCCGCAGAGGCGCTGTCGGGATTCAGCAACGAGGCTACCGTCACGGTGGCGGCGATGCTCTCCCTGTCGCTCGGGCTGATCAAAACAGGCGTCGTCGCCACGATCGGACGATGGGCGCAGAACGCACCGCTCGGTGGGCCGCGCCGACGCTTGTTTGTCCTGTCTCTCGTCGTCGCCGCGGTGTCGCCGTTTCTCAACAACACCGCGGTCGTGGTCGTCTTCCTGCCAGTGTTCCTGGGCCTAGCCCAGCGCGACAACGAGCCGCCGTCGCTATACCTGATGCCGCTGTCGTTCGCCGCCATTCTGGGCGGCACGATCACGCTCCTGGGTACCTCCACCAACCTGCTCGTCTACGGTCTCGTCCGATCGCGCGGTTTCGACGACCTGTCCATGTTCTCGATCGCCCCGCTGGGTTTGATCTTCACGGCGATCGGGCTGGCATACATGTTCACCGTGGGCCGTTCGCTGCTCCCGCGCCGGGCCGGCACGACCGACCTGACGGGCAAGTACGAGGTCCGATCGTTTGTGACCGAGTTGACCGTTCGCCAGGGATCATCGGCGGTCGGCCAATCGCTCGGCGAGCTCAAGTGGGGCTCCGAGTTCGACATCTCGATCCTCGGACTCCGGCGCCGGCAGCGCACCCTCTGGAGCCCGGGACCCAACCGACGTCTTATGGTCGGCGACACCCTGTTTGCCAAGGGCCACCACGAGGATCTCCTATGGTTGGCGATCAAACAAGGGTTGGCGATGCCAGCCCCATCGGTGGGGGGGCCAGACCTGGAGTCGGAGGACGCGCACTTGGCGGAGGTCCTAGTCGCACCCGGCGCATCGGTCGTCGGCCGGACCTTGGCCGGGGCCCGATTTCAGCAGCGGTATCACGCCACCGTGTTGGCGGTCCAGCACCTGGGCGAGACGATCCGCACGCGACTGCCCCACGTGCGTCTCGAGGCCGGTGACCTTTTGCTCGTCCACGGGACCGCGCCGGATTTGGACGCTTTGGTGGAGGAGACCGGACTCGTTCCCCTGGGTGCCGTCCGTCGACCGACCAAGCCCCGACCCAGGGGGTTGTTCGCGGTCGGCGTTCTAATCGCTGTGGTTGTCGTCGCCGGACTCGGCCTGCTCCCGATCATGACCGCCGCACTGACCGGTGTCCTGCTGATGGTCTTTACACGCTGCGTGCGGCTCGAAGAGATCTACGCCGAGCTCGACTGGACGGTGATCTTCCTGCTGGCCGGCGTCATCCCACTCGGGGTAGCGATGGACAAGACCGGTGCGGCGCAGGGG
>Ga0255058_10000574_pt1 | contig 21648 bp, 18 predicted proteins | sample Cases_109_9_MG_FD_188637 | JGI IMG/M metagenome (GOLD analysis project Ga0255058, IMG submission 188637) | Seawater microbial communities from Amundsen Gulf, Northwest Territories, Canada - Cases_109_9 | ecosystem: Environmental > Aquatic > Marine > Gulf | place: Canada: Northwest Territories... | reverse complement strand
TACATCGACCCCCTAATTGTGTGCAGCTAGCATCGCCGGGGCAGCCTCGATCAGATAGGCTAGCAGCCTGCAGAAGCGATTCTAATTGCCAAGGAGGGGGTCGCGGGTTCGAATCCCGTCTTCCGCTCCATCTTTTTGCCCAGCGTTAGCATGACGACCCAGGACGAAATCAACCTTCCGTACGGCGAGACCGGCATCCCGGCCTCGCTGGCCTTGCCGGAATCCGGCGACGGGCCGTGGCCCGCTGTCGTCGTGATCCACGAGATTACCGGCCTAAACGACGACATCCGTCGCATCGCGCGCCGGTTCGCCGACTCCGGCTACGTCGCTTTGGCGCCAAACTTGTTCGCGGGACTCGGCCCAACGCCCATCTGCATCGTCCGGACGGTCGCCGCCTATCGCCGGGGAGGCGGAAGGGCTCTCGAGATAATCGATGCGGCAAAGGACTTCCTCGCGCATCGCTCGGACGTCGACGGCTCGCGCATCGGTGTAGCCGGCTTCTGCATGGGAGGGGGATTCGCCCTCCTCATGGGAACGACCGCGAGGTCGGAGTTGTTGCAACGTTCTACGGTGATGTGCCACGCCGAGCGCACGACATCGAAGGGATTTGCCCGGTCATCGCCAGCTACGGCGGTGAGGATCGCCTCTTCGCGGAGAGGGGCCGCCGCCTCGAGCGATATCTTGGGGAACTCGGTGTCGCGCACGATGTTAAGGTCTACGACGATGCCGGGCACAGCTTCATGAGCCAACGCAGCGGCCTGACGGGCGCGATAGGCGCGCTGAGTCCCCTGCGTGCCCGATATGACGAGTCTGCCGCTGAGGATGCCTGGTCTCGGATGCTGAGCTTCTTCGAGGCGCACCTCCGCCCAGCGTGAAGACATCCCCCGCAGCCCGGTGAAGTGCCCGGCCGGCGATCAGACCGAGCGTGTTGTCCCAGTGCATTCGGGAAGCAGCCACCCGAGGCCCCGGCGCAACGAGTCGAGCATGAGACGCCGCCTCGTCGCGGCATTCGGCGCTCCCGTGCGCCGCAGCACCAACGCGTCCTGAAGGACGATCTCGGTCGTGCACGCCACCTGCCGGGCGAGGCCACGCACGTAGTAACGACTGCGCTGATCCGTTCCAAGCGATTCTTCGAGCATCCGTACCAGCGACCTCTCCCACCCATCCATCAGCCGCCGGTAGCGGCGAACAGCGTGGGGATTCTCCGCCAGCGCCTCACGGAGAATGATCGTCAGCAGCTCCAGGTTCCGTTCGATGAGTCGGGTCGTATGCACGAGCCGTTCGTAGAGGATCACACCGGGGGCCGGTTGCCTCTGAGGCGCCGGTGTGACGTCGGCCGGCTGATCAAGGTCCGCATCAATCAGCGCATCGAGCACGTCGCCCTTGCTATCGAAATGGTAGTAGATCGCGGCGTCCGAGATGCCGGCCTGCCGGGCGATGTCCCGTACTGTGGTCCGAGCGTACCCTCGCTCAGAGAAGAGATGCATTGAGGCTTCGACGATGTGCTTCCTGGTGAGCCTGCCGCCACGTCGGCTCTTAGGGCGAAAGGCCAGCCGTTGTTCTGAGGTCAGCATGCTCCGTAGCCCTCCTGGTGCGCTCGGCCTGTTGCTTCAGCCGCCAAGGAACGACATCTCCACTTTCTGCGCTGCATCAGTGTCCTGCGCCTCACCACCACGAGACTCCGAATACTGGTCGCGCCGTTTGGCCCAGATACGTCCGATCGTGTCGCTGAGACAGGCATCTGATGCGCCGGCCCGCAGTAGCCCCCTGAGATCGTGCGAGATGACGCCGAAAAGGCATGTGTACAGGCGACCGTCGGCAGACATACGAACGCGAGAGCAGTCGCCGCAGAACGGCCGCGTGACCGAGGCGATGACACCAAGCTCGCCAGCTCCGTCGGCGTAGCGCCACCGTTCGGCGACGCCGTCACGGTACTGGTGCGCCAGCGGTTCGATCTCGAATCTGCTGCCGATCCGCTCCAGGATCTCGTCCGCCGTGATGACGTCCTGCATCCGCCAGCGGTTCGTCGTGCCAACGTCCATGAACTCGATGAAGCGCAGGTTGATTCCGGTCCACCGGAAGAACTCGGCGATCTCCGGGACGGCGGAGTCGTTCACACTACGCTTAACCACCGTGTTTACCTTGATGTTCTCGAAGCCGGCTGCCCGCACGGCCTCAAGACCATCGAGGACACGGCCGACCGGAAAGTCGACGTCGTTCATCGCCCGAAACGTCTCGTCGTCCAACGAGTCGAGGCTCACGGTCACGCGCGAAAGGCCGGCATCGCGCAACGGGCCGGCCATCTCGGTCAGCCGGGAGCCGTTCGTGGTCAGGTTGATCTCCCGCAATCCGTCGATTCGGGCGAGCTTCTCGACGAGGCGCGGGAGATCTCGGCGCAGCGTTGGCTCGCCACCGGTAAGCCGCACTTTTTCGACCCCAAGCCCGACGAAGATGCCCGTCACGCGCGCGATCTCCTCGAATGAAAGAACCTCGGAGCGCCTCAGGAAGCGATAGCTCGAACCAAATGCGCGCTTGGGCATGCAATACGTGCAGCGAAAGTTGCAGCGGTCAGTGACGGAGATGCGGAGCTGGTGAAGCGGGCGGTCAAGCGAATCCGTCGCGGCGACACGCTGTTCCACCCCCACGCTCGGGGGCGCGGAGGCGTTTCCGGCATGCGTGTTGCGCTTCCACATAGTGCCCACTCGCTGACGCTTCGACGGTAGCAGCACTACGGGGCTCAGTCAGTCGGGCGCATGGTGGCGGGTCTGTGGAGCCCTGCCCCACAGCTCTGAAGCGTGTGGCGGCTGCTAATCCGCCGTGCTCATCCTTCCGGAGGCTGGCTCTGTAGCGCGCTCTGTGAGCGTGCCCAGTAACTGGGTCGCGAAGGCGATCGCGAAGGAGGGAACCGCAGCGCCCAGCCAACTGGCCTCTTCCCCGAGTGGGAAAGGCAGCGCGATCAGGGCGAACGGCTCCTCGATGACGTCTTGCCACCAGGCTATGTCCGCTGGTGATATCCACTGGTAGACAACGAAGCCGGCAACCACGGCGACTATTGCAGGCGCGGCCGACCGTTCCGCGGGCCATAAAGCGTGCGCGATCACGACTCCGAACGCCGGTATGAAGGCCGCACTGGCGAGGAGAAGGTACGGCTCAAGCTCTCCGATGCTGAGGAACAAGGCCACCGGAATGGCCGCGAGCAACGGTGCGATTCCAACCAGTCGCCCGTCTCCGCGAACACCGATCGACTCAAGCGTGGGCACCGCCGCGTACAGGCTGGCGTAGATCTCGTCCGCCTGGAGTAGGAACAGCAGCATGACTCCGCCCAGGCTCAACTCCATGCCGACAACGAACCCCGGGATGTCACCTGACTCCGTCGCTGGCAGGTAGATGATGCCGAGTGTTCCGAACCAGGCGATCATCAGGAAGACGCCGGTGAACGTTCCGCTCGCCACGCGCCCTGGCGAACTACCGAGACGGCCGAAGTCGGCGACGACCGGGAGCCAGAGCAGGGGGACGATCAGCATGATATCGATCGCCTGCCACATGGACGGCCAGCCACCGACCGCTGGACGCCGCAGATAGGATGGTATCTCGAACTCCATGTAGGCGGACGCGGCCACTCCCACGCCAACGAGCAGCACGAGCCACAGCCCGCCACGTCGCAGGATCGTCGCCACGCGCCGTGGGCCGGCGACAACGAGCGCGAGGCCGGCGGCCGCAAAGAGCAGCACCCAGACAGGCCTCAGGTCGACTCCCAGAGCGCGCTCGCCCACCACCTGGGCGGAGTCGGCGATGAGGATGAGCGCGAAGGCGGCGAACAGCGCATGGCGGGCCAGAAGAAGTAACGCCACAGGCCAGCGGCCTCGCTGGCCGAACGGCTCGGCGAGGAGCTGTGCCGTCGAGTGGCCGGTGCGGGACGCCAGCGCGGCGACCGCGGCGAGCAGTAATCCCGAAAGGAGCCCGGCGATCAGCGCCGCGACGATCGCCTGCTCGATGCTGAGCGCTGGCACCAGCAGAGCGCCGAACGGCATCACGTACAGCGTGGCGCAAAGCGTAGCCCACAGCGCAAAGTTGTCGAAGAAGCCGAAGCCGCCGTGTCGAGCGTCGTCGGTCACGTCATCTTCTCCACTTCCACCGGGACGGCGCGGTCCACCTGCTGCTGCACCCAGTTCCAGCGCCAGTAGTTGAGGTGCCCGTAGCCGCCGGCCAGATGGAGCCACTTGATCATGCCGGGGATAATCGTGTCATAGGACTTCCAGTTCCGGTGCTGATACGGCTCCCAGGCGTGGTAGACGATTACGGTACCCGGCCGCGTCGCAGCTGACAGCTTCGTCCGGATGTGGAACTCTTCGAAGTCGTTGAAGATGCGGACCTCCTCGCCGTCCGCGACTCCACGCGCTTCGGCGTCAATCGGGTTCATGATCACGAGAGGGTGGCCGCGGTGCGTGCGTAGCAGCGTCTGGTTCACGACGTTGGTCGAGTGAATGCTCCAGCGCTGGTGGCCACTCATCAAGTTGAGCGGGTAATCGCCGCCCATCTTCGGCGGCGGCTTGTGCACGGGGAGCTCTTCACCGGCTTCGAGGAACCACTCGTGGTCGATGTAGAACTGGATCCGTCGTGTGTAGGTCGGGTACGGCACTTTGCGCTCCACATGCCATTTCAGAGGTGAGATCGTCTCGGCCGGCTTGATGTCGGTGGCCAGCCCGACGCCAACGGCGTCCGCGCCGAGGCCGGTGAAGCGAACGATGCCCTCTTCCCGCACCTTCTTCAGGTCGGTCTTCTCGGGCAGGGCGCCGACGCGCACGGTGTCCTTCACCATCTCGTCGGCCAGCTTTTCGCCGTCATTCTCCTTGATTGCGCCGCCCATCGTGAAGATGTCGTAGAGGTCGTGCAGGTCGAACTCGCGGCCGCCGTCGTCCTCGTAGCGCTCGATGCCGCGGGCCCGCGCCCGTTCCTGGATCTTGAGCGCGAGCAGAGCGAAGATCTCCCACTCCGGCTTGGATTCGCCCACCGGCTCGACGGCCTTGTCGGTGAACGTCAGAAAGTTCGTATGGGCCGTCGGGAAGCGGAAGTCGACCTTCTCGTAGAAGGCCGCAGCCGGGAGCACGATGTCGGAAAAGGCGGCGGTCGTGCTCATCCGGATGTCGCAGGAAACGATGAGTTTGTAGTTGGGCCAGGTGTGCTTGAGTAGCTGCTTGAAGCCGCCGCGCGTGCGGCGAAGCGTCGATCCCGCGACGCCGAGATAGACGCGCGGGGTCTTGTTAGCCGCCGGACGCACCAGGCCGTCCCACCAGCCGCGCTCCATCGCTTCGTCCATGTAGTCGTCGAACGTCCGCTTCATCTCCGGGTCGTTCCACTCCGGGTTGTTCCAGATTTCTCTGTAGCCGGCGTGGTGGTACCAGTAGAAGGCCGGCGGCACCATGAGCGGCGTCGCCGGCATCCCCTCGGCCACGGTTTCGCCGCGGACCTCCGCGCGTTCAGTCCCGATCAGCACCATCTCTTCGGTCAGCGTGTCGTCTTCCTCCAGGAGGCGCTTTTCCGTCTTGCGAGCATTGCGTGCGAACTGAAGGAACCCTTCGAGGCCCGGCTTCGTCTTGAGCAGGTTGCTGGCGACGAGCTGAGCGCTGTTCCAGCCGCGCATGCCCGTGCCCTTGCGGCCGAAGTGGCCCGTGAGGGCGAGCAACAGCGCCATGGACCGCTCCATCAGGTCGCCGTGGTAGTACTTGCAGACGCTGAAGCCCTGGAGAATGTGGATCGCCTTCGCCTTCGCCACCTTCTTCGCCAGGTTGCGTATGACGCCGGGGCGAACGCCGGTGATCTCTGCCGTCCTCTCCACCGTGTACTCGGCGATCCGCTCGCGCATGATCTCGAATGCTGGCCGGACCTGGACCGTGGTGCCGTCTCGCAGCGTCACCTGCGTCGAGCCGTTGAGGGCCGGCGCGCGACCTTCGAGGTCGAGCGATGCGAGCGGCGCCTTCACGACCTCGGCGGTCTTCTCGTCGAGCCAGTACAGTTGGTCCTCGCGGCCGTCTTCCTTGAGGTCCTCCTCGCGCAGGAATCGCTGCGTGTCGGAGCGAACGAGGAGCGAGAGGTCGGTTTGCTCGCGTACGAACTCTTCATTGACGAGGCCTTCGTCCACGATGATCTTGCAGATCGCCAGGGCGAGCGCGGCGTCCGTTCCGGGGCTTACGGGGACGAATAGATCGGCGTGGATCGAGGACGCATTGTAGTCCGGCGCGATCGACACGATCTCCGTCCCGTGGTAGCGCGCCTCCGCGATGTAGTGCGCGGACGGTATGCGAGTGTAAAGCGGGTTCATGTGCCACACAAGCAATAAGTCGGAGTGGTACCAGTCGTCGACGGAGGAGCAGAAGTTGAACTTGCCGAACGTCTGGTAGAGGCCGACGTTGTAGTCGGACGTTAGCCCGTTGGAGTCGAGCGTCGTACCACCGATGAGACGCATCAGCCGCCAGGCGGGCGCCGAACCGTTGACGCTACCGCCGTTGCCGGAACCGAACTCGTAGATGATCGTCTCCGGCCCGTCCTCGTCTATCGCGTCGAGGAAGGCGTCGGCCATCTCAGTGAAGGCCTCGTCCCAGCTGATCTTCTTCCACTTGCCCTCACCGCGCTCACCGGTGCGCTTGAGGGGATACTTGAGCCGCTCCGGCCCGTACATGACTTCGCTGAAACTCGACCCCTTCTGGCAGCCCCGCGGGTTCATGTCCGGCACGCCGTCTTCGATCTGAGGGTAGACGCCGGACTGCTCCTCCCGCCAGACGATGCCGTCTTTCGTGTAGACCCGGAAGGAGCAGCCGCCCGGATAGCAGTCCACGAGGTGGGTTCCCCAGGTGACTTTGTCCCACGTCCACTTCTTGCGGTACAGGTCTTCCCAGCCGTCGTAAGCGTAGTAGCGGAAGACCTCTTCCTCGGCGGCGCCGGGCAAGCTGGGATCGATGTAGCGAAAGCCCAGGCGCGTGAGAGTTAGCCCGACGCCAAGGCCAGCTGCCCCCTTGAGGAAGTTCCGGCGAGACACACGAGGCATCGGGTCATCCGGCCCCTTCCAGCGCCGATTCTACCAGCTCCACATCCAACCGCACCGACCGGTCGACCGGTACCGGTTGCCACATCAGCGGCCGGAACCGGAAGTGACCGTAGCCGCCGGCCAGGTGCAACCACTTGACCATTCCCGGTTCGATCCAGGAAGGGTCCTGCCAATCCGGGAACTGGAACGGCTCGAAGCCGTTGTAGACGATCACTTGTCCCGGGCGCACGGCGGGAGTCAGCTTGACCCAGATCTTGAACTCGCCCATGTCGTTGTGGCATCGAACGAGGTTGCCTTCGGAGATGCCGCGCTCGGCCGCGTCGTTCACGTTCATGAACATGAACGGCCGGCCCTGGTTCGTGTCCTGCATCGTCCGGTTAATGATGTTGGCGGCGTGGATGCTCCAGCGGTTGTGCCCTGTGGAGAGGACGAGCGGATAGTCGCCGCCCATCTTCGGGTTCTCCTTGTGGCGCGGCAGCTGCTCGTCGGCCTCCAGGAACCACTCGTGGTCGATGTAGAACTGGGCCCGCTGCGTCAGTGTTGGGTAAGGCAGGTGCTTCTCGACGTGCCAGCGGAGCGGGCAGAACGCCTCGTCCTCCTTAATGTCAGTCGCATGGCCGAGCATCGCTCCTGAGCGGCCGATGGAGGTGAAGCGCATGACGCCCTTCTCGCGCATGGTGGCCAGCGTCGTCCCCTCCGGCAGCACGCCGGCGATGGCTGAATCGCGGACCCATTCCTCTACGACTGCTTCGTCGTCTTCGAACTCGCCGCCCATCGTGTACTGGTCGTAGAGATTGTCCAGCCGGCGCGGGACGCCGCGGCTGTCCACGTACTCCGTGAACCCCTTGGCGATCGCGCGCTCCTGCACCTTCTTGCACAAGCGCCGGAAGATGTGCCATTCCGGGAGCGCTTCGCCCTGGGGCACCACGCCCCGGTCGTTGAGGATTAGCTGCATCGTGTGGACGGTGGCGTAGTGGAAGTTGATCTTCTCTGTGTGCGTCGCGCACGGGAGCACGATGTCCGAGTGCATCGCGGTCGTGCTCATGCGCCAGTCGATGGTTACGACCTTGGTGAGCTTCGGCCAGAGGTTCTTCAGCAGCATGTTGCCGCCGCCCCGCGTCCGCCGCAGCGTGTCGCCGCCGCACTCGATGTAGATGCGCGGCGGCTTGTCCTCGAGAGGGCGCGCGACGCCTGACCACCAGCCCTTCTCCAGCGCCTCCTTCATGTAGTCATCGAAGGGGCGCGTCATGGAGGGATCTGACCACTCTGCCCGGTTCCAGTTCTCTTTGTGGCCGCAGTGGTAATACCAGAAGAAGGCGGGTGGCGTCGTATTGCTCATGCCGGCGGTGCGAGTCTCGAGCTCGACCATCGCCTGCTCCCGCGAGCGCCCGGGGTCCTCGTTCTGGATCGTGTCGACCATGGTATCCAGCATCTCCAGCATTTCGATCGAGGCTTCGGGCCCCGGCCGTTGCTTCCCGCCGAAGAGCCCGATGCCGTCGAACGGGCCAATGCACCAGATGCGGATGCCGCTGCCCTTCTTGCCCCAGTTACCGGTCAGCGCCAGCATCAGGATCATCGAGCGTTCCATCAGGTCGCCGTGATAGTACTTGGGCGAGTTGAAGCCGAGCAGGATGTTCGTCCTGCTCTTCGCCGCCTTTCGCGCCAGATAGCGGATCGAGTCCGGGCCTGCGCCTGAGATCTCGGCGGCGTGCTCCGGCGTGTAGCCCTCCAGACGCTCCCTGACGAGCTGGAATACCGGCACGACATCGACTTCGCTGCCGTCGGCCAGGCTCACCTTCGTGCCCTCATCAAGCGAAGGGGCGATTTCGCCGAGCGCGAGGTTGTTCCGCGGGGTCTTGGCGATCGCCGACGTCTTACTGTCGTAGAAGTAGAACTGATCGTCCCGGCCGCCCTCCTCCATGTCGCTCTCGCGTAGCAGGCGCTTGTTGTCCTGCCTCACCAGAAGCGGCAGATCGGTCTGCTCGGTGATGAACGCTTCGTCGTACAGGCCTTCGTCGACGATGACTTTGCACATCGCCAGGGCGATCGCAGCGTCTGTGCCCGGCCGCACCGGCACGAACCAGTCCGTGTGCGGCGCTGACGGGCTGAAGTCTGGCGCGAAGATCGCCACCTCCGCGCCCTTGTAGCGGGCCTCCGTGATGTAGTGGTAGTAGGGGATGCGAGTGTAGGCGGGGTTCATGTGCCAGATGAGCAGTAGGTCGGATTGAAACCAGTCATCTACTGTGGAGGCGAAGATCTTGCCGAACGTCTCGTACATCCCCATCGCCAGGTCGCCAACGACGCCGTCGAGGTCCATCGATAGTCCGCCCACCTTGCTGATGAACCGTGTGCACGACATGAGCGCCATCGGACCGCCCTGTGCGCCGGTGATCTCGTGGACGATCGACTCTGGGCCGATTTCGCGTATGGCGTCAACGACGGCGTCGGCAACTTCCGTCAGGGCGTCGTCCCAGCTAATGCGCTTCCAGCGGCCGGAGCCCCTCTTGCCGACGCGCTTGAGCGGATAGAGTACACGCTCCTTGGAGTACAGCATCTGTCCCCACATGGCGCCTTTATTGCAGCCCATGGGGTTCATATCAGGCACGCCTTCTTCGATCGTCTTGTAGTTGGCGGTCTGCTCTTCGTGCAGGACGAGACCGTCCTTGATGTAGACCCGGTATGGACAGTTGCCGGGGTAGCAATCGACGCAGTGGGTACCCCACACCACACTGTCCCACTGCCAGCGCTGCCGGTAGAGGTCGTCCTCTGAGAAATATGTCAGAGGGGCTGTCGCTTCGCTTGGCTTCAGGCTCTGTTGCTTCTTCTTAGGCATCGCGGTATCCCCCAAGTGCGTGCTCGATGAAACGCTGATCCGCCGCGACGAAGCGGGCGGCCAGCTTGACGAGAGAGCCGTAAAATCGCGGTGGATCGGAGCGGGCTACGCGTCCAGCGAAAGCGGATAGCCACGAAAGGTGACTCTTCAGGAAGTCCCGCTGCGCCCGCAGCAGGCTCTGCGGGTCGCTGACGCCGCCGCCGGACAGGTGGCTCATGAACTCCAGCTCGACCGTCACGAGGTCTGGCATGACGCCCTCGGCGAGATCGAAGTTGAAGTAGTTGTAGAAGCGAATTAGGTGCTGCAGGGTGTGGCCACGGTCGCGGGTGTACTGTCCTTCGTGGAGCGGGCACGGCGGTCCGCGGCGGCCGCCAATCTGAAAGATCCGGATGTACTCGGACTGCATCTCGTCGTAGTCGTCCGGGACCGACCACGCGAGGTCGTGCGTCCGCAGCCGGTAGGGCAACTCGGCCAGCCTGGCCGCGATCTCCTGGGGCCACTCACCGGCCGCGACCCGTAAGTGCAACGTCGAGTCCGGGAACGCCAGAGCACTCGACATCCGGGCGTAAACGTCCCGGCGTGAAGCATCCTCGGCGCGCTCCTCAGAGATCGTGCTCACTACAGGATTGGTCGAAGCCATCGCTATCCCGCTCGCTTGCCAGGTTGCTCCCCGGCTGTCCTTGACCACTCAATCTCTCCGGGATCCTGGTCGAAAGGCTTGAACATGTCTTTCCACCAGTAGGCGATCAGCGTGTCCATCAGCTCGGACTTGCCGCCGGAGCGCGTGGTCTCCATTTCCCGGCTCAGAGTTTCGAGCGCGGGCCGGACGCGAGGCCCAAACAAGGATTCGAGGTATTCGGTCGGGACGCGAGGCCGGCTTTCGTCGAAGTCGTTGGCCTCGGTCAGCCGCGCCGGCAGGATCGGAGGGATGTAGAAGACGTTCGGCTCAGTCTCAAATTCTGGATGCAGGGGCAACGCTATCTCCCACTTCTTGACGAGCTTGTGCACCGGGCCGCTCTCGTCGTCCAGGAATCCGAACCAGACCGCGCGCCCGGGGCACTGGCGCACGCAGGACGGCGCCACGTGCTGCTCGAGGCGGGGGTAGCAAAGAATGCAGTGCTCGCTGACTTCGCGAGCGAAGTTGAAGTAGATCTTCTTGTAGGGGCAGGCCTCAAGGCAAAACTGGTAACCACGACAGCTCTTGTCGTCCCGCAGGACGATGCCGTCTTCCTCACGCTTGGACATGGCGCCGCGTGGGCAGGCCTCAACGCAGGCAGGCTTGGTGCAGTGGTTGCAGAGGCGTGGCAGGTAGAAGAAGTAGGAGTTCGGGTATTCGCCCGCGCCCTGGTCCTCGTCCCAGTTCGGCCCCCACTCGGGCTGCTCGCCCAGCACCTGCAGGTGCACGTCCTGGGCCTTGCCGCTGCGAAGGACTTCGTCGTAGTTGAAATCCCAGCCACCGCCCCACTCTCGTCGGGCCGGCCGACGGCCGGCCTGCGGAACATCGTTTGAATAGCCGCCGCCCATCGCTTCCCAGTCGCGCGGGTGTCCACGCCCGGGGAGCGTGTTGACGGTGCACCACCACTGATACTCCTGGCCTTCATCCCGTGTCCACAGCGTCTTGCAGCCAACGGAGCAAGTCTGGCAGCCCATGCATTTATTCAGGTCAAAGACCATAGCTGCCTGCTTCTGAGTTGCTGGGGTTCCTTTGGCGCTCATCCGATGCTCAATTCCTGCCATTGCGGCGAATACGAGTGCAGGCCTGCCCGCTCCTGGTTGCTCCCCTCCCAGACGGCAAACGCCACTCGCTTGCGGTCCGTGGCCGCCTCCAGGGGGCCACCGATCACGAGCCGCCAGCGGCCATCCTCCCAGTCTGCAGACGTGACGACGAACTGAACTGCTTTCGGCTGCTCCGTCGCAAAGCCATGAAACATCAGGCTCTCGCCCCCATCCCGGTTGGCCCGCCAGTACCAGGCGTCGATTACAGCAGCGGGTGATCCCATTCGGGCAAGCGGCGGATCGCCGTCGCCGGGGAAGAGAACGGCGGCGGCGTCGGGGAAGACTAGGCCGTCGCCGTAATCGGGGTTGTGGGTCGGGTCAGGCCACTCCAGCCGAAAGAAGAGGTTCTGGCGGTTGTGAGCCGCCTGCACGGAGAGCGTGCGCACTACCCCAACGCGCTTGCCGGACCAGATCGCCCGGATGTAGGGGGACGGCTGCTCCTCCGGGTCGGTGCCGCGCAGGGCAACGTGCCGCAGCGGCGCACGCTTCCACTGCGGCGCGGAGTGCTTCAATAGCGTCCTGTTCGCGAGCTGTAACTTGATTGCTTCCATGGGCATCACCTGCGCCTTCGGTTATCGAGGACTCGTCATCGCTGGTCAGTCCGGTCTGCCCCACACCCCGCGGTGCGGCTTTCCCCTACATCTCCCTTAGCCAGGCGAGATCGCGCTGGCAGAACTCGACGGCGCGGACGGCCTGGCGACGATAGAAATCGGGTGCTCGATCACTGGACTCCAGCCGCTCAAGAAACCTCGGTAGCCATTGGCACAGGTGACGGTCCAGAAAGTCGCGCTGGGCCCGCCTCAGGTCAGCGGCGTCATCGCCGTGCGCTAGCGCCGCCGCCTCCTTGAACGACATGTAGTGCATGAAATCGAGTTCGGCGCAGAGATGATCGGGCTGGTCCTCCGGTGCCGCGCGCAACCCGAAGTGATCGTAGAAGCGAACGATGTCTTCCATCAGCTTCATCCGGCCGCTCCGGTGCGATCCTTCGTAGAGCGGACAGAACGGTTTTCCCGGCCCAACCTCGAACACACCGATGTAGCCTTCTTCGAGGCCGTCAACTGTCGCCTTCCCCCCGTCGTCCGGTAGTAGCTCGAATGGCAGGCTCTGCGCAGCTTCACGCCACGTCTCCTCCCATTCGCCGGACGTGATGGCAGTTCGCAGTTCTGGATCCGGAAACGAGAACGCCTTCGCGAGCCACCGGTAGCAGGCGCTGCGCGCGCCGGCTAGCAGCTGCGGTCCGTCTCCAACCGTCAGCGAAGCGATCGTCATGTGGGCCTCTTTAACGTTGAGGGATCTTTAGTGAAGCCACCGAACATGCTCTTCCATTGATGCGCGATCAGCGTGTCCAGCATCTCCGACTCGCCGCCGCCACGGACCTTCTCCATCTCCGCCGTCAGCAGGTCAAGCACGCGGTTGACGTCGGGCCCGAACAGGGATTCGAGGTAGCTTCTCGGAATGCGTTCGGAGCCCTCGATGACGTCGCCGTCGTCGTCGAAGAGCGGAGGCGAAAGAGGCGGCACATAGTAAATGTTCGGCTGCGTTCCGTATTCGGGGTGCAGCGGAAGCGCGACCTTCCAGCGCTCGATCAGCTTGTAAACGGCGCCGTCTTCGTCGTCCATGTAGCCGAGAAAGCGGACCCGCCCGGGGCACTGACGGAAGCAGGCCGGCGCGACCCCCTGCTCGATCCTGGGGTAGCAGAGGACGCACTTCTGAGACACCTTCGCGTTGTGGTTGAAGTAGATGCGCTTGTAGGGGCAAGCCTCCATGCAAAACCGGTAACCGTTGCAGCGCTCCTGGTCGATCAGGACGATCCCATCGTCGACTCGCTTGTAGATCGCCTGCCGTGGGCAGGCCGCAAGGCAGGCGGGGTTCGTGCAGTGCATGCAGATCATCTGCAGATAGAAGAAGTAAGCGTTGGGGTACTCTCCCGTGGCCTGGTCCTCGTCCCACAGCGCTCCCCAGTCGCCGTCCTCGTTCTTCGGCTGGAGGTACTTGTTCATCCCCTCGCCGCCGTAGAACACGTCCTCGTAGTTGAACTCCCACGCCTGGCCGAACTCGTTGACGGTCGGGATGCGGCTGGAATCGGCGTCGCCGTCGTTAGGGAAGCCACCCCCCAGCGTCTGCCAGTCGCGCGGCGAGCCCTTGCCCGGCATCGTTGAGACGATGTTCCACCACATGTACTCCATGCCCTCTTCGTCGGTCCACAGCGTCTTGCAGGCGATCGTGCAGGTCTGGCAGCCGAGGCACTTGTTCATGTCGAACACGGCAGCCAGCTGTCGCTTGACGGCGGGTGGTTTAGGTGCCACTGCTACGCCTCCAGCTCCAGCGGCTGCCACTCCAGCGTCACCGCCTTCAGGCCGGCCCGTTCGCTATTGCTGCCTTGCCAAACGGCGAAGGCGACCTTTCCCGTGTCGCCTGCTGCCAGCTGCACGAATCCGTCGCCGTCCGACAGGAGCGAGCGCCCGATGACGACCGCCCAGGCGTCGCCCAGGCGGGCGCTGGTGCCGCGCAGGTTTGGGTCGACCGTGCGGCGCGTACTGCCCGTGCCCACGGACACCACGCTGAAGGGTGTCTCCATGTCCGGCCGCCAGTACCAGGCGTTCACCGGTTGCTCGGGCGAGCCCATGCTGGCGAGCGGAGCATCCTCGCTGACTGGAAAGAGCACCGCTGCGGCGTCGGTGAACTGGTCAGTGTCGCGAATGTCGTCGTTCTCTGTCGCGTCGTCCCACTGCAGCCGGAAGAAGATCGTGGCGTCGTTATGCAGCGCCTGCACCGACACGGCGCCGATGGCGCCGTAGTCGATCGTCTCCCACTTCGCCTGCACGTAAACGGAGGGCTGCGAGATCAGCGGCGTTGGCTCCAACGACAGCCGGGCTTCCGGCCCGCCTCGCCATTCGCTCCCAGCGGGATCACTCAGCGCCGAGTCTGCAGCCTCCACGCGCCGCGCCTTTATCATGCCCCCATCCTGCGACCGACGAGGCGCCGAACCCAATCGGGCAGCCACCAGCAAATGCCGGTCGGGCGAAACCCCACCCGCCTCCGCCGCCTGCATGACAGACCTCCTTCCCTCACTCGACGCATGATCCTCTCAGCCGATAAGACGGAGGGCGAAATCATGTCTAATGACAGCACCCGGACAACTCGCAGCGAGGGCACGGCCCGCCGGTACCGCGACCGCTGGCGCTGGGACCGCATCGGCTGGGCGAGTCACTGCATCGACTGCTACCCCGGCAACTGCCCGATGCGCGTGTACGTCAAGGACGGGATCGCCCTCCGCGAGGAGCAATGCGGCACCATGCCCGTTATCGAGAAGGGGGTTCCGGACATGAACCCCATGGGCTGCCAGAAGGGTGTCGCCTGGGCGTCCATGCACTACTCCCAGGAGCGCCTCCTTTACCCGATGAAGCGGGACGGCGAACGGGGCAGCGGCAAATGGAAACGCATTTCATGGGACGAAGCCCTCACGGAAGTCGCCGACTCTGTCATCGACGCCATCGAAGAGAAGGGGCCAGAATCCATCATCCACCTCAGCGGCTGCAACACCCCTACAGGCGGCATCGTCGGCCGCAGCCGTTTCTCCGGCTTGCTTGGCGCTCTCACCATGGACCTGAACGCCGAGATGAACGACTTCGCCCCCGGCCACTACCTCACTTACGGCGTGTTCGATCCGGTCAGCTCCATCGACGACTGGTTCCACGCGGAGCTCATCTTTATCTGGTTCGCCAACCCGGCATACACGCGCATACCCCACCAGCACTACATCAACGAAGCACGATACAACGGCGCCGAGGTCGTGACTGTCGCCCCCGACGTCAGCCCGTCCGCCATGCACGCCGACTACTACGTTCCTGTCTCTCCCGGTTCGGACGCCGCGTTTGCCCTCGGCATGGCCCAGGTCGTCATGGAAGAACGTCTCTACAACGAAGCATTCGTCAAGGATCAGACCGACTTGCCCCTCCTCGTCCGTCCGGATACCGGCACCTATCTCCGCGAAAACGATATCGCAGAGGGCGGGAGCGACGAGCAGTTCTACTGGTACGACCAGAACTCCGGCTCGATAGTGCAGGCCCCGCGCGCCGAACTTCACCTGGGGGATGCCGATCCCGCGCTGGAAGGCACTTTCACGGCGACTCTCAACGACGGCAGCACTGTAGAAGTCACCACAGTCTTCGAACTTATCCGGCGGCGGTTGAACGAAGACTACACTCCGGAACAGGCCGAGAAGATGTGCGGCGTTGCCCCGTCAACCATGCGTGACCTTGCCCGCAAGGTCGCCAGCAAGCGAACAGCGATCATCTGTTGCCTTGGCAACGCCTCCAAGTACTACCACGGCGACCTCATCGAGCGCTCGGAACTCCTCCTCCTCGGCCTCACCGGGAACTGGGGCCGGAAGGGTACGGGCGTCCGTGCCTGGCTGGGCGCGATCCTGGACGGTTACTTCATAACCCCCGGCAAGGGTGCGCCCGGCCCGGATGCGGCGCGAAACGTTCTGGGCATGATGGACACGATGCTCCAGGCTGTCCAGAACATCGATCCCACGATGAGCCGCGAGATCGCCACCATCGAGATGGTCAAGCGAGCGACCGCCATGGCCCACCCGTCCATGGTCCCGCCCATCTTCCTCTGGTACAACCACGCCGGGTTCGACGGGATCTGGACGCGTTCGGAATGGCATGACCCCTCGATGAAACGGCCGTTCCAGGAGTACTGGGACGAGGCCATCAGCAAAGGCTGGTGGGACGGCGTCACCTATCCGAACAAAGCCCAGGAGCCGCGGGTCTTCATCGAAATGGGCGGAAACGCTCTTCGCCGCACCCGCGGCGGCCAGAACATGCTCCTCAAGCACCTCTGGCCCAAGCTCAAGATGGTCGCCGTCATTGACGTTCGCATGAGCACGACGGCGATGTACGCTGACATCGTCCTCCCGGCGGCCCAGCAGTACGAAAAGATCGGCTTCGGCATCCCGAGCACCCACACGCTCAATCTCACATTCTCCGACCGCACTCTCGAGCCGGCCGGCGAATCCCTCGGCGAGTGGGCAATCTTCCGCGACCTTGTCGCCAAAGTCGAGGAACGCGCAAAGGCACGAGGGCTCACGGAGTACAAGGACATCAAAGGCGCCATCCGCAAGTTCGACGGCCTCTACAACGCATTCACGGCCAACGGCGCGTTCCATGAAGAGGAGCGGCTCACAGACGAGATGGTGCGTGACACCGCCACCGCCGGCGCCCTCCCCGAGGGGTCATCTCTGGAGACCCTCCGCGAGAAGGGATTCATCCGCTTCACAGGCCTCGGCGTCTCCCCGCGCGCTGTCGGTCAGGCCTCAGAGATCAAACCGGACGAGACGTTCACTCCCTTCCGCCACCACGTTGAGAAGAAGCTTCCATATCCCACCCTTGTCCGCCGCGCCCAATTCTATATCGATCACCCCTGGTTCATCGAGGCCGGCGAAGAGATGCCCTGTCACAAGGACCCACCGGCCGCCGGGGGAGACTACCCGCTCATGATTACCAGCGGCCACAACCGCTGGAGCATCCACTCCAACAACATCGTCAACCGCGTCATGCAAGAGACTCATCGCGGAACACCACACGCCCAGATCAACCCGGGCGACGCGGACGACCGCGGCATCAACGATGGGCAGAAGATCAACGTCTTCAACGACATGGGCCGCATGGTGATCGAGGCCAAGGTGTCGCCGTCTGTCCGTCCAGGCCAGGTCATCATCTACAACGGCTGGGAGCCGTACCAGTTCCAGAACTGGTGGGACGCATCCAACCTGGAGCCGGGCATGATCAAATGGCTACACCTCGCCGGCGGCTACGGCCACCTCAAGTACTGGCCCACGGAATGGCAACCGTGCCCGGCCGCGCGCGCCACTCGCGTGGATATCGCCCCGGCGGACGGCAGCCCGCCGATCGGCCTCAAATCGTGAAGCTCTCGGCCTTCGCTTAGGCACCTCAGGCCTCCGGCGCGTACTCCTGAACCAGCGCCGTTTCGCGCCTGGGGAGAAGCCACCTATCCTGTACGACGTCTATTCGAAGCAAGTCGACTCGGCTGGCCCAACCGCGAGTCGCCGTACGCGGACTAGCCGCCCGAAACTCTGTCGCGCGCCCGAACATGCGGCAGCGCCCGAAGAAGCTCCGATTCAGCCCTGTCCTTCGCCACACAGGCATAACCCCAACGATCAGCGATCGCACTGCGGTACCCCGGCGTATCCTCGCTGAGGAGCACGATCACCGTCAGGCCAGGTAGACTGTCCGCCATCGCGCGTAGCCGCCCCGTCGGTTGTCCCATAACGAGGTCGATATCAAGGAGCACAACGTTCGCGCCTGTGCTCCGCACGACACGCAGAGCAGCGTGGAGCGTGTCCGCCTCACCAGCGACGGCTGCCTCGGTGCGCTGTACGAGCACCCGCCTCAAAGTCTCACGGAAGTGCGGTCTGCGATCAGCGATCACCACGCTTAGTGTGCTTGGCTCGGCCTGTGTCTCCATATGCGGTGATTACCCCTGGGGCCAGAATCTCAGGGCCGTTCGGCCCTGTCTGTCGGGCAAGGAGAGACTTTATCTTGGGGTCAACGGCACCTCCGTAGGGCGTTGCCGTACATGCCGGAGAATGATGGTGACACAGACAGGGGACATTCCGCGCAGCCAGGTTGACGGACGACGCTCGAGTTACTCCGTGGAACCGAACCCAGACCTTGCGCGCGTCCTCCGCGCGCTGGCTAGCGACACGCGGCTGGCCATCCTGCGCTGCCTTGCTGTCGGTCAGAACGAGCCGTCAGAAATCGCCCGTGAGTTGAGCATGCCCATTGGAACTGCCAGGCGACATCTGCGGGCGCTGTCCGATGTCGGGCTTGTCACCGCGGCAACCCGCGGTGGCGTAGAAGTCTACGCACTTGTCCAGCACGCCGTGAGCCTTCTCAGCACGAGCCTGGTGTACGGCCTCAGCGGCGGCACGTTGCCGGAGCGCAGGATGGAGGACACTCTCCCACCGTCCGTCCCCAGACCACCCCTCGGCTGCACCCTCTGCGACAACGCCAGCTTCGTCGGCGATGTGCTCGATGATCTCAGCGCCGCCCTCAATGAGGCACGCGTCTATCACGGCCAGATTCAGGAGATGTCCTCGCGAATCCTGACCGCTCACGAAGAAGAGCGAAAGCGGATAGCCCGCGAACTCCACGATGACACCGCACAGGCGATCACTTCTATACTCGTCCGACTGCGGCTGCTGGAGCGCTCAGCCGAAGACCCAGCTGTGATCGGAAATGTCGAGGAGCTGCGGGAGTTGACATCGGACGCGCTCGATTCAGTCCGGCGCATGGCCATGGATCTACGGCCGGCTTCGCTGGACGACCTGGGACTGCTCCCGGCACTTCAGTCCTACGCCGATCAGTTCTCACACAGCACCCCAATCGCCGTATCAATGGAAGTTGAGGGACTCGGGCGGCGGCTGCCGCAGGACGTTGAACTTGTACTCTATCGGGTCTTTCAGGAGGCGCTGACGAACATCTCCAAGCACGCTTCCGCGACGACTGCGCTCGTCCAGGTAAAGCGAAAGGGTAACGAAGTGACGCTCGTCATCGAAGATGACGGCGACGGCTTCGATCCGGGCCAGCCTAGGCTCACACAGGGCTCGGGTCTGGGTCTCTTCGGTATGCGAGAGCGGCTGACGCTGGTCGGAGGTGTCGTGGAAGTACAATCAGAGAAGGGCAAGGGCACCAGGATCTTGGCACGAGTACCACTCGGCAAGAAGTTAAGGATGGCGAAATGAGTCAGACGAAAACGGATGTGAAGGTACGAATCCTCCTCGCAGATGATCACCAGGTACTGCGATCCGGCCTGCGGGCTCTCCTCAACCTGGAGCCGGACTTCGAGGTCGTAGGGGAGGCTTCGAACGGAATCGAAGCGGTAAAACTCGCCGAGACCCTGCGGCCGGACATCATCGTTATGGACGTGTCGATGCCCGAGATGGACGGACTCAAGGCCGCGGAAGAGATCAAGAGCTTGGACCTGCAGTCGAAGATCGTAATGCTAACGGTCCACGCCGACGAGGAGTATCTGTTCCAGACACTTAAGGCAGGCGCATCAGGCTTCGTACACAAGAGTTCTGCTGACCGCGAACTCATCGAAGCGATTCGCACAGCGAACCGGGGAGATGTATTCCTCTACCCATCGGCGATCAAGAAGCTTCTGGGGGAGTACCTGCGAGGAGAATCGAGGCAGGCCGACGAAAAGGATCCGCTTACAAACCGCGAACGCGAGGTCCTGAAGGCGACGGCCGAGGGCTACACTAACCACGAGATCGCGGAACAGCTCGTGATCAGCCCCAAGACGGTCGACACCTACCGCCAGCGGATCATGGAGAAGCTAAACCTGCACCATCGCTCCGAACTCATCCGATACGCTCTCAAGCGCGGCTATCTGGTGCCTGGTGAATGACCTCCGCGAGTGGGGCGTTGCCTCACGGCCCGATCTTCGGAAGCCCGACAGACAAGCCTAGACAACGGCTGTAATGTACGGAGCAAGAATGCAGATGCGAGACTGGCGCCCGGGGAGACGATGATACCGGTAATCAGCTTCGTCGGTAACTCCGGCGTCGGCAAGACTACGTTCCTCGAGAAGCTCATCTCTATTCTCAAGGCTCGCGGTTACCGCGTGGCGGCGATAAAGCACGACGTCCATGAGTTCGAGGTCGACTACCCGGGTAAAGACTCCTGGCGTCTGACCAGAGCTGGTAGTGACATCGTCCTGCTCTCGTCTGCGGACAAGCTCGCTCTCATCGAGCACCCGGATGCAGAGCGCACTCTGGACGAGCTGGTCGCTATGGTAGACGACCGCGTCGATATCGCTCTCAGTGAGGGGTATCGCGGAGCCGGCGCGATGAAGATCGAGGTCTCTCGCTCGGCTCACAGCCACGAAATTACGGCGAGACTCGATGACCTCCTGGCGATCGTCACGGACGCCGCCTTCGATTACCAGGTGCCGCAGTTCGACCTGGACGACGCCGCCGGCGTGGCGGACTTCCTCGAAGGACGCTTTTCGCTGGCCCCTTCGTCGAAGCGGCTCCCCCGGAGAGCGGACCGTTGAGCGATCGGCGGCGTGCGACCGCCATCGTCCTGTCCGGCGGGCGCAGCGTGCGCATGGGCGAGGACAAGGCCAACCTTGAGCTGTCAGAACAAACCCTGCTGTCGCGCGTCGTCCAGAAGCTCTCACTCATCTGCCCGGAAGTCATCATCGCTGGTGGAGAACAGAGCCTCACCGACGGCTTCGGGCCCGACGTGCGCTGGGTCGCCGACCCGAGTGGCTCGGTCGGTCCGCTCGCCGGTATCACGGCCGGACTGCGAGCGGCGCGTCACGACGCCTGCCTGATCGTCGCGTGCGACATGCCCTTTCTGAATCCAGCCTTGCTGAGCCACCTGATCGATCGTCTAGGGACGTTCGACGCCGTTGTGCCGATCTCGCACGGGGTCAGCCAGTACCTGCACGCTGCCTATTCGCGGTCGGCCGCACCGGCGGCTCAAGCACTCCTCCGGCTGGAGGCCCGGTCTGTGCGCGAACTCCTCGTGCGCCTGCAAGTGCTCTATCTCTCCGAGGAGCACTGTGCCCGGTTCGACCCCGACGGCCTGAGTTGCTTCAACATGAACACCCCCGCCGACCTGGACCTCGCTCGCAAGCTCGACGCCCGCCCTGCCAGCCGCTCGGTCGTCGCTTAGCTCGCGCGCCCCGTCCGCCGCCCGGCATCTTCACCGTTCGACGCGCACGATGCGTCATTTGCCCACAACAGTGGGGAAAAACCGGACAACATTACCCGCTCGCTACCCGACTGAAGGCTCTCCGCGGCACTCGGATACTCGGATGGAGCGTCGGCATAGGCGCGAATCTCGACTATCAGCGGAGGCAGCCATGACACCGCGTGCCAAGGCCAGCGGGAACGGCTCGGGACGAATCGAGCGCTATCGGGACAAGTGGAAATGGGACAAGGTTACCTGGGGCA
>Ga0255058_10000573_pt1 | contig 21652 bp, 19 predicted proteins | sample Cases_109_9_MG_FD_188637 | JGI IMG/M metagenome (GOLD analysis project Ga0255058, IMG submission 188637) | Seawater microbial communities from Amundsen Gulf, Northwest Territories, Canada - Cases_109_9 | ecosystem: Environmental > Aquatic > Marine > Gulf | place: Canada: Northwest Territories... | reverse complement strand
TGGATGCTGATGCTATTGATGCTGGAGCATTAGACGCCTCAGCGGTCACAGAGATTTGGAATAATTTCTATGTAAAAAACAGCACTGCTGATTCCGGCAATGCATTCAGTTTCGTCGATGCGACCCTGACGGAAGCAGATTCTAATTATTGGGCCAAGAACCTTGCTGTTGTATTTACCTCGGGTACGGTGCAGGGTCAGGTGTTCTGTGTTTCGTCATTTGTTCCAGCTACTGACACAGTCAATTTCACGCCGGCTGCGACACAAGCGATCAGTACAAATACATATGTTCTGATGCCTGCTCCCGGCTGTGATCCTTTTAGGTAGGAGTTAACATGGTACGTGTAGCATCAGGAGTCATCACCCAAGTCTTCCACTTCGAGCGGCAGACAGCTCTATCTGCCTTTGCTATCTTTCGCAAGCGAGGTGCTGGCGCTTGGACGGCAATGACGACGCCGACCGTTACGGAAAATGATTCGGTTAACGCGCCGGGTATTTACTCGGTACTTATGGATGAGGACATGGTCATTACTGCGCTCACAGCGACAGAAGAGATGTGTTTCTACATCACCGCAGGGGGAATGCAGCCACATCTGGAAAAGATTGAAATCTTCAAAGCGCGACCAGATGTTAACATTGAAGAAGTTAACAATAAGCAGCTTATCGGAGACGGTGGCGCTACACCGTTTAATGTAGCATGAGCGGCCCTATATGGGAACCTAGTGTATGGCACGGGATGGCCGAATCGTCGGCGATTCCAGGGACTACGATTGACAATATTGTCACCCGAATCGGACGCAGGCTTCGACGTGGTGTCGGTGCTGGAACAACGTTGCTGACAGAGATTATAGATGAGCTTGTCAGAGCACAGGATGAGCTTGAGGAGCGCGTGACGCTACCGTGGTTCTTGATGCACAAAGAAGCAGAAATAACGGTTGCGAATACAGAAATTATCAACGTGGTTTCAGATCTGACTTCTAACTTTATCCGTTTTATTGAAGACGAGCCGTTAGTATATACCGACCCTACAGGAGAGGCTACAGAAAAGGTGGTTCTACCACAGAACTCTGAGCTTTTAATTACGAAGCAACGCTTTCCGGGTACAGGCGAGATTCCTAAGGAATTTGTGCTGCTAGGAGAAGAGATTATTGTTCGCCCTATTCCTACACAGGCGATTACTTATCAGTTTCGCTTCTTCCGTAAAGACCCGACTGCGCCAGCTCTAGGAGTAACAACGCTATGGAGCAAGAACTTTTCTGCTCTGCTCATGAATTTGGCAGGTAAGGAAATCGCATGGACATTGAGAGACAACGATGCTACTACACGATTTGAAACGGATTTAGCTCTTGCGCAAAGTAACTTCATAAAGGCTGTGGAAGCGCGTGAGCAGGCAGGTCAAGTACATGTCATGGGAGACCCATAATGGGGTTGGAAGCCGCAACACATATTAGTAACTTAGATCCTTTGAATCCGACAGGTTCTGATGATTATTCAACGGCGGATGATCATCTGCGGTTGGTCAAAGCTGTCTTACAAACACAGTTTCCTAACTTCGGGCTTAATGCGATAACTGCCGACGCAGCAGAGCTGAACAAGCTCGATGGACTAACAGCGTCACAAGTAGAGCTTAACAAACTCGCAGGTACGAGTGGCTCGCTCGTCGCGGCAGATTTGGACATTCTTGCTGCCGCCGCAGCCGCTGGATTGACGGCGACAGAACTTCTATTCCTTAACGGCGTTACGTCTAATATACAAACGCAGCTTGCCACCAAAGCAGCAATAGCACATTCGCACACTGGAGCAGAGATTTCTGCCCTAGATGCAGGTGATACAACGACAGGTGTGTTTGCTGCAGCACGTATCCCAACGCACACAGGCGAGGTAACAGGACAGACAGCGCTGACTATTGCGCTTGATGCTGTGACTTACGCCAAGATGCAGAATGTCGTTACAAATGATCGTATTCTCGGCAACATCGGGGGTGCTGGCGGAATTGTAACTGAACTCACAGGAGCACAAGTTCTCACTCTGATTGGTGTTGAGACTGGCGCAACAGCAGATCAGACCGGTGCCGAAATCGAAGCGATTGTCAATCACGATAGTTTGCTCGGCTTCCTCGGAGCTGAACACATTGACTGGGCTGTAACTGGTGCAGAGAACGTTCATACAGATCGTCTTCCAGTTGCTACAGCGGCAGCTGTAGGTGGTGTAGAGCTGGCAACCGCAGCAGAAGTTGATGCAGGAACAGCCAACAAAATCGTAGATGCAGCCGCACTAGCTGCGTCGAGTAATTACGGATTTGAGACAGGTTCTTTTGTTGCTGCGTTCACAGGGTTTACAACTGACCCAGAAAACATTACTTTCGACTATACGAAGCTCGGAAACCTAGTAATGATGGCACCAGCCGCCATTTTGAATGCGACGAGCAATAATAGTGGTATGTCGAGCGGTACTACAGACGTCCCTGCAAGTATTCGTCCTGTAGCTTCGTTAACTCGGGCACACATTGTTAGAGACAACGGAGTAGACCAAATGGGAAAAATAATTATAACTGCTGGCGGTCGGATTCAGCATAACGCAACGGTTGGCGCTGGAGCCTTTACATCGTCGGGTCTTAAAGGATTTCCAGGCTCGCAGGTTATTAGCTACTTCCTGGATTAAAATGAAACTAAGAATCAAATACAGCGTTGGTCGCTGGATTATGGGAAAATGGAGAGGGAAGGTCTTATATCCTTTTGTATTGTTTTCTCAAGCACAAAAGGACGTGACGAACATATTGTTTCGTCATGAAATGGAACACGTCTATCAGGTCAGACGTATGGGCTGGTTTTGTTTCTATATCAAATACCTATGGTTAGGTATTCGCTATGGATATAAGAAACATCCATTTGAACTTGAGGCAAACGAACGAGAGAATGATCCTCTTACAGACGCGGAAACTAAGTTGTGGCAAGAGTAAAATTCCATAACGTGGGCGCGATTGGGATATTGCAAGATGTTCCAGCGTATGACCTGCCGCCGGAAGCCTGGAGCGATGGGCTGAATGTCCGTGCGCATGATGGTGCGATGTGGAAGTCCCTCGGCCATGAGAAGATCATGGACCCACCAAGCATACAGACTTTTGCGCTGTTCCCAGCTTTTACCGCCAGCGGCGCGCAACTGTTTGCTTATCCTGGACTTACAGACATTTATGCTACTGACGGAACCACGCATACAGAGATTTCCCGTACAGTCGGTGGTGATTACACAGGCACTGTAGATGACCTCTGGAATGGAGGATTGTTAGGTAACATCTTAATCTTGAATAATGGAGAGGATGTACCGCAGGCGTGGATTTCTCCGGCGCTGGGCACTCCGCTTGTGGATTTAGCGAACTGGCCTGCAAGCACAGAAGCAGAAATTATCCGTCCGTTCAGGCGCTTCCTGATTGCGTATGACGTGACGAAGTCTTCCATACGTAATACGCAACTCGTGAAATGGTCAGAACGTGCAGATATAGGTGCTGTGCCTAGTTCATGGGATGAAACAGACCCCACAACGCGTGCGGGTGAGTGGCCTTTATTAGATACGGACAGTGCGATCATAGACTCTCTCGCACTGGGCAACATAAACTTCGTCTATAAGGAAGACGAAATCCAGTCCATGGAAGAGGTTGGAGGCAATTTTGTCTTCAGGTTCAAGCAGGCGTTTGGTCAGGTTGGACTGCTTGCGCAGCGTTGCGTTAAAGAATATCAGAAAGCAGACCGACATGTGCATGTTTTGATGACACCCGAGGACATTGTCGAGCATGATGGATTCCAGATGCGGAGCCTCTTGGACGACAGGATGCGCCGTTGGTATCAGGGACGAGTTGATCCTACCAAAGCAGAGCGAAGTTTCTTAGCGCTGCACCCTAGAGAGAATGAAGTGTGGGCAGCAATTACGGAAGCAGGACAAGAATATCCGAACCTTGTGCTGATTATAAACATGAAGGATGCAACACATACGATCCGTGAGGTTCCGAACATATCGGATATTGCTTTGGCAGAATTCGATCCGAACGCTGCGTCGTTGACGTTTGATGCACAGACCATTGACTTCGATTTGATGGTTGGACAGTTTGGGCAACGACAAGGACTTCCAGGAAGTAAGAGACTTATCATGGTCGATCCGAGTTCAGGCGACCCGAGCTTTTATCTGGCGGATTCGACATTTAGTTTTGCCGGAGCTAATTTCAGAGCCTTTGTGGAACGAACAGGCCTTGCGATTATTGGACAAGATCGTCAGGGGCGTCCAAAGGTAGACACGGAAGTTTTGAAACTGGTTACGGAAGTGTGGCCACGTATGCGTGTACAGAATGGAACAAGCGTGAATATATTTGTAGGCTCACAGGATGTTCCTGAAGCTCCAATCTCTTGGTCAGCTGCGTTTCCTTTTGACCCAACTGTCGATCAGAAGATTGACGTAGATCCTCCAGTGGAGGGCCGATATATTGCTATCAAGTTCGAGACACCGAGCTCATCTGCTATCTCGTGGAAGTTGGATGGGTACGACTTAGAGCTCGCTTCGCTCGGTAAGTACTAATGGCAGCTCCAACAGAAATTAACCAACTTGCAGTTTTCGTGGACTCGGAACTAGATGCGCTCCGGCTCTTGTTAGAGCAAGTGCATAAGCCCATCTTTCCGATATGGGCGGAGGAGAATGCCGCACTTGCCGCGACGACTTACGAATGGGCTTTCGGCGACGGAGCAGCTACGCCCACAGGAGAGGGGCTAGTACTTCCGTTTCGCTGCGGTTTGATTGCGCTGTCGCTGTCGTTGTCTGGTGCGTCGGCGCGCGCGAAGGTCGAAGTTGAACGCGACGGAACAATTGAATCCGCCTATGCGGTTGATCTGACAGCAAGCAATAACGGATTCCAGGAGTTCCACGAGCCGCTTGAGTTTTATCCTGGAAGCATAATAAACTTTAGAACGGTGTCGCAGACAACTACCGCCGCAACTAATGTTATCTGCGCATGGATGAGAAAGGAATGACAGAACCTGTTTTAATCGCAAAGGAAAATGTCCCGATCATCTTAGAGGTGATCGGAAAGGATATTGAAGAAGTAGTCGATGAGTTCACGATGGGACACTGTACTTATCATTCTGTTGTAGAAGAGTTATATCACGAACGTCGTCAGTTGTGGGTTTTGGCGTCAGAAGAGATGCGGATACAGGGTTGGTTAGTAACAAAGATTCAAAATATTGCTGGAGGAAAGAGACTTATCCTCGACTTGTTTGGAGGTAACGGAATCTTCAATGAGAATCATATGGACTTGTTACTATCCCATCTTGATAAGATTGAGAAATGGGCACAGCGACACGGTGCAACTGAGTCCTTTGGATATGTACGTCCAGGACTCCGCAGGAAGCTGAAAAAGCACGGCTTCCATCACGTTTGTGATTTAGTAATTAGACCTCTTACGGGAATACACTGATGAGGCTCTGCAAGAACCTATTTGGTATCTGGTCAAAGCGGCTGCGGCGATATGTTGTCGTTGAAGAAAGAGTTATACGGGACTATGAAGGTCCGGTAGCCTACGCATTTGGCGGTGGCGGTGGAGGTGGAACTGAAACAGTTCCGACTGGCCCATTCGGTCCGCAGATTCCATTCATTACGTCGCTGTTTCAAGAGGCAGCGAATATCTTTCAGCAGGGGCCGCCACAGTTTCCACAGTTTCCAACTGTTGCGGAGCCAGGAGCTGATTTGCTTGCGAGTCAAGCAGGTATTTCCGACATCGTGTCTGGTAATGCGGGGTCGGCACAGACAGCATCAGACTTAGCGCTTTCTGCAGCCACTGGACAAGATGCTTTTGGGGGAAGTGGGAAAGGAGCTTCATCAGAAAGTCCTCTTCCGCCGAACGCCATATCGGACGTAGCAAACCCTCTTTCAGGTGTATTAGGTGGATCACTTCAGCAGCTCTTGCTAGGTTCACAGAACCCTTTGAAGGAACAAGGGCAAGCAACGTCGCCGGGTGCTACAGGGGCCATAAACGCGGCCACAGGCGGCGCACAAGCCCCACCGCCGGGCTTTAACCCTGCAGGGGCACCTACCCTCGGGCCAGCCGGTATCGACATAAATCAGATACTTCAGGCGAACTTAGGAGGTAGCGGGCTAAATCCCTTCATTGGAGAAACTGTCGATGCGGCAACACGCGGGTTAGTAAATAACTTCCAGCGGAACGTGATACCTTCAATAGGCGATGCAGCCAGTCAAGCCGGACAAGTAGGTGGCTCAAGACAAGGGATCGCTCAAGGTATAGCCGCAGGCGACTTACAACAGAACATAGCTGATGTTACTGCACAGCTATTTGCACAAGGCTTTGATAGGAATGTTGGAGTCCAGCAGAATGCACTGTCACAGGTTGGCGGAGCACAGACAGCACAAGGACAATTTGAGCTTGGCGCAGGAGGATTGAACGAACAGATCCGGAACGCGATACTTGGACAAGGGCTGCAGGGTGCGGAATTATCGCAGTCCGGTTTGGGGCAGGGCCTCGGGCTTGGTACGAGCAGCTTAAGCACTGGCACATCGCAGATAGGGAATCTGCTGCAAGCAGGTAATGCGCAAGGACTGGAGCAATTCTTCGGTGGACTTGGTTTGCTTCCAGCCTTGCAAGGTAACCAGCTTGCACAGCAGGGAGCACTTAATCAGAGTGGTCTACAGCAGTTCGGCTTCGATCAAGCAGGGATTGATGCAGCGATACAGGAGTTCTTCTTTAACGAGTTTGGTCCGATCAATGCACTGACGCAATTCCAGAACTTTGTTAGTGGACCATTTGGTTCTAGTGTGGGAGGAGCCGCAGAGAACACGGCCTTCCCAGGAGCTGGGACCGGCTTCGATTCTATCTTCCCGCCTGGAACAAACGACCCTAATGCAAATACCTTCGATGGAGGTACAAACACTGGAGGAACCAAAGGTGGCGGTGGCCTGTTCGATGGAGGCGGTGGAGGAGGAGGTGGCGGCACCGTCGATCCTGCCCGTGGAGGCCAAGGAGGTGGCAGCCAATCACTGACAGCACCAACGACTGACATCTTTGGAGGGCAGAGCAAAGGCGGTACGACAGCGGTAGCGCCTCCGCCAGCAATACCTCCGCCAATACAAGTACCGCCGACGCCGCCGCCATCACCATTACCCATTCCAATCTAGGAGATAATCATGGCATTTGGAATTGACGATTTTATCATTGCGGTGCTTACGGCGGCAGCTAGTTCTGCAGCCAGTTCTGCGTTCGCGCCAGATGCACCGACAAACACGATTGGTGGGCAGCTTCCTGGAGCTAGGCAGCAAGCTGGTGGTGCAGGAGAGTTTGAGCAATTTATCCCGCAAACGTCAGGTCCTCAAGAGACAGTAGCAGATGCTGGCGTTCCAGGCATTGATCTGGGGGCACAGTCAGCTGTGATAGATCAGGCCGCACAGATTCTCGCTGCACAGGGGCCACCGCCAGTAGTTCCGTTGGAGCCAGCACAGCCAGTAGGGCCTCCGATAAGTAGAGCAGGAAGTGGGCCTGTCGGTCCGCCCGTAAGTAGACAGGGGGCAGCCACGCCACCAGCAGCGCCGCAGAAGTCCATCGGAGAAATCCTTGCAGCTTCACCAGAAGCTCTCGCTGCCGTAGCGAATTTGCTGGGACTTAATCAGCAGCAGGGAGATGGGGGAACTCGTCCTGCTCCTGTTGCGGGCGGAGGTTTAGGTAGTGTTGTTCCTGGCTTTCAGCTTCCACAAGCTCCGGCTATAGGACAATTACTAGCACAGATTCCGAGGTTGCGATAATGGCACACGAAGAAAATGTCGGGCGCGTCATAGCTGGCCCTCCAGAAGACGAAAACGTTAACAAATGGAAGGAGTTTCTCACAAAGCCTGAAAATCTTGCGACGGCACTCGTGTTAGTTGCGGGGATTACCGGTCCCAAACGCGAAGGGCAGACAGATTTGAATAAGGCTCTTGTGAGCGGTGTTGGCGCACTGGGATTTAGAGGCGGGCTGGAGAAAGGTGTGGACGCACAGCGTGCTGGGAAGCGCGAGGAAGGAAGAACTGTGCAAGCACAAGATGCTGAGATAGCTGCAGGACAGGCTGTGACCTCACAAGGTGCTAGGAGGAATGAGATTCTTGGACAGCGAGTCGAGCAAGAAGGTCAGCCAAGACCGCAATCACCAAGCGATATAGCTCTGACTCAAGCACAAACAGGACTGGCGAATGCTCAGACAGACGCGCTCGGTGTACCAACGCCACCTCCTACTCTTGAGGGCATCTTTACTCAAAGAATGACAGAAGCGTTAGCGATCAACCCAGACGCGAATACGCAGGAGATATTCAAGAAAGCGCAAGAAGAATTCACGCTAATTGAACTCGCAAGGCAAGGGGTCGGTCCAGGTAACACCGTTGATCTGACCGAGGAACAAATGAAGATCCTTGGTATTCCGATACCAGATGTAGCCGATCCAGATGCAGCTGATCCAGATGCAAGTAAGCCAGCGTCTAAGCGAGACAAACGTCGGACAGGTAACGTCGTGCCCGCTAGTCTGCTTGAGGCAGAAGGCGAGCAAAGCTTCTCGGTTAATCGGCAGCGTAGAGTTCCTGGATTTGAGAACCTAGATGATGCTACTATCTTGGATAGGGTTGAAGAAGCACGCGAGCTTGCGTCTGATAAAGCACAGCTGCGTGCTTTAAGTCAAGAACGATTGATAAGTTTACTTGAAGACTTCTCTGGCATGCTCTCCGGTGACGAGAAGGTAAATGTACGTCTGGCACTTCGCGCTACTCGTGTGACTAAGTCACAACGTCTACAATTACGACTAGATGAACCACAAGTCCGCGGCGGCAATAGGATCTTCTAATGCCATTAGTTTCCCTAGAAGAGTTTCTAGCAGAAAGAGATCCTATACCTCCACAGCGCCTGCCTGATGGACGCGTCCGTGTATCGCTAAATGCGTTGGGCGGACCGGAACCTGAACCGGAACCGGGGTTCTTTGGTGCTCCGTTCAAGCGCGGGCTGAAGACTGTTCAGTCTGATTTCACGGCGGTGGGCGGGCTAGTCGCAGATGTTTTTGGTTACGACGAGGCAGCACAAGGATTTTACAATCGCGCGGCTGAGCTATCAGAAGAAGCTGGAGCAATTACACGAAGAGTGCCCCGTGTCGAAGATATAAAAGGTCCAGTGGATACTGGCATCTTCGCGCTTGAGAGCATTATTGAAAATGCTCCACTGCTTGCAAGTATTGCGATCCCAGGCTTAACGGCTGCGAAGATCGCTGGTTTTGCTGGACGGGGCGCACTCAAGGCAGGCGGAGCAAAAGCTGCTGCAGAACTAGCAGCACGAAAACAAGCCACTGGTACTATAGCGGCGTTCTTGTCGGATGTCGGCCTACAGACTGGTGAAAGCGCTCAGATTGCTACTGAAGCAGGAGCTGATCCATTAGACCTAAGAGTTGTCGGAAGTGGACTTGGCAAGGGCGCGCTGGACTTCGTTCCGATCACAGTGCTGGCAAGAAGGCTTGGTTTGTTAAAGGGGATTAAGCTCGGTGAAGCAGTGCAGACAAAGATCGCTGGACAGCTTGTCGAGCGTGGATTCATACGACGAGCCGTTGGTAATGTCGGAACATTGATAGCCTATGAGGTTCCGACAGAAGTTGCTCAAGAGATAATAAATATCTCACTCGATCGTAGCATCCAACAATTTGAGGGTGAGCTGTCTCCAGAAGAAAAGAGCCAACTGCTGAATGCGGCTGGTGGCGCGGCAGCATTCGGGTTGTTAGGTATCCCGGCAGCAGTTGCTCGTCCGTCTGGTCAGATGCGAGCGGCCACCGAAGAAGAGTTGACTACTGGCGAGGAAGCGGCCAATCCTACGGCCTTAAATGATGGACCGAAACTACTTCCTGCACCCGCGCTACGTGTTACGCCAGAGGGTGTTGTATTGCCACCTGGTGTGGAAACAGCTAGCTATCCAGTATCACTAGACACACCGCGCACAGGCACTGCTGTAGCGGAAGGTGTAGCGCAGGCACTAGGGCGTGAACCGCGACAAGATTTGCCAGTCGCGATGGTGTTTACGGACGACGGGATTGCGTTCCCGAACGACCCCGATACACAGACGGTTGCCGCAAACGCGATCCGACAGACGCCAGAGCTGCAACGCACACCAATGCAGCAAGCGATTGTCCAAATTGACGACGCACGTGGAACTGCGGTCATCACGGACACTCACGAGATACCCGTATCGGGAGAAGCACAGCGTCAGTTGCCGCCGGTAATTCAGACACTCGTACAAATGAGGGATGATATATTCTTGGCTCCTGAGCTGCGGCGGAAGGCTGATGGGCAGCTAACAAAGGCAGCACAGAAGCGTATCGTAGCGCTCAACAAACGTATCGAAGCGCTGAGCGAGCGCATGGGATTACCCAACCCACTGACGCAGCAGATCACTCAGGAGATACGAGATGCCGAAAAACAGTTACCTACGTTTAATGCGGAGGAAGCTGCGAAAAGAAGCATTCGACCGGATTCGAGACTTACGACTGCGGAATCTGCAATCCTTGACCAGCTCGAAGAAGAAAGAACTCGCCGTTCCCTCGCGGATGAAGACGAGACCTTTAGACGAGAACTTGTCGCAAAACGCGAAGGCGCAGAGGTTGTCCCAGACAAAAAGCTCACAGCCGAACAAGTAACGGAGCTAGAAACACAAGACGAGCGTGTCGTGCGGGAGCGTACGGAAGCTCCACGCGGCGCCAAAGAGATGAGCGTCGACGAGGTGACACAAATAGTTCGTGCATTGGCGAGCAATTTGACTGCCGGTCCGGAAGTTATTGTCGCTGACTCAAAGGACACGAACTTATTTCCAAAAGACTCACCACGCAAGCGTGCAGTGCAAGGCAAGGCGAAGGGTGCGTTCTTCTTAGATGAGCCTGGACGTATTTACATATTTGCTGACAGGCATGCAGACGCACGTGATGTAGTGCAGACATTTGCCCACGAAGTGTTAGGGCATCAAGGTCTGCGCGCATTCTTTTCTCCACAGGAGCTGCGCAGTCTTTTGGAAACAGTATATCGTACGCGCGGACAGGAAATCCAGTCTAAGTTCGGTGTACCACGTGATCAAAGTGAAGCGTTAAGATTTGCTGAAGAGTTCATAGCCGAGATAGCAGAGAACGGCACAGACCAGACCCTGTTAGCTAGAGTAATTGCAGCCCTTCGACGGGCTCTTAGAAAGATCGCACCTAGGATGAAATTCACGGATGGTGATCTTAGATTTATGCTGCGTGATGTGTCGCGGTTTTTATCGGGGCAGATTCCGGGACGGAATAGGGGCGGGTTAATCAGCCATCTGTCGAATGATGCATTCATGCGAGTAGCTGGACAAGAAAATATCGACGCGATACTGCCTCCAGCTGAATCACTCTTGAAGGTCTGGGGCACAAAGTTCTTGACCAAGGTGCTGACGCCATTGCAGCTGTCAGAGGTGCGGCCCATTCTCGGATCGAGTGCATATATCGAGACAGTTCAGCTATGGTCTGCTCGAGTGGGAACACTAATACGTGGTCCGGATAAGCTGGCACATGAGTGGACGCTTCTACCTGCAAAGGAACAGCAGGTACTGTCACAAGCGGTGTTAGAAGCCATGGAGCAGAGCGATGTTCTAGAACGGAAGTTGACACAAGAAGAAGAAATAGTTCTCATGCGAAAGCTTGGTGCGTCGAAGACAGTATTCGAGATGTTCAAGAAGGTAGGGAAGGCTTTCGATGAGACACTGAACCTCGTACAAAGAGGACTTGAAAAAGCAGCATTTCGTGAGGCGGCAAGAAAGTCTACTGATCCAAAGCAGAGAGCAGAAGAATTACTCACGCTATGGGAGAAAGATAAATCCAAAGCGGGCCGCAAGGCATTCATGGAATCTATTGCGGCCAGTCCAACACTTGAACACTTTAAGCTTGGAGCAAAGCTCTCTCAAATTGAAAATGAGATGGCGCATCTTCGTGATAGGAATTACTTTCCAAGGATGCGCTTCGGGCAGTACGCGAGCATTGTGCGGGCTACAAGGGACATTACTTATAACGGCAGAAAGTTCAAAGGCCCAAGGGTAACTAAGGAAGGCAAGTCTGTGCTTGGCGAAGTGGTTAGCTATGAGACCTTTGATACGCAAGACTCTCGCGCGGCTCGCCGTCCGCAACTGGCTGCACAGTTTAAGGATCAGAACAGGTTCAAGCTCTTTGAAGGATATGTATCTAACGAAGAGTATGCCTACTTAGGCATGCCGCCTGCGCTATTCGACGCACTGGAGACTAGGCTAGCTCCGCTTTCGGATGAGCAGAAGACTGCGCTAAAGGAACTTTTCTTTCGATACAGCCCCGGCAAAGCTTTCCTTCGGCACCTAACAAGACACAAGGGTATCGAAGGATATAGCACTGACGCGCTGCGTGTCTTTGCCACATACATGATGAACGCGTCTCACCACGTAGCTCGAATTGAGTTCGGTGAAGATATGGCTATTGCGCAGGACCAAATGCGCTCGGCGGTGCGTGGGTCTACGCAAGCAGAACAACAAGCAACTACGGCGGGCATCGTACAGAATTACTTCAACGATCACTTTAGATACATCATGAATCCCGAGAATGATTGGGCTACGGCCCGCTCGTGGGGATTCCTGTTTTATCTCGGGTTCAATGTCAAGTCGGCTGTTGTCAATCTGACACAGGTTCCGATGGTTGCATATCCATTCCTGGCTCATCACTATGGAGACGCTACGGCGACAGCTGCACTCTTACGGAGTATGCGTGATGTTGTCAAGTGGCGAACAGGCAAACTTGTCTTTGACAATGAGACAGACGCACACTTGCAGCGAGGTATAGCCGAAGGTATCCTTGATCAATCCTATGCGACGTCGATGGCAGGGTTGGGTGAGAGCGATTACTTACAACGGCTGATGCCGACAGATCGCAAGGTTAAGCTAACAAACGATATTGCTTTCTACGGAAGCTTCTTGTTTAAGCACGCAGAGAAGTTCAATCGTGAGGTTACGTTCATTGCTGCAAGAGAGTTGGCACTAAAGAAGAATCCGAACGATCAGGAAGCCGCGTATAAGGCAGCACGAAAGGCTGTCCAGGCCACGATGTTTGAGTACTCGAAGTGGAACAGACCAGCATTCATGCGCGGAAAGAAGAGCGTTCTGTTCTTGTTCTGGCAATTCATGCAGCACTTAAGTTTTATGGCTTATGGCGGAGAAGGCAAGGGCCCAGCCGCGAGGGTTTGGGTGATGTTATTGCTTGCGGCTGGACTGCAAGGACTTCCATTTGCTGAGAACATCTTTGATATCTTGGACTTTGGCGGTACGGAAGCTAAGGAGCTTCTAGGTCTGAAAGACCCACAGGTTACGTTGCGTGAAGATCTACGCGACTTCGTTAGTACGCTTACAGATAGACCAGACCTCATAATGCATGGACTGTCCAGGAATTATGGTCTCGGACCACTGCATTTGCTAGGACTGCTTGGTGTACCAGTGCCGAATGTAGACATATCTGGGAGCCTATCAGCCGGTAGATTCATTCCTGGAACGGAAGCACTCTTGGGAGAGGAGAGAGATCCGAACGCGAAACTTGGTCGGACAATGGCTGAGGTTTTAGGGCCAGTTATGGGAGTGGGGTTTAATATTATCAAGGCTCTCGACAGCGATGATCCAGATACCTGGAAAGTCTGGGAGCGTGCGCTGCCTACATCGATGCAGGGAATAAGTAAGTCGATACGACGGCAGCATAGGGAGGAAGAAAACTTCCGTGGCGGCGGCGCTGTAGTGAAGTTTAATCCGCTGGATATCGAGCAGCGAATGGAGAACGTCGCACAGTTCTTCAGCTTTGCAACGACGCGGGTGAATCAGAGGTTTGAACTTCGGCATAGTCAAGAAGAACTGAAACGGTACTGGGTTGCAAGGCACACTGCCGTGATGGAGAACTATGCTTGGGCAATAATCCAGGAAGATAAGGAAGGGCTGGAAATGGCTCTGAAGCGTCTGCGAAAGTTTAATAAGGAAGCGCCCGCGGCGGGACTGCGCATCGACTCGAAGAAACTTAAGCAGAGCGTTCGTGAACGGTTCCGTCGCGGGCACCTACGCGAGATTGGCGTGCCAAGCGAGAAGGCGTTTAGAGGATTGTTCAAGGACCTGGAGGAGGCTTTTCCTGAGGGCGCTCCTCAACAATAGGCTTGTAGAAGATCTCATCTCCGACTGAGTATTCTGCAATAAAGTCTGCAGCTACTGCTCCCATGACAGAATGCTTGAACTCGTCTTGTGACATGTAGGTGATGAGCTTCCGCCACAAGGTACGACGCTTTATTCCGCTGGGACAAGCTTGTACTATACGAATCACGGTCGCCGTATTTTGCGCATCCTTTGAGTCCATGATCTGCGAGAACACTTTCGGCAAGGAAAGCTCTAGGCTCGTGACAAGTTTTTCCGCCGCTTGCAAGTTCTCATCCGTTATTATTAAGTCCGAGTGCCGAGCCGCCGCAAGAACCATAGCGACCTTGTGGATATGGGTCTGCTTTCGGGCGATGTATCCACCGTAGAGTTCCATATCTATGTCGCCTTTCTCTTCTGTCCAGTGCTTCTCGTACCATTCTATACCCCAGGTGGTTGCAGATTCTGTGAGTATATATTCACCTGTAACTTTGGCGATTGTTTTAAGGTCGTTGATGAGATGTACGCGAAGTCGTCGGAATTCGTCGCCAGCAACGTCCATGCGGAGCTTCGGATAAGCAACAAATTGTCGTTTCCGCTCGGCATAAACAAAAACCGTGCGACTCGTAAAGCCACCCCTAATCGCGTACTCAGGGAAGTTTTCTTCAATCCAGCCCGGAGTAGTACATCCAAGAAAGTTGATCCAGGGGTTGGGGATTTCGCTGACACCTTCACTCCGTATTCTCCTATGCCAAGGGACTTCGCGTCCATCCCAGAGGCGACAGAGAACGTCGATCATCTCTCTGTTGCGTGGGTCTAGGAAGGTGCCAAGTTCCGAGGCTTCAATTGTTAGAGCGGACATTTGTCCGACCTTTTCTACTGTGACAGTTGCTTCGATAAACGCATCCGTAACCGCTTGCCACGAAGCGGACTCAGGGCCGAAATGGATTCCATCGACCTTGCGAAGCATCTCCATGCCCACGCCGAGAGTTGTGGATTTACTTACAACCCCCGGTGGGGCAACGAAGATGACAAAGAAGTTAGGCTTCCATTTGAAGTAGCCTTGATCTATCCAGACCTTGCCTTGTAGCGCTCCGGCGATTGTACCTATGGCAGTCCAAAGGTGGAAGATATCTGGAGCTTCTAAGTGCTTCGTGTACTCGATGTATCCTTGTAGCCAGTTGGATACGTTGCGGGCCAAGCTTATTCTTCAGATTCGTCCACTGGGGTGGAGGCCTCCGAAGAGTCGCGCAAGGCCGCAGATGTAGGGTCCTGGCCTGCTCCTACGAGGCTTGGCTGTTCCCAATGTGGATTGACAGTGACGTGTGTTACCTCGGCATAGTCATTGTACTCGATCTGCCCAAGCAACGAGGAAGCTCGATCCAATGCGCGGGCTGTATTCTCTGCTGTAATTGTAACTGTCACGCTGACATCATACTGCATTTCTTTCTCCTAAAACGGACAAAATTGTTTATCGTCTGCTAGAGGAACCTTCGTGCAGTTCCCCCATGACTTTCTTGAGCAACTAACGTCCACTTCAATTACGAGTGGATCGTCATACGGAACGGTGATGAGCATGTGGTCGTGGATTTGCTTGCGGATAGTGGGATAGAGTTCGTTCTTGAATTGGCCGAGGCAGGAGTCGTGGACTTGCAGGAACAGTACAGCTTCAGGAAGGTGTTCGTCGATGTTGTTAATGCCTTTGTCTATGACGTTGGCTGTGGTCGATTGTGGCACCCAGGCTAGAGCTTCAGGCAAGATGCTCTCGACCCGGTCGAAGAAGATCTTTCGGTAGCCGAAGGCATTTTTGATTGTTCGTGTCCGCATGAGTTCCTTCTCTACACGCTGATGCCATTTCTTAATGGCTGGATGTAGCTTGAACCATCGGGCTTGGAAGCTCGATGCCTGCTGTACTGTCATGTCGAGCTTCTTCGCCATAGTGCGTGGGTGTGCGCCAAAGTCCGTAGCATGTACACCATGCTTGGCCATTTGTCTTTGATGAGGGGAAGGAGGGGATTGGAGCTGGTATATGTCGATTGCATTTTGATGATGGAGGTCGATGCCTTCACGGAACATTTCTTTAAGGGTCGCGTCGCCAGCTTCCCACGCAACTACTTGTGCGTCAGACTGGCGTAGGTCTGCATCGAACATGGTGTAGCCTATGTCCGGAACGAACATCAAGCGCACGTTGGGTTTAATAAAGTGCGCTATGTCCGAAATCTCAGGTATGAAGGAGTCAACTTGGCTCATCATGGAACGTTACAGAGAACGCCTCCTTTACGTCCTTGACAGGACACTGTGTTATCTCATTATTCATCATGTCCAGTTGCGAGCACGGGAGCATGATCCTTGCGAAGCCTAGTTTCTTCGCGGCTTTTCTTTTGTCTTTAATTCCACCAACTGGTAAGACTTCTCCGGCTGGGCCGATGCATCCAGCAAACACGAGGTCGAGTGGGATAGGCTTCTGTACTGCTGCTGCGAGTATAGCCATTGACAAAGCAAGACCGTAGCTTTCTCCGACAACAGGTAGGTTAGCCACGTCGCTAACATCAATCTTGATGTGGAGGTTCCGCTCAGCAAATATCGCTGGGTCGAAGCCGTCGATATATGAATCAAGTTCGTTAATAGCTCCGATGGCGGCAAGTAGCGCAATTTGAATCTCCTGACCTAGTGTACCAGTTATGTACAGTTGACCGTTCCCGTCGCGGAAGTACGCACGGACGGTGAGCGCGAAGTGAGTATCGCCGAGGAGGACTATGGACTTCGCGGTGGGCACGGTTACTTTGCTTTAGGAGCGCACGAGTTCCAAGCTATAGCGAAACTTCCAGCAAGGAACAAGCTTCCTACAGTTCCCATATAGATCCATCCTATTACGGGAAATGTAATTATAAGCCATCCCAAAGTGCCAGTTATGATAATGATTGTTACTATGCCAAGCGTGAGTTTAATTAGTGCACACAAGAAACGCATTAGCTTTGCTTTCATCTTTCATCTCCCTTCGGTATGTTCTGCATATTGGTTCCGTAACCAAAAGCATCTTCAGAGGTACTCCACCTGAAGGTGTGAGGACCGGCGACGTTCATGCTGCAGCGGAACCTTCCATCCCAATCAAGCGGAGCACCCGCGAAGGTACTCTTGAATACGGTTAAAGACCGAACGTCCTTTATGATTTTAAGGATCGGACGGAAAAAGATATTACAGGTCTGTATCCACTCATCGATGGCGTCCTTGTCACAGGTAAGGCGGCGCTGTTTCGTAGCAGGATCTATCCTGTACTTCGGCGGCAGCTTGAACAGATCATAGCAGAGCATCTTCATCTTCTTAGGAGAAACTCCGCCCTTCGGCCCAAACATATCTATCTCAAGTATCTCCCATAAGAAGTCTTTGCGTTGATTTATCGCTTTCGCGCAATCGTTGAATAGTTGCTTCTTGAATGTAAGCGATACATCGACGCCACGCAACATCATTTTGAAAGCTGACTCGCCAGTGCGCATGCGCTCGTGATATTGTGGCCACAAGTCGAACTTGGTAAGTAATTCGTTTAAGGCTCCATCTATCTCGTAGGTTGCGACGGCATCCTTGCAGTTGTATTCCCAGAGGACATCTTCGTCCATCTTCTTTGCCCACTCTTTCCCTTCTTCTTTCCAGAAACGGTGGTACTTGCAGAAGACAGAGGAGATGAAGTCTAGTCCTTTCTTGGCGCCTGGAAAGCACACGTGCATCTTCATCATGGTATCGTCTACGAGATTGCAGGCGAAGCCAGCTCGACGAACGAAGTACTGGTTGTCGTACATAAAGTTCTGGCCGATGACTTCGCAGTTTTTGTGCGTTAGCAGTCGGTATAGTAACCACCAGATTTCAACCTCCTCTTCTTTAGACCAATATCCTTCATCATCTTCTATACAGAGCAAAGGGATGCAAATTGCGTGATGTGCACTCCAAGCAATACCGATGCAAGCAATGTGACGAGTCCGAGTCTCAATGTCCACCGCGAGTTTATAGGGGGCCATATCCACGCGGTCATATAAAGTATGTAAACGATCCACCACAGCAGAAAAGGAAGGCCTGATGGTAAAGCAATATCCGGGTCGTTGCAATTCTGGAAAATCCCCCTCACGCTTAACGCGACGAAAATCAACAACAGTAAACCAACGCCAAGACCAATTACGAAGAATACCCGCCGGGTGAATGACAGGGATACATTTGAACTTTGTTTCATTGATCTGTCCTTCCATCTCTGAGCCGTGCCACTTGAGGATTCCTTGCTCACCAGTACATGCCCATAAAGCTATGTTACCACAAGCGACAACGACGTTAGGTTTGACGCGGGCGATCAAGCTCTCCAAGTCCTGCATACCTGCAAAGACAATAGGAAGTGCATACTTACCGCAGTAAGGTATAGCTCCTATCTCTGCTGCCTTCTTCTTGGAGGTAGCAAAGAACTCGGAGATTAGATTATCTTTCGGGCGGAAGTTGACGACGTTCGTGAACAGACAATCTTCTTCTTCTATGCCTGCTTCCGCAAGCTGAAAGCCTAACTCGTGGCCGGAAGCGCCGACGAATGGCAGGCCAGCTTCTATTTCGTTCTTACCTGGAGCTTCACCAACGATGAGTATCTTGGGACGAGGATTTCCACGGGGGCGAACCTGAGGACGCAAGCTAAAAGATACTTGCGGTAGATTCACCTCCTGAGCCTCCATTCAGTCCCGTCCTTAAACAGGAGCTGGCTAAAGGTTGTGGAGTGTCCTGCGTCGTAGTACCAGACAAACTCTGGGTGCCGTATGATTCGTATGCGACCACCAGGAGAGACAGCTCTGCCGATGGGAGGATCTAAGCGATCCAGATAATTCATGTCCTGCTTTGTGGGCGCAGTCAGATGTTTGGGCCACTTGGTCCATTGTTCGCGCTGGTCACTCGGTTTGAAGAGGAGCGAGTCCCTCTGCTTGCCGAAGCGATTCTGCAGCCATCGCATGATATTTCTCATTTATTTCCCATCCGTAAGCAATGCATTTATTATTTGTGGCGGCGGGGAATATAGGTCCGCTACCGCAGAAAAAATCAGCGACCCGATCACCGGGGAGAACAGAGCGTTTGAGCAGCTCGGAGAAAAGTTCCACAGGCTTCCCTGCCGGATGAGCTTGATTAGTTTTTTGAGTGATATTGATGACATCTCTGTAACCGGCAGTAACCTTTTTTGAACCTTTTCTGGCGAATAGTATCGAGTCGTAACATGCACGAAAACCATACTCAATATTTCCGTATGAACCTGTATTTCCCTTATCCCATATGATAGGGCGTGGCCAAACTTGCCAACCACCAAGCTCAAATGCGACAAGAAGTTCAGTAAATCGTCTAATGTCGCAAAAGCAATATAGATGTGCGTTCTCTTTTGTCGTTCGATAGGCAAGTGTAGGGAGAGATGAGAGTATCTTGGTAAAGGCTTCATCGGAGTCATCATATTCGTGGGTGTCGGCATCGAAAGTCTCCTTCGTGTGGATGTCTATTCCGTATGGTGGGTCGGTGAGGATTACATCAAAGTAGTTGGTGAGTGGTGTAGAGAAACCGTCTTTAAGATATAGCTTGTGCGTCGTGTCCATATCACCAAGAGCATCTACACGCGACAGACGCTCTCGGTTCATTAGCTCGTTTTTTATCGCCTTCCGCGCGGTCTTTTCATCTGGTGCGTATTGGACGAGAACATCTTCGAGGAAAGGTGCGAGGTCGATTGCTTTTTGTACTTCTTGTTGCTTTCGGCCAGAGACTTTTTCGCCGAAGATTTCTTGAGCGGTGGCTTTGACGGTGTGATTAGGGTCACTGTCGAGACGGAAAGCATGGAGCGCAGCGATTGCAGCAACCCGCTCCTGCCATGTAAGGTCTTCGCGCTGGACGTTTTCTTCGAGTTCGGCTTCATAGAGTTGTTCCGGTGTGAGTTCTCCAAGGGTGGTGTAGGCTATGTGGCCATCTAATAATTGCTGGCCATCGTGAATGAATGGGCGTTTAACAAACTCCATTGCTTTGAGACGACGCTCTCCACAGATAAGCGTGCGCTCGTCGTTACGCAAAACGATGGGGTTTAACTGGCCGTGAGGCTTCTGTAAAGACTCGGCAAGTTCGATGAGTGAAGTCTCTTTGAACTGTTTTCGCTGACGGTTGTCAGGAACTATGACTTCTTTGTGGTGGATGGACTTCATGCAATCTCCGTGAAGGTGGGCACATCCCTGTGCCCTCGTACTGTTTCAGACTTGCGCAACTTTCGTTACGTTGGAGTAGGGATTCTCCGGGTCCTTGGCGTTTGGCGACTGTTCAATGCGAACGATCGCAGGTTGACCGACGAGATCATTAAAACTAAATGCCGCGTCTGGATCATTCAAACCCAAGGCTTCCCGCAGCCGACCGAGGGGGATGTTCTTCTTTGCCCTCATGTCGATCAGTCCCTCATGTAACTCAAGGAACACGCTCTGGCGGCAGGACGGTGAATCGAGCCCGGTTTCTTCTTTCACTCCAGCATCGTCGATGTTCCACACGATGTCAAGCACGGTGTACGGACCCTTTTCAGGTTCCTTCGCGTTTGGCATCTCACGTGCTTGTATCGACTTCGAGATTGCAGGGTATTCGCCTGCCGGTATCACGGGGTACTTGGTTTCGTGTGCTCCGGTTACGGTCTGGTCAAGGAATGTATCAGCGTCGAATAGACTGTCGTTCATTGGTTTGCTCCTGTTTCGGTTAAGGCCGAGCGCGAGCGCCATTCTTTCATTAGCGGAATGAAGCTTGGCTCAAGTTTCGCACCTGATACGAGAGTTGTGGATTTTGTTTCTACACGGGAATCAGCCGTGGTCCAAGAAAATGTCCCGCTTTCGTGCTTGGTGAGAATACAGTCGGTAAAGTATTTCGGTAGCTCTTGTGGAGCTTTACGTCCGAGAGCATTTACCATAATCTTGATGCCGCCGAGGACTTCGTCTGTCTCTCGCGTCACGTGTGCCATGATCACGACGTGCGATAGGATTCCGAAACATAAATGATTCGTGAATCGCATCTCAGCATCGATTGCTGCTCCCCATTCTGGCAAGGATTTGACTGGCTTCGAGCCGGTCACTAGGGAGAGACACATTTCATTAAGCCCAGACAAGCTGTCTAAGACAAGAACTTGCTTTGTTGGATCGAAGTTGTCAACTGGGCCGAACTCCTTTCCAGTAACGTCACAGATGAAGTTCGAGCAGACATTGAGGACTTCGTAGAGTTGCGTATAGTCACGCTTGTCTGGTGCAGGAAGCTTTTGTAGGCTACCCAGGTCATGCTGTGTCAAGAGCTTTGCGCTCTTAAGCATTGAATCCCATCCTGCCTTGGAGGGCTGAATGAACTTCCAATGGAGCCTACCATCCTTCAGTGCTGACTTATACTTATCACTTGCGTTGCGATAGTTCGTCAGCGTGTTGATAGCGTTAGGTTCTGTCAGAATGCAAAAGACCTCCATGTCTGC
>Ga0255058_10000572_pt1 | contig 21657 bp, 22 predicted proteins | sample Cases_109_9_MG_FD_188637 | JGI IMG/M metagenome (GOLD analysis project Ga0255058, IMG submission 188637) | Seawater microbial communities from Amundsen Gulf, Northwest Territories, Canada - Cases_109_9 | ecosystem: Environmental > Aquatic > Marine > Gulf | place: Canada: Northwest Territories... | reverse complement strand
CGCGCCAATTGCGCCACCCGGGAAAGCTTCCGAAAGCGTTTCTTCCAGTGGTTCGATGGCTTGCGGGCGCTCAAGTTCATCCATCACGCGACCCGTCACGCCTATCCCCGGCAACCCCTGGAGCAGGCCTGCCTGACGTTGCTGGATTGGCAGGAGCTTCGGGGCGAGTTCGGCGCCGTCACCAGAGCCGAAGAATTACTGCTGTATTTCAGGGCTCGCGACTACCGTGGTGAAAAGTTCTCCGGATGCGCCGTTCTTGACAGCTAACAAGTGCCCGTTACACTCTTGACCGGTTCAGCCCGGAGTTCTTCAAAGCCCATGTCCATTCCCTTGCCTTTCCAGCGACGCGAGAGCATCGGCGTCGAGGTCGGTCCGGTCACCATCGGCGGCGGGAGCCCTATCGTCGTTCAGTCCATGACCAACACCGATACGGCGGACGCGGCCGCCACCGCCCAACAGGCGGAAGCGCTCGCTCGCGCGGGCTCGGAGCTGGTGCGTATCACGGTGAACACGCCGCAGGCGGCGGCTGCCGTGGCCGAGATCCGCACGCGCCTGGACGCGGTGGGATGCAACGTTCCGCTGGTCGGGGACTTTCACTACAACGGCCACCGCTTGTTGAGCGAGTATCCGGATTGCGCCCGGGCGCTGGCCAAGTACCGCATCAATCCCGGCAATGTCGGCTTCGGCAAGAAGCGCGACACGCAGTTCGCGACCATGGTGTCCCTGGCCATGGAATACGACAAGCCGGTTCGCATCGGTGTCAACTGGGGCAGCCTGGACGCGACTCTATTGACCCGCATGATGGACGAGAATGCGCGCAGCGCCGCTCCCCTGGACGCCCATCTGGTGACTCGGGAGGCGCTGGTGGTATCGGCGCTTTCCAGCGCCGAGGCCGCCGAGGCCCAGGGTCTCGCGAGGGATCGCATGGTGCTGTCGTGCAAGGTGAGCGGCGTGCAGGACTTGATCGCCGTGTACACGGAGCTGGCGAGGCGCAGCGATCACGCGCTGCACCTGGGGCTCACCGAGGCCGGCATGGGCTCCAAGGGCATCGTCGCCTCCACCGCGGGCATGGGCATATTGCTTCAGCAGGGGATCGGCGACACCATCCGCGTGTCGCTGACGCCGGAGCCCGGCGGGGACCGCAGCCGCGAGGTGATCGTCGCCCAGGAGATTCTGCAGACCATGGGGCTGCGTTCGTTCACCCCCCTGGTGACGGCCTGTCCCGGCTGCGGACGCACCACCAGCACCTTCTTTCAGGAGCTCGCCAACTCCATTCAGAGCCATCTGCGCGACAGCATGCCGGCGTGGCGCGAATCCTACGACGGCGTCGAGGACATGTCGGTGGCGGTCATGGGTTGCGTGGTCAACGGCCCGGGCGAGAGCAAGCACGCGAATATCGGCATCAGCCTGCCCGGCACCGGTGAGTCGCCCGCGGCGCCGATTTTCATCGACGGCAAGAAGACGGTGACTTTGCGCGGTGACGATATCGCCGCGGAGTTTCGGCAAATCATCGACGATTATGTGGATTCCCACTACGCGCGTCGGGGGTGACGTCGCCGCGAGGTGGCGCTGACTATTGAGGGGGAAATGCGGTGGATCTGGGGATAGCGGGAAAACGGGCGCTGATTTGCGCGTCCAGCAAGGGTTTGGGTAAGGGCTGCGCGCTGGCGCTGGCGAGAGAGGGCGTGCACGTGACCATGAACGGGCGTACAGCAGAAACTCTGGAGGCGGCCGCCGAAGAAGCGCGCACGCTGGCATCCGGCGAGGTGCGCACCGTGTGCTGCGATATTACCACCGAGGAGGGCAGGGCAGAGGCCCTGGCGGTGGCCGGGCGACTGGACATTCTGGTCAACAACGCCGGCGGGCCGCCGCCCGGGGATTTTCGCGATTGGGATCGCGAAGACTGGTTGAGTGCGCTGAATGCCAACATGTTGACCCCCATCGAGCTCATCAAGGCCACTGTCGATCCCATGGGCGAGCGCGGCTACGGGCGCATCGTCAACATCACCTCCAGCTCGGTGAAGTCTCCGATCCCGACCCTGGGGCTTTCCAATGGTGCGCGCGCGGGACTCACGGGTTTCGTGGCCGGTGTCGCGCGACAAGTGGTGGCGAAAGGCGTCACAATCAACGGCATTCTCCCTGGTCCGTTCGACACCGACCGCTTGCGAGCAGGGGTCCGCTACATCGCCGAGCAGTCGGGCCGGGATTTCGAGGAAGAGTTCGAGCAACGCAAGAAAACCAATCCCGCCGGACGCTTTGGCTCCGCGGAAGAATTCGGTGCCCTGTGCGCATTTCTCTGCAGCGCGCACGCCGGCTATATCAACGGACAGAACATCGTCATCGACGGCGGCGGCTATCCCGGCACGCTCTGACGGGCACCATCGGGAGTCCCGACGCCGCTCACTCGAGGGAGATTGTTATGGTGTCAGCCTTACTACGTGTCGTGGCCGTCATTTTGTGCCTGCTGCCCACCGTCCTGTGGGCATTGGGAGTCGGCGACATCCAGGTGTCATCGAGCCTGAACCAGTCCTTTGACGCCAAGATCCCGATCATCGGCGCGAAGCCGGACGAGCTCGTCGACGTGCGCGCCTACCTCGCGGAAAAAGACGTCTTCGAACGCGCGGGCCTCACGCGTCCCTACACGTTGAGCGCGCTGAAATTCGCGATAGTGGCCACCGGAGACGAGTCCGGGTACATACACATCACCAGCCGCGACCGCATCCGCGAGCCGGCGCTGGAGTTCATCGTGGAGGTGAAATGGCGCAACGGCAGCCTGCGGCGAAAATACAGCGTGCTTCTGGAGATCAACTGAGAGGGAAAGTGAAGTGATGAACGAGGAGCAACTGCGCAGCCTGCAGGCGCCGTTGAAGGATCGCTACCGCGCGGATCCGGACACGGCCTTGATCACCCTGGAAGCGGAAGGCCGGCTCGGCGATGAAAATATCACCTGTAAGGTCAGTACGGGTAAGGCCATGGTGGAAGCCGGTCTGCACCCCGCCACCGGCGGGGACGGCTTTTCCGCCTGCTCCGGGGACATGCTGCTGGAGGCCCTGGTGGCTTGCGCCGGCGTGACCCTGAAAGCCGTCGCCACCGCGTTGTCGATCCCTTTGCGCGGCGGCAGCGTACGTGCCGAAGGCGATCTGGATTTTCGCGGCACTCTCGGGGTCGACAAGCAGGCGCCGGTGGGATTCAGAGACATCCGGCTGAGCTTCCGGCTCGAGACCGACGCCGATAACGAGCAGCTGGAAACCCTTCAGAAGCTGACGGAGCGCTACTGTGTCATCTACCAGACCCTGTGCAACCCGCCGGCGGTGAAGGTCTCGCGACGCAGCGCGTAACCGGCTCTCTTACCGGCCGCTTCAGGGATCCAGGGAGTTGAAGCCCGCCGTGAAACCGAGCAGCGATACGGGCACGGCGATGCGCCGGCGCGTGCCGTCGTGAAAGCTGATACGTGCCTCGCGGCCACGCTTCAAGTCCGCGATCAACCGGTCACTCAAGGCCGCGGCCCCGATGCAGCCGTCGCTGTCGCAACGTTCGATGACGATCGTCTGGGGCGCGCCGCCGTCGACACTGATGGCGGCGCCCGGCGGCAGCGAAATCCCCAACGGCATGGTGATGACCGCGGCCGCCTGGCCGTTCGCCGCCAGGTAACCGACGGCCATGTGCACCAGGCGCTGGCCGCTTTCCTTGAGCACCAGATTCTGAAAGATGAAGCAGCGCTCCATGGAACTGCCCGGCGCCTTCTCACAACGGGCCGTCCAGTCCTTGAAGGTCTGGCCGTGCTCCGGTTTGGCCTGAACGGGACCGGCCATCGACAGCGCAGCCAGCAGCAACGGTGGCCAAATCCCAAGCACGGTTCGAAGCGGCGCGGATTTACATGACGCGGTCATTGGGATAACACTGAGCAGGGCACATCGCATGTCAGAGACTGTAAACCACCCCGTCGAGCCTCACCAATCAGGATGATCCTTCCCGACTACCACGAGGGCAGCATCGTGAATTTGATGCAGTCCATCGTCGCCGGGCTCGGAAACGGCGAGCGGAGCCACGCCTACGCGCCCCTGGCCCTGGCGCCGCCGGGAATATTCGCCGATAGCCGGAAGGTGGTTTTACTCGTCATCGACGGGCTCGGCCACGAATTCCTCCTGGGGACGGCCAACGATGGCGCCATGCACGAGCATCTGCGCGGCCGCTTGACCTCGGTTTTTCCGTCGACCACGGCGACTGCCATCACCACCTTCCTGACTGGCAGCGCCCCCCAGCAACACGCGCTCACGGGCTGGTACATGTGGTTCAAGGAAATAGGGCTGGTGGCCGCACCGTTGCCCTTCACGACCCGCGCCGGCGGTGTGTCGCTGGCGAGCAGCGGTATCGATGCGAAGCAGCTGTTCGCGAGCCGCCCCCTCGCCGATGCCCTCGACACCCGATGCTTCATCGTGCAGCGGCGGGATCTCGTGAACAGCAGTTACACCAATGCCTTCCGGGGCAAGGCCGAGGTGCGCGGCTATCGCTCGCTGGCCGGGTTTTTCGACGTGGTGCGGGAGATCGTGAACAGCAACGACAGTTGCTTCGTCTATGCTTACTGGCCCCAGCTGGACGCCATGTGCCACGGATTCGGTGTGGACAGCGAACGCTCGCGGGAGCACCTGCGCCACATCGACGGTCGCTTCGCCGGCTTCCTGGACACAGCGAGGGGCAGCGGCGCCACGGTAGTGCTGACCGCGGATCACGGCTTCATCGACACGACGCCGGAGACGCGCCTGGAGCTCAGTCACCATCCGCGCCTGGCCGAGACCTTGGTATTGCCGCTGTGCGGCGAGGGCCGCGCGGTCTATTGCTACGTGGATCCGGCGAAGCGCACGCTGTTCGAGGCCTATGTGGAGGAAGAGCTGGGCGAGCGCTGTGTGGCCATAGAGAAGGAGGCGCTGCTGGCGGGCGGATACTTCGGCCTCGGCGAGCCGCACCCGCGGCTCAGCAGTCGCATCGGCCACTATGTGTTGCTCATGAAAGATAATTTCGTGCTGCGGGATCGGCTCCTGGGAGAAGGCGAGCGTCCGCTGCACGTGGGCGTGCACGGCGGCGCCAGTGCCGCCGAGATGTACGTGCCCTTAGTCGTGGCACAGCTGTAGGTTTCCGGGAGATAGAATTCGTGCCGGATACGCGTTGGACTTGTGACATAATACGCCGCTCGTTCGAGGGGGCGGATTATTCCGGTCGAGATGAAAGTTGCGATAATCAAAGAGCGCGGCGAGGAGGAATCCCGCGTCGCGGCTTCGCCGGAGTCGGTGAAAAAGTTGGCGGGTCTCGGCCTTGGCGTGGTCGTCGAGTCCGGTGCCGGAGCGCGCGCGCATTTCTCCGACGACGAGTACCGTGGCGTTGGCGCCGACATCGCAGCGGACGCCGATGGCGCGCTGGCCGACGCGGACGTGCTGCTGACGGTAGAGCGCCCTTCCCGGGCGAGCGTTTCGCGGCTGCGCCGGGGGGCGTTGCTGATCGGCCAGCTGGCGCCCTACGAGGACCGGGGCGACATCGACTTTTACGCCGAGTGCGGCATCGATGCCTTCGCCATGGAGCTGATGCCGCGCATCAGCCGCGCCCAGTCCATGGACGTGCTGTCGTCGCAATCGAATCTGGCCGGATACAAGGCCGTCATCGATGCGGCCGCGGTGTTCGATCGCGCCATGCCCATGATGATGACGGCGGCCGGCACCGTGGCGCCGGCCCGGGTCTTGGTGCTCGGGGCCGGAGTCGCGGGCCTGCAGGCCATCGCCACCGCCAGGCGCCTGGGCGCCATCGTCAGCGCCACCGACGTGCGCCCGGTGGCCAAGGAGCAGGTGGAGAGCCTGGGCGCCACCTTCGTCATGGTGGAGAGCGAAGAGACGGCGCAGGCCGAGACCGCCGGTGGCTACGCCAAAGAGATGAGCGAGGACTACAAGCGCCGCCAGGCGGAGCTGGTGGCGGAGACGCTCAAGAAGCAGGACATCGTCATCTGCACCGCCCTCATTCCCGGCCGGCCGGCACCGGTGCTGGTGACCCGGGCCATGGCCGAGAGCATGCGCCCCGGCTCCATCATCGTCGATCTGGCGGTGGAGCAGGGCGGCAATTGCGAGCTCTCGCGTGCTGGAGAGATCGTCGATCATCAAGGCGTGCGCATCATCGGCTACCGCAACGTGCCCGGCCGGCTGCCGGTGGATGCATCGGCGCTGTACGCGCGTAATCTGTTCAACTTCGTCGCCCCCTTCGTGAACGCCGAGAGCGGCGCCGTCGCCATCGATTGGGAAGACGAGCTGGTTACCGGCACGGCGCTGACCCGCGACGGGTCCGTCGTCCATCCACTTCTTACCGGTAATGCCGATAGCAAGGCCGACAAGACTGGAGGCAGCTAGTGGAAGCGGCGCAAATCGATCCCTTCGTATTTCGACTTTCCATATTCGTGCTCGCCATCTTCGTCGGCTACTTCGTGGTCTGGAGCGTGACGCCGGCGCTGCACACGCCGCTCATGTCGGTGACCAATGCCATCTCCTCGGTCATCGTCGTCGGTGCCCTGCTGGCGGTGGCGGTAGAGTTCGGCGCCGACGCCGGCGATGACGCCGCCATGATCTCGAAGTTGCTGGGATTCTTCGCCCTGGTGCTGGCGTCGGTGAACATCGTCGGCGGCTTTCTGGTCACGCAACGCATGCTCGGCATGTACAAGAAGAAAGAAAGCAAGAGGGAAGACGCGTGACCGCCGATCTCGCCGCGCTCGCCTACCTCGCCTCAGGCGTACTGTTCATCCTCGCGCTGCGCGGCCTGTCGTCGCCGGAGACATCGCGGCGGGGAAACGTTCTCGGAATGACCGGCATGGCGCTGGCGGTGGTGGTGACGCTGTACCTGGCGGGGATTCGCGACGGCCTCACCTGGGGCATGATCATTGCCGGCGTCTCCATCGGCGGCACCATCGGCGCCGTCATCGCCCGGCGCATACCCATGACCGCCATGCCGCAGCTGGTGGCGGCCTTCCACAGCCTGGTGGGCATGGCGGCGGTGCTGGTGGCGGCCTCGGCGCTGTACACGCCGGAAGCCTACGGCATCGGCATCGTCGGCAGCATCAAGGTGTCGAGTCTCGTCGAGATGTCCCTGGGCGCTGCCATCGGCGCCGTCACTTTCACGGGTTCCGTGGTGGCTTTCACCAAGCTGCAGGGACTGGTGTCCGGCGCGCCCGTGGTGTTTCCCGGGCAGCATCCGTTGAACGCGCTGCTGGGAATCGCTCTCGTCGGGCTCATCGTGTGGCTGTGCGCCAGCGAATCCCACACGGCCTTCTGGGCGCTGGCCATCCTCGCGTTCGTCATCGGCGTGCTGATCATCATCCCCATCGGCGGCGCAGACATGCCGGTGGTGATCTCCATGCTCAACTCCTACTCGGGCTGGGCGGCGGCGGGCATCGGCTTCACGCTGGAGAATACCGCCTTGATCATCACCGGCGCCTTGGTCGGCTCTTCCGGCGCGATTCTTTCCTACATCATGTGCAAAGGCATGAACCGGTCCTTCTTCAGCGTCATCCTCGGTGGTTTCGGAGGCGAGACCAGCGCCGCCGCCGGGGGTGTCCAGGCGGAAACACGGCCGGTCAAGCAGGGCAGCGCCGAGGACGCCGCCTTCATCCTGAAAAACGCAGGCTCGGTGATCATCGTGCCCGGTTACGGCATGGCGGTGGCCCAGGCGCAGCATGCGCTGCGCGAGATGGTGGACGCGTTGAAGGACAACGGTGTGCGTATCAAGTATGCCATCCATCCCGTGGCCGGGCGCATGCCCGGACACATGAACGTGCTTCTGGCGGAGGCCAACGTGCCCTATGACGAGGTCTTCGAGCTCGACGACATCAACAGCGAGTTCGCGCGAACCGATGTGGCCTTCGTCATCGGCGCCAACGACGTGACCAACCCGGCTGCCAAGACCGACCCGACCAGTCCCATTTACGGTATGCCGGTGTTGGATGTGGAGAAGGCCGCCACTGTGCTGTTCGTCAAGCGCAGCCTCGCCAGCGGCTACGCCGGCGTCGACAATGAGCTTTTCTTCCGGGATAACACCATGATGCTGTTCTCTGACGCCAAGAAGATGGTCGAGGGGATCGTCAAAGCGATATAAGTGGGCCCGCGTCACCCCGGCGCGGGCTGTTTAAACGGAGTAACGAACGTTCCTGAGAGGGGGATATCTGCATGGAAGACGTGAACAAATACGCCGACATGGTACAGGCGCTGGCAGCCGCCTACGGCCTCAAGATCATTGCCGCCATCGTCATATTCATTATCGGAAAATGGCTTTCGGGGGTGCTGTCCCGGGCCGTCGGCAAAGCCATGGAGCGCGCGAAAACCGACCAGGTACTGGTGAAGTTCGTCGTCAACCTGGCCTACGCGGCGCTTCTGGCCTTCGTGGTTCTGGCCGCTCTCGCGCAGCTCGGAATCCAGACCACCTCCTTCATCGCCATTATCGGTGCAGCCGGTCTCGCCATCGGCCTGGCGCTGCAAGGTTCGTTGTCCAACTTCGCAGCCGGAGTGATGCTCATCATTTTCCGACCGTTCAAGGTCGGCGACTACATCGAGGCCGCGGGCACCGCAGGCTCGGTGGAGGAGATCATGATCTTCAGCACCAAGTTGAAGAGTCCCGACAACAAGCAGCTCTATGTTCCCAACGGCAGCATCATTGCCGGCACCATCGTTAACTATTCGGCCAAGAGCCAGAGACGGGTGGATCTGGTGTTCGGCTGTGGCTACGGCGACGACATCAAGAAGGCCAAGGCATTGCTCGAGGCGATCGTGAAAGAAAACGCGCTGGTGCTCGACGACCCGGCGCCGACCATCGGTGTGCTGGAGCTCGGCGACAGCAGTGTCAATTTCGCCGTGCGCCCGTGGGTCAATACCTCCGACTACGGGGCCGTCCGCTTCCAGATCACCGAGGAAGTGAAACAGCGTTTCGACCAAGCAGGTATCAGCATCCCGTTTCCGCAGCGGGATGTGCATCTGGTCCAGAACGAGGCGGCCTGACACTACCGGGGCCGCGGGGCTGACAATCGGCGGTCCCGGGTTGCTCCGGGCCAGCTACAATAGGATGGTCGACGTGCCGACGACACGGCGGCGGGGCGAAGGATGGCCCGCTACTGAAGGCATCTTACTCCCTCGAGGCTGAATCCGATGCTGTACGAAGAGCAGCTGTCCCTGGCTCCTATTCTCTGCCTGCAGTGCGGGACATTCTACGTGAGCGGCGAACAGGGGCAGGATCCTTGTCCCGATTGCGGCGAAGAGCTGCCGGAGGCCACCTACGAGGAGTGGTTTCGGCACGCGTTCTACGCCGTGCGCTTCGGATACCAGTACCGCAGCCACAACGAGCCGGGAACCCAGGCCCGCGACGAGGGAGGGCTCAAGCCCTTTCTGCCGCCGTTGACCGAGGTGTTCACCTTCATGGGCATGGCCGCCATCGGCTTTCTCAACGGCGGTGCCGATCGGCGACAGTCCAGGGACGCCATCCGCAGGATCCTCGGAAACTGGGACGTCATGTCCGGCGAGCACGAACGATTGAGCTTGTCGGACGACGACGTCGACGCCTTCATCGACTGTATCGAGGGCTACTACAAGGACGTGGCGGGTATCAAGGACGAGATCACACGGGGTCGCGGAAAGGCGGCGCCGAGCGAGGAGCCGTCACCGGGCGACAAGGCACCCGCGACGCGGCCGCCGGTGTTGCCGGTGCGTTTCGATCTGTGGTCGAAGCTCGGTGTCGGCTGATTCAAGACGCGCTTTGCTGCATCATCGGCAGCGCGAGGAAGAATTTGATCACCAGCGCGTTGATGATATCGACGAAGAACGCGCCGATCAGCGGGATGACGAGAAAAGCCTTGGGTGAAGGCCCGTAGCGGCCGGTCAGAGCATTCATGTTGGCGATCGCTACCGGTGTCGCCCCCAGCCCCAATCCTGCGAAGCCCGAGGCCATCACCGCCGAATCGTAGTTCCTGCCGGTCAAACGAAACACGAAGAAGATCGCCACCAGGGTGATCAGCAGAGCCTGCAGCACGACCGCGATCAGAATTGCGGTGGCGGCGCCGGTGGGATGTTGTAGCGCTGCAGCGCCGCGATGTGCGTGGTGAGAAATCAGCCGAGGAAGATCACCAGAATGGCGATGCTGAGAACATCCAGACCTTCGATCTGCAGCTGCATGCACGCGTCTCCTTCACCAGGGCAGGGGGCGCTCGCGGGCGCCCCCTGCCGGGCGCATCCAGAGGTTCACGGATAGATCAGGTCAAGGCTTCTCGCCACGTTTCAGGCGGGCTTCGATGTCATCGAGGCACGGCATCAGATCGGCAATGCTGTCGACGACGTAGTGGGCGCCGCGCTGGTACATGGTGGGATAGATACGATCCCGGTGCCGTTGCTTCACCTCCTCGGGGAAGGCGTTCCATTCGTCGAGTTGTACGCCCACCTCATTGCCGGAAATAGCCAGCCCGATGGCCCAGGAACCCGCGTTGAGACCTTCCTCGATTCCGGTCAGGGTGTCGTCGATCTTGACTACCGACTGCACCGGCGAAATGTCCAGCTCGAGCATGTTACGCAGCACCATGTGCGGGAAAGGACGACCGCGTTTCACATCACCGGCGCCGAAGGTGGCGTCGGGGTCATAGCCCTGTTTCTGCGCGTCCGCCAGGTTGATGGCGAGCATTCCGGGAAGATAACCGGAGGTGGAGCCGATCTTGTAGCCACGCTTGCGGCATTCCGCGATCACCTCGAGTGTGCCGGGAATGAGCTGTGAATACTCGGACAGGCAAGCCTCCTGCATGGGCACGAAGTCCTCGAACATACGATTCACGTCTTCCTGAGTGGGTTCGGTGCCGTGGGTGTCGATCCAACGCCGGCGCACGCTGGGGATTTCCGAGATCAAACCGATGTGGACTTTCTTGTGCGCCCCCATGGGGATGCGTGCCTCTTCCATGCTGATGGGTACGTCGGCTTTCTCGAACACCTGCTGGAAAACCACGGCCGGCGCCATGCAACCGAAGTCCATGGTGGTACCGGCCCAGTCGAGAATGACGCAGCGGATCGGACCATGGTAGGCACGGGTGTAGGTGAACTCGCGTTCGTAGGTAAATTTCATGATGGTGAATCCTTGGTCTTGTAAAGGAATTAGCGGTAAAGGAATTAGCGTTTCAGGCTCTCGATTCTCTGGGAGTCATGCGGCACGGCCGGTAGCTGGTGCACAGCTCGTGACGCGGAGCTCGGCTAGCACTGCGCGGATCGCGGCAAGGGCTGCCGCAATTTCCGTGCTTCCCAGGCGTCCAATGCAGCCCACCCGAAATGTGTCCGCGCAGGTCAGCTTGCCGGGATAAATGACGAATCCGCGCTGCCGCAGCCGTTCGTAGAATTCGCCGAAATCGAAGCAGGCGTCCGCGGGCGTCAGGAATGTGACGATGATGGGTGCCTGCAATCCATCGGGCAACAGCGTCTCGAAACCGAATTTGCGCATGCCTTCCACCAGCAACCGGTGGTTCTGCCGGTAGCGGGCTCCGCGGCCCGCGACACCACCTTCCACGATCAACTCTTCCAGGGCTTGATCCAGGGCCAGTAGACAGTGGGTTGGCGGTGTGAAACGCCATTGGCCGTTGCCTGCCATGGCACGCCACTGGTCGTGGAGATCGAGACTCAGTGATGGCGAATTGCCCCGGGTTTTCTCTAGCGCGTCACGGCGCGCGATGCAGAAACCGACGCCAGGCACGCCTTCCAGGCACTTGTTGCTGGATGCGGCGAGGGCGTCGAAGCAGATACGGCGCGCATCGATGGGGATGGCGCCGAAGGAACTCATGGCGTCTACCAGTAATCCGCGGCAGTGACTCGCGACTACGTCGGCGACGGCGCAGAGCGGGTTGATGATGCCGGTGGTGGTCTCGCAATGCACGACCGCCACGTGGCTGATATCCGCATCCGCCGTGAGCGCCTTGTCCAGGGCCAGCACGTCGACGGCACAATCCTCGGCGGCCTCGATGACGACATGGTCGAGGCCCAGATGCTCGCAGATGCTCGCCATGCGCTTTCCATAGGCGCCATTGACGAGGATCAGTAGCTTACCGTCCCGGGGCACGAAGGTGCCGATCATCGCTTCCACGGCGAATGTGCCGCTGCCCTGCATCGGCACGCACTCGTGGCTGCCGTGACCGTCGACCAGTCCCAGCAGACACTCGCGAATGTGTTGCGTGACAGCGATGAGCTCCCTGTCCCTGGAGCCCAGGTCCCGCAACATGGCGCGCTTCACCGGCAGGGACGTGGTCAGGGGACCGGGAGTCAGCAGCAATGGGTCGCCACTCTCATTGCAGGCCGCGTGCATGCTCGGGTGCGTCAGGGTAGTGCTCACGTCGTTTCCCACCGGGTTGCCGTTTCGATGGTCGGGCTTTATACGGTCACCGGCCGGCATTGGTCCAATCGTTTGAACTAATATATGCTATAGATACAGCCTATGAATTATCTGCACCTGCGCGCCTTTCACGCCGTCGCTACCCACGGCAGCTTCACGCGTGCGGCGGCTGCTTTGAATGTCACCCAGCCGACGGTTTCCGACCAGATCAAGGTCCTGGAAAACCGCTACGAGGTAAAGCTCTTCGAGCGCCACAGCCGACGCGTGGAATTGACCGAGCTCGGGCGAGCGCTGTATGACGTCACGCGACGGCAGTTCAAGCTGGATGCGGATGCCGAGCAACTGTTGCTGACCGCCAAGGGCCTCACCCACGGGCGATTACGGGTTGCCGCCGGTGCGCCCCACCTGGTGATTCCGCTGCTTGGAAGTTTCAAGCGGCGCCATCCGGGGATCCAGCTTTCGCTCCAATTCGGCAACTCGGAGGTGGTGTTGGACAGCCTTTTTCGTCGGCGCTGCGATGTGGTCATGCTGCCGGACATCGGTGCCGACGAGCGTCTGCATGCCTTGCCGTTTCGCCGTGACCGGCTCATCGCTTTCGTCGAAGGCGGTCACCTCTGGTCGACCCGGCGCAGCATCGCGCTTGCGGATCTGAAGGGCGAAGCGCTGGTGTTGCGTGAGGTGGGATCCAGAACCCGCGCCGTATTCGAAGCAGCCATCGCCCGTGCCGGGGTGGTCATCGGCGAGACCCTGGAAATCGGCAGCCGCGAAGGCGTGCGCGAGGCGGTGGCGGCCGGCCTCGGCATCGGCATCGTCTCGGAAGGGGAGCTCGGTGTGGATCCGCGCCTGCACGCGCTCAGCATCCGTGAAGCCGGTCTGGAAGTGACCGAGTACGCCGCTTGTCTGGTGGAACGCCAATCAGTTCGCGTCGTCGCGGCATTTTTCGAACTACTGAGAAGCATGAAAGGTTAAAGGGATCACTTGGTTCCGTAGATACGGTCTCCCGCGTCGCCGAGCCCCGGCACGATGTAGCCATGCTCATTCAGATGATCGTCGACGGCGGCGGTAATAATCGGCACATCCGGGTGGGCTTCCTGAAATGCCTTGATACCTTCTGGCGCTGCCAGCAGGCAAAGCATCTTGATGTCTTTCGCGCCGGCTTCTTTGATGCGTTGCACGGCGGCGATGGCGGAGTTGGCGGTGGCGAGCATGGGGTCGACGACGATCACCGGTCGTTCCTCCAGCTCTTCGGGGACCTTGAAGTAGTACTCAACGGCTACCAGCGTGTCCGGATCGCGATAAAGACCCACGTGCCCGACGCGTGCCGACGGGATGAGATCGAGCATACCCTCGAGCAATCCGTTGCCGGCTCTCAACACCGAGATGAACACCACCTTCTTGCCCGTGAGCACGGGCGCATCCATTTCCGTAATGGGGGTTTCGATTCGCTCCCTGCCCATGGGCAGATCCCGCGTCACCTCGTAGCCGAGGAGCAATGTAACCTCGCGGATGAGCTGGCGGAACATCGCCGTGGATGTCTTCTTGCGGCGCATCAAGGACAGCTTGTGCTGCACCAGGGGGTGATCGACGATCGTGACGTTTTTCATTGCGATTCTCGACTGTTATTGGCCTGGTCTATTCAGAATACCGTGCCGTCACTGTGTACCGCGATGGGCGGCCCACCTCCGGCGCGGCGCTCCCGGGCTGCGCGCCGGCCGGCTGCCCAGGTGCCACCCTCCAGAATCTTGATGAGCGGCAGGCGCTGGGCGTCCAGACCGAGGCGGGCGCGAATCAGTGCCGCGAGCTCGTCGAGCAGCGCAAGCGTCAGCGCGCGCCATTCGACCACCAGCTCGGAACCCACATCGTGAGCCCGCCGGGCGTCTGCGGGTTGCTTCAGTGCGAGCACACCCAGGTCCACGAACAAGCCGCCGTTGCGGTACTCGGCGAGGCCCGTAAGGGATTCCAGCTCGGTCACCCGAAGACCGGCTTCCTCCAGCGGCTCCACCAGTGAATAGCTCAGCCACTGGGACAGCTTGTGAAACGGCACCAGACCGTTGCTGGGATCGTCGCGCCGGATGGCGCCATGATGCCAGACGTCGCCCAGATTCTCGCCTCCAAGCTGCACGCGTCCGGGCCAGATGGGCGCGAATCCCGCGAGCACCGCAGCCAGGATCGCCGTTGCGGGCAGCTGCTTGTCGACGGCGCGGGCAGCGAGATAGTCGTAGAGATTTCCCACCCGCGGCTCGTCCTCGCCGAACAGCTCCGTGCGCTCAGTTAGTGCCTGTCCGAGGGTTCGCAGCAGCGCGATGCGCCCGGCTGTGCCTACCAGGGGGTTGTCCGCCCGAATCTGGAAGGCTTGCTCGAGGCTCTTCCGGCCCAGGGCCGCCAGGCCCTTCGCGTCGGCCTGCAGCGGGTGATCGGGACGCGACGAGAATGCGCCTGCCGCGAACATGTGGAAGCTGGCCAGCGCCAGGCCTTCGGATCGCGAGTATTGCGAATCAGTACGCGAATCAGTACGGGAATCGGTGCCGGATTCCATGTAGCGCCAGCGGTCACCGGCGCCGGCGTCCAGCAGCACGCTGGTAACAGCGAGATCGATGCGGGTTCGCGCGATGCTTTCGCGGCTGTCATCCGGAAGTGTCGCCGCCAGTGATGCCCAGCGGTCGATGCCGTCGATCTGAAAGTGCCGCCAACGACTGTGGAAGGGAATATCCAGATCCGGATAGTGCGCCTCGATGGTTGCCAGCACGAAATCCACCGTTGCATCCAGGCGCTCGCGCTCGAGGCGAAAATGCGTGAGCTCGCCGGCGTCGGCCTGTGCCAGAATTTCCCGGCAACGCGCGCGGATTGCCCCGGGGCTGCGCAGCCGGGCGACGGCCACGCTCTCGGCTGATGGCGGCATCGCTCTAATCGTGCAGGCCTCGACCCCTCGCCACTTTCAGCTGCTCCGCATCCGGTTCCGGTTCCTCGCTGAAATAACCGGCGGCCTTCTTGGCGGTCATTTCGACGTCGGCGTCCGGCGGAATGAGGTCATCGGGTATGGCGATGCGTTCGCCGATGTCGATTCCCTGGCGCGTCATGGCCTCGTACTTCATATCGCTCATGGAAACGAAGCGGTCGATGCGTTCTACTCCCAGCCAGTGCAGGGTGTCCGGCATCAGCTCCTGAAAGCGCATGTCCTGCACGCCGGCGACACACTCGGTGCGCTCGAAGTAGGTCTCGGCACGGTCGCCCCCTTGCTGGCGCTTGCGCGCGTTGTAAACAAGAAACTTCGTCACTTCACCCAGCGCGCGGCCTTCCTTGCGGTTGTAGACGATGAAGCCGATGCCGCCACGCTGGGCGGTCTCGATGCAGACCTCGACGCCGTGGGCCAGATAGGGCCGGCAGGTGCAGATGTCGGAACCGAACACGTCGGAGCCGTTGCATTCATCGTGCACGCGACAGGCGATCTCCCGTCCCGGCTCGCCCACCGCGGAGACATCGCCGAAGCAATACACCGTGAGGCCGCCGATGGGTGGTAGAAAGAGCTTTAGATCGTTTCGCGTCACGAGCTCCGTGTACATACCGCCCGAGTGCTCGAAGAGCGAACGGCGCAGTTCGTTTTCCGGAACATCGAAGCGTTCCGCGATGCCGGGCAGAAACCAGACGGGGTCGATGGCGGCCTTGGTGACGCGCACGTCGCCGTTCTCGGAGAGCAGATCCCCGTCGGGTTGCAGGCGCCCCTTGCTGATGGCGTCCTTGATCTCCGGCAAGTTGATGCGCGCCTTGGTGACGGCGATGGTCGGGCGGATGTCGAGGCCGCTCTCCAGTTGCTCCGCGAAGGCCTCGCTCACCAGGTGTCCGTATGGGTCCAGGGATACGATCTTGCTGGCGTCGGCCCATTGGCGGTAGGGGCCGATAGGTGCCGCCGGCGCGGTGTCGGTGAGATCCGGAACGTGCACGGGGTCCAGCGTTCCGGCCGCCACCGCCAGGGCGCGATAGATCGAATATGAACCGGAGTGCGCGCCGACTACGTTACGCCGGGCACCGTCGTTCACCGCACCCACCACCGGGCCGCGGGCCGCCGCCGACTGCGCGCCCCATGCCACCGGCGAAGCGGCATCGCGCTGGCTGGGGTGCGAGGTGAGCTTGATGTGCCCCTTGCTTTTCATGGGCGCCTGCTTGTTCTTGGTCATGGGCGGCTGGATAGCGGGAAAAAACAAACAGTCTACGCCAATTTATCCCTGTAACCCAAGGTGGGCGGCAACTAGCGTTCTTCCAGGCGATAGGGCACGAGCAACGCCGCCGGGGCGGTTGCGTTGCGCGACAGCAGCGCCATGGCCACCACCGTCATCAGAAAGGGCAGCATGAGAAAGATCTGATAGGGCAGGTGGATGGCGCCGCCCGACTGCAGGCGCAGCTGCAGCGCGTCCACGGCGCCGAAAATCAGCGCCGCCAGGGCGCAGCGCCAAGGATCCCACCGGCCCAGCACCACCAGCGCGATGCACACCCAGCCACGGCCGGAGATCACGCCGAAGGTGAAGGCATTGAACTGGGCCAGGGAAAAATAGGCGCCGCCGGTACCGAAAAGCGCCCCGGAGATCATCAGCGCCTGGTAGCGCATCCAGGCGACGCCAACGCCGGCGCCGGCCGCGGCCTGAGGATTTTCCCCCACAGTACGCAAGGAGAGGCCCCAGGGGGTCCGATACAGAAGCCAGGCCGACAGCGGCACCATGGCGAACACCAGATACACGAGCACCACGTGGTCGAACAGCGCGGTGCCGAGAAAAGGAATATCGACGAGCCCGGGGATAGGCAGCGGTGGGAAGGGCTCGACATTGGGTGGCTGGGAGGGCTGACCGAAGATGAGCCGGTAACAGTAGAAGCTCAGCCCGGTGCACAGCATGGTCACGCCCAGGCCCGACACGTGCTGGCTCAGGCCCAGGGTGACGGCGAGTACACCCATGAGCGCACCGAAGACTATCCCTGAAGTGGCCGCAGCCGCCATGCCTAACCACAGGCTGCCGCTGAAGTACGCCACCGTGAACCCGCTCATGGCGCCCAGCAGCATGATTCCTTCGATGCCCAGGTTCAGCACCCCGGCGCGCTCGCTGAACATCTCGCCCAGGGTGGCGCACAGCAGCGGCGCCGCCACCCGTAGCGTGGCGGCGAAGAAACCGGCCTGAAGGATCTGATCGAAAACGTCGATGGCGGCTATCTCTCAGGCATTGGCTCAGGCATTGGCTCAGGCAGTGGATGGGTGCTGCAGGCGCACGCGGAAATTGGCGAACAACAGCGCCACCAGCATGCAGATGAGCGATGCGCCCTGAATGATGTCGGCGAGGAACACCGGCACGCCGGTTTTTCGCGACATGGATTCGGCGCCGGTGGTGACGGCGGCAAAGAACAACGCCGCCGGCACCACGCCCAGGGGGTTCAAGCGCGCCAGCATGGCGATGACGATGCCGGTGTAACCGTATCCCGGCGATAAAGACGCCATCACCTGGAAATGCATGCCCGCCACCTCGCCGACGCCAGCGAGACCCGCGAGCCCTCCGGAAATGATCGCCGTCGTGAACACCACCCGGTTCACGGGAATGCCGGCGTGGGCGGCCGCGCGTGCGTTCTCGCCGACGGCGCGGATGGCGAAGCCCAGTGTCGTGCGGGTCATCAGCAGCCACACGAGAATGGCAGAAATCAGCGCAAGCGCCACGCCCAGGTGCAGGCGCGTGCGTACCATCAGGATCGGAAATTCCGCGTCAATGCGAATGTCGGGAGAATCCGGGTAACCGCTCAGGGGATCCTTCCAGGGTCCGTCCAACAACGCCATCATGGCGTAGAACATGACGAAGTTGAGCATCAGGGTGGCGACCACGTCGTCCACCTGGTAGCGCACCTTGAGCGTGGCGGGCACGCTCGCCCACAGCCCCCCGGCAATCGCGCCGCCGAGAATCATCAACGGCGCCAGCGCCCACACGGGCAGGCCCTCCAGGCCGCCGACGAATGCCGCCGCCATGGCGCCGGCCAGCAGCTGCCCCTCGGCGCCGATGTTCCAGAACTTGGCGCGGAAGGCGACCGCCACGGCGAGTCCCGTGAACACCAGGGGTGCCGCTTTCACCACGGTCTCCACGCTGTTGAATCGGCTTCCGAAGGCGCCGGCGAAGAGCGCGCCGTATGCCGGGATCACCTCCGCGCCGGCGGCGGCGATGAGGCCGCTGGTGAGCACCAGGGTTGCCAGCACGGCGATCACCGGCAGCAGCAGATTCAGCCACGCCGGCGTGCGTTGCCGGGGCTCCAGGCGAATGCGCATCATGCCGCCCGTTTCCCGCCGGTCATCAGCAGTCCGATGTCAGCGATGCTGGTCTCGCCGGCGGCGATATCACCAACCAGCCGGCCTTCGTACATGACGACGATGCGATCGGAAACCGCGAACAGCTCTTCCAGATCCTCGCTGATAATCAACACGCCGCGGCCGCGGCTGCGCAATTCCAGAAACTGCGCGTGGATGAAATTCCGCGCCGCCAAGTCGAGACCGCGGGTCGGCTGGGCCGCCACCAGCACCAGCGGGTCGAAGGCCAGCGCCCGGGCGAGCAGGGCCTTCTGCAGGTTACCGCCGGACAGCGTACCGGTGCGGGCCTCGGGGCCCGGGGCGCGAATGTCGAAGCGCCGCATCTGCTCGAGCACCCAGCGCCGGATGGCGGTGGCGTTCAACCAGCCGAAGCGGCTGAAGGGCGCGTCGCCGACGTGGGGCAGCAACATGCTGTCGGAAAGCGGCGCGGCGTTCAGTAAGCCGGCGCCGATGCGATCCTCGGGCACCGAGGAAACACCCAGCTTCTGCATGATCCGCGGCGTTGCGCGATCCACCGCAATGCTGTCCACCGCGATGTGCCCGTGGCTGGGCGGCAGCAGCCCGGCGATTACCTCGGCAAGCTCGCGCTGGCCGTTACCGGATACCCCGGCGAGGCCGACGATCTCGCCGCCTTGCAGCGTCAGACTCACATCGGACAAGCGCGCGGGTCGTCCGCGCTCGCCGGCGACGCCGATGTTGGAAAGCTGCAGCAGCACGCGGTCCACGGTTGCCCGCGGCTTGGTCGGGGGCTCCAGCTCGTGGCCGCACATGAGCTCGGCGAGCTTGCGTGGCTTCAGGGAGCCGTCGTTGTCGAGGGTGGCCACCATCTGGCCGCGGCGCATGATCGCCAGTCGATGGGTAATGGTCAGCACTTCGTGGAGCTTGTGGCTGATGAAAATAATGCCGACGCCGTCGGCAACCAGGGCGCGCAGCGCTTCGAACAACCGCTCGCTCTGTTGCGGTGTGAGTACCGAGGTGGGTTCGTCCAGTATCAGGATGCGCGCGCCGCGCACCAGCGCCTTGACGATTTCCACTCGCTGTTGCTCGCCCACCGACAGATCGGACACCAGTGTGTCACTGGTGAGCGTGAGACCGTACTGCTCGCCGATGGCGTCGATGCGCGCGCGCACACCGATGTGGTCGAGTAAGCCGTGACGTCCGCGCTCGCCCACCATGATGTTTTCGAGCACCGTGTGTCGCGGCACCAGGTGGAAATGCTGATGCACCATGCCGACGCCGGCGGCCAGTGCATCGGCGGGTGAGTGCAGGGCGCGGATCTTGCCCGAGACGCGGATGCTGCCCGCGTCGGCGGTATACAGCCCGAACAGGATATTCATGAGCGTGGTCTTGCCGGCACCGTTCTCGCCGAGCAGACCCAGCACCTCGCCACCATGCAGCGTGAGATCGACGGCGCGATTGGCATGCACGTCGCCAAAGCGCTTGTCGATGGCGCGCATTTCCAACAACGGCGGAGAATTCACGACAAGAGGGTTAACGCGGGGACAGATTTATCTGTCCCCTTTGTGGCAGTACGACGCCTTATTCGGATTTTGGCGCGCTTTCGTCAATGCCGACGCGGAAGGTGCCGTCGAGAATGGCTTCCTTGCGCGTATCGACCATCTTCTTGATGTCAGGAGACAGCTTGCTGTCCCACGCGTGGTAGGGCGCCAGGAAGGATCCGCCTTTGCCCATGTAGGAGAACTGACCGAAGTCCTGGGAGCTGAAGACGTCCGCCTTGACCAGGCTCACGACCTGATTGACTGTCGGCCACATATCCCACACGACACTCGTGACCACGTGCTCCGGTGAAAGTGCGGACTGATCCGACATGTTGCCGATGGCGACGATGTTCTTCTCCTTGGCCGCTTCAATGACGCCGAAACGTTCGGCGTAGATGACGTCGACACCCTGCTCGATCTGGGCAAGCGCTGCTTCCTTGGCCTTTGGCGGATCGAAGAACGAGCCGATAAAGGAAAATTTGCACTTGACCTTGTCGTTGGCCTCTTTGGCGCCCGCGCAGAACGCATTGCACAGACGGTTGACCTCGGGGATGGTCATGGCGGCCACGGCCCCGACAGTGTTCGTCTTGGTGAGTCTGCCCGCGATCATGCCGGCCAGATAAGCCGGCTCGTGAATCCAGTTGTCGAAGACCGCGAAATTGGGTTCCGCAGGCCCTATCCCTGAGCCGAAAGTGAACGCGACCTTCGGATAGTCCTTTGCGACGCGCCGCGCGATGCGTTCGGCGCCGAAGGCGTCACCCATGATGAGGGTGTGACCGCTCTCGGCGTACTCGCGCATGACCCTGGCGAAATCCGCCGATTTGACGCTCTCGGCCCAGGTATATTCGATGCCGAGGTCTTTTTTCGCCTGCAACAGTGCCACGTGAATTTGATTTACCCACGGCTCCTCGATGGGTGTTTCGAACACGGCAGCCACCTTCAAGGCATGGCTGTCCGCAGCGACATTGGCAACGCCGAACCCGAAAACCGCGACGGTAGAGAGTAGGGCGGCCAGAGCATTTGTGTGCAACCTACGGAATTTGCTTGTCATTTTGACTTCCCCCTGGAGCATGATCGTCCGCGGCCAGTATAAGGAAAGCGGCGGGTAGGAGCGAGTCCCCTGCGGGGATAGACCCCCTGCGGGGGCGGGCGTGCTCGCGAATCTTTGCGAGCACGCCTATCCCCGCAGGGGACTCGCTCCTACAAGCTGCCCGCATCGATATAGGCTACTCCGCGCTGGTATAGAGCGTGGCGCTCGCGAAACTCCGGTATGTATTGCGCGGCGCTGCCACCGGCGGCCAGCGCCAGTGCGCGTTCCAGCGTTTGCGCGGCCTGCCCGAAGTCGCCGTTGGCAGCTTGGGCCGCGGCCAGCGTATCGAGCAGCTCCGGTACCTGATGCCCGGTCAGCTGGTCGGCGAGGGTGGCGAGGGTGAGGGCTTGCGCCGGTGCCCGGAGCCCCGGGTCCGG
>Ga0255058_10000571_pt1 | contig 21686 bp, 18 predicted proteins | sample Cases_109_9_MG_FD_188637 | JGI IMG/M metagenome (GOLD analysis project Ga0255058, IMG submission 188637) | Seawater microbial communities from Amundsen Gulf, Northwest Territories, Canada - Cases_109_9 | ecosystem: Environmental > Aquatic > Marine > Gulf | place: Canada: Northwest Territories... | reverse complement strand
AAGCCCAGATTGTGGCACTTTCCGGGGGCACGATATCTACCTTTCCAAGGTTGATGACGCCACCCATGCCATAAACCATAACCTGCAGCAAGGCGACGACCAGGCAGGCGATGCAGGAAGCGCGAAGCACGACATGTTCGTTTTTTGCCATCAAATGCCGGCTCGACTGCCAGGGACTGACGGCGTAAACGACCAGCCAGCTGAATTCGATGACCATTGTCCAGATCAGGTAATCCGTCGCTGTTGGCCATTCAGTGCCAGGACCGATGATGCCGTGCCAGGACATCAGGTCCACCTTTTCCTCGATTGCGACCAGACTTTCAATCACTGTCGACCAGCCACCAAAGTCACTGACCAGGTATACAATGGCGGCGAAACTGGCGAATGAGAAAAGGAGGAACATTAACGTGTCGGTCAGAATGACGCCGCGGGAGCCGGAGTACATTGTGAACACTGTGTAACTCAACCACGCCACGATGAGTCCCTGCACATAGCCCAGATCTGTGATCTGCGACAACAAAATGGCGGCGCCCTGGGTTACGGCTACAAGATAGCCACCCAAGGCCAGGATGATCGTTATCCCGGCCGTTGCCTGGACACGCGTGCTATTGAATCGCTTGCCGAAAAAGTCGGCGACCGTCGTCGCCCGGCTTCTTCGCAGATATCGTCCAAAGAAAATGGCACCGACGACGTAGCCAATGCACGCAGATTGTGGAAACAGAACGTAAGGTCCCGCCTGACCGGCGTACGCAAATCCAGCTTCGCCCAGAAACATTGTGGAACTCATCAAACTCGCGACGAGCGTTCCGACGATGATCAGGGTAGGTGCCCGACGCCCGGCAACATAATAGTCGTCCAGTCGTTTTATGCCGCGCCCCGCATAGTTCCCGATAGCAATGTAAATAATGATGCTGATAGCGATCGTTGTAGTGTAAATATCCAAACGGGAGACCTTGTGACAGGTGGACGAATCAATTATCGGGTTTGATCATCTCGATTTACGGCGCCACTCAGACGCGTACAGTGAGCTCGAATCCGCCCTTGAACGGGACCGTCATCGTACGAAAGCGATTGCTCGGGTCATTCACAAATTCAAAGTAGTCGCGGTACTCGGCAGCGTCCACCGTGGTGTTATCGCACGCGACGATGGCTCCGGGACGCAGGTTCGGGGAAACCCGCTCGAGCGCGGGCAGTGCCACGTCCCAGATATCCACCAGCATGAAATCCACCGGACCGCCGACGTCCTGGAGCGTCTGCCGAAGATCGCCTGCGCGGAGCTCGATAAATTCGCTCAGACCCGCTTCCCTGAAGTTCCTATGGGCAATTTCCAACTTGGCGGGTTCGTACTCCGTGCCGATCACCACCCCGCCCCCGACCTCGTTATCGCGCACAGCGGCCGCCAGATACAGAGTCGACACGCCGAACGAGGTACCAGCCTCAACGACACGCGCCGCTCGCAGGGAACGGCAGAGCTGGTAGCAAAACTCGGCCTTATCCCGGTCAAGCGCGACCATCTTGTCCGAGAGGAAGCGATGCATGTCGTCGTCGCAATAATTTTCATTGGCGAGCGTTCCATCCCGCTCTCGTCCCGCGAAGTACGCATCTATCTCACCGACTTCAGCATCGCTCTGCGCATGCAAACGATCAAGCAAAGCCTCCAGCTTCGGGTCATTCAGCGGGGATATCATATCTTGCTTCGCCTCTTCATTCTGACGACCGCGCCAGCCAGGCTGGCGCTTCATAAAGCTCAACCGTCACCTCATCGCCGGCAGTGATGGCACCGCCCGCCTCCACTACACCCACAATACCGCGGGTAAGTTTTGCCGCTTTGGAAAATGCGGTTGATGACAGCGGCTCGCCCGAATGGCTTGTGCACTTTGATGCCAGTTTCCTGCCCATGTCGTGGCAGGGAGGGTTGTATTCCTCGACCATTAATTCAGCCCCCGACGGAAACTTCAACACCGTGCCTTTCGGCAAACGCGACAATTCCTTAATCCCGGCCAGGCAGAGGTTCGCACCCAGGCATGTAGCGGTCAGTGGTTCAGTCAGGTCCATTGCCTGCCGGATTTCGGCCAGCTCCTCGATCGAAACGGCCGACCATTGGCGCTCATTGCGCCGGGTAGTACCTTCAGGCTGCTTGTCCCCTGCCCAGGTCGTTCGTTCATACGACTGGTGGCGGTCACCCACAACCCCATCCAGTTCGACCTGAATCGTCGCATGCTCCTCCTTGCTCAGATCCTCGTTCGATCCGGCGTGTACCGACACGACCCGGCCTACGATTTTTTGCACTACAAACCCCTCAACAAAGCCATTTTGAGAGTCTAATCTGCATTGCGACCGTCGTAGATGTCAATCAAGACCGACGATTCTTATAATGCTTTGATAGATGTATAATCCAGGGTCAGATGAGGGGGAGCTTATCATGCACGCGACAGAATTCGTGGAAAGCTATTTTGACGCCTGGAATCACCGCGACCCGAAGGGCGTGGCAGACCATCTTAGCGCTGACGGAATTTATTGCGATATCCCGGAGAACGCACGACGCTCGCACGACGAATTGATCGTCAGGCTGCGCGATTTTTTCTCCAAACACCGACACCGATATGAATTGATCGGCGATATCATGACGAGCGATAACACTGTTGCGTTTCAGTACGAGATGGTACCGTCCGGCAAAGGCATGCAAGGCAATTACCCAGAGAGCTTTCGCGGTGCCGAGTTCGTAACACTGCATCACGACGAGGCAATGACGATCATCGATTACTACGATGTTTCCGGCATGGGCCCACGTTCCGGAGTGGCTCAAATGCCGTCTCACGAATTCCAGCAGCGCAAGTACGCGAAGTCTGGACTGAGTAGCGAACAATTGCTCGAGTACAAAAACCGGCTCGAACAGATCATGCAGTCACAACAGGTTTTCCTGATGCCGGACCTGACACTACCGAAACTTGCAAAGGCTGTTAATTGTTCGGTCAACCACTTATCGCAGGTCATCAATTCCGGATTCGGTATGAGTTTCTTTGATTACCTGAATCAATACAGAATTGATCATGCCAGGGAAATACTGACGGAACTCAACGGCCGAAGGGGGGCCGTATTGAACGTTGCGTTCACGGTCGGATTTAATTCCAATTCAGCGTTCTACTCTGCTTTCAAGAAGTGCGTCGGGGAAACACCTGCCCAGTACCGTCGATCACGATTGAAGAAGATTCACTAATTCGGTAACAGCACCCTATAGGGCGGGATGCATCGCTCGCAGAGTTTCGTCGAGATGTGGGCACGGATACCCACACATGCTACAAGCGCAAGCACATACAGGCTCCTATTACGCAGCCACCGTCAACGACGCCACTGACTTCACCCCGTTGCTGGGCGACCAGACTGCGGATGTCTGCATCATTGGGGCTGGTTTCACTGGAATCTCAACCGCATTGCACCTGGCCGAGCGCGGCTACAACGTCCATGTCGTTGAGGCGAACAGAGTTGGGTGGGGTGCCACCGGTCGCAGCGGTGGTCAGATGATCGGTGGTATATCCGGAGAGAAACGCATTGCGAAACATCTCGGCAAAGATGTGGAGCACGTTTTTGGACAGCTTCGCTGGGCCGGGCATGAAATCATTCGCGAGCGCGTGCACACATACGGGATCCAATGTGACCTGAAGTTCGGGTATCTGGACGTTGCGATCAAGGAAAAACACGTTCGCGACATCGAGGCCGACTACGAGCGACTCGAGAAAGCCCGGTTTCCTCATGAGTTCAGGATTTTGTCCAGGGATGAAACCCGCGAAACAATAGGCACCGACGCTTACATCGGCGCATTGCTGAACATGGGTAACGGCCATTTGCATCCGTTGAATTTGTGCATCGGAGAGGCCCGGGCGGCCCAATCTCTGGGGGCAACGATCTACGAGAGGTCAGCCGTCCACGACATACAGAAAGGCAGAAAGCCGAGAGTCATTACGCAACAGGGTTCTGTTACGGCCGATGCTGTTGTTATCGCTGGCAATGCCTATCACGCGCTCGAGCGAAAGCTACGCGGCATTATGTTCCCCGTGAACAGCTTCATCATTGCGACGGAACCGCTCTCTGAGGAAATGGTCGAGAAAATTAATCCGCAAGATCTGGCTGTGTGTGATCCGAACTTCGTCCTTGAGTACTTCCGCCTCAGTGCGGATAAGCGACTGTTGTTCGGCGGGCGTTTTAACTACTTTGGCGACGACCCGGAAATCATCAAAAAAAGACATAGATCGAAACTAGCGAGGATCTATCCGCAACTGGCGAACGTTAGCATTGATTACGCGTGGGGCGGCACTATCGGAGTGCCGGTTAACCGAGTGCCGCAACTCGGTAGAATCTCCCCCGATATCTTCTATTGCCAGGGCTATTCGGGTCACGGTGTTAATGTCACTCATCTGGCCGGTCGAATTATGGCAGATGCCGTCGCCGGTACTGTCGAGCAATTTGATCTGTTCGCGAACGTCAAACCGTTCGTTGTTCCTGGGGCGCATTTATTCAGTAAGCCGATGGTCACGCTCGGGATGATGTACTACCAGATCAAAGATCGACTGTAGGGGGTCCGGAATGCTCAGGTCGCAGGCTGCAGGGCTCGCTTTTTGCTCCACGCCAACATACGAATCCCCCAGGCTGCAAACCCGGCCCAGTAGTACGCATAGTCGATGACCTGGATATCCTCGTAGTAAAAAAGTTCGAACCAGTAAGTACTCCATACAACGCCCCACAGGAAGTAAATTCCACCCTTGTGCAGAATTTTCCACTGCCGTGCACTTAGCTTACTGCGCCCGAAACCGAACGACGTTACTGACATCGCGATGAGTAACAGGTAACCGGGTAGTTGCTCTGACAAATCAAAGTAACTGTAAGCTTCTTCGAGGTAGTAGTCCCAAAAGCCGGTCACCATCCACAATATGAAGAATAATTGCCACGCCATACCGGCGGCGAAACACAGGCCGATAATGCGGCGGTTTCGAAGCAGCCAGCGAGTGAACAACCCCGGAAAAACTACGACGAGTGACGAGGCAGCGAACGCAATGAATAACCACGGAACGGCAAGCCGAACAGAGAACTGAATCATCGAAGACACACCCAAAGGGCTCGACAAGTCGACTCTTGTCATTGCGATTGCAGCGGCAAAACACATCGGGATCACGATAAACGAGAACAACCACCAGCTGTTGAAGAGATTGTTATTCAGTATGGGTGATCGGTGTGTTGGCATGGACATATCCTACAGACCAATTTGGACTTTACGGAAACCGTACTACATGTATCGTCCAAGCGTGTAGGCATGGAGTCGTCGGCACGATCTGAGTCAGTATAATCCGCCGATGGCCCATCAAGCAGTGGTTAGCGCCGACTCCACCGTGCACAGGATGCAACAGGCCATTAAGTGGACGGTATACACGCTGCTGATCATCAACTTCGTGTTCTACATTTTTGAAGACTGGAACAAGGCCGTCCATACGCTGCATGCCGGATCGACCTTACTTGACTGGACCAGCGAGTTTGCCACCAGCATCGACGAGTCCGGCTGGCTTCTTCTGCTATTCATGTTCGAGTTGGAAACGTACGTCGTTGGGGACGAAGACTGGACAGGCTGGGTTGCGCATGCTGTACGCGGGGTCCGCCTGTTCTGCTACGTGTTAATCGCCCACACTGTTTATGCCTTCCTCATAGTTGTCATGAGCCTGCAGCCGACTGTAGCAGTAGAGAGTGTGTCGAACCTGTGCGACATGGTTAACAGCAACGTTTCATACGTGTACAACCTTGAGTATACGGATGTGAGTGAACAGACTTGCGGCGAGCTTTCGAACGAGTCTCAGTTCTATTGGCTGGCAGAGGATTCGATAGTCAGCGACATGGCGGGACTGAAGCTCGAGCGAGACCTGGCGTGGGCCGATCTGGTCGAAATCATTGTCTGGCTGCTGATATTACTTTCGATCGAGATTGTCGTGCGCCTGCAGGGCCGGGGCGTAACCGGCGGTGCTATAATTTCCACAACAAACGCGCTCAAGTTTTTGCTGTATCTATCACTCATCGCATTGGGCATCTATTGGGCTTCGCTGTCACACTGGTTGTACCTTTGGGATGAGCTTGTCTGGATTGGCGGTTTCGCAGCCATCGAAATGAATGTCAGCGAATGGCGCAATGAGCTGCTTGGTAAACAAAAAGTAACATGATTAGAGGAACGGAAAGTTGATTAAGGGACGCTGCGAATGTGGGCGAATTCGCTACGAGGTCGATGGCGATATTGAGGATTTTAGTCACTGCCATTGTTCGCAATGCCGCCGTTTGCATGGCGCTGCCTATGTCACTTTCGCCGGCGTTTCGCGGATCAAGTTTCGCTATGTATCTGGTGAATCTGACATAGAGGTATACGCTTCATCGGAATCCAACGATCGGGTCTTCTGCGCGGAATGTGGCTCGAACATTTTGGTGGACTCCAAACAGGAACCTGAGGTCCTGTACATATGCATGGGCACGGTTGACGGGGACCCACCCTGCCCTCCGGGCTATCATGCGTTTGTAGGCTCGAAGGCACCGTGGCACGAAATTACCGACGATCTCGAGCAATACGATACGGAGCCGCCCGACTGATGCTTAAATTAGTAAAACCGCTAATGGCCGCAGTGCTGGTCTTGACGGGACTGTACCTGGCCGTATTCGGAAACGCCTGGGGTCCGCGCATATTCGAGCTATTATCGGACTCGGAACTCGGGAATTGGGTGAGCCTCATCGTTCCGTTCCTGCCAATGGTAATCATTGGACTTGGTGCAGCTCTGTTTGTATCGCGTCGCTGATGAAAGCAATTTATCAAAAACAGGAACACGCCAGATCATATTATGCCGACACGGCTAATGAAATCACCCACTACCCGGTGCTGGAAGGCGGCAAATCGGCGGATGTCTGCGTGGTTGGCGCTGGCTTTACCGGTGTTGCCACCGCTCTGACCCTGGCCGAACGTGGTTATTCCGTAGCGCTCATCGAAGCCAATCGGGTCGGCTGGGGCGCTACCGGCAGGAACGGGGGGCAGCTGATCAATGGCATCACCGGATTGGACAAGATCCGCAAAAAACACGGTGAAGGCATCGCCGACATGCTGTGGGACCTAAGGTGGCGCGGCAATGACATCGTCCATGACTGGGTTGAAAAGTACGCTATCGAGTGCGACCTGAAAAACGGTTTCATAGAAACTGCATTGAAGCCGCGGCATATGGCCGACATCGAGGGCTATGCCGCGGAGAGGGACCGCCATAATTTTCCCTACGAATATGAAATTTGGGACAGGGAACAAACCCGCGCTATGCTGGGTACCGATGCCTTTATCGGCGGCTTCGTCTGTTATCGTGACGGCCACCTGCATCCGCTGAATCTCTGCATTGGTGAAGCACGTGCGGCGCACCGGCTTGGCGTGCAGATATTCGAGCAATCGCCGGTCACCGGCATCGAGCACGGCGACCGCGCGAAAGTGAAAACCGCGACTGGCTACGTGGAAGCCAACGCCGTGGTGTTGGCCGGCAACGCCTACAGCCAGCTGGAGCCAAAGCACCTCTCCAACCTGGTCTTCCCGGCCGGCAGCTACATCATCGGCACGGAGCCCCTGTCCGAAGCGGTGGTCAATGAGATCAATTCACTGGACCTCGCCGTCTGCGACATGAACGATATTGTGGATTACTACCGCCTGTCAGCCGACAAGCGCCTGCTCTATGGCGGCAGTTGCAATTACTCTGGCCGTGAACCCGCCAGCATCAAGGCGTACATCCTGCCCCGGATGCTCAGGATTTACCCACAGCTCAAAAGTGTACGGATCGATTACGAGTGGGGCGGGAAGATAGGCATCGTGCTTAACCGCATCCCGGCCCTGGGCCGCATCAACAATAACGTCTATTACTGCCACGGCTATTCGGGCCACGGCGTGAACGTGGCGCATATCATGGGTGAAATCGTATCCGATGCGGTTGCCGGCACGATGGAAAAATTCGATTTGTTTGCCAACGTGAGACACTTCCGGATTCCGGGGTCACAATGGACCGGCAACCAGATCATCGCCCTGGGCATGCTGTATTACCGACTGAAAGACTTGCTGTGAAATAGGAAGGCGGCCACTCGGCTTTATTGTCGACTTGGCTCGGACTCCAGCGGCACTCACGGAAAAGGATTCTTCAGCATGGCCCAAGACGGTAGCACCCTGCTGCATCACCGCAGCGCATTCGACGGCTGGCGCTCAATCTCCATTTCGCTGTACATGACCCTGGTCGGCTATGGTGTGCTCGTCGGGATACCGGTTATCAGCACTGCCTGGGTCAATTTGCTCGGCTTTTCCGAAGTGGAGGTCGGACGCGTTGCGGGGGCGGATTTGGGTGGCCTGTCTCTCGGTGCGGTATTGACGGCGCTGGTCATTGCAAGAATGAACCGGCGTTACCTGGTACTCGGCGCTGTCGCACTTGCGATCGGGGCGAATGCGCTGTGCACTGTGATTGTCGAATACGAGCAGGTTCTGTGGTTGAGACTCTTTGCCGGTATCGGTAGTGGTGTCTATACGGCAGTAGCGGTTGCCTCGCTTGGCGCAACGTCAAAACCCGCGCGCGCATACAACATGATGCTGTTCGCGTTTGCATTTTCGCAGGCACTGGAATTACACATACTTCCGCAGCTTTCCATGAACGGCATCTACATGGTTTTCATCGGCTGTTACCTGTTCGGACTTCTATTCTTGAACTGGATACCGCCGAGGCCTATCGAGAAGGGCCTGGATATCGAAATTGACATCGAGGAAAGCGGTGCTGACCATCATAGTGAACATCAGCATGTGCCTGCTTATGTTCCATGGCTGGTTCTCGGTGCGATTCTCGCGACCTATATCAATATCGGTGCGTACTGGACATACATCGAGCTGGCAAGCCGCGCTTCGGACGCATCGCCAGAGTGGGTTAGCAAAGTGCTCGTCTGGACGTCTTTCTGCTCAATTGTAGGCTGTCTGTTCGCGACTGTTATAAGCAATCGCTTTGGGCTTGCTCGCCCGTTACTCGTAACACTCGTCCTTCAGGCCATAATCGTTGTCATGTTGGCTGGCGGTATAAACAATACGAATATCGTAATCAGCATGTTCAGCTTCAACTTTCTGTGGATTTTCATCGACGTCTACCAGATGTCGACTGTTGCAAATGTGGACCACTCCGGTCGTTTTGCCGCATTGATGCCCGGCGCGCAGGGTTTGGGACAAATTTTGGGCCCCAATATCGCTGCCTCGATACTTGCGGCGGGTCTTGGCTATAGCGGTATATTCGTTATGTGCGCGATCGCATCGCTGACAGGTATGTCGATCTACTTGTTTATGTACGTACGTCTGAAAAAGACTATACCGGCCCTTGCAGACGCCTCCTGATACCGCTCTATTCCGGACGACGACCGCGGATGAACGCACGACCCGCGAAGTCGTGCAAATGTCAACAATGGCTCAAATACTGGACTACCTTGCCTATACGCTCCACGGAAACCCGTACTCGCATGCGATAGAATTCCCGGCTCCACGCACTATAAAAAGGGACAGATATTCGGTTAATGAACGCTTTCGACGCCATCGTTATTGGTGCAGGTCATAACGGACTGACCAACGCCGCATTTCTCGCCAAAGCGGGTTTGCGCGTACTTGTCGTTGAAAAGAATCCTTATGTGGGTGGTGCCACAGTCAGCCGGGAACTGCACCACGGGTGGAAGTACTCAAACAGTTCCTACGTCTGCAGTCTTTTTCGCCCCGAGATATACAACGCGCTCGACCTCGGAAATCATGGCCTGAAAGTAATTCCGCTCGTCAGCAGCATGACCTTCAAACAAGACGGCGACTATTTCGGTAGTTACAACAATCCGAACGTTCGCCGCCGCGAGTTGATGCGCCACAGCCTTCGTGATGCGGATGCTGTGTTTCGCTTCGATGCGGACGTTCTGCGATGGTGCCGACTGATCCGCGGTTTTCTTCTGCGGACGCCTCCGGACCCTGGATCATTCCGGCCACGTGACGCATTTGAATTCGCATACCTGATGAAGAAATTCTACGAACTCAGTGAATCACAGATCTACGAGTTCATTCGCTTCTTTACGATGTCGATCGCCGAGTATCTCGAGAATTATTTCGAGAACGAAACGATCCTCGCACACTATTCCGGCGGCAGCATTATCGGTACTGGCCTTGGCGTCTATTCACCCGGTACCGCCTATGTATTACTGCATCACGCAATGGGTGAGGTCGATGGCAACGTCGGCTCCTGGGGATTCGCACGTGGCGGCATGGGCGCGATATCGGACGCGCTGGCTTCGTCCTTTCAATCCTTCAGCGGTGAAATTCGAACAGATGCAGAAGTCGGGCAAATCAGTGTCGCTGGCAACAGGGCGACCGGTGTGGAGCTGGTTTCGGGCGAGAAAATAGAAGCAAAAATTGTCGTTTCCAACCTGGATGCTAAACGGACTTTCACCAAGTTGATGAAAGAGAAGGATTTACCACCAAATCTGTTGCGGCGTGCCAGGAATTTCAAGATTCGCGGCTCATCCGGAAAACTGAACATCGCGCTGGACGGTATGCCTTCTTTCCCGTCGCTACCGAAGGGATCCCCGCTGACGCTTGGTCACATGCATTTCACCGACACACTGCGGCGTCTTGAAAAGGCGTATGACGACTGGAAGGATGACCGCTGCTCGGCTGACCCCTACTGCGACACACTGATCCCTTCGCAATTTGATCCCAGCCTCGCACCACCGGGCAAACACATGATGACCGTCTTCGTGCAGTACTGCCCGGTAGAACCCGAGGGCGGTTGGACGGACGAAAAACGCGATCGGTTCGGTCAGACCGTCATCAATCAGATCGCGGACTACAGCCCCGACTTCAAAGACCTGTTGGTACACGCCGAGATCCGCACACCGCGCGAACTCGAAGACGAGGTAGGTCTGACGGAGGGAAATATCTTCCAGGGCGAGCTGACTTTCGATCAGCTGATGTTCAATCGGCCGTTTCCCGGTTACGCGCAGTACCGCGGCCCGGTCAAAGGTATGTACATGTGTGGCTCCTCCACGCATCCGGGAGGTGGCGTTACAGGTGCGCCCGGCGCCAACGCCGCACGCGAGATACTTCATGACCTGAAAAAGCCGGATACGACACCGGATGAGTTCAGCGATGACTGAACGTACAGACGCAATCATCATCGGCGCAGGTCACAACGGTCTCGTGTGTGCAGCTTATCTCGCTCGCGCCGGGATGAAGGTCCTGTGCCTCGAATCCGCCGATTCCGCTGGCGGCATGTCGGCACCACGCACGCTCGGCGATAACTATCACTTTCCCGGACTCGCACTTGTGGCCTATCCCGTCGCTCCTGCGATGTGTCGCGACCTCAAACTCGAGCAATTCGGGTATGAGCCCGGCAAGGCCATTGACACTATCGCACTTGATGCAAATGGCAAGCACCTGACTATCGGCACCAACAGTGTGTCGGGTGACAGTCTGCCAGAGTCGGACAGGAAAGCGTACCCGAAAATAAGGGAGCAGTATTTGGCCTTCGCCAAAGCGCTGCACCCCCTGTTTGATAACAAGCCACCGCGACTTAAACACATGGAATTCGCGGACAAGACAACTCTCGTGAAACTCGGCTGGAATATTCGCTTAGGGTTAGGCCGCGAAGCGATGTACGAATTCCTGCGCGTTGCGGGGATCAATATCCATGATGTGCTGAATGAAGCGTTTGAAGATGACCGCCTGAAAGGCGCTATCGCTGCCGACGCGGTCATGGGAAGTGCCATGGGACCGCGCACACCCGGCACCGTATTGACCTGGCTGCAGCGGTTGCAGGGCGAGCTCAACGGACCCATGTCCCTGCAGTCAGGCGGGCGATCACAACTGGTGCATGCACTTACGCAATCCGCAGAGGATGTGGGAGCGACAGTACGGTTCAATGCTCACGTTGACAAGGTCCTCGTCGAAAATGGCAAAGCATTTGGGGTGGAACTGTCGACCGGAGAAATCCTGAAGGCCAGGATAGTAATCTCGAATGCGGATCCTCGATCTACATTTACCCGGCTGGTTGGCGCACCGCGGCTCGACGCGATGTTTGCAAATCGTGTGGCACAGATTCGCGGTGCCGGCGTTGTCGCGAAGCTGCATCTTGCGCTCAGCGGAAAACCGGAATTTGCGGGGCTACCTGAGGCTCAGATGGGCAATCGCCTTCTGATCGCGCCATCGATGAAATACATCGAGCAGGCGTTCAATCATTCCAAATACGATAAATACTCGGAACATCCGGTTCTCGACATTGCAATACCCAGCGTGCACAACCATGCCCTGGCGCCGGAACGCCATCACGTGATGTCCGTTAACGTCGCTTTCGTGCCCTACCACCTTGAAGGCGGCTGGCAAGAACAAAAAGCGACATTCGCCCACAAAGTGATCTCACAGCTTGGGCAGTATTCCCCAAATCTGAAATCACTGATCGTCGACCATGAATTACTGACGCCACGGGATATAGAAGAACAATATCACGCAGTTCAAGGGCACTGGCACCATGGCGAACTCTCCATTCATCAGTCCTTCATGATGCGACCCCTGTATGGCGCTGCGCAGTACGACACACCGATAGAAAAGCTCTTCCTGTGTGGTGCGGGAAGCCATCCAGGTGGAGGTCTGACTGGTCTTCCGGGCCGCAACGCTGCGAAGCGTATCCTCGAACTCGGTGGAGCAAAATGAATATCGATCGCGAGCATTTTCGCCAGGCATTGCAGCGCACACCGTTCCACGATCGCTTCGCCGCGCTTTCAACGACCGAGGAGTGGATGGCCTGGAATACCTACAAGGTCCCGCGTGTTGTAGACAATCTGTCGACCGAATATTTTGCCGTGCGCAGCGGATGCGCGGTCATGGACCTTACACCGATGGAGAAATATCGCATTACGGGTATAGGTTCTCGTGAATTTCTCGATCGACTGGTCACGCGCGATATCTCTAAACTCAGGCCTGGACGCGTCACCTATGTTGTCTTGTGCAATGACGAAGGCAAAGTCATCGATGACGGGACATTGTTTCAATTCGGCGAGCACGAATACCGATTGTGCTCGCAGCATCATCAGTTCGATTGGCTGCTGATGTCTGCCAACGGGTTTGACGTTCATGTCGAAGTGGAAACGCACGATGTGGCGGCCCTGGCGGTGCAAGGGCCGACATCATACTCAGTACTTTCTGCCGCAGGTATCTGCAAGCTGGATCAATTGAAGCCATTTGGCATTGCCGAGCTACGTTGCGGAGATATTCCGGTCACTGTCTCACGCACGGGTTATACAGGAGATCTCGGCTACGAGCTTTGGACACAACCTGCACACGCATTGCAACTGTGGGACGCGATTTTCGGCGTACAGGGGCAATACGACATTCACGCGATGGGATTGTCGGCACTTGAAATGGTGCGCATAGAGGCCGGATTCATCATGCCCGGATTCGATTTCAATACCGCTGAGTCAACAATTCGTAATGGTTACGATCGCTCGCCCTATGAAGTCGGTCTGGGCTGGGTTGTGAATCTGGACAAGGGCCACTTTACCGGCCGCAAAGCGCTAATGGCAGAAGTTTCAAGACCGGCAGAACGGCGACTCACGAAAATCGTTGTCAATGGAAACAAACCAGTCGGCGAGGCGTTTATCTTTGATGGCAAGAACGGTAAACAGGTCGGAGAGATAAAGTGTGCAACCTGGTCGCCGATCCTCAAAGCCAATCTTGCGCTCGCGGATATTGAGTACGTCGATGGTCGCCTCCCATCGCAGTTGTGGGCGCGCATCGATTATCAACGTGAGTTGAAGTGGCTTTCGACCTGGGCTGAGTGCCAGGTTCAATCAAAGGCATTTTTCAATCCTGAGCACCGGTCGACAACTCCGCCTGCTCGCTATTAGTGTCCGTGGACGCCTCCTGATTGATCAATAAGAACAATCAGCTAATATCTGCTTATAATCAATAGGAACAGTAACTGATATAACCCGGAACACGTCAAGGGATAGATATGACAAACGACGTTACTACCGCCGGAAGCATTTCCAATTTATTCGATGGCTGGCGTTCTATTTCCATCGCTCTGTTTATGGCACTGGTTGGATACTCTGTGATGGTTAGTGTTCCTGTACTCAGTACTGCCCTGGTGGCGCAGCTGGGATTTACAGAGGAGCAGGTGGGAAGAGTTTGGGGAGCTGATCTGGGGGGCTTGTCCCTGGGCGCCATCATATCCGCAATGTTAGTCGCCCGGGTTAACCGGCGGCATCTGGTTATAGCGGGCGTTGTATTGTCCATCGGTGCCAATGCCTTGTGCATAGTGTTTGTGGAATACCAGCCAGTGCTGTGGCTTCGCATTGCCGCTGGAATTGGCAGCGGTATTTTCACAGCGGTTGCTGTGGTTACATTGGGAGGCACTACAAAACCGGTGCGTGCATTCAACATGCTGTTATTGGGTTTCGCCTTTTCCACGGCCCTCGAGTTGCATATTTTACCCAAACTATCGATGAACGAGATTTACCTGTTTTTCATTGGTTTGACTACTGTTTGTGCGTTGTTTTTTCGCTGGATTCCGACCAGGCCTCTCAATGCCGAAGAACTGGTACTGCAAGAAAAAGGCGAAAGTCATGTAGAAGACTGGCATGTGCCTCGAATCTTGCCGGTGATTTGCCTGGTCGCCGTATGCTTCACCTACATCAATATCGGCGGTTACTACACCTATATTGAACTGGCGGCACACGCGGATGGTATCGCCAAAGACTGGGTTGGCCCAGTGCTGACATGGTCGTCCATATTTGCCATTGTCGGCTGTGTGCTTGCCTATTTCTGTACTCGCTTTGGTTTGTTCAAGCCTCTGTTCGTATCCCTGTTGGCTATGGCAGCTATTGTCATCATGCTCAGTAGTGGAATTACTGATATCAACGTCCTGGTGAGTCTGTTTTCCTTCATGACCTTGTGGACATTTGTCGATGTTTACCAATCGGCGATGTTGGCGCACATGGACCGAAGTGGATCCCTGGTTGCCCTGCTACCCAGCGTTCAGGGTTTTGGACAATTCATCGGACCAAATATCTCTGCTTCGGTACTGGGCGCCGGCCTGGGATACAGCACCATGTTTGTGGTCAGTGGCAGTATGGCCTTTGTTGCCATGCTCTTATACATGGGAGTTTTCATTTATATGCACACACGACCGGCGGTGCTGGGTATCAAAACACCAGGTTCAGCATCAGCAGCGAAACCACAAGAAATAACAGGGTCATGATGCTGCCAACGCGCAAGAAATCGCTAACTCGATAGTTGCCCGGCCCAATGATTAATGCGTTGACCTGATGCGTCGGCAGCATGAAAGAATTTGACGTTGATATGGCGACTGTAAGCGCGAACATGGCCGGGTCCCCGCCCGAGGCGGTCGCGATACTGATTGCGATCGGCACCAGTATGACTGTCGCCCCGACGTTCGACATGATCAGGGTAAATACGGTTGCGAGAATCGCAACCAGCGCCTGCAAGGTCCACACCGGTACATCACCCAATCGCCAGAGCATGTGCTGCGCCACGTAGTCCGCAGTACCTGACGTTGCAACAGCGTGACCCAACGGTAACAGTCCCGCCAGCAGGAAAACCGTTTTCCAGCTAACAGCCTCGTAGGCCTCGTCCATCGTCAATACGCCGAACACAATCATGCCAACCGCCCCCGTCATCAATGCGACCGGCAAGCGAATATTCGTGAACAGGATCAACGCCAATGCGAGTGCAAAAAAAGACAGGGCCAGTGCAACTTTATACGGATGCTGTTCTTCACGGGGGTAGTCGGTAGTGACCACAACAAAATCCCGGTCACTTTCCAGGCGGGCAAGATGTTCCCAGCGTGTGTGGCACATAATGGTATCGCCGGCCTGGAACGGCACATCCTGCAATTTTGTGGTAACGGCTTTGCCGGCGCGAAATATTGACAAGAGACTTAATCCGTAAACCATCCGCAACCGGAGATCCCGTACAGTTTTGCCAATGAGGCTGGAATCCGGGGGTATGACAAGTTCAGCCACGCCAGCGATTGAGCGCGCGAGCAAATACCTGAAGTCGCGAAGTTTAGGCCGCAGATGCAGGCCACCACCCTCGATAAAATGCCTGAGTTCATCAGGCTGCGCGATAACAGCAAGCGTTGCGGGTGCCAGGATAGGTGCGTCCATTTGCGGCCCAATCATGACCTTGCCAGCGTAACGTGACGCCACGATTCGTACTTCGTATTTGCGCTGTGCGCTGCGGATATCCTCTCCGACAAGCGAACTGCCTACAGGTACCTCTAATTCCCGAACTGCGGCATCCACACCATGAATTCTCCTCATGTAGCGGGCGGTACCTGCACCGCGAATCACGTTTTCCTTGCCTCCCCCTGGCAGTAATTTACGGCCGGACACGACAAAATAGATCAAGCCGCAAGCGACCAGGACCAGCCCGACAGGAGCCACCGCAAAAAGGCTAAAATGCTCCATTTGCTGATGCGCCGGCAGCGAGTGGTTGGCGTTCTCCAGCAAGTCGTTAAGCATGATCAACGGGCTGGATGCCACCATCGTGATCGTCCCGCCCAGAATGGCACAAAATCCCATGGGCATGAGCAACTGCGACATCGGGAACCCGGTGCGTGACGAGATTCGTGAGACAACGGGGAGAAACAACGCGGCGGCGCCGACATTCTGCATGAACGAAGAGATAACGGCCACTGTGCCCGAGACCAGAGCCAGGATCTTTTTTTCGGTCCGGCCACCGTAGCGAAGAATCGCCCACGCGATGCGCTCCATGACGCCGGTCTTATCAAGACCACGGCCGAGGATCATGACGGCGATAATGGAAATAACGGCGTTGCTGGCAAAACCGGAAAACAGCACATTGGGACGTACCAGCCCTTCCAGGCCAGGCATGGAAACCAGCAGCCCCAACATTGTCATGACCAGGACGGCCGCGACATCCACACGTAACAACTCTGTTGCAAAAAGAAAAACCGCAAATGTGACAATCGCCAGGACAAGTGTCATTTCGACCGTTAGTTGCGGTAGCTGCTCCATTGCCTTCCTATCATTTAGATACGCAGGACTTGCCGGTCCATTATAGCTTGCGCTTCCAAGTTAATATCCGGAATCCAGTGTCACCCCAAACAGCTTTTCAGCAGTCCAGATATAGATCTTCTCCCGATCCACCTCTGATATGTCCAGATTGTCGAAATTCTTGATGGTCTCATGAATGTACAGGGGACCTTTTCCGGATCGAGTGGAGAGTCTGATGCAAACAGGAAATGATCAAGTCCAGAGAAATCCAGTGCACACTACGCGCCTGCAGGCGCTCCAAGAAGCGCCATATCCGCATAGAACATTCGAATACAGTCGATTGACCGAAGCGCGTTTCCTCATTCAACAATCGGTGGAGAAATACAATACGATCGGGTCAGATGGATCATTGACTGGCATGAAGCCAGAGCAATTCTTACAGCGATGGATCGAAGGAAAAATGCATCAACAACCGAAAACCTTAAGAGCGTGAGTGGACTAGACATCTTGGGCTTGACGTGTGCCCTGCTCTCGCAACTGCGTGAATTCCAATTCGTACCCAACAGGCCCACCATTACAATCTAGCCGAACAACTCCGTGAAACTCGAATCCGAGTACTCCGAAATCGTATCGGCGAGGGTCAGCATTTCGACGTGCTTGTCGTAGAATTGTGGCTCCGGTCTGCGTACATGATACTGCCTGAATCGCCAAAATGACGTGGCTACAGCAGCATATACCGCAAAGGCCTTTAAACATTCTCGTTCGACTGACTGAAGAGTCATATCGTTCTGGTAGGCGCGTATAAATCGTCTCGCTTTTTGGAAAGAGATACCTTGATTATCTCGGCATGCACCGACGATTACCATGCCCAGATCGAAGCTGCGGTAGTAATGGCAAGCTTCTTCGAAATCAATGATCGCCATGAGTTGATCACCCTGAACAATCATGTTGTCGAAAAAGACATCACCGTGAATCAGTGTCATTGGTAAATGCTGAGGAATCCGTTCTTGCAAATAACTATTCTTCTCCGATAACCAGTCGATATAAGCATGATCAAGATTTGAATCTATAACCTCGGGGAAATAGCTACGGCCATAGGGAAACGATTTAGGCAGGTAGGAAGGCGCGGGAATCTCATGCAACCGGGCCATTTCCTCGCCCAACTGAACCAGCACGTTCCCGGTCAGGTTGGCCGTGACGTCGCCGTCGACGTGACGCTTCAACATGACAGGTTTTTCATCGTGCAGTATTACAATAGGCTCGTCGAGTGGCACAACAACTCTCGAGGTGCGAATACCGTGATCGGTCAAATAGACCAACAGGCTTGCAAGATTAGTCGCGTGCTTTAGCGACTTTTGGTCGCAAAGCGTCAGAACGTACTTGCCCGAGTTCGTCTCAACGCAATAGTTGGTGTTCTCGCTTCCGCCGTCCATGACGAAGAAAGCTGTAACGTCCTCAATGCCGAATCGACGAGCAAGACCCTCGACCGCGGCCATGTCCAGACGAGCATAATGCGCCATCTTGATACCTGCCTGTGACCTTGGATGACTTTACGAAATCAATGAGGAGGACATCTCTGTGGCCGCCACCACCGCGCTTGCCGGAGACAATTGGAGAAACGCTGTGCCATAGTGAATGGTCAAAATAGTACGAGTCGAAGTAAAACTGCTGCTTCCATACGGCTTGTGGACGTTCCGTCGGCTCCGGCCCATTGCCGTAAAAGTAGTTGATGCCACCACCGATATTGTGGCGAGCGATCAGATGTTGCGCAGTATAGTCTTCATCGTCACGATGAGTGCCCTCTGGGGTGGGATTTCCCTGCACTCCAGTCGTCGCGGTTATTCGGATCTGATGCACACCGATTAGCCAGTCGTCCTCGATGTGCTCGTTCGAAGTCAGCTGTGTAAAGTCAAACCGTATGAGTTCGTGCAGGAACGGATTTTTGACGGTGTTGGTGTCCAGTGCTGCGAAGTGTCTGTGCTCGCCGCCATTGAGAGGGTTGATTTCAATGCTTTGATAGAAGGATGCGTCGGGAATGTGGGACAACTGACCGGTCGTACCGGACAGCTGGTACAGCCCGTATCGCCTCGATCGGTAACTTCCACCATCGGCCATGTAGGGATCTGGCTCGAGATGCGCCCAACCCCGCCTGAAGAACTCACCAGACTCGTTCAAATGCGGCGAAAACGAGAAATCATGGGAGGGAACCAGTGCGTAATGAGTTCGCTCAATACTGCTGCCTATATCGGCATCAACGGTGATCACTCTCTTTTTTTGTCTCCTGAACGGGACAGTAGTATACAGAGGTGCGAGCGTTCAGTCCGATCCGTTATTCCCTGTGCAACAATACTCCGTCAGCGCGTTCGGCTGATTAAGTCGCTGGAGATAGGCGAAGAAGAGTGCAATTCGACAATTATGACCCAACTAAGACAGCCCATGCCTGAAACAGGACGAAGAAATTGCGCCCGAATCTAAACGCATGCGGCGTGGCACTGGATATTGTGGACGAGACCTGCCTCCCGGATAGCGAGGTGCAGCGCATGCTGGTGGACGGGCGACAGCGTCATAACTAAACGAAAGTAAGGTCAAAACACATGTGTTCTCGGAGCTAATGACATGCCAAAGTTACCAGCATTACTCGGCCTTCTCCTGTGTCGGCTCGGGATTCATGACTTTCGCGTGGTCGACAGGGCATTTGAGTTTGGGGCGGGCGGTGGTACCGAAAAAGTCAAGTGCAGGCGATGCGCATTGACCATGACCCGTCAGACATGATCGTTGCTCGCATCGTCAATTGCCGGGTCAACTTTCCCGTCACTTAAGAACGTCATCGATCCGGCCATGTTCCATCGCATTACGGGGACTCATGAAATAGTCCCCTTCGGTGTCTTCCCGGATGCGCCCCATCGATTGCGCCGTGTGCCTGGCCAGAATCCAACCGAGCTGCCTGCGGACCTGCGATATCTCCCCGGTGAATTGGAGAGGAAGCTGAGTTGTTTCCAGGAATTCTACAATGACCAGCGAAGCCATTTTGCTTGGGGTGGTGACACCCCCAGCGCCAAGGCCGGAAAGACACTGCCAAAATCTGCAGATTTACATCCCTACCGCCGGCGTAATCACTGCCGGGCCTATACCATCTGCCTGTCGGGGCTTGAACCTTAATTCGCCACAGGCACGTGATAGAGTCCCTGCGAGAATGATCAGGAAATTGACACGTAGGGAGGCGCTGATCGGCGTCTCGTCCACTTTACTGCTGCCGGTAGCTTGCGGTCAGACCGGCGTCGCGCCTGACGCAGCCTCCGATGCAGCATTCTTGCACGGCGTAGCCAGTGGGGACCCGGATATTACGAGTGTTGTCATCTGGACTCGAGTCAGTAATACAGATGGCCCGACCGACGTTGAATGGCGTGTCGCGACCGACGGTAGATTCAGAAACATCGTCGCGCGCGACCAATACAGGACAGATGCGACCCGCGACTACACGGTCAAAGTGGTCGTCGACGGCCTGGATCCCGGGCAGGAATACTTCTATCAGTTTGAGGTCGACGGCATTCGATCCCCGGCTGGCCGGACAAAAACGCTACCCGTGGGTCATGTCGATCGGTTGGTTCTGGCCGTCGCTACCTGCTCGAACTATCCGTTCGGCTACTTCAACGCTTATGAAGTGATCGCGAATGATCCGACCATCGATCTCGTCTTGCACCTGGGTGATTACATCTATGAGTACGGTCGCGACGATTATGGCGGAGAAACCGGCCGGCGCATCGGGCGTGACCACGAGCCGCCACACGAAGCGCTGACATTGGTCGACTATCGGCAACGCCACGCACAATACAAAACAGATTCGGGCTCGAAGGCGATGCACGCTCGGCATCCGTTGATCGTGATCTGGGATGACCACGAGTCCGCAAACAATCCCTGGATGGGCGGCGCAAAGAATCATCAGGATGGCGAAGGGGATTGGGGCACGCGGCGTGCGGAATCGCTACAGGCCTTCTACGAGTGGCTGCCCATTCGCGATCCGCATGATGGCGGTACGCGTGAAGAATACTGGCGACACTACAAGTTTGGCGACATTGCAAGTCTGATCACGCTGGAAAGCCGGCACACCGGCCGCAGCAAGCAGATCGACATCGATAATTACCTGGATGACATCGCTAGCAAAATCGACGCGCAGGAATTCATCAATACGGTCATCGGCGCGCGGGATCGCAAGCTATTGTCCAGCGAGATGGAACAATTCCTCGCAGACGAACTTGCCGAGTCCGTCCGCGCAAATCGCCGCTGGCGCATCATCGGCAATCAATCCGTGATGGCGAGACGCACTGCGCCGAATCTCGATGATGCGTTTTTCGCAGCGCTAAGAAGCGACCTGGTTGATGACGCAGCAGACATGCTTGACAGCCTGACACAGCTCGGTAGCCTGCAGCTGCCCGTCGACCTGGACTCATGGAATGGCTACCCGGCGGCTCGCGAGAGCTTCTACCAATTCAGCAAGGATGCCGGTGCACGCGATTTGCTGGTACTCGCTGGCGATAGTCACAGTTACTGGCAAAACGCGCTGTACGATGCCGCCGGCGAATCGATGGGTGTGGAGCTCGGATCAACCGGCATCA
>Ga0255058_10000570_pt1 | contig 21693 bp, 20 predicted proteins | sample Cases_109_9_MG_FD_188637 | JGI IMG/M metagenome (GOLD analysis project Ga0255058, IMG submission 188637) | Seawater microbial communities from Amundsen Gulf, Northwest Territories, Canada - Cases_109_9 | ecosystem: Environmental > Aquatic > Marine > Gulf | place: Canada: Northwest Territories... | reverse complement strand
ATCTTATCAAATGGGAGACCGAGCTCCATTCCCACTACAACGCCTGCCAGCGCATTATAGACATTGTGGATTCCCGGGAGATTCAAAACAACTTTTCCGAGATTTTTTTCAAAATGATAAATGCTGAACATGCTTTTGAATCCATCTAAAACCACTTCTTTGGCCTGAAAATCAGCTTGGATGCTCATCCCGTAAGTGGTCAATCGTCTTTTAATTTTGGGAATGAGATCCTGTAGCGACTCATTATCAAGACAAAGGACTGCGAGGCCGTAAAACGGTATTCGATCGATAAAAAGCAAAAAGGCGTTTTTAATCGCATCCAAATCAGTATAAAAATCAAGATGCTCCCGGTCGATATTGGTCACCACAGCGATCGTGGGCGACATTTTTAAAAATGATCCGTCACTCTCATCTGCTTCTGCAACGATATATTCTCCCTGCCCAAGCCTTGCATTGGAACCGATGTTTTTCAGTTTTCCACCGATCACGACTGTCGGGTCAAGGCCGCCTTTTTCCATCACGGCGGCAACGATCGAGGTCGTCGATGTTTTTCCGTGCGCACCGGAAATGGCCACGCTGTATTTTAACCGCATCAGCTCTGCGAGCATTTCTGCCCGCGGTATGACCGGGATTGATGCCTTTTCAGCTGCGACAACCTCGGGATTATCGGCCGAAACCGCAGAGGAGGTGACCACAACATCCGCGCCGGCGATCTGGTCTTCCATATGGCCTTTAAATACTTTACCTCCGAACCCCTTCAAGCGCCGGGTAATGTCTGTTGATTTCAAATCTGATCCCGACACCGTGTAGCCCAGGTTGAGAAGAAGCTCTGCAATTCCGCTCATCCCAATACCGCCGATGCCGACAAAATGAATATGGTATTTTTTAAGATACATCTTTTACCCAAGCTATCTCAGATCACTGGTTTACGACCAATCGGTAACAATCATCCACAATCGAAGCTGCGGCCCCGGGCCTGCCAAATGCCTTTGCTCTGGAGGCCATCTGATGTAAAGCCACTCGATTAGAAGCATAGTGTTCTATTCGATCTGAAAGAATTGCGCCGGTTAAATCTTTTTGGGGGATTATCTCCGCTGCCCCCGCATGTTCAAGAGCCTCTGCATTGATCGATTGATGATCATCTGTGGCAAAGGGATAGGGGATAAAAATCGCACCCTTTCCAACAGCAGTAATTTCCGCAACCGTCGTTGCTCCGGATCGACAGATGATTAAATCGGCCTGTTGGTAAAGTGAAGCCATGTTGTCAAAAAAGGAGTCAACCCGGGCCATGATGCCCAGATGCGCATAACTATTTCGAACCTGTGCAAAGTCTTGCGCTCCGGTCTGGTGTATAAAGTAAAACTTCTCTTTCTCTTTTATTTTTTTTAACGCCTCCAAAACAGCCATGTTTATACTGTGTGCCCCCTGACTTCCTCCGACAATGAGGACCGTCAACCGTCCTTCGGGCTTTTCATCCACACTTTCTTTTTCCACATCTCCGGTTGCACATTTCAGAATTTCTTTTCTGACCGGATTTCCTGTCACGCGCACACGGTTTGGGTTTAAGCGATCTTTAGTCTTTTCGAACGAAACATATATCCGGTCAGCAAAATGAGAGAGTATCCGGTTGGTGATACCGGGCATAATGTTCTGCTCATGGAGAACCACCTTGAGGCCTTTGAGCCAGGCCCCGAAAACAACCACACCAGATGCATAACTGCCGATGCCGATGACGATTTGAGGCCTGAAGTCTTTAATAATTTGAATTGATTCGCATATCCCCTTTGGAATTTTTAAAACCGAAAAGATCTGCAGCCATAAAGAGCGCCCTTTGATGCCTTCTGCTGTGATACTTTTTTGCCGGAAACCGGTCTTGGATAAAATCGATTTTTCAAAAGGTCTTCCGGTATTGACAAAAAGAACCATATTTTTCCTATCCCTGGCCATAAATTCCTGAGCAATGGCAATTCCAGGAAACAAATGGCCGCCTGTTCCCCCGCCTGCAATGATTACCCGCATGATTTCCTACGACTTGCTCCCATTGCATATTTGAACCCGAAATGCTAGAATTTCACCATAGTTCTTCCTCTGTGGTTCACTTCGGCTTTTTTCGGCCGGTTGCCCCGATATTCATCAGAATTCCCATGGAAGCCATGTTCAACAAAAGCGACGACCCGCCGTAACTTAAAAATGGCAGGGCAAGCCCTTTGGTCGGGAGGAGTCCCAGGGTTACTCCCACATTGATGCATACCTGAAGTCCCAGCGCTGTGGTCAGGCCGGTAGCCACCAGTGATCCGAAAATATCCTGCACATTTATGGCAATGTTAAATCCCCGCCATAAAATGAGAACATATAGCCCCAAAATAGAGAGAACGCCCAAAAGCCCGAGTTCCTCTCCAATCACCGAAAAAATAAAATCGGTATGGGGTTCAGGAAGATAAAACAGTTTTTGATAACCTTTTCCGATTCCTGAACCCCATATGCCTCCGGTCCCAAATGCCATAAGGGAATGAATTATCTGATATCCCTCATCGCTTGGAAACTGCCAGGGATCGACAAAAGCCATGATTCGCCGGACCCGATACGCTGCATTAAACATCAAAAAATAGGCTATGGGGACCGCAAGAACAAAAGACGCAAAAAGGTGTAAGAAACGCACCCCCCCGACAAAAAGCATTATCCATGTCAATGCCCCGAAAATAACAACCGAACCGAAATCGGGTTGAAGGATCACCAGACCGGAAAAAGCGCCAAAAACGATCATGTGGGGCAGGACACCGACGCTATAACTCCTGAGATGATCCATTTTTTTGTTCACGGAGTAAGCAAGGTATATTATCAGCGCAATTCGGGCAAACTCAGAAGGTTGAAAGGTAAACGTTCCGAAACGGAGCCATCGGGTAGAACCGCCGCCTGAATATCCAAACTCCGTCGCCTGAATTGCCAATAGGGAAAGAAGCGCTAAAATAAGAAGCGGATATGTCAAAAAACCGTAAATTCGATATGGAACATGACGGCATATCACCAATGCGACAATACCGAAGAGGGCAAAAAGACCCTGTTTCTTTAGAAAAAAATAATCGGTTCCAAACCGCTTTAAGGCTACAGCAGAACTCGCACTGTAGACCATGACGATCCCTATTCCGACCAAAAAAAGGACCGGAAAAAGAAGCTGAACATCATACACAGGCTGTCTGTGTTGGGTTGAAATCTTCTTTTCCTTTATCTCAGTTGTCGAACTTCTTGGCAAAATAGATCCCCCCGCTCGGCATAGTCTCTAAACGTATCGAAGGACGAACACGCCGGAGACAAAAGAACAACATCCCCCGGCGCCGCCGCCTGATGGGCAGAACGGACCGCCCCCTTCATTGTGCAAACTTCGATGGTGGGTGTTAACCTTCCAAATATAGACTTTAAACGGCTGCTTGTTTCACCCATGACAATGAGTGTTTTGACCCGGTCATGTACCGGCCCTTTTAATGCATGAAAATCAGCCCCTTTATCCCGACCCCCCAAAATAAGGATAACCGGTTTTTCGAACGTTTCTAGGGCGCGGGCCACCGAATCCACATTGGTCGCCTTTGAGTCGTTGATATAGGTAACATCATTGACGGCTGCGACCCATTCCAGGCGGTGGGCAAGCCCCCCAAACGTGTTCAATGCCGTCTGGATCCCTTCAGCGGTTCCGCCGGCTGCACAGGCCGCAAGACAGGCTGCAGAAGCATTTTCCATATTATGTCTGCCGATCAGCTTCATCCCTGAAAAATCAAAAGACGATTGCGATTTCTCAGATAAGTGGATGAATAGATGTTTGCCGTTGATCGTTGCGCCTTTTTCATGCCGAGAACGGCCGTTGAAAAATAGCTTCGTGATGTTTAATTTCTCGCCGATCAAACGGACCTGTGGATCGGCACCGTTCAAGACCGCAATATCTCCGGCCCGCTGGTTTTCAAACATTCTGGCTTTCGATCTGGTATATGCATTAAAATCCGGATAACGATCCATATGGTCCTTGCCAATGTTCAGTAAAACACCTATCTTTGATCTAAAGGTTTGAATGGTATCAAGCTGAAAGCTACTCATTTCCACCACCAGCAGTTCCGCCTTCTCCTTACGGTCCACATAACCGATCAATGGATCGCCGATATTTCCTCCCACAAAAACCTTGAATCCGGAACCGGCTAACATTTCTCCCAGCAAGGCGGTTGTGGTGGTTTTTCCATTGGTACCGCTCACGGCCACGATCGGGTCCTGAATAAATCGAAAGGCAAGTTCAATTTCTCCCCATACAGGAATTCCTTTTTCTTTTGCCCTTTGAACCGGCTCGATAGTGTGGGGCACGCCCGGACTGAGCACGATCAGGTCTGTATTTTGAAATATCTCAATTTTATGCTCACCGAGCAGGATATTTACACCGATTTCGCGGGCTTCGGCCGCAAAGTCCCCCAACGCTTTATCGGTTGAAATATCGGTTATGGTGACAGATACGCCCCTGTTCCTTAAAAACCGAGCCACTGCAATTCCTGTGATCCCGAGTCCGACGACTAGAATACGCTTTGGTAAAAAATACATTTCTTACCGGCCAGCCATCAATATCCACAATCCTTTAACAAGGGTGACCCTATTGACTATCTCAGTTTCAAAGTGCTCATGGAAATCAGAGCAAGAGCGATCGCAATAATCCAAAACCGCACGGTCACTTTGGGTTCTGCCCATCCTTTCAACTCAAAATGATGATGAAGGGGTGCCATCCTGAAAATTCTTCTGCCGTTTGTCATCTTAAAAAAACTGACCTGGAAAATAACGGAAACCGCCTCAATGACAAAAAGACCACCCACAAGTGCCAGTAGAATTTCATGTTTGGTAATCACTGCCACCGTCCCGAGCGCACCACCGAGAGGCAGTGAGCCGACATCTCCCATGAAAATCTGTGCCGGGTATGTATTAAACCACAAAAAACCCAGACCGGCCCCAACCAGCGCGCCACAAAAGATAGTGACCTCCCCGCTTCCGATGATGTAATTGATCTGCAGATATTGGGCAATTTTGGCATGGCCTGACACATAGGCAAAAAACATATATGTTCCCGCTACGATGATGACCGGGCCTATGGCCAGACCATCGAGGCCGTCTGTCAAATTGACGGCATTGGACGTTCCGACGATAACTAGCCAGGCGAAAAGAATGTATCCCCACCCAAGATCTGGTGAAATATTTTTAAAAAACGGGACGGTGACGCGGGTATTAAAATCCGGATCAACGTAAACAAGAAATCCGGCGATGACCGCAATGATGGTCTGCACCAACAGCTTACTCTGAATGCCCAACCCCTTGTTGAGTTTTTTTACCTGCATGAGGTAATCATCAATAAAGCCGATCATCCCATAACCAATAGTGACAAGAAGAATGATCCAAATATAATTATTGGTCAAATTTGTCCAAAGGAGGACCGACACGACGATTGCGAATATGATCAAGGTACCGCCCATGGTCGGTGTTCCGGCCTTTTTGTGGTGGTTTTTCGGCCCGTCCTCCCTGATATACTGTCCGATCCGCATGGAGTCGAGCTTACGAATGACCCACGGCCCCAATAGAAAGCAGATTAAAAACGCGGTGAGACTGGCATAGATCGTCCGGAAGGTAATATACCTAAAGACATTAAAAGCAGATATATGGGTATGTAGTGGATAGAGTAGGTGATATAACATTTCTATTTGCCCATTATCGAGTTCCGCCCCATTTCATCAGCTTTTCCACAATCCTCTCCATTGCCATGCCCCGAGAGCCTTTAACCATTACCCAGTCCCCCGGCTCCAGAAAGTGTGTCAGATCTTCGACGATATCTTTTTTGCTTCCGATGAAAATATGGCTCGTATCCATACCTTGCTTCTTTGCACCTGCCGCAACAACCTTGGCAAAATCTCCTGTGATATAGAGCTTTGCCAGATCTGATTTCGCTAACAAAGTGCCGACCATCCTGTGCATCGATTCGGCGAATTCACCCAGTTCCAACATATCGCCTGCCACAAAAACGCCTCTTTTTTTTCCCCTTAAGAATCTAAGGGTCTCCATGGCCGCTTTCATCGAATCCGGGTTGGCATTGTAGGTATCGTCAATGATTTGAACACCCCGTGCCGTACGAAAGACATTCATCCTTCCCTGAACCGGCTGAAAATTTTCAAGGCCCGCCTTAATCTCTTCGGCGGATACCCCGAGTCGGTAGCCGGCGGCCGCTGCCGAAAGGGCATTTGACACCATAAACCGTCCCGGAGTTCTGAGATGGATGGGAACGGTTTCTTTGGGGAGGCAGAGCGTAAAATCGATACTCTGATCTTTTTCCTTTACTGACCGGGCTGAAATGTCGGCTTTCCCGGAAAAGCCAAAAAAGAGAACCTTAATCAGGAGGTGTTCAGCCAATCGCATCACACGCCAGTCATCTGCATTCAAAAGTGCCGTTCCATCTGCCTTGATCTTTTTTAAAAGCTCCCCTTTGGCAGAGATGACGCCGGCCATCGAACCGACCCCTTCAAGATGGGCAGCACCGATGTTGGTAATAATACCCACATCCGGCACGCAAATTTCCGAAAGGCGTTCAATCTCCCCCGGGTGGTTCATCCCAAGTTCCAGAACCGCCCATTGATGACATTTCTCAAGGTTTAACAGGGTGAGGGGAAGCCCGATTTCGTTGTTGTAACTTCCCCGGCTCGACAAAGTGACAAAGCGTTGTCCCACCACGCCTACGGTCATTTTTCGGGTTGTCGTTTTCCCGTTTGATCCGGTGATGGCAATCACCGAAGCGTTTGAACGCTTTCGATGAAACAACGCAAGATCACCCAAAGCTTTGATGGTGTCCTGTACCCCCACACAAACAATACCTTTTTTCATCCTTTTGGGGCGAGGTAGATCGCCGAACTTGTCCCCGTTGATCACCAGACCACCGACACCCTTTTCTAGGACGTCGGAAACAAAACGGTGGCCATCGTAGGTGTTTCCCTTGATGCCGATGAAAATCTCCGGCGGTGTGATACGTCTTGAATCAATAGAGATCCCAGCGAAGATACAATCCAGATCTCCGGATAACAGGTCGCCGCCTGTCGCTTCCAATATTTCCGTGGTTGTCCACGGTATTTTTTGGGTTGCCTGCATGGTATTTATTGCTAATTTAATAAGATTTTCTCTGCCTCCAATCTGTCATCAAAGGAAATGGTTGTGTTCCTGACAATTTGATAATTCTCATGCCCTTTTCCTGCGATCAGCACCGTATCACCGGCGCGGGCTGCTGAAATCCCGAGGTGGATAGCCTTTCTGCGGTCGGGTTCGATGACGTACCCTTTTTTCTCAAATCCTTTCTTTAAATCCGATCGGTTGTATTGGTGACGACATGCTTTTTGGGTGCCGCCACGAATCTGCCGGATAATCTCCATCGGTTCCTCGCTGCGGGGGTTATCAGATGTAATTACAGCCAGATCGCACAGGTTTCCGGCAGTTTCGCCCATTTGGGGTCGTTTCTCCCTGTCCCGATCACCACCACAACCGAAGATGCAGATGATTCTGCCGCGGGCCATCGATTTCAATGCAGAGAGCACATTTTTCAGGGCACCGGGGGTATGGGCGTAGTCGACAAATACAAACTTTCCCGATTCATTTGGAATCCGTTCAAATCGGCCCGGCACCGATACCAGGGTTTCAATTCCATTTTTAATGGTATCCAGTGGCAGTTTGAACGCAATACCAACACCAACGGCACAGAGAATATTCTCAAGGTTATATGCCCCGATCAGCGGGGATTCAAAATGAAGCAGGCCCTGTGGTGTAATAATTTCTCCCTTAATGCCGGTTAAATCGGTTTTGAACGTTTTGTCCCGGATCAAATTATCAGGTGAATGACCAACGGTTACGCTGGCACCTGAAAATATCTCCAGCAGGGATTTGCCCTTTTCATCATTGCAGTTGAGAACTGCCAGGGCACGCTCCTTTTTGGGGCCGATTTTCAGTATTTCTGAAAAGAACCGCTGCTTCGCCATCCAGTATCCTGCCATGTCTTTGTGGTAATCAAGATGATCCTGACTAAAATTGGTAAACACACCCACATCCATCCAACAGTTGTCGACACGAAAAAGATCCAAGGCATGGGATGAAACCTCCATGACCACGTGGGTGATGCGGTCTTTACCCATGTCTTTTAAAATTCTCTGAAGGTCTAAAGATTCCGGCGTTGTCATGGGGTTGGGAAATATCTTTCCAGAATATCGGTAATTGATTGTACCGATGACACCGACATGAAACCCCGCTGTTGACAGGATACTTTCTATCAAAAACGCCGTGGTGGTCTTTCCGTTTGTACCGGTAATTCCGATGATGTTCAGTGTTTCTGACGGATTCTTATAAAATCGACTGGCCATCGAGGCCAGCACCCTTCGAGCATTTAAAACCTCGATACATATCGAATCCGCTACCACCGGTTTTTCTGTTACAATCGCAGATGCCCCCCTGGCCAGTGCATCATCGATAAAATTATATCCGTCAGCCTTAAGGCCTTTTATTGCCACAAATAACCCGCCGGGGAGAACGTCCTGTGCCCTGTAGTGAATTGAGCCTATTTCAAGTGAATTGGCCTTATCCTGGGTCCATCCGGTCACTCGAATCGGTGTAATCGTTTCGAGCAGGTCCAAAAGTTTCACCCCGCGACCTCATTTTCCAACCGTGCGGTCAGGGTGTCGGTTTTGTTTTCAGGTGCTATATTCAGATAGCTGAGGGTTTCTTGGGTAATTTTTCTGAACGCAGGTGCCGCCACCGTTCCCCCGTAATGTTTCTTTTTCGGCTCATCAATCACAACTAGAACCGCAATTTTCGGTTTCTCCATTGGGGCAAATCCAACAAAAGATGCGATATATTTTCCCTTGGCATAGGTACCATTTTTTCCTACTTTCTGGGCAGTCCCCGTTTTTCCACCGACCGAAAAGCTATCTACCGCCGCTTTAACACCGGTTCCGCCGGGTTCAACCACCATCTGCAGCATCTTTTTCAAATGCATTGCGTTTTCTTTTGTAATGACTTGTCTGACTTTTCGAGGAGGAAAATTTTTTACGACCCGGCCCTGGGAATTGGTGATGGTCTGGACGATGAAAGGTGCCATAAGCTGTCCTTCATTTGCAATTGCTGAAACAGCAGTAATCAGCTGTATGGCTGAAACCGAAATTCCTTGGCCAAACGCAATGGCGCCGGCATCTATTTTCGACCATCGTTTAAAGTGGCTCAACCGACCGGGGGTCTCCCCAGGGGAGTCGATTTCGGTCCTTTTTCCAAAACCAAACGCCTTTAAGTTGTTGTAAAGCCTTTCAGGTCCAAGGCTTTGGCTTACCTTGACAGCACCAATATTGCTCGAATACTTAACGATATCCTGCAGCGTGAGCCACCCATATGGATGGGTATCGTTTACAGTGTTCCGCCCGATCCTGTATGCCCCGTTTTCACAAAAAAAGATGCTGCTCGGCGTAATTTCCCCGGTCTCAAGGGCACCGGCCACCGTAAATATTTTCAGAGTTGAACCGGGTTCGAATGGATCGGTGATGGCCCGGTTTCTCCATGTCATCTTATTAAACTCTTTGAATGAGTTAGGGTTAAAAAAAGGATAGTGCGCCACCGCCAATACACCTCCGGTTTCAGGAGCCATGACGATGGCGATCCCGGATTTTGCTGAATATTTTTCGACCGATTCAGCCAAAGCGCTTTCGGTGATGTATTGAATTGTCTGGTCAATCGTAAGGATAAGGTTACCACCGGTATAACGGGCATGGGCCCCATTTTCACCGCCGAATTCACGACCGAGGGCATCTCTAACGATCTTAAACGTCCCTCGACTTCCTTCAAGATACGAATTGTAGTAAAATTCGAGGCCCTCCAGACCATGTCCATCTATACCTGAAAATCCAAGGATCTGTCCTGCCAAGGTTTTGTTGGGAAAAAAACGACGACGCTCGGGAATAAAACCTACGCCTTTCAATTTGAGATTCTTTACGCGAAGGGTCTGCCTCGGGGAGACCTGACGCATGATCCAGACAAACGACTTTTTTGATTTCAGTTTCTGGTAGAGCGCCTTTCTGTCAACCTGCAGCTCCCTGGCAAGGGCTTTTGCGATTTGACCGGTTTTTTCAATCTGCCTGGGGTAGGCTGCAATAGATGGTACATCAATGCTAACCGCCATGGTTCTGAACTTGCGGTCGTATATGGTTCCTCGCATGCCTCGGGAAATGAACGACTTTTCATATTGATGCGCTGCCCTTTGGGAAAGCTTTGTTCCATGGAAAACCTGAAGGTAAACCGCCCGGGCCATAATGGCAGAAATGAAAAGACCAAATATCAGGCCGATCGTTGCGATGCGTAATTTCATCCGATGTTTCTGTTTATTTTTCATGGACCACGATGATTTGTTCTGGCGTAGGAATGGTTAAATTGAATCGATGCTTTGCGATTTCCGAAAGCCGTCCAGGAGATCTCAGACGGGCGAGCTCAACCTCCAGATTGTTTTGCAAGGTTAAGAGATTTTGATGTTTATCCCGTTTCTTCGAAATCTCATATCCGACCCTGACATTTTGAACCCGGCACCATGTGTAAAAAAGGAGCTCAGCGATAAAGATGGACATCAAAAGAATCCAGATGCCTATAGCGCACGGTTTGCGGTTTTTTTTCTTTACGTTTCCGGCCATGGGGTTTGTGGCTTGTTATCCAAAACAGATAGAAAATACGATCCTGCCTCCTTCAAATCGATATTTTTTCCATCGCCCTCAACTTCGCGCTTCTAGCCATTGGATTTGCTCGAACTTCGGCTCCGGAGGGTCGGACCGCTTTTCTGGATAGTGAAATTGCAATCTGCTTTTTATTACAAACACACTTCGGGAAATCCGGCGGACATACACACCCTTTTTCCAGCGCTTTGATCCGGCGTTTTACAATACGATCTTCCAGGGAGTGAAAAGACAGGATGCAGAGCCGACCCCTGTCGTTAAGATAGTCCACGGCATTTTTCATGAACCGATCAAGGTTTTCCAACTCCCGATTCACCTCAATTCTGATCGCCATGAACACTCGAGTGGCAGGGTGAATCCGTTGTGAAGACGATCCACTTGGAACGGCATCGAGCACGATCTGGGCCAATTGTCTGCTCGATCGAATTCTCTCCAGTTTCCTTGCCTTAACAATCTGTTTCGCGATTCGACGCGCCCAGCGTTCTTCCCCATATTCATGAAAAATTTTTCTAAGGGCGCCCTCCTCCCATCGGTTGATGATTTCTTCCGCCGTCGGGCTCGAGGCCTTATCCATGCGCATATCGAGTGGTTCATCGCTTTTAAAACTGAACCCCCGACCACTCGATTCGAGTTGATGAAGAGAAATGCCGAGATCGAGCAAAATTCCGTCTACCGCCGGAATATTCAGTTGTGAAAGAACATCTGGAAAATGGATAAAATTATCATGAAAAAGATGGGTATTTGCCGCAAACGGTTTTAAAACATTTTTTCCATTTTCGATTGCATCTTCATCTTGATCAATGCCGATCAGCATCCCGTCTGGAATAATTTTTCCCAGGATCGCCTTTGCGTGACCCGCTCCGCCAAGCGTGCAGTCAACATAGATTTTTCCCCTCTGACAATCCATGTATCGCAAGACCTCATTGACCATGACAGGGATGTGTTTGAAGGGCATCGGATCAGAGTCCTAATCTTGCAATTTCGTTCCTGACATCCTCCTCTTTCATATCTTTTTCCATACTCATATTCTCTTTTTCCCAGTTTTCGCGCGACCAGATTTCAAAATGATCGAGTACGCCGACGAGCACGACTTCTTTTTCAATCTCCGCATAGAGCCGCAGGGCCGGGGGAATGAGAACCCGACCCTGTTTGTCGCAGGAACATTCAAATGCACCGCCGATAAAAACCCTTCTAAAACGGCGTATGTATCCACTTTTCTCAGCCATCGATATGACCTTTTTTTCAATCTTTCCCCATTCTTCAAACGTATAGGCAAAAAGACCTCCGTCCAGCCTGGAAATCATAATTCTGTCAATCCCGCCGGTTCTGATCACATCGCGGAACCGGGATGGAATAACAAATCGGCCCTTCGGATCAATTGTATGGAATGAGGTTCCTCTAAACATCATTTTTCCTTTTATTCCACTTTGCTCCACTATTTATGAATTTAATTACAATTTTTCAGAAATGTCAAGGAAAAAATATAGAAATTTTATATTTTTTATAATAATTCATAAAAGTTAAAGGAATCAAGACACTTTTATAAAAAGTGGAATAATGTGGAGGCATATAAAGAAAGAAATAAACTTCCATGTTGATCTTGCCTTCTTTTTGTGAAACATTAATTTTCATGAAAAAAGACAAGCAAAACAAACCACAATTGGACATTGATTGGGGAGATCGCACGCTTTGCAGCGACGGGAACTGTATCGGTGTGATCGGTACTGACGGCCGGTGCAAAGAATGTGGAAAACCGTTAAGCCAGGAACCGGAGGAAGAGGGCCTGGAAACACCGGAAGAATTCGATGATGAAGATCGGCCTTTCGAGGACGAATCTTCATCCATGGACGAGAATTCGGCGGTACCGACAGACATTGATTGGGGGAATCGCACACTTTGCAGCGATGAAAGCTGTATCGGTGTGATCGGTACTGACGGCCGGTGCAAAGAATGTGGAAAACCTTTTGAGAACGCGTGATCTATTCAAAAAACCACCCATTGAATTTGAATATTGAAAAATTTGAAGGCCCTGAAAAGAAGCTCGATATCATACTTTTTTCCCCCCGTTCCGATCTCCGTTCCAATAGAGACAGCGAGTGGCAAAAGGTGGTAAATTCGAGCGGGTCTCGGATCCTCAGTTCCATATCAACGGATGATCTCGATGCCTACCTCCTGTCTGAATCGAGTCTTTTCGTGTGGAATAACCGCATCCTTATGATCACCTGCGGGAAAACCTCTCTGATAAATGCACTTCCGGAAATCCTTGATCTGGTAGACAGGACACGGGTAGCGATTGTTTTCTATGAACGAAAAAAATCAAATTTCCCGCAAGAACAGCCCTTCAGCTTCAAAGAAGAGGTCAATCGCCTCACCAGATTGTTTCCGGGGAAGAGCTATAGGCTCGGATCGGCTAACCATGACCATGTCCACGTTTTCTTTTGGGCCCATCCAAATGCAAAGCCCGAAAAGAATATGACCCTGCAACTGCTGATGCATGACCTCGATCCTTCTTTCATGGCATCCTTTTGCACAGAGGGAAAAGGGGCAATGGACCTGGATATGAAGTTTTCCGCTTTTGAAAAATTTTTTCCTCTAACAGAGCGAGACAGCCATTTTTTTTATCCCTATGGGTACTCCCTCAATGGACTCTCAAAAAGCAATTATTTAACGGTTCACATCACCCCACAATCAAACGGATCTTATGCCAGTTTTGAGACAAATATCATCCAGGATGATTATTCACCCCTGATCAAGGAGATTGTCGACATGGTGAAGCCTGAAAAATTTTCACTGATTTTATCAACTTGTATGGAAAGGGACACCCCCCGGTTTCATTCCGCCCTCGCCAGTGGCATGGCAAACCATTGGATAACTGAAAAGAGCCAGTATGATTTCGACTGCGGTTATAGGGTAACATTTCTTAGCGATTTGGACGCCTTGGATCTGCGGCATTCCTCCAAGGCGGATCTTCGACCTCAACTTTTGCAGCGATAGGGATTATCTGGACAGTTAGGCAAGGATACAACGGTGTCGGTTAAAAAAACGGAAACAACCGGTGGGGAAAAAGATACGTTTGACGCAGTGATGTCTTCTGTGGGCCGAGTAAAAGCGATCGCTCAAAAACGGTTTGAATCGTCGAAGGGAAGCCATGACTGGGAACACACCCTCCGGGTATACAGGCTGTGTGAACATATTGGCAAAGCTGAAGACGTTGATATGGAAGTGCTGCTCATTTCAGCCCTTTTGCATGATATCGGGAGAGACCATCAGGACAGTTCAAACGGGAAATTGTGCCATGCAAAAAAAGGGGCTGAGATCGCCCGGCACATTATCAAAGCGCTTCCCCTTAATAAAAAACAGGAACAAAATATTCTACACGCGATAAGATCCCACCGGTTTCGCAGCACCTGTTTGCCTAAAACCCAGGAAGCAAAGGTGCTGTTTGATGCGGATAAACTCGACGCCATCGGCGCTGTTGGGGTGGCCCGGGCATACTTATTTGCCGGAGAAGTGGGAGCGAGGCTCCATAATCCGGACATCGACGTTGAGAGAGTTGAACCCTACTCCAGAGAAGATACCGGCTTCAGGGAATTCAAAGTCAAACTCTCAAAGATCAAAGACAGGATATTAACCAAAGAAGGGAAAAAACTGGCAAAAAAACGCCACGCATTCATAGATGCGTTCTTTAAACGTTTTAAAGAGGAATATGAAGGGGTAAGGTAGACGTCATGGGTAAGAATATCGTTGAAAAAATTGATGATCTCGTGGATGTCAGACATATCCTGATCAGTGTTTCAGATAAAAGGGGACTTGACGATTTTATACCCCGCTTGCTCAAGATAAATCCTGGGATATTCATTTATTCAACCGGTGGTTCATACAATAAAATAAAGTCGATATTGGGGGAAGCAGCGGGAACATGTCTGCGGCAAGTTTCCCAATACACCGGTCAACCAGAAACCCAGGGTGGATTGGTCAAGACACTCGATTTTAAGATATATCTCGGACTATTAACCGAGACGTACAATGACGATCACCAAGCGGATCTGCGCAGAACCGGCGCCGTATCCATAGATATGGTAATTGGAAACCTTTATCCGTTTAAGGAGACGATTTCAAAAAAGGGGGTGACGGTTGAAGAGGCCAGAGGAAATATTGATATCGGTGGGCCCTGTATGATCCGAGCTGCCGCCAAAAACTTCATTCGGGTTGCCTCGGTGGTCGATCCCCTGGATTACGATACGATTTTATCCGATATGAAGACAAATAATGGATCAATATCCCTTCGACTCCGTTTTCAACTTGCCCAAAAGGCTTTTGATCATACAGCGGCCTATGATCGGACCATTGCAGATTTTTTGAATGTTCAATCGATTGCAGATGCGAGGAAATGTTATCGAACATAGGGGCTTCATTTCCGATATTTCTTCAGCAGGCCTATGATATATACAGACCGGAAAAGGAGATCACATGACACAAGATCTAAAAAAAATGTACAAGACCATAATGGATGACCACTTTCCACCCCGGATGGAGATCGCTTTTGTGGGTGAAGACAAAAGGCAAACCCTCTATTATGAAAAGGTCTCATGGACCATCGATAACATCCAGAAAGGGTTGAGATACGGGGAAAACCCAGGCCAGGAAGCCGCTCTCTACCGGCTGATCAATGGGAATCTGGTGTTGGGAGAAACCGAGACCATACTACCGGGCCAATATTTGGCGTCCGATATTGAGCTCCTCCAGTCGGGAAAACATCCCGGAAAAACCAATCTGACCGATGCTGACAATGCCCTGAATATCTTAAGGTATTTTACCGATAGGCCGACGGCAGTTATCGTAAAGCACAACAACCCCTGCGGGGTGGCCCGATCCGGTTCACTTGAAGATGCATATATCAAAGCGAATTTGGCAGACCGGGTCGCTGCTTTTGGGGGGTGTATTGCCGTTAACCACCCTGTGGACAAGGCGACGGCCAAAGCCATATTTAAGCAATATGCCGAAGTGGTGGTTGCGCCTGACTACGAAGAAGGTGTGATGGAAATCTTCAAACGAAAAAAAAATCTGCGGGTGATCCGAATTAAGAATATCGTTCGGCTGCAAACCTTTGTGGGGAAAAAATATGTGGAATTCAAGAGTTTAATCGACGGAGGTATTATCGCCCAATGGTCTTTTGTGCCGTCCGCCCGGTCAGCAGCGGATCTCCGTCTGGCAGAATGTAAATACAGAGGGGAAAAATATCGAATCAACCGTGAACCCTCCAAACAAGAGTATGAAGATATGTTGTTTGGATGGCTTGTGGAGTCGGGAATCACCTCAAACTCCGTTATTTATGTGAAGAACCAGATCACGGTTGGCATCGGTACCGGCGAACAGGATCGGGTTGGGGTGGCAGAGATTGCACGGGACAAGGCATATCGAAAACTTTCCGACCGATACTGTTTTGAAATCCATGGTATACCATACAACGATCTGAAAGATACCGGAAAGAAAAGAGATATCGACCAACGGGTGCGCATCGAAAAAGGAGGCCTGATCGGTTCCGCCATGGTCAGCGACGCATTTTTCCCCTTTAGAGATGGTGTGGAAGTGGGTATTCGGGAGGGGATTACATCCATCGTCCAGCCGGGTGGTTCAGAAAATGATTATCAATCCATTGAGGCAAGCAACGAAGCAAATGTAACCATGGTCTATACCGGGCAAAGGAGCTTTAAACACTAACTCAAGTTTCGCACCTGGTATTTTAAGGAAAGTCGCATCAGGCGCGTGGGGCGAATGCGGCACCGTGCCCCATTGGGGGTGAGAAACTTGAGTACTAATTTAACGCCTTTGACATTCTATTTAAAACGACCCCGATGTCATCCGACGTCACATGGTAATGAGTGACAGCTCTCAGTTTGTTGGGACCGACGGGAAGCAGCCGGACACCTTCGGTTTCAAGCTTTTTGGCTAGCGCCGTTGAAGGCATGTCTTTATGTGTAACTTCGACATAAACCATATTGGTTTTGACACGTTCGGGCTGGATGGACAAACCATTCATATCAGTTAGACCCCATGCCAGCAGTTGAGCGTTGGCATGGTCCTCTGCTAGGCGATCGATCATTTCAGTGAGCGAAACAATACCGGCGGCTGCCAATATTCCGGCCTGTCGCATGCCGCCACCAAGCACTTTACGAATCCGTCGGGCCTCAAGAATGAAATCATCAGTCCCGCAGACCACGGACCCCACCGGTGCAGCCAGACCCTTGCTGAGGCAAAAACCAACCGAATCGGCCGGAGCCACCAGATCACGCGCATCCACCCCCAGTGAAATCGCCGCATTGAAAATCCTCGCGCCATCCACGTGCACTGCCAATCCGTGGGCACGGGCGACATCCCTTACTGCTTTCATGTATTTTATATCAATAGGCGCCCCACCGCATCGATTATGTGTATTTTCCAACACGATGAGGCGTGTCTTTGGAAAGTGAATGTCGGCCGGACGAATCGCCGCTTCGATCTCTTGAATCGGCAGAGTACCGTCCGGTTGATTCGGCAACGTTCTGGGATGAATCCCGCCAATGGCAGCCGATCCTCCCTGTTCATAAAAGAAGATGTGAGATTGATCTCCTATGATCATTTCATCCCCACGCCCGCAATGGGACATCTGACTCACGATATTGGCCATGGTGCCGCTTGCCACAAACAGGGCGGCCTCCTTCCCCATCCGTTCGGCGGCCATTTTCTCCAATCTGTTTACAGTGACATCCTCCCCAAAAACATCATCCCCCACTTCGGCTTCGGCCAATGCCTTTCGCATGGATGGGGTAGGTTGGGTGACCGTGTCAGATCGCAGATCGATTATTCGCATACTCAATTTCTCCTATTTTAATCCGTTGCAGGTCCGTTATCTTTGTTTGAGTTCGACCAGAGTTGCACCCCACCCACCGGCTTCAGGCGGTGCATCTGTGAAAGATTTTATCATCGGATTTCTTTTTAGTAATCCATGTATCCGCTTTTTTAAAATTCCGGTTCCCTTCCCATGGATAATGCGGACAGAGAAAATATCCGCTTCGACACAGGCTGAAAAGTAATCCACAAGAAGATCCGGTATCTCCCTTGGGCGAAAGGTATGCAGATCGATGATGTCGCTGATCGGTATGTGGACAGGCTCCACCGCAATAATATCCCTGTTTAGGCCATGCCGTTCAATTGTTTTACTCAAGGTTCGCACCCCTAATCCACCGGTGCGTCACTTTCGGTGTGGGGCGAATAAAATTTTTTCACACTTTTTTTATCTACATTCCAGTGGCCATCGACCAAGCAAAAGATAGGATACCCGATAAAACAAAATGGGTATCGACCAAAAACTCCAATCTTATACCCGGAAGCATATATCCCTGTTCGTGGGATGAAAAAATAATAAATAAAATAACAGGATAGGCAAGGAGAACAAACCCGAGACTCGTTGTTAGATGAAATATGCTCGATAGGAGTAATATAATAAAACTGATGATCAACATCGATTTCAACAGGCGCATGGTTTTCTTTTCCCCCAAGATTATGGGAATCGTCTCCTTTCCCACAATTTGGTCTCCCTGCATATCGAGAATATCGAAAAAAGCGGTTCTGACAAATACCATTCCGGTTGTCCACAGAAACACCAAAATGGCTCCGAAATCTATATAATTTGATACAGACACCGCTGGAACTACGGCAGTGACGATTCCCCAGGCCACCGCGATTAAGATGGTCTTTGAACCGGGGATGTCCCTTATGCCTTTATACCTGCCGCCTGTGAAGCTGACGGGAAATAGCCGCAAATTGTATGAAAGCCCGAGGATACTCATGATAAGGAGGATAAAAAAGGTGATCAACCCCATGGTATAGGCAACGATGAGGCCCAAGCCTCCTGAAACGATGGCAAGAAAGGTCAAGAAATTTTTATGGTCTTCATAAAAGGAAGCCCGATCAGGTTCATTGTACCGATCGGCTTTTTGCCCGATCAGATTATTAAGAATGTGCATGGATTGAATATAGAGGATAGAAATGAACATGTTGGAGAAATAATGTTGAACACCCTGAAGTTTCGCACAGGCATAGCTTAGGCTCCCAGCGCCGAGCGCCACATAGGTGCTGGTCAGAAGTAAATTCCGCTGAAGCTTAAACAAAAATCTGCGCCAGCTTTTTCCTCTGGTTATCGGTAAGGACTCAATCGCCCGATAAACTCTTTTTAAAACCCAGTTCGGCGTAGAGGCGCCCGCGGTTATTCCGATCGATTGGCATTTTTTCAGGGCTTCATCAAGATCTGACTCTTTTTCCACGTGATAAGCAGGTTTTCCGGTCTCTTTTGCGATCTCGACCAGCCTCCGGGTATTTCCACTGGTATGACCGCCGACAACAACTATGGCATCGACCGAATCGGCAAGACGACGTACTTCCGCCTGTCTTCTCTCGGTGGAATCGCAGATGGTACTAAAAACTTTATAATGCGGGTATTTATGTGTGGCCCACGACTTTACTTTTTCAAATAAAAAAGTATTTTGGGTGGTTTGGGCCACGATAATCGCCTGATCAAAAAACGGAAGACCATCCAGATCTTTAAGGCTGTCAACCACATATCCTTTTCCCTTTGCATAACCGAGCAATCCGGTAACCTCCGGATGATCCCGGTCTCCGATGATGATAGATGCGAACCCTTTCCCAGCGTGCTTTTTGATGATGGCCTGGACCCTGATGACGCGGGGGCAGGTTGCATTGATAACGGAAAAGCCTGCCCTTTCAAGTGCTTCCTTTATTTGGGGAGGAGCACCGTGAGCCCTGATCAAGACGGTGCCGGATCCGTGATCGGGGATGTCTCTTAGAACAGTTATTCCTTTTTCTTCTAAAAGCCTTAGGACCTGTGGGTTGTGTATGAGGGAACCAAAGGTAAAGATCGGTTGAGCGTGTTCACTGGGTGCCTCCAGAACCATTTCGACCGCTCTCCGAACACCCATGCAAAAACCTGCGGTCTTAGCGAGAAATATTTTCATTCAATCTATGCAGGTTTTTATAAACTCATGTTTTGAGAAAAATACTGTGGTCAACAAGTGAAAGTGAATGAATTTGCGCTTTTATAAATTTCTGATCCCCGAATATGCTGATCAGCCTTAGACCATCATCTTCAGGTTCGACCGTGTCAACGGCCTCCATTATCAGTTTTTTCTCGTCATTTTCAACCAGATAAACATTGGATTCGCACATTATATCGGTTCCTTACTTACCTTAATCGAGTCAAAACTCGATGGGATGTTATTCGTTATCGGTTCTTCTCCAATTTTATATGAAAATAAACATTAGTAGTATCTTGTTTTATTAGTACTATGCCATTCAACAATCGTAATCAGCTTGAGATGAAATTTTTATATGCGTGGTCTCCGTAAAGGAGCCGACAATTCGTTGTATCCAGCTGATCGGTCATGTTAGTTGACGCGCTCTTGGCTTCAGTTTTGAATCGACCTCCGATATGAATGGCTTATGTCCCATCTTATTGCTGTAAGTTGCTTTTCAGGTTGTTTGTGGAACCAGATTGTATCCCATTAATTGAGCTTGCTTTCGTAAGTAAGACATCTTTTGCGTTTTTTGCCGTTGAGTCAAGTAATCCGCTCCAAGATCACGGAACTCAACGCCGTCTCTTATGACAAAATAAATCCCCAGCAGTATACGGTGGGCAATAGCCACAATAGCTCTTTTAGCGCCCCGACGCGCTTTGAGACGGTAATACTTGTCCTTGAAGTAGGAATCCTTTTTCTTGATCGCAGCCCACGCCACTTCGACCATTATGGTTTTCAGATAATGCTTTCTCACCGGGTTCCTGCCGCTCTTGCGCTTCCCGGCGCTTTCATTATTACCAGGGCACAATCCACTCCAAGATACCAAAGATTCACCCGTCGGGAAGCTACTCAAATCGTGACCAATTTCAGCTAAAATATCACAAGACGAAACGTCAGATATGCCAGCGGCTTTCTTCATCCGTTCAAGCAGCTCTTTTTGATCTTCCATCAATTGATGGATTTGGTGATCGAATACAGCAATTTCCTCTTCAAGCATGGCAACCGTCTTCAAAAGCTGCTTCAAAATAAACCGATGATGATCAGAAAAAAAACCCTGAATGGACCGATATAACTCGTTTTCTTTGCCTTTAAGCTTTCCACGAACACAACCGGCAATATCCGATAGGCTAAATCGCTGTCGATCAGATACCAATAAATTCATCAGATTGCATCCGGTTACACCAAAAAGATCCGATACCACTGAATCAATCTTTATGTTGGCCGATTCAAAAAGCTTCTGGGTTCGTTTCTTATAATCTGCTAATGTCTGAACGTACTTCCTGCGCAATCTTGTCAAATCTCGCCATTCTCTTACTGCCTTTGATGGAATAAAGCTTCCACGTAATAGACCGTGTTGCAGTAATCCGGCAAGCCACTTGCTGTCACTAATATCCGTTTTGCGACCAGGAACGTTCTTGATGTCCCGTGCGTTCACCAAAATGACATGAATAACACCCTCTAAAACATTATGGACAGGTCGCCAATAGATACCCGTACTCTCCATGGCAACAATGGGACAATCATGCTCGAACAACCACGATCGCAATCGTTGCAAATCATCCGTAAATGTTCCGAACTCCTTGATTTCGCAGTGATTAGGCCCGCCCTTCTCTGGAAAAAGAATACAAGCCGAAATCTTCTTCTTATGAACATCCAATCCGCAACAAATGGGGTGTACAACCTCGATAATTTTGCTATCCTTTCTTTGAGTCATGGTCTTCCTCCTGATTAATTTTTGGTTAAATTTTGCTATCAGTAGATTACCGTGACTCACTTGCCTATTTCAATATTTTCATCCTTCGTTGTGCCCGTGGCGGGCATGAGGGTTAGTTGGAGAAGAGGGTCCAAGGGTTCAAGGGTTCAAGAGTTTGTTTTCT
>Ga0255058_10000568_pt1 | contig 21715 bp, 15 predicted proteins | sample Cases_109_9_MG_FD_188637 | JGI IMG/M metagenome (GOLD analysis project Ga0255058, IMG submission 188637) | Seawater microbial communities from Amundsen Gulf, Northwest Territories, Canada - Cases_109_9 | ecosystem: Environmental > Aquatic > Marine > Gulf | place: Canada: Northwest Territories... | reverse complement strand
GTACTGAAAAGGAGGGTTTTGCTTTCATCGGCGTATTCTATTACAAATCTATTATTATTTTTCCCCGAGCGTGCCCTTCCTCGGAGTATTGCATCGCTGCCGGAACCTCACTTAATCGGAAACGCCTGTCGATGACCGGTATTACTTTGCCGTCCTGCATGAGGTCGCCCAGGATGGCCAGGTCATCTTTTCGCATTTGTGCCAGAATCAAGACGAACTCCTGTCCCACGAACGGTGACAACATTAGCGCCTTGACCGGACGCATTAACGGTCCGAGCCAATTACCGCTTGACCCTCCGATTATGACGAGAATTCCCTTCGGACTAAGGACTCGCCTGTTCGCCAACAGTGAGTGATTGCCAACGTTGTCTATGATCAGGTCAAATTGCTTTCCGCTTTCGGTGTAGTCCTCTTTTGTATAGTCGATAACGTGATCTGCACCTATTGATTTGACCATCTCCAAATTTCGGGTGCTGCATACGCCGGTCACTTCTGCGCCGAAGGACTTCGCGATCTGCACGGCAAACGTACCCACACCTCCGGACGCACCGTTAATCAGGACCCTCTGCCCCGACTCTATTTTTCCTTTGTCGCGAAGAGCCTGAAGTGCGGTGACTGCCGCGATCGGTGCAGAGGCCGCCTGTTCAAAAGTCACGTTGGACGGTTTGGGCACCAGGGCTCGATCTTCCGGAACAACTACGTACTCGGCAAAGGCTCCGTTTCTGCCTCCGAATACTTCGTCTCCCGGCTTGAACTGCCTGACGTCTTTGCCGACCGCTTCAACCGTCCCCGCGAAGTCAACGCCAATGCGTGAGTCTTTCGGTGCGCCCAGGCCGGACCCGAGGCGCATAAAGTACGGCGAGCCTCTCATGTAGTGCCAGTCCAGTGGATTGACGGCAGCTGCACGCACCTTTACCAGGACTTCGCCGTCCGTGGGAGTCGGCTTTGCAACGTCCTCAAACTCAAGAACGTCAGGCGAACCATAACAACGATAGACGATCGCCTTCATGAGTTCCGCATTGTCTGCGATCTCAGGCGCGGGCACACAGTCAGACTCATGGCTCAGTACGAGTGCGAGCGACAAAATCGCGACTGCCACGACAATCAGGATACCGTTTGCGATTTTGTAGCGTAGCTTCAATTAGTGCCACCCGCCGATGATTGCGCCCATGATGGCAAAAAGGACAACGTTGAAGCCTGTATTGATCATGAACAGGCGTAGTGGCCGTTGCTCAAATAGATATGTAACGCCGTAGGCAGTAGCAAGAAAACCGATACCGATCACGAGTCCCGTGTGCACGCCGCTTAGCCAGGTGCTTTCAGGCCCCAGAAAAGTTGCCAGCGTCATCGCAGCGACCAGTTGCAACACAAATGCACCGCCAAAAGTTTTTGGCATATTGGCGTTTTTCGCGCTTTCTTCCGTGAGACCAACGTCCTGCATCCACGCTGCGCCAAACAATCCCTTCGCGTACCAGGCGCCTCCAAGTGCAAACGCGGTAACAGTTGCAACGATGATCGCGAGCCAATTGAAGTCCGCAACGATGTGACCGAGATCCATGATGACTCCTTTGTTGGTCTTTTTATTGGATCAGACAGTCTATCAGAGGTATCGGCCGATATTTGACGCGCCGCGACAATTCACGAGACGTTGATTTGCCTCGTATTTTTGGTCAATGTCACAGAACAGCCATAAGAGTGTCGGTCGTCGGCTTATACGTGAACTTAATCACAAAGCCATGGGCCTAAATCATATATATGTAAGGTGTCTTTCTCCCATTGAGAGAGGTGAGCAGGAGCAATGTCCTCGATAGCAGCAAGCGATACTGTCGTCCGGGTTCACAATCTTCGCGATTATTTTCGTGAATCGATCGACGCGGCAATGGATAAACAGGGAGTCGAAGTCGACCCTCATGCTGCACACTACGTCGTAAATTTGCTCACTTTGTTTTCACGCTCCGAAGACCTCTACGAAGATCACGGCGAAGCCTACGGGTTGAAGCCGCTCGCATCGATGATGGCAGATGCGGCAGATGCATCCAGTCCTGCGGCACGAACGTTTTCCCTGCAGCGCATCGGCGACGTTGCACTGTTTATCTCCGGCTTCTTTGCTGACAGCCTTGCGCACAAACTGGTCGACCTCGACTACTACATCAACATGGGTGGCACTGCGTACGGTTCGCTTTCAGATGAGATTCGCGGTACGGCCCGGGGTCGGGCACTTGCCGATGTTTATCACGAACTGGCCCGGAAGTTCCAGGCTGTCGTCGACGTGCTCAATGAAGTCCGGGATGGTGCGCGTCGTTCTTCGGATATTGACCTGCTTCGTACATACGAAGTCTGGCTGCGTACCGGCAGCAAACGTGCTGCATCATTACTCAAACAGAACGGTGTCGTTCCCATGCCGAATGCCGTCAGTCGAAACAGCCACTAGACTCCCATGCTTTCCGATCTGCAGAAACAGTTGTCCAGCATCTACCAGGTCGAGCCGGGCTATGACGTGAGTGATTTTCTGGTCACGGATCCAACACTCGCCAAATTGCTGGGTGGCGATGCGCTGATTCCGAACACCGATGAATCTGTTCTGCTCGCGGAGGATGACGAGGGCATGGCGCTAAGTGTGTATCTCGACAGTCAGATGCTCGGCCGTCTCGGCCAGGAAAATCCGATGAACACTCTGAAGGCCTCTAATTTAAATGACCTGTGGACGGTCCTCGAGGGCATAAGCCATTTCAACTATCTGGTGTGGAGCGCCGGACGCGACAGGTCGGTAACTCTTCTCGAGCTGGAAATGCAGGCCGAGGTCGACAAGTTCATCAGCACCTGGCTGATGGCACAGAATCAGGATGAATGTGAATTCGCCGACTGCCTGCACGGTTGGTTGTTCGACAAGGTTAGATTCAGGCCAGAGCTTAGCGAAGACGAGCAGGCAAGATACAAGACGGCCAACGACTATGCTGCACGCTTCTGTCATGGGCTTGCGAAAAGGTTTCGTGTTAATTGCAATAAAACCTTTAATGAATTAAGGCGGTTCTATCGTCTAAAACAGTCGGACAAGATCAGCCACATACACACCCAGTCCTACACCCGCCACTGAGCGGCGCAAAAAAAATGGCGGTGGCCGAAGCCACCGCCAAGCAACGAAACAAACCGCATAAGGGAATTTAGCTTGCCACGTCATCCTCTATGGAGAAGGAAATCTTGATAGTGCGAATACCGCCTCGGTCCGCCGATTTCAAACCGGATCTGCTCGCCCCTTTCGTACAGTCATGAAGCGCCAAACCCTTAATATCAGGCGCCTGACGACTCGTACGTCAATGTCTCTTTCCTCCTCGACATTGTTCACTTTGCAAACTGATTGCTCTTCTTTGTTTGCACTTAATTGTTTGATGCCGGGCAGCACCGTTTGGTTGCAAACATTTTGGAATATGGTATTTCTTATAACGTAACGGAAGTTACATTTGAAACTAGGAATCAGGCCAGAAACATTGAATAGGCTGGATTGCTGCTTTCTTCCCAGTGTGTGTAGCCGAGTTTTGAGAGGTGGGACTCGAGTTCCTGTGACTCATCGGGCGGCACCTGAATTCCAGCGAGAATTCGTCCGTGATCGGAACCATGATTGCGGTAATGAAACAGGCTTATGTTCCAGTCGTTGCCAACAGCCTGCAGGAAATCCAGCAGGGCCCCAGGCCGTTCCGGAAACTCGAAGCGAAACAGTCTTTCGTTTTCTATCCCGGACCCGGGCCCGCCGACCATATGCCGAACATGTAGCTTTGCGAGTTCGTTGTCGCTCAGATCTTCCAGCGGATAGCCGAGCTCGCGCAGCTTGTCGACGATTTCTCGGCGTTCGGCATGGCCGTGACGTAACTCTACGCCGACGAAAATATGCGCCTTGCTCGAATCGCTGTAACGATAGTTGAATTCTGTGATGCTTCGCCGGCCAAGCGCATTGCAAAACGCCTTGAAACTTCCCTTCTCCTCCGGAATTTCCACGGCCAGGAGCATCTCACGCTGCTCGCCGACGGCGGCCCGTTCGGCGATGTGTCGCAAGCGATCGAAATTAACATTCGCACCGCAGTTAATAACGACAAACGTTTCGTCGTGAGTCTCGTTGTTGCTCAGATACTTCTTGGCGCCAGCCACCGCGAGCGCGCCCGCTGGTTCGACGATCGAACGTGTGTCCTCGAATATATCCCTGATCGCCGCACATATCTGATCGGTGTCGACAGTAACAATGTCGTCAACCAACTCCTGACAAAGGCGAAACGTCTCGTCGCCCACCCTGCGCACCGCGACACCGTCGGCAAATATTCCGACATGATCCAACACAACCGGTTTTCCAGCGGCAAGCGAATCACGCATCGCTGCGGAGTCCTCGGGTTCGACACCGATAATCTGTATGTCGGGGTTGATGCCTTTGATGTAAGCAGCTATCCCGGCAATCAACCCACCGCCGCCGATCGGTACGAACACGGCGCTGATCTTTTCGTCGGCCTGATCGAGGATCTCCATACCGATCGTTCCTTGCCCGGCGATCACGTCAGGGTCGTCGAACGGATGGATGAATGTCAGTTGCTGTTCTTTCTCGAGTTCCCGCGCATGGGCGTAGGCGTCGTCATAGGTGTCGCCGTGCATGACGACCTCACCACCAAGAGTCTTAACTGCCTCGACCTTGATACTCGGTGTCGTAACGGGCATCACGACAACAGCTCTGATGCCCATGCGCTGTGCCGCAAGTGCCACGCCCTGGGCGTGATTGCCTGCCGAGCTGCAAATAATCCCGCCATCGAGTGTGTCCTGAGACAAGGTTGTCAGCTTGTTATAAGCGCCACGCAGCTTGAACGAAAAAACCGACTGCAGATCTTCCCGTTTCATGAGAATTCGGTTGCCGAGGCGCAATGAAAGACTCTTCGCGAGATCCAGTGGGGTCTTGGTTGCGACGTCGTACACGGTGGCACTGCGGATTAACTCCACATAGTCAGCCGCCGGCATTGGTTCCGTGTTTTTGGGCATCGGTTTCATTGAGCCTTGAAGGTTATCAGAAACCATATGGTTCGCCCCGAAATTACTGTGGCGGGGATCGCATCGAACATGATTCTATGCAGACGCTAGCCCCCAACAGGAATGCGAACTATGGATGGTTCGAGCATCGAGGAATCAAAGCCAGCCGCAGCGCTGTTTAGAACTCGCTGTGTATCGGAATCGCGCCGCCGGCTGCTCGGGCAGGTCTGCATCGTTACGCCGCCGGCAACAGTCACGATACTGCTAGTTGCCTTGCTCTCACTCATCCTGCTGGGGGTGGCAGCGTATATCGTTGAAGTGCCACAGCGTACACGCGCAATCGGAGTGCTTATGCCGGCCGGAGGACTTCTGAAGGTGGTCGCGACCGACACCGGGCGCATTACGGAGCTGGCTGTCAAGGAAGGGGCGACTGTTACAGAAGGTCAGCTACTCCTGCGAATCACGAGCGACCTGAATGCACCGGACCAATCCGCGGCTTCCGAGTCCCAGTTGCGTTCCCTTGCGGCGGAACTCGAACTCGTCGATCGCGCCCATACCAAACAGCAGGAAATGAAATTGGACGGTGCCGCTGCGCTGCAAAAACAACTCGCACTTACACAGACACGACTCGCCAAGGCCGGCGCTGAACTTGAGTTGCAGTCCAGGCATGTCCTCTTGCTGGAACAGCGCCACGAACGCATGAGTATCCTGGTTACTAAGGGCAGTCTTGCAGCAGACAAGCTCGCCCAGGAACGTTCCGGCATTTTGCGTGCGAAAGCGAGTAGTGCCGGCCTCGAGCGCAACATATTGAGGATCCATCAGGAGCTAAAGCAGCAAGGGACGGATCGATACGAAATTCTCGAAGCGATCGAACTCAACCGGCTGCATCACAACATGGAGCGCCAACGCCTTTTGCGCCAAATCGGCAAAACGCAAATCGAAGCAGGCCGCGTCGTACTGGCGCCGGCCACAGGTGTCGTTGCCCGAATCAGTACCGGACGCGGGTCTGCAAGCCGCCCCGGGCAGACCTTGATGACTCTGTACAAGGAAGAAAGTCGGCTCGAGGCGTGGCTTTACCTGCCAAGCGACAAAGCCGGACAGCTAAGGGCCGGGCAGCCCGTACAGCTGCGGCTGGACGCCTATCCTCATGAGATGTTCGGCACCATCAGTGCTGTTGTATCCAAGGTGTCGACAATCGCGTTATTGGCATCGGATGTTGCGGTTCCCCTGCCGATCAAAGGCCCGGTCTTTGAAGTAAGGGCGTCGATTGCCAATGACAGCATCGATGCGCTAGGTTCGTCGTGGCCGCTCGCACCGGGAACCTCGTTTCAGGCCGACGTCATAAGACAGCGCTATCGCCTGTACCAGTGGCTGCTTCGTTCCGTCTGGGGCGAAGAGGAAAGCGGCTACGCCATTGCCGGCTCGTGACTTTCTCCTCGGGCTGCGTCGCAGCCGGCCTGTACCGATGGTTCGACAACAAGAGCGATCGGAATGCGGGCTGGCAGCGATTGCAATGGTCGCCGGCCACTATGGACATGAGGTCGGCCTTCATACGCTTCGCAACCAGGCGTCGCTTTCATCGCGCGGCACAAACCTGAAAGACCTCGTCGAGGTTGCCCGGGACCTGAGACTGATCGCCAGGCCACTGCGACTAAAGCTTCACGAATTCGATCGTCTGCGCCTTCCGGCCATTCTGCACTGGCGTATGAATCACTTCGTCGTGCTCGTTAACATTAAACGCGGCAAAGCCGTCGTTCACGATCCGGCGACAGGCAGGCAAATCATCAAACTCGCAGAGCTCGACAGCGCCTTCTCCGGCGTTGCTGTCGAATTGTCCCCGGCGCAGAATTTTGACCGCAACAAGAAAGCAGCCAGGATTGGATTCTTTGATTTCGTCGCGTCGTTCCGATACTTGGGCCGATACCTGTGGATGATGCTTGCGTTGTTGGTCACCACACAGATATTGGCGCTTGTGCCGCCGATCGCGACACAGTTACTCATCGATGAGGTCATTCTGGGGCAGGACAGGGTCTGGCTCGCCAGGGCGTTGCTCGGATTGGCTGTTGTGATGATTGTCGGCATCTTGCTGGAAGCGGCGCGCAAGTGGATCAGCCTTTACACGGGCACGAAGGTTGCTGTGGACAGTGCGCTAAATGTCCTGAATCATCTTCTCCGCCTGCCGGCGTCTTTTCTGCACGGCCGTCATCTGGGCGACCTGATGTCGAAGATCGAATCGCTGACTCCGATCCGAACGGCGCTAACGGATACCGGAATCAATGGTGTCGTTCAGCTCGTTGTTCTGGGTGCCACACTGACGATCATGTTCTTGTATAGCGCCTGGCTCACCGCCGTATCGCTGGGTGGGCTTGCGCTATCGGTGCTGCTGACTATTGCCGTCTTGCCGGCGAGTCGTCGACTCACCGAGGAGGCATTGGTACATACGGCGAGACAAGACAGCTCGTTGCTCGAAACACTCGGTGCCTATGACTCGGTTCAGGCCATGGATCTCGGGGCATTGCGACTGAGTCAATGGCAGAAGCATTTCTTCGCAGCAGCGAACGCCCGTGTCAAACAGGCAAAATTATCGATATTCAGTGGCGCAGGTAGCGGGATGATCGGTGCGGCTGAGCAAGTGCTGTTTCTCGGGGTAGGTGTATCCGGCATTGTCGAAAAACAGATTACGCTCGGTATTCTATTCGCTTTCCTAAGCCTCCGAGGCAGGTTCGCAGCGGCAGTCGCAACCCTTGCGACTATTGCGCAAAGCTTTTTCATGCTGCGGGTACATACTGATCGAATTGGCGACATTCTGCTGGCAGAGCCGGAGCCGATTCCACACGCACATTCTATTCGAGCTCGTATCGCGGGTTCGGTCGAGGCACGAAAATTGAGTTTCAGGTATCCGGGCGGCCCGTGGATTATCCGAGACTTTTCCTGTGTGATCGGCGTGGGCGAGTCGGTGGTAATTGGCGGACCGTCAGGGGTGGGCAAGACGACGTTGCTGCGTCTCCTGTCTGCTCAATTAGCTACAACAACCGGTCACATACTGGTCGACAACACGGATCTCGCGCTTTGGAATCCGCGCTGTATTCGCCAGCAAATGGGCATCGTGTTGCAAAACGACAGGCTGTTTCGGGGTTCGATTTGCGAAAACATCGCGGGATTCGATCCGGAGCCAGATATCGAACGCGTAAAGAGATCCGCTATCAGCGCGGAAATCTGGGAAGACATTCAGGCCATGCCGATGACGCTGTACACCTTATTAGGGGATGCAGGGAGCAGTCTGTCCGGCGGGCAACAACAGCGAATACTGCTTGCACGGGCGTTTTACAGGGAGCCGCGCCTGTGGTTTCTCGACGAGGCAACCAGTCACCTGGATATAGACACTGAAAGATGCATTCTGGACAGGCTCGCGAAATCCGGCATTACAATTATCAGCGTGGCCCATCGACCGGATGTGTTGGCCAAAGCGGATCGGATAATAGAACTAATGCATTGACGCCGCTATCTGCGACCACACTCGATCTTAAGTGACGCAAAGTCCTGAATATAGGCCGGGGCTTCCGACGCTTTCTTACCGGCGATTCCCTTTACAGAATTAGTTTCCGTATCGGATTCCGGGTCGACCCTCATCCACTCACCGAACTTGATGTCGTTGTCAACGTGATAAGTCGGTCGTATAGACCATCTGTACGTTTTGCATGCCTCAATTTCAAATTCGAGCGTGTGATGGGGGTCCTGAACCTGTTTCTCGGCGTAAATGAGCCGATGCGTATCATATATTTCTACATCGTAATAAATCTTCGATTCGTCGATCCCATCAACCCACGCGCCATACGAATCGCCGCCAAGCAACTTTAATTCCCACGCAAGTGTCGGAGTTGTTGATTTACTGACACCTTGCCATTCGTTCTTTTTTACCATGGACACCGTGTCCGATTTCTTCGGTCGCAGCTCGTGCCGGAGCTCAACTCTGTCGAAAACCTCAGCCGAGACTTCACGTCCAAAATAATGTCGCGCGAAGTTGGCATAGTCTCGCCATAGCGCATTCTCGTTATTGGTCCAGTTTTCCAACGTGTCCCTGTCCTGATATTGAATTTCCTTCTCGTACACGTCGCTGCCGTCACTCAAGCGACGAAGCGTCGCCTTTGCCGTGGTTGTTATGATCGCATCGTCTTCCTGAACGTCGATGGCCAGGTCATCGAAACTCACATACAGGATCGCATCAGTATCGTCAGAAATTGGCGTTGTTCGAGCAAATAATTTCGGGTCGAGTTTGGGTAATTTGCGAAGCCCCGAGTAAACGTCCAATGCCAGTGCCTCGTTCGTCAGCTGCTGATTCTCCGCCTTCGCAAGTTCGTCTGTTAGCTGGTCTCGAAAGTCCTGAAGTCGCCGCTTGGATGCCCCCGATAGACCACCCCATATCGCACCGGGAATAGTCAATATCGGAATCGGGATGTTAACGGCGACACCGCCAGCCTCGAGCGGAATATTTCCGATTCTTGAGCCTTCGTTCATTCCACCGTAAAGCCCTGGTGTGGCCTCGTCATAGGTTCCGATGATTTCCTGGTTAGCAGGACTTGCGCCAGGCAACACGACAATCTTGCTTACAGAAGACCGGAGTGCCTCAGGCATGTGAGTGTGTGAGACGGGCGTGCCCGACGATGACTCTGAACTGGTTTGGCCTTGAGCAGCCGAGCCAGGAGCGAGTGTTGTCGTGGCACCGATAACGATAAGCGCTACTGTACTGATCACAGTCCGGGTTGAACCACGGTATTGCTCTTCGGTACGCATGCAGACCCTCTAGCCAATGTCAAAAACGAACAATTACCTTAGATTGTAGCAACCGCGGAGAAGTTCACTGACCGACAACGCGGATTTCTTGTTTTTTTGCGTACTCCGCGGCCTGGGACCATCTCCAATCCTGGTTCGCCACGTTCGATTCCAGAGGATTGCCATCGGCATCGAGATGAATGTGTTCCGTCGACCAGGTGAGATTGCAGCTGTAAACAGACTTTCATTTTTGTGGTATTCCAACCTATTGGGGGTCCGCTTTGCTCCCGAAAGTAGACATTGGAATGATAGGATAACTAAGGTCGGCTAATGACCCGAAGCGGACTTCTAGCAGTCAATTCCGTATGCTAGGTAGCATGGTTAAATTGAAGCTACCGGCCCCGCGCGGTCGAATAGTCGGCGAATTCTTTTTGGTCGTTCTGGGTGTCCTGGCGGCACTTATGGTTGACACCTGGATCGAACAACGCAATGACGATAATCTCGGGCAAAAATATCTGGAGCGTCTCGCCGACGACCTTGAGGCAGATCGGCAAAGCCTCGATTATCGAATTTCTTTTTTCACTTCAGTGCATTCATTTGGACTTCAGACTCTTGCAAATTTGCAAACTGATGGACCCGTCGACCAAGATGCAATATTGGCTGCATACTATGCGTCTGAGAATTTCGCTTTCAGACCACTTGAAAATACCTACCAAGACCTGCAAAGCACAGGCAATATCCGTTTGCTTGGAGATTTAGACCTTCGCCTGGCGTTGGCTTCGTATTACAGAAAGTTACGTGCCGAAGGGGGCGATCCATCAGAGGCATACAGAGAAATGGTTCGAGGAATCATCCCCTGGAAGATTCAGGCAGCGATCCGCGAACACTGCCCGACTATCGACGATATTGGTGAGGTTCCGACTGGTTTTCCACCCTGCAAGATCCCGGGTATAAGTGCGGATGAGGTGAACGCGGTATTTCAGGCGCTTCGCGCGCATCTCGGTATTCTAGAAGTGCTTACCTATCGAGTTTCTGATATCGACACGAAAGTGTACCTTTTCAAAGCGCAGAGAGAGACGGCGCTTGGGGTACTGGCCCAGCTCTCGGAATAGCAGTGACGGCCGCTACTGGCCGTTAACGGACCGTCATTTCAGCCTATGTCCAGCAGTCTAAACGTCCGCTTTCGGGAAAAGCAGACATTCGCTTCTCCCAGCCGATTTTTGTGAGGAGTATTGGGGACGTACCCGGAGTTCGTCCCCAATATCTAGTTCGCGACGGTCGGTTCCAGAGGATTGCCGTCTGCGTCGAGATGAATGATCTCACCGAGCTCCAGTTCGCGAATCTTCGGTTCGACGATTTCGCGATCGCCAACCACGACCCAGACGAGATTATCAGGCTTGATGAAGTCTTCGGCCGAGTCTGCTATCTGATCGAGAGTAACGCCTCTGACATTGGCGACGTAGGTATCCCAGTAATCGTCCGGCAGGTCATATGCGACGATTATGCCGATGTCCCGCAGTACGGCATTAGCGGTCTCCCAGCGGCCAGGCAGGCTTAAGGTATTGTTGCTTTTTACTTTGCTCAATTCCTCGTCTGTTGCGGGATTGTCGGAGAGATACTCGACCAGTTCGCGTTTGATCTCTGCCATCGATTCCATGGTCTTATCCGTTTGCACCGGCGCGTAAGCAATATACGGACGCTGTCCTTTGGTCGATAGGACAGCAGATCTTGCACCGTACGCCCAATGTTTATCTTCGCGCAGGTTCATGTTGATGCGAGATGTGAAGGATCCACCGATAATTTCGTTCATCGTCTCGATCGCGAACTCGTTGCCTTCACCGGTTGGTGGCGCGATGTTCGCGGCAAAAATTATGGACTGCTCCGCGCCCGGCCGGTCGACGATGTAAATGCGCTCTGCATCAGGGAGATCCACGTTGGCGATGTTTTTTGTCGGCACACTGCCAGCTTCCCAACGCCTGAAAAGTTTTTCGAGTTTGGGCTTGATCTCGTCCATCGTCGTATCGCCAACGACGATCATCGTCGCGTTATTCGGCTTGAACCATGTGCGGTGATAATCGACGAGTGAATCCCGCGTTATTCGGCCGACAGACGCTTCGGTGCCGGAGCCTGTCAGCGGCAGACTGTAGGCATGATCCTTTCCATACATCAGCGCCGGCAAGACACGCAGCGCAATTCCCATCGGCCGGGTCTTTTCCTGCTGAATCTGTGCCAGCCGGGATTTACGCAAACGATCGAGTTCGCCCTGCGGGAATGCCGGGTTCAAAACGATATCGGCGTAGAGATCCAGCGAGGCATCGAGATTTTCCTTCAACGCGCTTATTGTGACGCCCGATGCATCGATGCCGGAATTCGCGCCGAAAAAGGCACCCAGTCTTGCGAGCTCGTCGCTGATCTCGAGCGCCGAACGGGTCTCGGTTCCCTCGTCGAGCATCGCCATTGTCAGGCTTGATGTGCCGGGTTCGCCGAATTGATCGGAGGCAAAGCCTGCGTCGAATCGCGTGAATACATTGACGACCGGTACGGTCGCCCGGTTCGCGACGATCAGCTCAAGCCCGTTGCTTAAGGATTCACGTTCAAACTCAGCGAACTTAACTTCCGGAAAGGTATTTGTTGCGGGCAAGGCGGAGCGGTCTGCACCCGTGGCGGCAGCCTGCAACTCCGGAAATGGCTGCACATCCAGTTGATATGAGGCAGCGTTCCACCAGCGTTCGGCGGCTGACTTAATGGACTCGGCCGTGGCCGCATCGAACCATTCCATCTTGGTCCGATAGAAGCCAGGATCGCCCGCATACACGGCGTTTTGTGCGAGAATGGTGGACTTGCCGCTAAAACCGCCAATGCGTTCCGCGCTGCGCACGAAGCCGGACTTGAACTGGGCCTTGACCCGGGCCAGTTCTTCCCTGGTTGGGCCTTCATCGAGAAATCGCTGCAATTCCTCGTCCATTGCCTGCCTGACTGCTTCGATATCGCCGCCAGGTTGCACGGTGGCTGTCAGCTCGTAATAGCCGCCGATCTCTCCACTAAACAGGCTTCCGCCAATGCCGGTTGCTATCTGATCCTTGTAGACCAGCCTCTCATACAGCCGTGAGTTCTTGCCGGTTGTTAGAACGGCATCGGCGAGCTCCAAAAGAAGCGCGTCTTTCGAGACAAAATTCGGACCACCCCACACCTTGTATACGCGTGCCTGTGGAACCCTGTCCTGCATCGTTTCGCGTTTATCGTGTTCGAGCTTGACGATCCACTCTCTCGGCTTTGCAATTGGTGGCCCGGGAGGAATGTCACCAAAGAATTTCTCGACCTTCTGAAGGGCGACCTGCGGATTTACATCACCGGCGACAACGAGCACAGCATTATTGGGGCCGTAGTAGGTTTTGAACCACTCGTGCACATCTTCGAGACTGGCGGCATTGAGGTCGTCCATCGAGCCGATGGCGTCCCATGAGTAGGGATGGCCGACAGGAAAAACGCCTTTAAGAATCTGGTAATCCACTTTGCCGTAGGGTTGGTTTTCGCCCTGGCGCTTCTCGTTCTGCACGACGCCGCGTTGCTCGTCGAGCTTTTCCTGGGTTATGACACCCAAAAGATGGCCCATGCGGTCAGACTCCATCCATAAGGCCAGATCCAGAGCAGTTGTTGGCACATTCTGAAAATAATTCGTTCGATCGAACCAGGTTGTGCCGTTTATGCCGGTCGCGCCGACGAGTTCGAATGGCTTGAAATACTCGTCATCATAGTTCTCGCTGCCGTTGAACATCAGGTGCTCGAACAGGTGAGCAAACCCGGTCTTGCCGGCTTTCTCGTTTTTCGAGCCGACGTGATACCAGAGATTGACGTTAACAATCGGCGCCTTGTGGTCTTCGTGAACAATCAGGCGCAGCCCGTTGTCGAGAGTGAATTCGGTGTATTCGATATCAAGATCGCTGGCGTACGCCACATTAAAGGTGACGATCGTCAAGGCGATGGCGGCTTGCATCAACCGCTTAATAATGGAACCAGTCATCTGATGGCCTTCTGGATGTTATTTGGGGGATGCGGAAGTTTAACAGGAGCTTCCGCAATCTAAAGACTGCTATGAGGGTACAAGGTTCCACATTCGGCCGCAGAACGCGTGGCTTTCCGGCGAACACCCTTTCATAATGCCGCCCATGAATACCGACACGGAACGGCGGATCCTGTATCCAGCCATCGAAACCAACCATACCGGCTACCTGAAGGTCAGCGGTGGTCACGAGCTCTATTATGAGGAGTCCGGCAACCCACACGGCAAGCCCGCCGTATTCCTGCACGGCGGGCCCGGCGGCGGCTGCACGGAAAAGATGCGACGATTCTTCAATCCCGACGTGTATCGAATCGTCCTTTTCGATCAGCGTGGTTGTGGCAAGAGCCGGCCTCATGCCAGCCTGGAGGACAATACGACCTGGGATCTCGTCAATGACATAGAGATTCTGAGAGCAGCCCTGCAAATTGATCGCTGGCAGGTTTTCGGCGGCTCCTGGGGCAGCACGCTGGCGCTGGCCTATGCGCAGACGCACCCTGAGCGCGTCACGGAACTCGTTCTTCGAGGCATATTTCTGCTGCGCAAGAAAGAAATACAGTGGCTCTACCAAAAGGGCACAAGCGAGCTCTTTCCAGACCTCTGGCAGCACTACCTGGAACCGATTCCAAAGAGCGAGCGCGGAGATATGGTCGGCGCATACTACAAGCGCCTGACGAGTGACGACCCCGAAGTAAGGGTGCAGGCTGCTAAAGCTTGGTCAATATGGGAGGCGTCAACCAGTTTCCTGGTGCCAAACGAGAAGGTGACAGCCACGTTCGGTGCCAATGACCTTGCACTGTCGCTGGCGCGCATAGAGTGCCATTACTTCGTCAACGGCGGCTTTATGGAAGAGAATCAACTCCTCAAGAATGTCGACAAGATACGAAAAATCCCGGCAGTGATAGTCCAGGGCCGTTACGATGTCGTTTGTCCAAGTGTCTCAGCTTGGGAGCTCGCACAAGCCTGGCCCGAGGCAGATTTTCGAATCGTGCCGGACGCCGGGCACGCTGCATTCGAGGCGGGAAACATTCACGAGCTAGTGATGGCCACGGATGCATTCGCTGTAAACTAGAGAGAACACTTGGGCAATCTCCTGATAACTAACGCCCGCCTGATTAACGAGGGCGAGATTCGCGAGACGGACGTTCTCGTGAAAGGCGAGCGTATCGAAAAGATCGACTCCGCGATCACAGTAGATGAAAACGTCCAGGTATTGGACGCGAACGGCAAATACCTGATACCGGGCATGATCGATGACCAGGTGCATTTTCGTGAACCTGGATTGACGAACAAGGGTGACCTGGCAACGGAATCGGCTGCGGCCGTTGCCGGCGGCATCACGAGTTTCATGGACATGCCGAACGTCAATCCGCAGACGACAACGCGAGCGGCACTGGCCGACAAGTACAAACTCGCTGAGCGGCGTTGCAGCGCGAACTACGCCTTCTACTTCGGCGCGACGAATCGAAACATTGAAGAGATCCGGGCGTTGAAGGTCAACGAGGCCTGCGGCATCAAGGCATTCATGGGCGCGTCGACCGGAGATATGCTGGTCGATGACCCCGAAGCTCTGGAATTGTTGTTCCAGGACGCGCCACTGCTGGTCGTGACTCATTGTGAGCATTCGCCGACGATCTGGGATAACGAGGCACACGCGAAGGCGAAGTACGGCGACCAGGTGCCGATGTCCGAACACCCCTCAATTCGTTCCGCCAACGCCTGCCTGGTGTCGTCCAGTTTTGCTGTGGATCTTGCGCGCCGCCACGATACGCGGCTGCATGTATTGCACCTGACCACTGCAATCGAAATGGGTTTGTTTTCCAAAGTGCCACGGAACGAAAAAAGAATCACGGCCGAAGTCTGCGTTCATCATCTCTGGTTCGATGAAAGTCGGTATGAAGACCTGGGCGCAAGAATAAAGTGTAACCCGGCCATCAAAACGGCCGAGGACAGGGTGGCGTTGGTCGAGGCATTGAAAGAAGGTCGCATCGATATCGTTGCGACGGATCATGCGCCTCACCTGGCGGGGGAGAAGCAGCGAACTTATTTCAAGGCGCCGGCAGGATTGCCGCTCGTTCAACATGCCTTGCTGGCGCTCTTTGATCTCGCAAGAGACAAGCAAATTACGCTCGAGCTGCTCGTCGACAAAACCAGCCACGCAGTTGCCGATATTTATGGCGTCATCGATCGTGGCTACGTACGTGAAGGTTACTTTGCAGATCTCGTTCTGATCGACGCCGAGACTCCCTATACCGTGGATGGCTCGAATCTCCTGGCGAAATGTCACTGGTCACCTTTCGAGGGCGTAACGTTTAATTCGACCATCGATACGACCATCGTTAACGGACACATCATCTATCAGAACGGCGAATTAAGCGGCAACATCGTAGGCCAGAGGCTGGAACTTAGTCGCGGTCGGTAGCTGACCTAAAGGGTAATCGCGAAGACTCAGCCAAGCGCTTCAAATCATACATATAATTGTTTACTTTCCAGACGATCCAGCTATGCTAGCGCCATTCAGAGGCAGCTACGTCACGGCTTTGTGATTGGAAAAAACTAAATCGCATCAATCAAATGAAGCCAACAAATACTTTACGGCCCGACTATTTTCACAAGGTCGTCGATTGCCAATGGGCATGCCCTGCGCATACGGACGTTCCTTCGTACATACGGCTCATCGCCCAGGGTGAGTTCAGCGATGCATACATGCTCAATCGGGAATCCAATGTGTTTCCCGGCATCCTTGGCCGCGTTTGTGATCGTCCATGCGAACCAGCCTGTCGCCGCGGACGCGTAGAAGACAAGCCAGTCGCGATCTGCCGGCTGAAACGTGTTGCGGCCGACCATCGTGACGACATCAGCGATCGACTTCCCAAAGCGCCTGCCCAAAAGAACGGAAAAAAGGTGGCTTTGATCGGCGCGGGGTGCGCATCATTGACGGTTGCAAATGATTTGCTGCCGCTCGGTTATGACATAAGCATTTTCGAAGCCCTCGATACGACCGGTGGCCTGATGCGCACCAACATCCCGCGATTTCGTCTGCCGCCAAAGGTGCTCGACGAAGAGATTAACTACATCGTCGATATGGGGGCGAAGGTCAAATTCAATCATCGCATCGAGAGCATGAAGGAATTGCTCGACAAGGGCGGATTCGACGCGATATTCGTCGGTACGGGTGCGCCGAGGGGCAAGGAACTGGAACTGCCGGGCCGTTACGATTCGGAGAACATCTATATCGGCATCGACTGGCTGGAGTCGGTCGCCTTCGAACATATCGATTCGATCGGCGAGAAGGTCTTGATCATCGGTGTTGGCAATACCGCCATGGATTGCTGCCGCACATCGCTTCGACTTGGCGCTAACGACGTCAAGGTGATGGCGAGAAAACCGAGAGGATTTTTCAAGGCTTCGGACTGGGAACTCGAGGATGCTGAAGAAGAGCTTGTCGAGATTCTGGTTAATCACTCGCCGAAGGAATTCGTCATTGAGGACGGCAAGCTCATCGGCATGAAGTTCGATCAGATGGAGTACAAGATCGACGATAAAGGCCACATCGACCGGGGCACTGCTGTTGCTGAAGTGATGATCCCCTGTGACGATGTCATCCTCGCAATTGGTCAGGACAACGCGTTTCCATGGATCGAGAAAGACATCGGTATTGAATTCGATGACTGGGATTGCCCAATCGTCGACGAGACAACGATGATGTGCGCGCGAGAAGGCGTATTTTTCGGCGGCGATTCGGCATTCGGACCGAAGAACATTATCTGGGCTGTGGCACATGGGCACGAAGCGGCTATTTCGATTCACAAGCATGTGAATCAGGAAGACATGAATGAACGGCTGCCGCGCGGCATGAATCTGATCACCCAGAAAATGGGGATGCATGAATGGAGCTTCTCCAACGACTACAATCCGGCGGAAAGAGGCCTCATGCCGCACGTGGATTTGAAAGAGCGCTTCAAGAAGCTCGACATCGAAGTTGAGCTCGGGTTTACCGTCGAACAAACGATTGAGGAAGTCGAGCGCTGCCTGAACTGCGATATCCAGACAGTTTTTGCCGCGAATCTATGCATAGAGTGCGACGCTTGCATCGATGTTTGCCCGGTCAACTGCCTGACAATTACGGCGAATGGGGAAGAAGACGACCTGAGAGCCAGGCTCGCCGCGCCCGCCGACAACCACGAGCAGGATCTGTATGTATCCGAAGACCTGCCTCAGACTGGCCGGGTGATGGTCAAAGACGAGGATCTATGTGTACATTGCAGCTTGTGTGCGGAACGCTGTCCGACCGGCGCCTGGGACATGCAGAAATCGAGCATTCTGATTCCTTATGCCAGTGACGAGGCGGCACCACAACGGCCCAAGCCGGTCAAAGTGTCTGCTGGTTAACGGTTTTTGAGCACTAACAAGAGTAAGAAAAGACCAGTTCGAAGCTGTTTATAGGAAAGAACAAAACGCGCCGAAAGGCTGAGGAAGAACGCTTGTGTCCACGATCAACGATGTTGTCATAAAAATTGCGACGGTTAATGGAACCGGGTCAGCAAGTGCCAACGGTTTGTTGATGAAATCCATCTTCAGGATGGGCGTGCCGGTCGTCGGCAAGAACTTCTTCCCGTCAAACATTCAGGGACTGCCAACCTGGTATGAAGTTCGTGTGACCAGGGACGGTTTCCAGTCACGCTCGAACCGGGTCGATGTAATGGTCGCGATGAACGCGCAGACGTACTCAAAAGACATGGATGAGGTCGCGACGGGAGGCTGGCTGATCTACGATTCGACCTGGCCCCGCAGCAGGCTGCTCGATCGCAAAGACATTACGGTCCTGGGGATTCCATTGTCGAAGATGTGCAATGAACACTTCGAAGGCGTACGCGCGCGAATTCTGATGAAAAACATTGCCTATGTCGGTGCACTGGCAGCATTGCTAAACATCGATCTCGCTGTCATTACGCAACTCCTGGAAGAAACATTCGCATCGAAGAAGCATCTGGTCGCATCAAATCTCGAGGCCATCCGTCTCGGTTACGATTATGCGAAAGAGCATTTTTCATGTCCGCTGTCGAACTCCGTCGCACCGATGGACAAGACGAAAGACCATGTCATGATCGATGGAAATACCGCCGCCGGACTCGGTTGCGTGTACGCCGGCGCAACGGTCGGCGCGTGGTATCCGATCACGCCCTCGACCTCTTTGATGGACGCGTACAAATCCTTTTGCAAGCAATATCGAATGGATAAAGAATCCGGCGGAAAGAAGTTCTGCATCGTGCAGGCAGAGGACGAGTTAGCGGCCATCGGTGTCGTACTTGGTGCCACATGGAACGGAGCGCGGGCGTTCACGCCGACCAGTGGCCCCGGTATATCGCTGATGAATGAATTTATCGGCTTCGCCTACTTCGCAGAAGTCCCCGCTGTCATATTCGACGTTCAACGCACCGGGCCATCAACTGGCATGCCGACACGCACGCAACAATGTGATTTTCTGCTATGTGCCTACGCATCGCACGGCGATACGAAGCACGTGCTGCTGTTCCCGGCAAATCCGGAAGAGTGTTTTTACATGTCCGTCACCGCCTTTGATCTCGCCGACAGCCTGCAAACGCCGGTAATGGTCTTGACCGATCTCGATATCGGCATGAATGACTGGATGTGCCCGGACCTGAAGTGGGACGAGAATTATCAGCCGGACAAAGGCAAGGTGCTGACGGCCGAAGATCTCGACTCCGTGGAAAGGTTTGAGCGCTACCTGGATGTCGATGGCGACGGGATTCCCTATCGGACTCTGCCCGGCGATCATCCCAAGGGATCCTATTTCACCCGTGGGTCGGGACACAATAAATACGGAATGTACACGGAAGACTCCGCAGAATATAAGGAAGTCGTCGACCGGCTTCTTGTGAAATGGGAGACAGCCCGCAATATGGTACCCGTGCCCGAGATCGAGTATTCGAAATTCAATAACACGGCGATACTGTCAGTTGGCAGTTGCGATGGCGCAGTCAAAGAGGCGCTCGTTGAACTTAAAGAAAAGAACATCGGCCTTAACTATTGCCGGGTGAAGTCATTTCCGTTTAACGATGATGTTAAAAATTTCATCGACAAACATGAACGGGTTTATGTCATCGAACAAAATCGTGACGCACAGTTGCGCTCACTGTTAATTCTCGATGCGGAGGCCGACTCGAAAAAACTCGTATCGATGCTGCATTACGACGGCATGCCGATAAATGCGGAATTTGTAGTCGAAAAAGTGGAAGAAGAGGTTGCGAAAGGCCGAGCTGCCTGAGGTAACGAGAACAAGTCATGACTTATATTTCCAAACCGAATATCACCCATCCCAAGCTACCGAAGAACAAGCTCGGCATGACGGCGCGGGAGTACGAAGGCACGGTCTCGACACTCTGTGCAGGCTGCGGTCACGATTCCATCACAGCAGCAATCATTCAGGCCGTATTCGAACTCGACCTCGAACCACACAAGCTTGCGAAAATGAGTGGCATTGGCTGCTCGTCCAAGACACCGGCGTACTTCGTCAGCCAGTCGCACGGATTTAATTCAGTACACGGCCGCATGCCCTCGGTTACGACCGGCGCCAACGCTGCGAACCGCGACTTGACCTATATCGGTGTTTCGGGTGACGGAGACTCCCTGTCCATCGGCATGGGGCAGTTTGCACATGTCATCCGCCGCAATCTCGATATGTGCTACATCATCGAGAACAACGGTGTTTACGGGCTGACGAAAGGCCAGTATTCGGCGTCAGCCGATGTCGGCAGCACAGCCAAGAAGGGGCCTGCCAACAAGCAAATGCCGATCGACCCCGTCAGCACCGCTATCGGGCTCGGCGCAACCTATATCGCGCGAAGTTTTTCGGGAGACAAGCAACAACTGGTGCCCCTTATTAAAGGAGCGCTGACCCACAAGGGGTTCTCGCTGCTCGATATCATCAGTCCTTGTGTCACATTCAATGACCACGAAGGCTCGACGAAAAGCTATGCGCACACGAGGCAGTTTTATCATCATGTAATCGATGCCGACTTCGTTCCGCCCGCGGAGGAAATCAAAGCGGCATACGAAGAAGGCTCGGCGATGCCCGTACTGCTGCACGATGGCAGCAAAATTGTGTTCCGAAAGGTGGACAAGGATTACGATCCAACCAGTCGCGCCGCAGCTTTTTCATATTTGCGCGACAGCGTAAACGCCGGCGAGATAATCACAGGCCTGCTGTATATCGACGAAGAAACCGGCGACATGCACGACCTATCGGGCAGCGTCGATGGGCCGCTGTCGAAAATTCCTTACGACGAACTGAATCCTGGACAGGAAAACCTTGCAAAATTGATGGATCGATATCGCTGAGTCAGGTTCTAGTATGGTACGCCATCCCGATTCGTGAACTCGTGTTCGCCTTTGTCATTGACCTTGAATAAGAGGTCTATGTCGGGATAAAAAGTCTCGTCCAGAGGATTACGATCACCGATTTCCAGATACGAGGCCGTCCCGTCACTCTTATTAATCAGGTGATGGCCGTTTGACTCGCCGGCGGGAAAGCCTGCAACCATGCCGGGAGACAAGACTTGCTCACCGGCGTCTGTAATCAGGGTCAGCTCGCCAGAAACCACAAAGACAAATTCATCTTCGTGTGTGTGCCAGTGTCTTTGCGACGACCAGGTGCCCGGCGACAACTCGACGAGATTCACGCCATAGCGGGACAAACCGAAGGCGTCTCCGAGAGCGCGCTTACTCCTGGCAACCACATTTTCCCGATAGGGATCCGGATAGCCTGTGCCGGTCCGTGGCTCGATTTCCCGGGGGTTGATTCCCCCTTGTCGCAATTGACTCATTTTGATTCCCCAATAACGGTGGCTGCAATTTTCAACTATTCGC
>Ga0255058_10000567_pt1 | contig 21716 bp, 21 predicted proteins | sample Cases_109_9_MG_FD_188637 | JGI IMG/M metagenome (GOLD analysis project Ga0255058, IMG submission 188637) | Seawater microbial communities from Amundsen Gulf, Northwest Territories, Canada - Cases_109_9 | ecosystem: Environmental > Aquatic > Marine > Gulf | place: Canada: Northwest Territories... | reverse complement strand
AAAGCAGCGGAGTTCTTCGAGGAAGCCGGCGTCCCGGGAGGCAAGTGGATCGAGGGAGAGACGATGGTACCTCATGTCGCCCCGGCGAGTCACTTCAACGCGACGATGTTGTACTACCCCGGCACCGAGGAACTCCAAGCGGACGAGGTCCGGGTCACCTTCATGGGTTCGACGTACTATCCGAACCAGTCGCAGTCGGGGATGAGCATCTTCGTGGAGTTGGGCAACGGGGACAAGTTCGTATTCGATCTCGGCATCGGGTCGCTTCGCAACTACAACTCGTTCAGCATCCCGTTCAATACGATCAATCACGTTTTCTTCTCCCACCTACACATGGACCACATGAGCGACCTTCCCTACTTCATGATGTTCCGACCGATCCAGGGAGGGTGGACGCCGCTGCATATCTACGGCCCGAGCGGCTCGGAACCGCAGTACGGTATCGCTTACATGATCGATCGCATGATGGAGATGACCGCCTGGCACCGGGATAGCTTCGAGGCGTGGCCGATCGGCGAGGGCTACAACCCGATGGTTCACGAATTCGACTTCATGGACGAGGGCGGCATCGTCTACGAGAAGGACGGCGTGAAGATCACCCACTGGCCGACGTCCCACACCAAGGATGGAGCTACCAGCTACCGGCTGGACTGGAACGGCCGCAGTCTCTGCTATACTGGCGACAACCGTCCCAATAGCCTGACCATCAAGTACTGCGCGGGCGTGGACATGCTGATTAGCGAGGTCCAGAACGCCGCAGTTTCCGTTTCATCGATAGCCCTTGGGATGCCCCCTTCTATGGGAGCGTACACGATCGATAACGCGCACACACCAGCATACGGACTCGGCTACATTTGCAAGCAGGCGCAGCCCAAGGTGTGTGTGGCGACGCACTACAGCTACGACGACATCTTCAACAACGAGACGGTGGCGCAGGTACGACACCACTTCAAGGGTGCGTTCGCCTTCGGTGCGCCCGATCTCGTCACCTTCAACATCCACGGCGAGGGAAAAGTTTGGTGGCGCGAGGGTGTGGCGGCGGAGTCCTCCCAGACGCCGAGGCCGCACTTCACGAGCCAGATGATCACGTTCCCCGCGCCGCGCCATCAGGTCTATGACGTGATCAATGACACCATCGAATCCAACGAGATCGATCCGGCTCTGTGGTATCCGAAGGGCCACATGCCGGAGTTGGTCCGGGAGTGGCCCCTCACCAAGGACATCGAGATTCCCAATCCGTTTGCGGCTCCCCCGAAGTGAGTCGTGTAGCGTAGCAAGAGCTCGCTGACGACTCGGTGAGGGCTGTAGGGCGGTTCCTTTTTGGCCGTGACCAGACCACCGCAGCGATAAGCCAGTAGATGAAAGGTTAAGGACATTGAACGGCCGTGGACGCGCCGCTGGATTGGCACTCGCTTTCGTGCTCGGAATCGCCGCGACGATGGCTGGGCTCTTCGTGCTCACACGAGAGGACACGGAGGCCACGGCATCCGCCATTGACGAGCTAGACGTCTACTATCCGGGGACAGAAACGCTGGCGCCCGACGAGATGCGTGTGGTGGCGCTCGGAACGGGGATGCCGAGTCCGCGACCCAAGCAGGCCGCGGCGTGCTGGCTGGTCGAGTTGGGAAACGGTGACAAGTTCCTCTTCGACCTTGGGGCTGGCTGTCACGAACGGATTACGGCTCAGAAGATCCCTTATGACGAGATCGACAAGGTCTTCCTCGGCCATCTCCATATTGACCACTACGGCGACCTCGCGAGCTTCTGGCTCGGAGGAACGGTGATGAACCGGCTGACCCCGCTCCGCGTCTGGGGACCCAGCGGGCATGCTCCCGAGTTCGGCACCGCTTACGCGATGGAGCGAATGGAGGAGATGTATACCTGGGATGTCGCGACCCGGGCGGGTTTCGTCGACTTCCGGGGTGGCTTTCTCGAAGTCAACGAGTTCCCCTACACCGCCGTCAACGAGGTCATCTACGAGGAGAACGGGGTCGTCATCCGCAGCATCCCGGCGATCCACGCGATCGACGGCGCGGTGAGCTTCATCCTCGAATGGAACGGCCTCAAGTTCGCCTACTCGAGTGACACCTACCCCAACAACTGGTGGATCGAGCACACGCAGAACACCGACATCTCGATCCACGAGTGCTTTCTGCCAGCCTCGTTGCTGGTCGCGAGGCAGGGCTTCACTCCGAGCGAGGCGCTCCAAGTCGGGACCGCGGCTCATACGTCGCCCGAGCAGTTCGGGCGAGTCATGTCTATCACGCAGCCCCGCCTGGCCGTCGGCTACCATTTTCAGAACGACTTCGACACCGCGCCGGAGGTCCTCGGCCGGGTCCGGAAGACCTATGACGGACCGCTCGCACTGGCCCAGGACTACATGGTCTTCAACGTGACCCAAGATGACGTCACGGTCCGGATGTCCGCCATCGACAAAGACATCTGGCCGCCGCCGCCTCAGAAGGAGAAGCAACCGCCCAACACGGACTTGATGGTGCCCTTCTCCGATTTTGTCCGTGGGGGTGGGCTGGCGATGCCGGACGTTGTCGGTCCGATCTACGATGAGATCAATCAGCGTTATGGCACGGACATCCAAATGCCCGGCGCCGACGGGAACGAGGAGTAGCGCCCATTGGTTCGGCTCGATGAGGACACCCGCCGAAAGTTGGACGCCTGGGTCGCGTCCAGAGCTGTTACTGGGTCTTGAACGTAATCGCCTGAGGAAACCAGACGGCGGTCTTCTCGTCCTGGAACTTGGCGGCCGAGAACTTCATCTGAATGGCCACGCCCATGCCCGCCTCATCCATCGCCTCGTACCCGCTCGACTTCTGGACCGTCATCTTCTGCACGACGCCCTGTTCGTCGATATAGAGCCATAGCACAACAGTACCGCTGGGGCCTTCTTCATTAGCGCACGACGGACGGTTGCACTCGGCCCTCAACTCAAATGGATAGGCCCCCTCCATCAGCCGCGCGATGTCCTTCGAGTTCTCGAGTTCCGGCGGCACGTCGTAGGGAGTGAACGACGGAAGATCCGAAGGGTCTTCTTGCTGCTCAGCGGCTTGTTCCTGCGCGCGGATCGGTGCCGCGAGCACCAGTAATAGTCCGATGGCCGGAAGTGTGAAGCGTCTCACGGGGGCCTCCTGCGGCTGAAGCATATCCTGGGCAGTCACGCCCGCCTTATCCCTTTATTTAATCAAGGCAGTGGCCGACTTGTACCTTCGCCGGCGTATGGCCCTCGATCTCGCTGAAAAAAGCGACAGGGCTCTCAGTTCTTCCCATTGGTCTCTAGGCGGCGGTACCAGTCCACGATGCCGCGCCCGATCGCTTCAGGATTGTCCTCTTGAATGAAGTGGCGGCCGTAGCCGACGAACTGCGTCTCGATATTGCGGAAGTTCCGCGCCGCCCACTCGGCCGCTTGCGGCGGCATGATGACGCCCGGCGAGGCGTATTGTAGAAGCTTCGGTGTATCCGAAGTGCGAAGCCAGGCGCCCACCCGTTCCACGACTCGGACATTGCGCGCCGGGATTCCACCGACGGGCAATTCGTTCGGCCACATATAGATGGGATAGCGGCTTTCGGGCTCGAGGAAAGGCGCTCGATAAACGTCCAGCTCCTCTTCTGTCATCCGTCGCGTGATCGTCGCGTTTGCGAGCAGGACTTCGATGAAGAGGTTTTCGTCTATCAGGGCCTTCTTGCCTTCCACCGGATCACGAAAGCGGCGGAACAGGTCGGCCGCGGGTCCGAAGGCGTCGAGACTCTTCATCGGAAACGCGGGGGGTGTGATGGGTTCCATGAAGACGACGCCCTTTACGTTGCCTTCATGCCCGGCCGCGTAGTAGAGCCCGATTACCGAGCCCCAATCGTGCACGACCAGAATGATGTTCCGAAGATCGAGTGCGTCGATGAATGCTTCCGTGTAGTGGAGATGGGTCTGGAACGTGTAGTCGACGTCCGGTTTGTCCGACTTGCCGAAGCCGATGTTGTCGACGGCAACGATCCTGCCGTGAGGCGCCACGTACCGCATCACATTGCGCCAGAGATAGGACGAGGTCGGATTGCCGTGTAGAAAGAGAAAGACATCGCCCTCGCCCTGGTCAATGTAGTGCATCTTCGACCCCAGGATCTCCATGTATTTCGACTCATAGGGGAATTCCGCCGACAGCACACCTGCACGATAGTCCTGCAAGGACTCGCCGGTTCCCTGGGCGGCCTTAGCGGTCGTGACGGGCAAGCCCGTCAGGCCTAGTACCACGGCAAGGACAGTGGTGACGCTGGGACTGGCCATTCGCGTTTCTCCTCCATTGATGCTCGGTCCCCTCGGATGGATCGCCGATGACAACTTGACTCAATCCGTTCGTCTGAGCAGCCGGGCAAAAATCATGAAGTGAGTCACGAGGAGTAGCGGCACGAAGAAGGTCGGGATGTACCAGGCCGCTCCCAAGTACGGTACAGCATCCGCTTGGCGCAGTGCGCCTAGAAGGTCCACCGTGCCGACAACGTTGAAGAGCCAGACCAGCGCTATCGCCCCAGCCCAGCTGGTCCGGATGGCGATAAGGACCAGCAGCGCCAGTATAGCCGTAGCCAAGTCCCCATAGGCAGCAGGAACGGCGAAAGAGCCCGGCAACCCTTGCGAAACGACTCCAGGAACAAGGAATACCATTCCCAGGTGCCGAAATGCATGCGGCAGGGTTAGCCAAAAAAGAGCCTCGTGCGGCGACTTGTGCTCCAACCAGGGAGCCAACAACCACTTTGCTAGCAGGCTCCACACCACAAGACTCAATACGAGCTGCAGGCCGAAGATTGCTAGTGTATCCATATCTGCTCCTCCCCTTTGCGTGCTACGTCAAGCTAGCGTGCAGGCGCAGGTCTACGACTCCGGCCCACTCCTCAACCTTATGTTGCCGCTAAAGGTGACCAGGGTCAGCGTGGGTCCGCCGGAGCCGAGGGTGCCCTGCTGCTGGTTGGGCAAAATACCGGTCAGCGGGAAGTCCGAGTTGATCGCACCGCTGGTCGTGCTCGCCACGACCTCGGCGTTCGTGTTTGATGGAACCTCTACGTCCACGTTGCCGCTAAACGTCGTGAACTCCAGACCGCGGCCCCAGTTCGCCAGGCCGATCGTGGCGGTGACGTTCCCGGAAAAGGTCGCCGCCTCGGCGATCTCGGTCGTCGAGACCGTGACATTGCCCGAAAAGGTACTGGCGAACACGTCGCTCTCGAGGTCAGTCGCTTCGACGTTCCCGCTAAAGTTCCGGCCAACGAATACGACGCCTGCGGGAACGCTCACAACGAAATCGACCTGAACATCGTTGTCTTGGACATTAGTGTTGCTTTCATCTCCCGGCAGGCACTCGTTGGGTGCTTCTCCGGGAACGTCGGGGTAGACGGCGCAGATCGTGACGCCCTCCGAATGCTCGACGACTTCGATCGAGACTCCGGCCGGGTCGCTCTCCTGTGCGCTCTTCGTGGCCCGAACCTCGACCTGGTTCCCCGACGCGAGCGCGTGATTTCGCCGATCACGCCCTTGATCTCGATCCGGTCTCCCGGAGCGATCGTCCCAGTAAACTCGAACTCGAGGTCGGACGAGCCGTTGCCATTGCCGTTCGGTCCGGTTGGGTCATCACCTCCACAGCCGCTGAGCGCCGCTGCGACGGGGATGGATGACGCAACCAATCGGATGCGTTTCATCGATCGCCTCCCTAAGAAACGACGTTCGCGAGCTTCCCCCGCCCGCCACCCAGGTGTGATTGGCGCAGGGCAGGAGAGTCCCCGGGCCCGGCTCCGGCTTTCCCGCCCAGCCTCTAGCACCAGAAAGGGTAGCGGGCTTCTACAATAGCCGGCGCGCGTGCCTTCATCTATAGATCGTTGGCTGCCTCCAGCGCGAAGGCGAAGAGTGAGCTCGATCTGGGGCGTGGATCTCTTGCCGGCGCCGCGAAGCGCTGGCAGAATGGCTGTGGCCTAAGAGTCGCCCGGGCTAGTCATAACGTCGCGGATCCTGGTGCCGAGGCGACAAGGAGGAGCAACATGCGTAGCCCGTACCCGACGTCAGCCGTCCGCGTCGCCCTCGGAGTTATCGCTTGGGGCGTTCTGCAGAGTGGCACAGCCCTGGGCCAGACACCCGCGGAGAAGTCGCTCTACGAACGACTGGGCGGCTACGAAGCGATCTCAGCGGTGGTGAACGACTTCGCCCCGAAGCTCTTCACCGATCCGCAGGTCGGGCCCTTTTTCAAGGGGATGGGAACGGACACCCGGAAGTCTTTCATCCAGAAGAACATCAATCTGGTCTGCAACGTCACGGGTGGACCGTGCAAGATCATCAGCCGCCCTGCCAGGACCATTCACGCAGGGCTCGGCATCACGGAATCAGACTTCAACGTTGTTGTGAACCACCTGGTGGATACCCTGGACAAATTCGAGGTACCCGCCAAGGAGAAGCAGGAGCTGCTCTCGATCATCGGCACGCTCAAGCCGGACATCGTTGAGCGCTGAGTAGCCGCGCAGTTTGAGCCGGGAGCCTCAACCGCCACGTTGAAGCAGGGATCTCACGAGCTTGTCCCGGAAATCCGAATCAGGAGCAAAGTAGCCGCCGAGAACCGAGAGGCGTCGCTCGGGACCCACATCCACCTGATCCAGCAGGACCTCGCCCCCTACGCTCTGGAAAACGGTGCGTAAGGTGTCCCCGCGTATCCGGTAGACCATTCGGTCGCCGGGCAGAATCCTGCGGTCGGCGAGGAAGGCGTACCATATCGGCAGGTTCGCGCTGATGTAGGAGTAGTCCTCAGCGCTCAAGATGCCGGCGGCTTCGGCACGGCGAAGGTTGTCGCGGACCCCCTCGAGGAACTGATCGAGGCCGACGCCCCGCTTGAACTCAATTCGTGCCCACACGTCCCGCGATTCGAGCGCGATGGCTGCCGCCGAATCTGCGAGGTTTTTGGAAAACTCGCGGCCATCCACCAGAGAATCGAGTTGCGCCGCCGTCTCCGGCCCGAACCGGATCTCCAGCGTGAGCACGTCGACTTGGAAGATCGTCTTTTCGAGCAGCATGTGCATGCGGCTGTGCTCGCCGGCGGCGAGTCCCGTCGTGTCGATCGGGGAAGGCTGGCCTGACGCCGGAGCCGCCGCCGCCAGCAGGAGCCAGAGGATTAGGAGCCCCAGACCGGGGCGCGTAAGGATGCGCCCGCCCACTAGGCCAGCGCGTAGATGTTCGCGACAGCGATGAGCTCGCCGTCTTCGTCTTCTACAGGGACCAGGATGCGGACGTACTCGGCGCCCTCGAAATCGTCCAGTCGCTTCCAGTGCTCGGAGAGCTCGGACGAGACGAGCATCTTCACAGGAACCCTGTCGCCGTCCGGGTCCCACGTAAGAGCCGGGTAGCCCATGCCCGAGCCCCAGCCAGATTCCGTCAGCTCTCCGCGCACGAAGCCGTCGGTCCACTCACCTCGGATGTTCTCAATCACGGAATGGTTCGGCTGGCCCGGGGCCAGGCTGCCGTAGACCGCAAGCCGATGAGACGCTTGGCCCAGCACCTCCAGCACTTCCTCCGGCTAAGGAAATCGACAGGGCAAGGACTCACGGTGTTATTGTTGGGAAACCAACCGCTTTCCGCCAGAATAGGAGGTCACGGTGAGACGCCTCACCCTTGCCCCAATTGGATGCCTGTGCCATTTGTAGCCAGAAGGAGATGAGCAATGGGTGAGACACTTTATGAACGTCTTGGCGGCTATGATGCCATCGCGGCAGTGACCAAAGACTTGATGATTCGCATAAAAGCGGATCCGCAGCTGGGCCGCTTCTACAAATATCGAGGAGACGATGGCATACAACGGGAAGAGCAACTCCTGGTTGATTTTCTGTGTTCGAGTGCGGGCGGTCCTATGTACTACACCGGACGAGATATGAAGACCTTGCACATCGGGATGAAGCTCAGTGAAAGCGATTGGTCGGCATTGTTAGGGCACCTGAATGACACTCTGGAGGCTTTTCAAGTCCCTCAAGCTGAACGTGACGACGTAGTCGCATTCATACAAAGCACGAAAACAGACATCGTCGAGGTATAGCCATCGGGCGCTCCCTGCGTTTTACCGGTCGTCGAACCCGACGTTCTTTAAGAGTTCGTCGAACCGAGGGTCGGCGCGAAGCGAGTCCGCGGTCGGGTCGCTCCTGAGCTCGGTGAGCAGGCCCGGATCCTCGCTGAAGGCCTGGTCCAGATACCCGAACGCCCTATCCAGCTCGCCCAGCTCCCCGTACACGATCGCAATCTCCTTGAGGATCGGACCGCGCTCGTCAACTCTCTCTAGTGTCGTGAGGGCCGTCTCCGGTCGCCCGGAGCGTGCATAGGCCCATGCCAGCATCGTGATTCTGAACGGGTTGTCGCGATCCAATTCCACCGCCCGTTCCAGGGCCTCGATTCCGTCCGCGTACTGGCCATTCAGGGTATAAGAGCCCCCCAAGAAGAAGAGGGCGTTCAGGTGATCCGGCTCCAGCTGTAGGACGTTCTGGGCTTCCTCGATCGCGCCCTCGTAGTCGCGGGCGGTGAACAGCCGGCTCGCCAGGGACACCCGTTTTGCCACCGAGAGCGGGTCGAGCTCCAGGGCCAGGCGCGCTTCTCGAACGGCTTCCTCGTGCCGCTCCAGCCGGGACAATAGGCGGCCGTAATGTCGGTGAACCTCAGCCGAGCCAGGGTTCAGCTCGAGTGCCCGTTGGAATTCCCGCTCCGCTTCTTCGAACCGCCGCTCTGCCGTAAGCACGTTACCCAGGGCCGCGTGGGCCTCGGCCAACGTCTCGTCCAGTTCGAGGGCCTTCTCGGCGGCCACCCGGCCCGGCGGCAGCGCCTCCTCCGCTGGCAGCAAGCCGCGCCTCCACAGCACCAGGTAGGTGTCCGCCAGGCCCACATACGCTGGTGCATAGGCCGAATCGGCCGAGATGGCTTGCCGGAAGTGCTCCGCGGCGCTCTCCTGATCCTCCCGGGTCAGCGACCGGTTGTAGAGGTATCGGCCCCGCATGTAAAGGTCGTAGGCAGCGAGGCTCTCCGTCGGTTGCGCCTCCATCCGCTCCCGCGTCTCGGGCGCCAGTGTGGCCTGGAGCGCGGCAGCGATCTCTCTCGCGATGTCGCCCTGGATCATGAAGATGTTATCCGTCGTCAGCTCCTCGTCGTACGTCTGCGACCAGAGGTGCCGATCCGCGTTCGCATCGATGAGCCTTACGTTCACCCCCACCCGGTCACCCGCTCGCTGCACGCCTCCCTCGAGTACCGTTGCCACTCCCAGCTCAGCGGCGATCTCGGGCGCAGAGAGCTCCGTGTCGGCGTATCGGGTGACGGAAGTGCGGGAAATGACCCTGAGGGCCCCGATCATGGCCAGCTCCGAGATCAGCGCCTCATGCATCCCGGCCACGAAATATTCCTGCTGTGGATCTCCCGTCAGGTTGACGAGCGGCAACACGGCAAGGGACTGAATACTTCCGCCCTCTCCTCCCTCTGCGCCCCCCCCGTTCAGGTTCGCAGCTACCCACCAACTCGCCCCAGCCAGCAGGATGGCGGTGAGGGCGCCAAGAGCGACCGTTCGCCACGGCCTGCGCGACGTTCGGACGCTGGCTTCGAGCGCTGTTCGAAAAGCCGGTGCGTCCGGCCACCGCTGCTCGGGCGACGGATGAAGCGCACGCTGAATGACGGCTCTCAAATCGGACGGGATGCCCCACCAGTTCGCCTCAGCCTCTGCTCCCCCTCGATATCTTTGACCAGTCGCCGCCTCATAGAGAACCGCGCCCAACGCGAAGATGTCGATCTGCGGCGTCACGGTACCATCGATCTGTTCGGGAGCCATGTAGGCGGGGCTGCCCACCGCCAGGCCCGTTCTCGTCAAGGTCTCCGCGCCGGTTTCGACGAGGGCCTTGGCAATGCCGAAGTCCGCGACCACCGCATAGTCGGCGGTAAGCAGAATGTTTTCGGGCTTGATGTCGCGGTGGACCACGCCCTGTTCGTGCGCACACTGCAGAGCTTCGGTGACGTCGCGAGCGATGCGCACCAATTCGTCAGCGGGAATCCTTCCGTCCCGCTCGAGTCGGCTGCGCAGCGACTCACCGTCTACATAGGTCATCACGTAGTAGAGCGTCTCGCCGGCAACACCGGAGTCCAGGAGAGGGAGGATGTGGGGATGTTGAAGGTGGGCGGTGATGCTGATCTCACGCTCGAATCGCTCGCGAATCTCGCTCGTCGTCAGGTCTGGACGCACGGTCTTGATGGCCACCAATCGATCATGCTTGCGGTCCCTGGCCAGGTAGACCGTGCCCATCCCGCCTTCGCCGATGGCGTCCTCGAGCGTGTAGCGGTCACCAAGTTCGTCGTGAAGAACCTCGTGCGGATCGGACATCAACCTTCTGGATCGGTGCCCGCGGCAGCGAAACGGAGCGCCACCCCGTTGTTGCAATAGCGCTCGCCGGTAGGCTCGGGGCCATCTTTGAAGACGTGTCCCTGATGTCCGCCGCATCGAGCGCAGTGGTACTCGACCCGCGGCACGACGAGCTTGAAATCGCGCTTCGTTTCGAGGTGGCCAGGTATGCCCTCGAAAAAGCTCGGCCACCCGGTCCCGCTGTCGAATTTGGCATCGGAGGAGAACAGCGGCAGGCCGCAGGCGGCGCAGCTGTAGGTCCCGCGCCGTTTCTCCTCGTTCAGAGGGCTGGAGCCCGGACCTTCTGTCCCGTGTTTGAACAGGACTCGATACGCCTCGGGAGGCAGAGTCGCTTGCCACTCCGACTTCGGCTTCTCCAGCCGCTCGAAGTCTCTGAGCCGCGTGTCGTCTTTTTCAATCATGGGATCTCCCGGAGTTCCTGGCTCCTTGGCGGTTAAACGAGAAGTAGTTCGTCAACGCGAAGATGACTTCCGCCCGGCCAGCTGGCGGCAGACCTCGGAGATGTTGGCGAACCGGCGATCCAAAGCGCGGATACCGAGCCATGCTTCGCCGACCAGCAGCGCCGCTCCCAGGGCGAACAACATACAGCCCGCGAACGCCGCGATGATGGCTGGAGTCACGGGCGTGATGAGGCCAAGCGCGGTGAGACCAATCAGCACCACCATCGACATGAACAACAGCGCCGAGGCATAAAACGACAGAAGCGCGCGATGGGCGTACCTGGCCCGCTTGGCATGCGCCAGGAGAAGGTCGTTGAGCAGGTTCAGATCGGAGGTTTCCGGCACCGCATCCCTTCCAATGATCGACAGCTCCGTCTCCCGTACGTGGTCCAGGACGTTTTGCAGACGTTGGTTCGTCGACAAGATCAGCATGGCGTTACCGAGCAGTAGCACGGCTGGCGCAGCCATCGCTGCCAGAACCTCCAGGCCTTCCGTCGCAAGTTCCAAGGGCTACGCCTCGCTTCCATTCCTCGTTCTCGAGCGTTTCCACCCGTTCTCGAGCGTTTCCACCTGTTCTCGAGCGTTTCCACGTCGACCGTTGACAGGCTTCACGACCGCCCTACATAGTTTGAACTTGAAACTAGTTTGAAAAGCCCGGCTGACCATTCCTGTCTCCGTCGTCGGCGACACTACCGCAACCGTGAGGTTGAAAATGTACAGGTCCGGCAAGGGTGCCACAGCGTTCGCAGCTTTAGTCGTGTTCGCCAGCTTCTCGGCTTGCGCGCCAAGCGACAGCTCACAGGCGGGAGGAGCGGCTTCAGCCGCTGACGCGCCTACGCTGCCCAAACCGGCGTTCACCGCTGACGGTGAGTTGGAAAGGCCGATGGGGTACCGCGAATGGATCTACGTCGGTACACCTCTCACACCGAACGAGCTGAACCCTCCCGAAGCGCCGTTCCCGGAGTTTCACAGCGTCTATATACATCCGGATGACTGGGCCCATTGGAAGGAGACGGGTCAGTTCCCTGACGGCACCGTCATGGTCAAAGAGCTCGCGCTCGTGGGCTCCACCCAGGCAGTGAGCGGAAACGGCTACTTCATGGGAGAGTTCTCCGGCCTCGAGGCGACGATCAAGGATTCACAGCGCTACGCCGACGAGCCGGGCTATTGGGCCTATTTCACCTTCGGACACTCGTACCCGCTGGCGGAGACGGCGCCGGCGCAGCCAGCTGGCGCTTGCAATACCTGCCACCAAGTCTCGGCGGCCGACGACTGGGTGTTCACCCAGTACTATCCGGTCCTCACCGCGGCCAAGGGCACGGGCGCGACAGGCGGTGAGAACATGCCGGGTACGGAAGCCGGTGGGGCAGAGGGCGGCTCGGCGGAAGCCGACGGTTCTGAAGGTGCCGGTGCCGAGGTGAGTGCTGCAGATGCGGTTCCGACATCGGCGGATGAGCTCTTCGCGTATCTGCAGTCGGGAGCGTACAAGGCATTCGCCCGCGACGCAGAGAAGCATACATCGGTCGGACCGCACCCATCACCGGATCTTCAGCAAAGCTCGACCGTGTTGGCACACTTCAACGGACTGCTGGAAGCGTCACTGAAAGCGGGAAACGGATCGCACCCCGCCGGCTCAGCCGCTGTCAAAGAGTTCTACGGCGATGACGGCGAGGTGTCCGGATGGGCGGTCGCGGTCAAAACCCAGAGTGACAGCGGTCAAGGCCAGAACTGGTATTGGTACGAAGTCTTGAGCACGACGGACGGCAGCAACCCGGTCGCCGCCGACCTCGGCGTAGCTCTGTGCTGGGGTTGTCACTCGACAGGGCGCGACTTCGTGCTGAGCAAGTACCCATCGTAGTTGGCTGGCTCACCGATCATCGTGTGAGCAGGGACTCGATGGGTGCAGGTTACAATGAAGAACAGCTCGCCGGGTTGCTGATGCACCTCGGGCGGGCCGCGTACACTGGCGACCCGAGAGATGACCTCTCGCCGGCACAACGGATGTGCTTGCGGTATTTCTGCCGTGCCAACCGCTTCTCCCGCACTGTCTCAGGCTTCGCCGACTTTCATGCAACAACACGCGGCACGGCCTCGCTCACCGTTGCCGGTCTCGTGGAGCGCGGCTTGCTTCGCCGGCACCCATCCAGACTTGACGGGCGGAGCCGGAGACTCGACCTGACCGAGAGAGGTCGGGAACTCGTAAATGATTCCCTCTCCCCTCTCGAGGAAGCGGTCAAGCAGCTGCCACGAACGCACCGTGCCTTGCTCGGTGCAACCCTTGATCGGCTGACTCGTGATCTCGCCAAAGCGCGCGGATCTGCGACATTCGGCACATGCGGCCAGTGCGTCTACTTCTCCGAGGGTCCGGCCGTCACGAATGTGGCATCGCGGAGCCGCTGCAACCTGTTCGGCGAACCGCTGAATGCGGAAGACGTGGAAACGATCTGCCTCAACTTCAAAGCAGCCGGCTAACAAAACTGGATAGGAGCCACTGATGTTAGGAAAAGTCCTCGTTGTGCCTATCGCAGTCTCGCTGGCGAGCTGGTCTTGCGGGCCGGCCTCCGAGACCACTGCTGCTTCTGAAGAGTCGGAGTACGAGGCGGGGGACCTTGCACTGGAGCTCGCAGCACGGCGCGTGATCAGTCAGACAGTCGAGATCGACGGGCTGGAGGTTTTCTACCGCCAGGCCGGCTCTCGGACGAATCCGACGGTGCTGCTGCTCCACGGCTTCCCGACCTCTTCGCACATGTTCCGCAACCTGATGCCGGCGCTCGCAGCAGATTACCACGTGATCGCGCCGGACTACCCGGGCTTCGGCTACAGCTCGATGCCGGCGCTCGAAGAGTTCGACTACACCTTCGACCGGCTGTCCGAGATCGTCGAAGGCCTCGTCGACAAGCTCGGGCTCGAGTCGTACAGCATCTACCTTATGGACTACGGCGCCCCGGTCGGCTTCCGGCTAGCCGCCAAGTACCCCGAGAGAGTGCAGGCGTTGATTATCCAGAACGGCAACGCCTACGACGAGGGGCTGCAGGACTTCTGGGATCCGATCAAGGCTTATTGGGCCGAAAGGTCCCCTGAGAATGCGGAGCCCTTGCGCGGTCTGCTCACGCTCGATGCGACAAAGTGGCAATACCTGAATGGCGTCCGTGATTCGACGACCGTGAGTCCCGACACCTGGCATCACGTTCAGCCCCTGCTGGACCGGCTGGGCAACAACGAGATCCAGCTGGCTCTGTTCTACAGCTACGGCAGCAATCCGCCGCTGTACCCGGCGTGGCAGGAATACCTTCGGACCTACCAGCCACCAACACTTATCGTGTGGGGGCAAAACGACTACATCTTCCCGGCGGAGGGAGCCCATCCCTACAAGCGCGACCTGACGAACCTGGAGTTCCATCTCTTGGATACGGGCCACTTCGCCCTCGAAGAACGGGGCGCCGAGATTGCGGGACTCATCCGGTCATTTCTCGATCGAAACGTGAAGGGCCAATGACAATGACGACGGCACCGGCGACCACAGGCATTCGACCGCCTTTCACCGAGGAGACCGCCCGAGCCAAGGTGCAGGCGGCCGAAGACGCTTGGAACACGCGCGATCCCGAGATTGTGGCGCGGGCGTACACAGAAGATTCCGACTGGCGAAACCGAGATGAGTTCTTCAGTGGCCGGGAGGCGATCAAGGAGTTCCTGAAGCGCAAATGGGCCAAGGAGCTCGACTACAAGCTCATGAAGGAGATGTGGGCCTATACGGACAACCGCATTTCCGTGCGGTTCGAGTACGAATGGCATGATGATGCCGGGCAGTGGTACCGCACGCACGGGAACGAGCACTGGGAGTTCGACGGCGACGGTCTTATGCGGCGACGCGACATGAGCGCCAACGACATCCCGATCGATGAGTCGGAGCGCAGCCTATGAGAGCCGGCGAAAGCGGCTCGATCTAAGTGGCATGGTTCCTACAGATCGTGCAAGCCGAAATCCGGGTTCCTCCCTCCGCGAGCGGCTCATTTACGCTCGCCGTTTCCCCGGCTATCTTCCCGGCCCTTGCTCTCGTTCCCGAAAGCCCTCACCGAAAGGAGCCGAGGATGAAGTGGCGAACCCTGCTATTGCCCATCGCTGCCGTTCTCGCATTCGCCCCTCCCGCACAGTCCCAGACCCTGATCGCCCAGTACTTCCAGTGTAGCACGGCCGACGAGGGCGAAGCGGACTTCATCATGAACGAAGTCCTCGGCGACGTATACGATCGCCACGCCGAAGCGGGCGACATCCTCGGCTGGGGCTGGGTCGAGCACATGGCGGGTGGTCGCTGGCGCAGAATCCTGACGATCACGGCCGCCGACCTCACCACCGCCTGGGACATGTGGGGGGAGATCTTCGAGGCCGTCACGGACGAGCACCCGAACGCGTGGCACCGATTCAACGAGATCTGCCCCTCGCACGACGACTACATCTGGGACCTGACGGCCAACTCGGCCAACGAGGAGCCCGGGGAGACTCCGGATATGTGGGCGTCGACCTACTGGGTTTGCGACGCGACCGAGGAGCCTAGGGCCGACGAGCTCATGCAGCAGATGACCGCGGTGCTCGACCAGCACATCGCTGCCGGGCATATCGGCGGGTGGGGTTGGTTCTCGCACGTTATCGGCGGCCGGTTCCGTCGTCTGCTGACGTTGACCCAGGCGGAGGACTTCAATCTGCTCGAGGGGCGGGAGATGGTGGTCGCAGACCTCCGGTCCGAGCACGCGGACGTCCTCGAGGAGTTCGGCAACATCTGCACCGGCCACGTCGACTACGTCTGGGCCAACGCACGCGACGAGGACGACGAGGATAACGACGATTAGGACGACGGCAAGGTGCCACACGGGTGTGGGACCAGGGCCGCATTGTCATCCTGGGCGAAGCGGCGATGTGTACGGCCCAGTTGGTCGGACGAAGCGAGCGACCCATGGGAATGAACCACTCGAAGGCGGCGAACAACGCACAGTTCTGCCTGAACGTGCTCAGTAGGCGTCCCGGTGCACGGTCCTGACAGCCCGACCCGACGGGTCGTTCATCGCCCGGAAGGAGGCGTCCCAGAGAAAGGCAGCAGGGGTGCTGCACGCGATGCTGGGCCCGCCTGGAACGGAGCGCGCGGCGGCGTCTCCAGGAAAATGGTGCGCGAAGATATCGCGATACAGGTAGGCCTCTTTCGTCTCCGGCGTGCCGATCGGAAACGTGCCGGAGGCCTTCGCCAACTCCTCGTCCGTCACCTCCTGCTCGGCCAGAGCCTTGAGCGAGTCTATCCAGCCGTAGCCGACTCCGTCGGAGAACTGCTCCTTCTGCCGCCAGAGGATCTCGGCCGGTAGGAGGCTGCCCTCAAAGGCCTCGCGCAGCGACTGTTTCTCGATCTTGCCCTCGGCGATCATCTTCTCGGCCGTGTCGAACGCCATCGCCACGTCAAGGAACTCTCTGTCCAGAAACGGCACTCTCGCCTCCACTCCCCAGGCGGCCAGCGACTTGTTCGCCCGTAGACAGTCGTACATGTGGAGGGCGTCCAGCTTCCGAACCGTCTCCTCGTGGAACTCGCGCGCGTTCGGCGCCTTGTGGAAGTACAGATAGCCGCCGAACACCTCGTCGGCGCCTTCCCCCGAGAGCACCATCTTGATTCCGGTCGCCTTGATCCGCCGCGCCATCAGGTACATGGGCGTCGAGGCACGAACGGTGGTCACGTCGTAGGTCTCGATGTGGTAGATGACGTCGTGCAGAGCGTCCAGACCTTCCTGGATCGTGAAGATCAGCTCGTGATGAACCGAATCGATCGCCTCCGCCACCGTGCGGGCTGCCTTCAGGTCAGGGGAGCCCTCGAGCCCGATCGAGAAGGAGTGCACTCGCGGCCACCAGGCCGCTGAGCGGTCATGCTCCTCGATCCGGCGGGCGGCGTACTTGGACGTCACCGCGGCGACCAGAGACGAGTCGAGCCCGCCCGAGAGGAGGACCCCGTAGGGCACATCCGACATCAGCTGCCGGTGCACGGCGGCTTCGAACGAGCGCCGAAGCCGCTCCCGGTCGAGGCGCACGCCCTCGACGGCATCGTAGGCGCGCCAGGATGGGTGGTAGTAGCGCACGGGCTCGCCGGAGTCCGCGGTCATGAAATGGCCGGGAGGGAACGCTCGGACGTCAGGGCAGATGTCTACGAGCGCCTTCAGCTCGGACGCAACGTAACGGCGACCCTCGGTGTCCGAGCCGATGTACAGCGGCATCACGCCGATCGGGTCGCGGGCGATCAGCCAGTCGCCGGTTCGCCGATCGTATAGCACGAAGGCGAAGATGCCGCTCAGCTGGTCGAGGAAAGCCGGCCCGTACTGCCGGTAGAGCGGCAGGATGACCTCGCAGTCGGAGCCCGTGCGGAACGCGTAGCCCGCGAGCCCTTCCCGGAGTTCCTGGTGGTTGTAGATCTCGCCGTTCACTGCGAGCACGAGCTCGTCGGCATCGTCCCGTAGCGGCTGGCTGCCGCTGTCCGGATCCACGATCGCGAGCCGCTCGTGGGCCAGCACGACGCGGTCATCCGAGAACACCCCGCTCCAATCGGGCCCGCGGTGCCGCAAACGAGCGGAAAGGCGGAGGGCTCGCTTGCGCAGCTTCTCAGGTTCGGAGCGGATATTGAGGATCGCTAGGATCGAACACATGTGGTTCTCAACCTGTTCGCGGCTTGGCGCGTTTGCTAGGCACCGAGCGTGGCGTCTAACTTCCTCATGTTTCAGCCGTTCTGAGCGTCCAGTCGGAGCGTACCTCACCATTGCGGGCCCTCGCCGGGCCGATGTGCCGGAGTCGGAGTATGCCGATCGCAGGACAGATGGCAAGGCAATCGGAGACGGATTCACCTGGTTCGGCGATCGACCTAAAGGTCGTGCACCTCGTCGCCGAGTACTGGCCGTACGCCCGCACCGGCGGGTTGGCAGAGGCGGTCCGCGGGATCGCTACCTTCCAGGCGGCGACGGGGACTCAGGTGGCGGTGTTCATGCCGTTGTACCGGTCCGTGCGTGAAGCCTATCCGACCCTCGAGTCCGTGTGGAGCTTCTCTTTCGAGATCGGCTCCCGACGCGAGGAGGGGCAGCTCTTCCGCCTCTCGGGAGAGAGAGGGAACCCGAATGTCTTCTTCGTGGCGAGTGAGGAGTACTTCGACCGGGCCGGCATCTACGGTGATGACAGCGGCGACTACGCCGATAATCCCCGCCGGTTCGCGTTCTTCAACCGCGCAGTTCTGGAAGCGCTTCCGGAGCTGATCCACGTGCCGGCGGCGGTTCACGCCCACGACTGGCACACGGCGCTGGCCCCGGTCTACCTGCGAACGATCCTCGCGGGCCACGATCTCTATGACCGGATGGCCACAATCCTCTCCATCCACAACGCCGGCTACCAGGGTCACTTCCCACCGCACACGATACTGGACGTCGGGCTGCCGCCGCGCTTCTTCCACTGGAAGTGGCTCGAGTGGTACGGGAAGGTCAACCTCCTCAAGGGCGGGATGGCGTTCAGCGACTACGTCACGACGGTCAGCCCGACGCACGCCCACGAGCTGCGCACGCCCGCCGGAGGCTTCGGCCTGCACCATTCATTCATCGGCATGCAGGACAGGTTCATGGGTATTCTGAACGGGATCGACCTCGACGTGTGGGACCCCACCACCGACGGGGAGATCGAGGAGATATTCTCGCTGGACGACCTGTCGGGCAAGGCGAGCTGCAAGGCCGCCCTCCAGCGCGAGTACGGCCTGCGTACGGATCCCGCCCTGCCGCTATTCGGGATGACCGCCCGCTTGGTCGAGCAAAAGGGCATCGACCTCGTGCTGGAAGCCAAGGCCCTGTACGAGGCCGAGGCCCAGTTCATCTTCCTGGGTAAAGGCGAACAACGCTACGAAGATGCTCTTCGGAGCGTTGCAGCGGCCCGCCCGGAGCACGTGGCTCTGGAGACCGATTTTCGCGAGGACCGAGAGCACCGGCTCCTGGCCGGGGCGGATCTCCTGCTCATGCCCTCCTTGTACGAGCCGTGCGGGCTCACGCAGATGCGCGCGCAGCGCTACGGCGCCATCCCGGTGGCGCGTCGCGTGGGCGGTCTGGCCGACACCGTCGATGATCAGGTTACGGGCTTCCTCTTCGACGAGTACACGGCCGAAGCGCTGGATCTCGCGATAGATCGTGCCATCGACCTTTATCTCGCCGGACCCGAAACGTGGGAGCCCCATGTTCGGGAGGCTATGAGCCGCGATTTTGGGTGGCAGCGCTCGGCCGATCGGTACCTGGACATCTACCGAAGCGCGCTGGCCGCTCACCAGCCTTGAGCCGCTGGATCTGGCGCCGGACGCGCCGGGAAGCGCGGGTCGCGATTCGGTCCTAGGCCTTCAGCCTGCCGTCACGGACCGGCGTCTGCGGCCTCGAGCTTCGCTTCGCGCGTGAGCTCGTCCACGTAGCGATGCAGCATGTTTCGCCACGTGGGCCAGTCGTGGTCCCACTCCTCGCCCCAATCGTCCATGCGGTGAGGCACGCCCTTTCGCTCCAGCAGCTGGGCCACGCGGAACGACTCGTCGATATCCTCGGCGTCGCCTCGGCCCGAGGCGATCAACACGAACCGTTCACGGAGGGCCTTCAGGGGCGCCCCGTCCAGCTCGGGCAGGAAATGCAGGGGCGAAGAGAAGTAGAGATCGTCCGTCGTCTGCGACGGGGCCGCCTTGAGGAAGCGCAGCATACCGTAGCTGCCGCTCATGCACAGAGCGTGAGTGAAGACGTCCGGATAGCGGCACACCATGGCGAGTGCGTAGAAGGCCCCGATCGAGGAGCCCGCGGTCATGATGCCGATATCCGGATCGGCGCAGTCCGTGCGAATCGCCGGAACGACCTCCTGGTAGATGAACTCCTGGAACTGGTTCATCAAGCGCATCCGATGTTCGGGCGATCCCTCCTGGACGAGCATCGCACGTCCGGCGAGGCTGTCGCACGAGTAGACCTTAATGCGTCCGGCCTCCAGGTAGGGAGCCAGCGTGTCGATGACGAGGAACCGCTCGATCTCCTCGGCATCGCCGCCGGCCGTGGGGAAGATCAGGATGGGCACGCCGACCTCGCCCCACCGAGCGACCGCCACCGTCTCCCCCAGGAGCTCCGATTCCCATTCGGTCCGGATCTTCACGGTCTGCCCTCCCTAGCCCGAGCCGCAGCGTCGTACCGATCCGTCCCTCGCGGTCCCTTCAACCGGAGGCGATCGCCGGCCTGCCGCTCTTCGGCCCGCTCCGCTTCGCCGGACGCCGCAGCGTCCGAGCGCCAGTCCTGAATGCGCTCCCAGAACAGCTCGGTGAACTCGTCCACCTCGTGCTCGGGAAAGAGAGCTGCCACCTTCTGGTGAACTGCTTCCCTCGCGGTGTCGCCGGCGAAGAACTCACGCGTCGTCTCGTCCAGGTGCGACAGGTGCGTCGCGCAGAATTCCTCGAACCGCTCTGTCTCGAGCCGCGCGCGGGCGATCGCGGCGCACGCCTCGAGCCGTTCGCTTAGCGTCATCCCCTCCTCACACGCGTCGAAATAGGGCTGCCAATCCAGGTTGATCCGCATGGGGCGCTTCGTGGCGGCGGCGAACACCGACCAGCGGATGTTTGCCTGGATGAGCCAGGGGAAGTGGTAATGCAGCGATGTCACCTGGCTGTCCGGACACGGGTTGGCGAAGTCGATCGGCATCCAGCCTTTGCCTCCGCGCATCGCCTCGCAGGAGTTGAAGTCCCAGCCGAAGAACGTGTTGATCGTGAGCGTCAGGTTCTCGAGCAGCCGCTCGTCGGCTGGCGTAAGGAAGTCGCGGCGCAGGGTGTAGCGGTCGTGCAGCGGAGCCGACGGATCGTAAGCGATGATCCGCACCTGGGGCCCGAGCCCGACGCAGCGCACGAAGAGGTCGTGGGGATCGACGGCCTCCTGCAGGTGCATGACGTACTTCCCGCTCTGCTCGTACGCGGCGCGCAGGGCCTCCTCGGAATCGATGCGCGAAACGGCCTTCCAGCCACCTCCGTCGTACGGTTTCATGAACAGCGGGTAGCCGAGCGAACGGCCGATGTCGCCCAGGTCGAAGAGTCGAGCATAACGCTGGAGGGTGACGTGGAGGTCGTCGGCCGGATCGTACTCCTTGGGCGGGACGAGCCAGGTCGCCGGTATCGGCAGCCCGATCCGCATCATCGCGCAGTACGTCGTGTGCTTTTGCATCGACTGGACGCTCCACGGGTTGTTGAGCACGTAGAGGTCGTCCAGGATGACCGCCTTCTTGATCCACTCGCGCGTGGTGTGGTACCAGTGGGTCAGCCGGTCGATCACGACATCGTACGGGCACGGCTGACGGAGATCGAAGGGTTCGATCGTGACCCGCTCGACCTCGAACCGCAGGACGTCACCGTCCATCGGGATCCGCAGGTCGAGTCGACCCATGATCTCCTGGTAGGCAATCGGCCAGCAGATGTCCGCGCCCAGCGAAAGCCCTATGCGACGCGTTATCTCGTTCATTCGTACACCATCCATAGCGGGCCGGGCAGCAGCCACGATAGGCCTTCACGCAGCCGGTCGCGCCAGTTTTCCCAGTTATGCCCGTCGCGGGCCTCAACATAGCGGACGTCCATGCCGGTCGCCTGGAGCCCGGGAACCAGCGACCGGTTCTCGTAGACGAGCGACTCGTACACGCCGACCGAGAGGAAAACGCGGCGGCTCACCGGTAACGGGTCGGCCCGGTAGGCGTTCATGAAGTCGACCACCGGTTCGTAGGCCGGTCCCCTGGGGCTCTCGCCGATATCGGTGAACGCGAACGAGCCCGACTGCAGCAGCAGGCGACCGAAGAAATCGGGGTACGACGTGGCCGCGTGCAAAGCCGC
>Ga0255058_10000566_pt1 | contig 21717 bp, 17 predicted proteins | sample Cases_109_9_MG_FD_188637 | JGI IMG/M metagenome (GOLD analysis project Ga0255058, IMG submission 188637) | Seawater microbial communities from Amundsen Gulf, Northwest Territories, Canada - Cases_109_9 | ecosystem: Environmental > Aquatic > Marine > Gulf | place: Canada: Northwest Territories... | reverse complement strand
CAGCGACGTTCCAGGATAGTCAAACCAACGCTTGACCGCCCGAGCCCCTGCCTCGGCGACGTACAGCGCCTGGGCGGCGCGACGCTCGTTTTCGGCGATGCGGTTCTCCGTGTCGGCGATCATCAGAAACGTGACGCCGAGCAGGGTCAGGATCACCGCGATCAGGATCGCCAGCACCAGGGCCGAGCCGCGCTCGCCAGCGCGATCGGTCGGCTCGGACCGGCCGGCGCGTGACTGGGAGATCATGAGAGGGTCTCCGGCCTCGGAAGCGAGCATAGAGGACACGACGAATGGAGCGTGGCGCGGCGGGGACGTTCGGGACACGATCAATATCAGTCGTCGTGGCCGCCGGCTGTGGGACCGACGTGAACCTCGATCGTGCGGTTGCAGGAATTGTCGTCGGTCACGGTCGCCCGGATCGTGTAGTTGGCGAGCGGCTCGTTGCCCCAGTCGTAGTAGAGCCAGTTCCCCGCGCCGTTCAGGATGCAGGGAGTCGCGGGCGCCGTACCGGAACAGATGATCACGGGATCGAGGATGCCGGTATCCTCGTTGTAGAACTCGAGGACCAGTTGCTGGAGGGGACCAGCGCCGGTGACCTTGACACCGATGGTCGCCGGAGGTGCCGCCAATGCGCCCTCGCCGGGACTGGTGAAGACCACCGAACCCTGGAAGCACCCCGCCTGGGCATCGAGCGAGGGAAGCGAGGCTCCACCCACGCACTTGTTATGGGCGGTAACTCGGTAGAAGACCGTCTTGCCGGCGGGGATCGTGATGGAGTCGATGAACTTGGGCGGCGATCCGGCGGACACGGCGACGGCGAAGCTGTGCGGGTACGCCAGCGGAGGCGCACCGGGGTTGAGATAGTCGGTGCGATCGACCGTGTAGTTGAGGATTTCGATCGGCGTGCCGGTCATGTCCTCGGTCACCGGATGCCAGGTAACATGGACTAGCCCGGGGAGCACTCTGGCCTCCACGAACTCGGGTGCGCGTGGCTTGATACTCGTGCCGTAGACCGCGCTCACCGAACTCAGCGCGGTGCCCCGCGTGCCACAGCCATCGGTGCTCTCCAGAAGGTAGTGATACTCCTGACAGGCGACGACGTTCGTGTCGGTGAAGCTCGGCGTCGGCAGCGCCGGAAGACTGGTCTCGTCGGCAATCAGGTCGGCGTCGCTGAAGGGCGCGTTCAGATCCACGCGTCGGTAAACGCGGTAGCCGACCAGGTCGCGAATCTTCGGTGAGAGCGGATCGCCGATCAGGGGCTGGGTGTTCGCGGTCACCTCGTCCCAGGTGAGATCGATCCAACCCTCGGGGTTCGAGGTCGCGACCACGAATTCGGGCGCAGCCGGCGGGGTATTCTCGGCGGTCGTCTGGGTGACGGAGCCCGAGGGGGTGCTGACGTTACCGTTGCTGTCCACCGCCATCACCCTCAGGTAGTACTGGGTGGTGTCGACAAGCCCGTCCAGATAGAAGTCGTCGTTCACCGTTGGCAGCGAAATCTCCGGAGTGTCGGGAGTCGTGCCGTACATGACACGGTAATACTCGACATCATCGGCCGGGGGGTTGGCGTCCCAGTCGATGAGCAGCCCCGCGCAATGGCCGGCTACGACGGGCCCGCCTCCGCCACCGCCCGGTGGCCAGTTCGGAGGCAGCGGAGCTGTCAGGTCGGAGTTGAGGTCGGCGATGCCGATCCGGCCCACGTTGCGCAGGGCCACGTCGGCGCTGAGCGCGTATTTGCGGTGGTCCCGCGTATCGGGATCGGGGTCGTCGCCGTCTTCGTAGAACAGATCCGGATCGCGGGTCAGACCCTCGAGGCTGACACCGATTCGGCGGATGACGCGACGGGTCGCGACCTCGTTGACGGTGTCGGCCCCGCCGACGGGGGGCCGGCGCACGCCGGCGTGATCGAAGTAGCTGAAATCCAGGCTTCGCATGTTGTCGGCCAGCGGAACCGGGACCGCATTTCCGTCGGCGTCGAAGGTCACGCGGTACAGGATGTAGGGCGGGTCGTCGGGGGTCAGGTCGGCCTTGGGAATCCGCACCGTGTCTACGATGCCGTCCCGGGGGCTCGAGATGTCGGCCTCGAAGATCAACTCGTCGGGATTGACCCCTTCCTTGCCGAGCACGAAGGCGACGATTTCGTCGTTGCCGGTGGAGACGGTGGCGAACGCCAGACCGGACAGGGCCGTCTCGGGGACGGCGGACGCGACCGGGTCCTCGGCATCGAAGTCGGCACGAATCACCACCGCGTTGTCGAAGGCCGCCTCGATCTGTTCGTCCGGTCGGAACTCAGCGCCGTCGGGGTTGTGGTTGAAGCCGGCCATCCGCAGATCACTCGAGATCGTGTCGAAGGCGACGCGCACGGTCTGCTGTTGCTCGACGGCGTTCTCGCCGGACTTGAAGGAACGGCGGGCGTCGTCGTAGAGGGTCAGGGCCAGAACCATCGTCATCGAGAGTATCGTGATCGAGACCAGCACCTCCACCAGACTGAGTCCGGTTTCGCCCGAACGCACGCGGATCGACGGCAGACCCGGCGTCCGCCGCGGCAAGGTTCGTACGAGATCTCGACCGGCAATCGATACCATCAGTTTCTCAACATGGACAGGCGCACGTTCCGCGGGCGCAGTCCTTCCATCCAGAAGACGGTGACGCCGACGCGGATCGCGTTGGATGCCGCCAGATTGCCCCCCAGGGACTCGATCCGGATCTCGGCCCGGGCCTCGAACAACTTGGGCGTCAGGGCGTCCTGCCATGTCGGCTCGCCCGGCGCTTGCCAGACGTAGTCGGCGGGCTGTAGCAGGTCGGTGCGAATCGTGTACTCGGCCGCCAGTCCGTCCTTGCCGAACAGGGTGTAGGTCTGGTGAAAGCCCCAGCCGTCGATCTCTTCGACGATGTCGCGCGCCACGGCCAGTGCCTGCGAGCTGTCGCGGCCGCTCTTGACGTGCCGGCCGCCCAGGGAGAACAGACCAGCGACGGTGATCAGGATCCACGCCAACATGCCCATGGCAACGATGACCTCGACGAGGCTGAAACCGGCGCTACGTTCTCGTTGCGTCATGGTTGCTGCTTCAATGCTTCGCGGACGGCTCATGGAGCGATCGTGGCCCGGGTGACCCGGGGCACCCCGATGGTGTTGATGTCGAAGGTCCAGGTCTCGCGAAGATCTCCTCCCCAGGCTGAATGAAGGACGACCTGCTGGGCTCCGTTGAACACCGACCCGTTGGGTCGGAAGATGATCGCCGGGGCGGTCGTGCTGTCGATCCGCACCCCCTCGGGCAAGGTGTAGTTGCGAACACGGCCGTAGACGTCCTCGTAGCGATAGGCGTTGTCGCCGACGATCTCGAGAGCGGCGTCGGCCCGGGTCGTCACGGCGATCATCCGGACCGCCCGCAGCGCAACGGCGAACTCGTCGGCCACCGCACGGGTACGCGCGGAGCGCACCGTCTCGGAAATGATGGGGATCGACGCTGCAACCCCGAGCCCGATGATAGAGACCACCAGCAGCAACTCGGGTAACGATAACCCCTTCGGGCCCGAAGCCTGCCTTGCGGGGAGCACCATAATGTTCCGTTTGTCGCACCGGGATCCTGAACCCCGGGCGACCCTTCACCCTACCCTCGGAGCCTACCCTGGCACCGTCTTGATTACGAGGTACCGCGAGTTGCGTTATTCTACCAGTGAATTTGCGAATATATCCAGACTTTTGCGGAGCCTTCAAGGTTTTGGTTCCCCCCGCTGACCCCTGGATTTGGTCCAATCCATGGAGTTTCTTGTGGAGGCGGCTCGTGGGACACGAAAGGAGGCCGTAGCACGGCTCACGGGCGCGGATCGGAGCGGCGGATCAGGTCAGGGGAGGCGGAGTGGAGACCAAGAGCGAGAAGTAGGCCAGAACCGCCTGGCGGCCGAAAATCAGGGCCGCCAAGGCGGCCGGTGCCAGGAAACAGCCGAAGGGTAGGGTGTCCTGCATCGACCGTCCACGCAACGGGATCAACAAGATGCCCACCAGGGCACCGACGAGTGAGGCAGCGAATATCGTGAACACGACGCCCCACGGACCGGCGAACGCTCCGACCATCGCCATCATTTTCACGTCGCCCATCCCCATGGCCTCGACCCCTCGCAGCTTGCCGTACAGGGCGCCGATGCCCCACAGCAGCCCCGAACCCAGGGCGGCGCCACTGAGGGAGTACCAGACGCGCTCCCAGCCGGCACCACCGAGGAACGGATTGAACCACGAGAAGGCCAGCCCCGCCAGGGTCCCGCTGAGGGTGATGGCGTCCGGCAGCAGCTGGTGGTCGAAATCGGTGAAGAAAAGGACCAAGAGCCCCAGGGCGAAGGGTGCCGCGATCAGGAAATGGACCGGCGTCTCCATGAACAGCCACAGGATCAGCAGGGTCCCGCCGCTGAGGGCCTCGACGAACGGATAGCGCCAGGAGATCGTCGCGCTGCACGAGCCACAGCGGCCGCGCAGCACGAACCAGGAGATCAGCGGGATGTTCTGGTACCAGCGGATCGGCGCCTGGCACGACGGACAGCGCGAGCCGGGATGGACGATGCTCTCGCCGAACGGCAGCCGCAGGATGCAAACGTTGAGAAAACTACCGACGATGAGCCCGAACAGCGTGACGTAGACGGACGTGAAGGGCTCGATCAACAGCGGCATCTTCAATAGCGTCAAGACTGACGGTAGCGCTACGAGGATCACGAGAACTCAGGACTCGCTGAGGAGTCGGGAGCCGGACGAGACGGCCCCCGTTTCCCGATCGTACTCGTATTCGTTGCCATCGGGATCGAGGGGAACACCACGAATGTACCCCCTTCGGAGCAGTTCTTCCAGACTTGCGGGAGGAACCCCGTTGCGGTCCCGGAACCTCTGGATCTCGTACTCAAGATCCGTGATGTCGGCCTTCACCTTGAGATCGCGGATCCGCGCACGGGCCACCTTGATCGAGTGATCGTCGGCTTCCGGGTCGTTGGCCACCTCTTGCCAGAGCCTCAGCGACTCGCGCAGGTCGCCGGTCTTGTGCGTCATGCCGGCGCGCACCCGGCGCACGGTCATCGGCGCTCCGGGAACCGCGGCCGCCTTCTGGAAGTAGGTCGTCGCCCGCCGGTACTGCCCGTACTGGTGACACTCCCACCCCGCCATGTAGGGCAGCAGCCAGCTGTCGGGGTTGTTGGCGAATCCCTTCTCCAGCAGGCGCAGGGCGCCTTCGAGGTCTTTGGCCTCGACGCTGAGAATCATCGCACCGAGCCAGTAGGTGTCGATGGCGTACGGGTCGAGCTCGGCGATGACGTCGCCAAAGACGTGCTCGACGTACTTGAAGCGATCGACACGCTGGTAGTTGGAGTAGTACTGGATCGCCCACAGGTAGAGCACGTCGGCGATCAGAGGCGCCTGCCCCATGCTGGCCAGCTTGAGGTGCTTTCCGTTGGGCAGGTAGAGCAGCTCTTCACTGGCGGTACGCTCCTCGGATAGCCGTTCGAGACGCGCGCCGGACATGGAGGCGCCCAGTGTAGCCAGGGCGGTCAGCAGGATGAACGTGGCCCGCCCCATGTCAGTTGAAATCCTTGCGCTCGAAGACGGCGCAGGCCAGCAACAGGATCACGGCCGCGTAGCTGAATCCGTAGAGCACCGACAGCGGAATGAAATCGACGGGCAATGCCGTCCCGTTGACGACCTCGGCCTTGATGTCGAGCCGGTCGAGGTTGGGAAGTATCCAGTAGATGAACTGGCAAAGCGGACGCCCCAGCCCGCCCTCGGGCATTCGCTCCTTCAACAGCAGCAGGCTCCACGAGAGATGCCCGGTGACGTAGCTCGCAAAGGTCCAGACCGCCGCCAGCATCGGATTGGTCAGGCTCGAGAACAGCAACGCGAAGGCGGTCACGATCGACAGCTCGACGAAGATCATGAGCACCGCCGGCAAGAGCATCCAGGGAGACTCGCCGCGAAACAGCACGATGGCGATCAACCCCGAGCTCATCAGCAGCAGGTTCATCCCCAGCACCACCAGCAACCCGACGAACTTTCCGACCACGAACTGCCAGCGCCGCACCGGGTTGGCGAGCAGCGTGTACACCGTGCGGCGCTCGATTTCCTTGAAAACCAGCGAGACACCGACGAAGACCGCGGTCAACACTCCGATGACGGAGATCGCGGCGAGGCCCATGTCCTTCACCAGTTTCTCTTCGTTGCCCACCGTGATCATGGACATCATGCGCGAGGCCCCGATCAGCAGCATCGCGAAGACCAGCAACAGGTAGAGGACCCGGTCCCGAATCGCCTCGCGGAAGGTGTTCAGCGCGATGGCAACGATGACGGTCCGGGACGGCGGGACCGCGACCACGGTCGCGGCATGTGTCGTCATCGGTTCACCTCCTCGGAGCCGGCCGGTCGGTCCATCTCGCGCACGAACAGGTCCTCCAGCGTGTCGCGCCGGGTCCACACCGAGAGGATCTCGGCGCCGGTCTCCTGCAGCGAGGCCAGCACGTCGGGCAGGTCGTCCATGCGATCGACGCGGATCAGGCTCTTGTCGTCGTCCTGATTGACGCACGAATCCATTAGGGCCTCGGGCAACGCTCCCCGGATCGAGACCTCGACCCAGCGCACCGTCTCGGAGATCATCTTGCTCAGTTGGCCGACGGAGTGCAGCCTGCCGCGCTCGAGGAACGCCACGCGGTCGCAGATCATCTCGACGTCCTGCAGGATGTGGCTCGAGAAGAAGACCGTCTTGCCCGCCTCGCGCAGGGAGAGGATGATGTTGCGGATCTCGCGCCGGCCGATCGGATCCAGTCCGGACATCGGCTCGTCGAGGATCACCAACTCGGGATCATGCTGGATGGCCTGGGCCAGCCCGACGCGTTGGGTCATGCCCTTGCTGCACTTGCGCAAGGGGGTGTCCTCACGCCCCGCGAGCCCGACGCGCTTGAGGGTGGATCGGACCCTCTTGCGGCGCTCGTCTGCGGGCATCCCGTGCAGGCGGCCGTAGAAGTCCAGGAACTCCTCGGCGGTCAAGTAGTCGTAGAAGTAGGGGTTCTCCGGAAGGTAGCCGATGCGCGCGCGGGCGCTAGGATCGCGCGGTGTCCCTCCGAGCAGACCGACTTCCCCCCGGTCCGGCCGCAGCAGCCCCAACATCAACTTGAGCGTCGTGGTCTTTCCCGCGCCGTTGGGCCCCAGCAGTCCGAAGATCTCTCCCCGGTACACACTGAGGTCGAGCCCGTCGACCCCGGTGGTGGAGCCGATCCCGAGGTGGCCACGGAACACCTTCGAGAGACCGCGCAGTTCGATCACGGGGGTCGAGCCCGCGGGAGCGCTCGTCTTGGCTTCCATCTCAAGCATGGTAACCATTTTCGTTCTCCGCGTAGATAGCCAGTGTTTCTCGCGCCGCGCGCCGGGCGGTGAACAACGCCGAACGCCGGCGGCCTGCCTGGCCCATCCGCTTGCGCAACGCCGGATCGCGGGCCAGACGAACCAGCGCCCTCGCAACCGCTTCGGGTTTTCCGGGGGGCACGAGAAAACCGGTTTCGCCGTCCACGACTGCCTCGGAGGTGCCGTCGACCGCAGTCGCGACGACCGGCACTCCCGCTGCCATGCCCCGGAGCACCGCCATCGGCAGCCCCTCGAAGCGGCTGGTCAGGACTACAACATCAGCCGCGGCGAGCAATTCGTCAACATCCCGCCGCCAGCCGAGAATTTTGAGCCTTTCTCCGAGCCCGCCACGCTCGGCGATCCGCTCGGCTTTCCCCCGCAGCGGGCCCTCGCCGGCGATCCAGAACCGCGACTCGCCGACCTCGGCTCCCGCCTTCACCGCCGCCCGGGCAAACGTCAGGGGGTCCTTCTGCGGCTTGAGGTTGGCCAGTTGCAGGAACAGCACCTCCCCCGGGTCCAGGGAGAAACCCCGCCGCAGCGCCTCCCGGTCTCGCTCCACGAGATTCCCACGGGGGTCGATGCCGTTGACGACCACCCGGCGGTCCTCGTCGCGGCCGATCCGCCGTCGTCTCCCCTGCTCTCCCGTGGCACGGCAACAGGCCAGCAGCAGGAAACCCGGGCGGGCAGCGAGGCGTTCCAGCGCCACGAAGAACCCGCGGACCGGCGCGGGTTGGCTCTCGTTGAACGACCAGCCGTGGACGTGGTGGATGACCCGCGCCGGGGTCCCCGCCATCGCGGCCACCAGGCGGCCGACAAGCCCGGACTTGCTGGTGTGGGTGTGCAGGAGGTCGAAACGTTCGCGGCGAAGGAACCGGGCCAGTCGTACGGCGCAGCGCAGATCCAGGAGCGGCCGTACGGAATGCGCCCAGTCGGGCCACGCATGCACCACCAGGCCGGGCGTCTGCCGGGCCGTCTCGAGCAACTCGCCGCCGATTCCGGTCAACAGGTGGACCTCGTGACCCCGCTCGAGGAGCCCACGACAGAGATCGAGGCTGATCTCCTGTGCGCCGCCCAGGTCCATCCGCGTGACGAACTGTAGAACCTTCATCGCTCCGTAGTGACCGAACCGACCAGCCGCTCGGCGAGTTCGAGTCCGTCGAGCAGCGCCCGTTCCATGTACGAATACGTCCAGGCGCCGTAGCGGCCGATCAGATGGACGTCGTGCTTGCGGAGCTCGGGGACCACCCGGCGCATCACCTCCTGGCGGTCGCGGTCGAAGATCACGTAGCCGGGATCGATGCGAACCCAGTCTCGGGCCAGCACCCGGTCCTCGGGGCGCAGGATCCCCTTGTCGCGCATCGCCGACAGCGCCTTCTCGGTCATCGCCTCGGTGTCGAACGGCTCGTCCCGGCGTAGACCGAACTCGACGTACATCGAAGACGTGCCCTCGGGCGCCACCCCGTCGGAAAAGTTGCTGGGAAAGCCCACCCGGTAGAACGGAACGTCGTCGTCGGGGGTATAGATCCAATGGGCGCCGTCGGCGATTCCCGGTCGGTCGATGCCGAGGTTGAGACAGGCCACCACCGACCAGTCGAGACGATCGGCGAGGGCGGGGAGCCCTTCCGGGCCGCCCTGGATCATTCGCAGGAAGCCGGGCAACGGCGTCGTCACGACCAACGTCTCGTACGAAAGCGTCTCGCCATCGGCCAGGGCCACCGTCCGACCGTCGAGGTCGACTCCGGTCACCCGTGCCTGGAGGCGCATCTTGGGGACCCGCCGCGCCAGCGCCTCGGGCAGGACGCCGATGCCGCCCTGGCGCGGGTAGCGGAAGCTCGGGTTGTAGCCCATCGCCTCGTTCTCGATGCCCAGGGCGCCCTGGACCACCTCGCGCAGGGTCGGCTTGGGAACGGCCCACGACACCCAGTCGGCGGTCATCTGCGCCGGCTCGCGGCAGAAGAGCTTGCGGTTGTAAGGCAGCATGAAGACACGGCTGATCCCCTCGCCGAAGACGGCCATCGACCAGTCCTCGAACGACGTCGCCGGATCGTCGGGCACGGGAACGGGGATGCTCTCGACGAACCCGATCAGGCATTCCGCCACCACCCTCGGCGGCAGACCGTGGAGGTTGGCCTGAAACGGGAACGGCAGCAGCGCGCCCCGGGTCAGGATGCGGGCCTTGCGCGAGATCTGGTCGAAGGTGTCGGGGAGCATCTCGTCGACCAGCGCCATGATCCGCGGGTCGCGCATGTGCAGCAGGTGCCCGGTGTAGTCGAAGGTAAAGCCGTTCACCGCGCGTGAGCAGCAAAGACCACCCGGCCGGTCACCGGCCTCGAGCACGAGGTGAGGCCGGTCTTCCAGGTGATACGCCGTCGACATCCCTGCCAGACCGCCGCCGATGATCAGAATCACGTGAACCTCGCTCGTCGTGGGTCCGGCGCCGTGGATCTCACAGGGACATGTCGATTCTGCGGAGCATCAGGCCAGCGATCAAGCCGGCGACGACCACGCCGGCCAGCACGAATGCCGCCGTCTGCAACGACACCAGACTCATCCACAGGGCCGCAGCGCCCAGGACCCCCGTCGCCGTGTAGGAAGTCAGCACCGTCTGTCGAGTACCGAGCCGCCACTTTCTCAGGCGCAGCGCGATGTGATCGGGACTGCCGAGCATCACGGGCAGGCCGCGTCGTCTGCGGATGTACATCACGAACACCATGTCGAACAGCGGTACGCCCAGGATCAGGGCCGGCCCCAGCGCCGCCAGCGGGTTGCGCTCGGTGTACGAGTTGTTCATCGCCAGGGCGCCCAGCATCAGCCCGAGGAACATGCTGCCGGTATCTCCCATGAAGATCCTGGCGGGGTGGAAGTTGTAGCGCAGAAAGCCCAGGCACGAACCGGCCAGTCCGGCCAGGAGCGTCGCCGCCTCGAAACTTCCGTCGAGGTGCGCGAAAACGAGCAGGATCATCGCCGCCACTGCCGCGGTGCCGCAGGCCAGCCCGTCCATGATGTCGATCAGGTTGAAGGCGTTGGTGATCGCCAGCAGCCACAGGGCCGACAGCGGAAGGGCCACCTCCAGCGGGAGGAACGTCAACTTGATGTAGACGCCGGACTTCAACAGCACCAGTACGGCCACCATCTGGCCGGACAGCTTCGTCCAGGGGCCGAGCTGCCCCAGGTCGTCCATCAGCCCCAGGACGACCACGACCGATCCGGCGAGCAGCATCCCCAGTACCGCGGGGTTGAACTCCACGGCCATCACCGACAGGGTGAGCAGGAACGCGAGCGCGATGGCCAGGCCGCCCAGATAGGGGATCGGTTCGCGGTGCTTCTTCAATCGGCCGTCGGGCCGATCGACGATGCCGAAGCGGATCGCCGCCTGGCGCACGCGCGGGGTGAACCAGGCCGCCAGCCCGGCAGAAATCGCCAGGGTCAGCGCGTAGATCAGCCACCGGTTCAAGCTCCTCCTCCGGTCACCGCGAAAAACCCGTTGAGCTCCTCAGGGCTGCCCCAGGTCAAACTCGTGCCTGGGACGCTCGGAGTCCAGTCGGCGCAGGGCCCGGGCCTCGCGGAACAGATGCCGCTCACGCCAGAGGCGCAGGAACACGCCCGGTCCCGTGAGGACGAGCAGCCCCGCGGTGGCCAGATCGCGACCGAGCACGAAGGGAAGCGAGCGCACGTAGTCGATCGGACGGTCGTTGCGCAGGATCGCCAGATAGCGGTTTTTCACGATGTGGAAGCGGATCTCCGGACTGCGGCCCAGCATTGCCGCCCACCGGCGAAACCGGGATTCGCGGTCCTGAGACCCGCCTCTGGCATGATACCCGATGGCGGCATGCCGGTAGACCGCCCTCCAGCCGAGCTTGCGGGCGCGCCAGGCCAGGTCAAGGTCCTCGAAGAAAGCAAAGAATGCCTCATTGAAGTAGCACCCTCCCGGATCGGCCACCGATGCCAGCATCGTACGGCGGTAAAGGGCGGCAGCGCCGCAGGCCCCGAACACCTCCCCGTCCTGGTCCAGCTGTCCCTCGTCGAGGCAGCCGTAGCCGCGATCGATCGGCTGTCGCGAAGGGCCGAGCATCTGTCCGGCCGAGTCGATCGTGCGACCGTCGAAACGGAGCAGCTTGCCGGCAGCCAAGCCGACGCCGGGATCGTCGAAGGCCGGCAGCAGCTCCTCCAGGAAGCGGGAATCCAGACGGGTGTCGGGGTTGAGCACCAGGACGAACCGGCTCTCGGTGGCGCCGATTCCGATGTTGTTCGCCCGGCAGAAACCGATGTTGCCCGTCTGCTCGATCAGCCGGACCTCGTCGTGGCGTTCTCGCACCAGCGCCACCGATCCGTCCGAGGAGGCGTTGTCGACGACCACGACCTCGGCCGGTGGGCGGCGCAGGGCGCTCAGGCTGTCCAGACAGCTCGCGAGGTACCTCTCGGAGTTCCAGGAGACGATCACCACCGCCACCGGTGACCTGGCGCGGCTCATCGCCGCACCGCGTCGCGCAGGATCCGCTCCATCCGGTCGACGTGACGATCGATCGTGAACTCCCGCAACACCCGCTGTCGCCCCGCCGCGCCCATCACCCGGGCCAGATCGCCGTCGGCCAGCCGCCCGAAACCCGCAGCCAGGCCGTCCAGGTCTCCCGGCTCGACGAGGATACCGGTCGCGCCGTGCTCGATGAGCTCGGGCGCGCCGCCGGAGCGGAAGGCCACCACCGGCAGGCCGGCGGCCATCGCCTCCAGGATCGCCCGGGGCAACGGATCGGGTGTGACCGTGGGGACGCAGACGCCGTCCACCGCGGCCATCAGGCGGGAGGCATCGGGCTGGGGAGGCAACAGGCGGATCCGCCCGCCTGGCGAGCGTTCGATCTCGTCGCGGACCCGGGCCAGAAACGCTTCCGGACCGGCGCCGGCCAGCGCGAATCGCAGGTCGGCACCCCGTCGCAGCGCCGCGCGGGCGGCGCGGATGAACTCGAGGGCGCCCTTGTGCGGCACCAGCTGCCCGAACAGGCCGATCCACCGTCCGTCCTCGTCCAGACCCAGTTCGCGGCGCGCCTGCTCCCGAGGCAGTGGACCCGCGGTGCCGGCGACCCCGTTGTGCACGACCTCGAGCCGGTCGGCGAGTCCCTCCTCCCGTACCCAGCGCCCCACCGCTTCGCTGACCGCCACGATGCGGCTCGCATGTCGGGAGAGTCGACCGGCGAACCAGCGACGTCGACGACCCGCGGGCAGGATCTCGCGGAGATGCCAGATCAGCGGGATGCCGGCAGCGGCGGCAGCGGCCGCACCGCGCAGGTGGGGCAGACAGTTGACGTGGACCACGTCGGGCTTCACCCGTCGGACCAGACGGGAGAGCTGCCGCGCGCCGGGGTCGGGCCCGACGAAGCGGGCCCATTTGAGAAGCGCCAGCGGCGCCGGCTTCGGACGGTAGTAGGTCAGCCAGCAGACGCGGCACGGCACCTCGTCGACGGCGACGCCCGCGGACTCGACCTCCTCCCTCAGGGCCCATCGTCCCGGGACCACCAGGCGGATGCGGTGGCCTCGGCCGGCGAGCCCGCGCGCCAGCAGCGACAGGCTGTGCTCGGCACCGGTCGGCGCCTCGGTGGAGGCCACGTGCGAGAGCATCAGGACCGACATCGGAGAGCTCATACGGCGCGGTCCAGGACCTGATGCTGCCAACTCTCCAGAGCCAGCAACAGCCAGAGTTTCTCGCCGTGATCGGCGGTCTCGTCGAGATGCTCGCGAACCATCCGTCCGACGGCCTCCGGACGAAACAACCTACGGTCCCGCACGCTGGCCTCGCCGAGGTAGTCGGTCAACGGCTCGCGCAACGCGCCCCGCAACCACTGCGACACCGGGGCCTCGAACCCCTGCTTGGGGCGCCGGGCAACCGTTTCCGGCAGCAACTCGCCGGTGATGCGCTTCAGGACACGCTTGCCCTCGAGGCCTCGGGCCTTCAGGCGCCCGGGAAGGCCCAGCATCCAGTCGGTGACGTCGTGATCGAGGTAGGGCACCCTGACTTCCAGAGAGTGGGCCATGCTCATGCGGTCCACCTTCGGCAGCAGGTCGCCCGGCAGGAACAGCTCACGGTCGGCCGCCAGGCGAGCGTTGAGAGGGTCTCCCGCGTTGAGCTTCCGCCAGCGACGAGCCAACCCGTCGTGCAACGCCAGCATCTCGTCCTCTCCGGGGAGGGGCTCGAGCGCGAGGCTATCGATCTCCTCGCGGGAGAAGACCCGCGACCAATCCAGCTGTCGCTCGAGCCCGGGCGGCATTCCGAGACGGCGGCGGAAACGCTGCGAAGGACGTCTACCCGAGAGGCGCATCAGCGCCGGAAGGACGGAGCGGCCGAGGGGACCTAGACGATCCAGCCAAACGTCGTAGAGCTGCCGCGGGTAGCCTCCGAAGATCTCGTCGGCTCCCTCGCCTGACAGGGCGACGGTCACGCCCGCCCGGGCCAGCCGGCACATGTACCACGTCGGGACGCAGGTCGAATCGCCCAGCGGGCCGTCGAGGCTGGACAGGATTCGGTCCAGGTCGCGGGCGATCCGTTGCGGCTCCATCGACAGCTCGTGGTGGTGCGTCCCCAGATGGTCGGCGACCTGCCGGGCGGCGGGCAGCTCGCTGACCGCTCCGCGCCCCTCGAAGCCGACCGAGAAGCTGGCAAGGGGTTCGGAACGGACGCGGCCGACCATCGCCGCCAGCGTGCTCGAGTCGACGCCCCCGGATAGAAAAACCCCGACGGGAACGTCGGCGATCAACTGGCGGCGAGTGGCCGCGTCGAGCCGGCGTGCCAGCTCACGGGAGGCCTCGCGCTCGTCGACCGGCGAACCGTTGGCCGGCGGCGGCTCCCAGTAGCGGTAGCGCCTACGCCCCTGCGGACCGGCCTCGAGCACGGTGGCGGGCGGAAGCGAGCGGATCGAATCCAGGATCGTTCCGGCCGGCGAAGTGTACTTCTGATACAGGTAGTGGCGCAGCTCGCGGCGATCCAGTCGCCGCGAGCCGCCGTCGGCGACCAGCAGCGTGGCGAACTCGGAGGCGAACGTCAGGCGCTCGCGGTCCTCCTCGACGAACAGCGGCTTGATCCCGAAACGGTCGCGGGCCAGAAAGAGCGTCCGCAGTTGCCGGTCCCAGATCGCCAGCGCGAACATGCCGTTGAGTCGCTTCAGGCAGTCGATCCCCTCCTCGGCGTAGAGGCGCAGCACCACCTCGACGTCACCTCGGCTGCGGAATCGATGCCGCGGCTCCAACTCGCGGCGCAGCTCGCGGAAATTGTAGATCTCTCCGTTGAGCACGATCACGGCCCGGTCGTTCTCCAGGCGGATCGGCTGCTGACCGGTCTCGAGATCGATCACCGACAGCCGGCGGAACCCCAGGTCGATCGAGTCGTCGTGGTAGAACCCCTGATCGTCGGGACCGCGATGCACCATGGTGCCGGTCATGCGCTCGACCTGTCGGCGCCGGTCGTCCGACGCTCCGTCGAATTCGAGAATTCCGCAGATTCCACACATCGCCGCGCATCATAATGTAAGGCTCCCGGCCGGCCCGGACGCAACCGTGCCCCTGCGCGGTTGTCCCACTTCACCACCGAGCCTATGCTTTGCTGGGATCGACCCGGCCGCGGGCCGGCGTCGCCCGACCGGCCGCGATCGGTGCGGGCGGTCAGCCACCCCGCTCATCGAGGACCTTCGATGCCGACCGAGGGGACAGCTCGACCGACCCGAGGACGCCGGTTCCTGTTCGTCGTACTGACCCTCGCGGGTCTTGCGCTCTTGACCGAGATCGCGGCGCGGCTCGTCGTCGGGATGACGCGCGTGGCCCGGCCCCGGCCCAACGCCCTCGACGCCTACGAAGTGCTCGACGCGAGTGATCCTCGATTGTGGCGGCTACGGCCAGGATTCAGCCAGACCATGGACGAGTTGATCCGTTCCAAGGAACGGGAAGGCAAGCGCTTGGCCGTGCGCCACTACACCGCCGCCATGAAACGGCTGGACATTCCCGGCGACCGTACGGTGCTTCGGGTCAACCAGGACGGTTTCCGGGGACCCGAGCTCGCCGACCCGCCGCGCGGGATGCGGCTGCTCATTCTCGGCGACTCGTGCACGTTCGGCACCATCGAAGAGTATACCTACCCGCGGGTGCTCGACCGCGAGCTGCCGGCGGTCGAGGTCGTCAACGGCGGCGTGGAGGGCTACGCGCCACAGCAGTTGTTGTGGCGCATCGACGAGTACCGCCGACTGGGACCGGACGTCACCCTGATCTACATCGGTTGGAACGCGCTCTTCGCCGAACGGCTCGCCGACGCGCCGGAGGACTCGCGGGCGATTCCGCGAGACGAGGCCGCCCCACGACTGCAGGCACCGCGACTGTTGCGTCGTGCGGTCCGAGCGCTCTGGCCCCGGCAGACGGCGCTCGAGGCATACGAGAAGACGAAGCGCCCCGCCCGTGACGACCCCCAACTGGCGCGGCTCGAGAGCTGGGAGCCGTCGTTCATGGGGCAGCTGCGGGCGATCGTCGACGGCCTGGCGGCCTCGGGATCGGAGGTGCTGTTGCTCACCCTGCCCGGCCTGTACGCCAGTGACGAGGAACCGTCCCGGCACGCCCTGGAGATCGGGCACCTGCCGGTGTTCACCGACAATCCCTACGTGCTGGCCCGCATGGCCGAGCGCTACAATGCTGCCTTGCGCGAGCTGGCCCGGGAGCACGGTCTGCGACTGATCGACCTGGAAACCTGGAGTCGCCGGGAGCTGCGACCGCGCGATCGTTTCTTCATCGACTCGGTGCACCTCGTCGAAGAGGGACAGGCCCTACTGGGGCTCTACCTCGCGGAGCAGCTGCGCCCCTATCTCGCCACCAGATCCCGCCGTGGCGGAACCGATCGGGTCGGGGCCGGTGGCGCGGCACCGGGGAGATCGTTGATGCGGAACCGGGAATAGGCCGGAAGCGATGGGGCCCGACGGATCGAGTCCAGTGTCGAGCGTGGTCGTGCCGACGCGCGGCGACAGCGCGCGCCTGCGCGCCGCCCTGGAGTCGGTCCGCGCCACGGCGGATATCGAGATTGTTCTGGTGCACGACCGGCGGGACGGCGAGTCTCCGCTGCCCGACACGTTCGGGCGGCACGTGCGGATCGTCGAGTCCCCACAACCCGGCCCCGCCGCGGCGCGCAACGCGGGGCTCGAAGCCGCAGGCGGCCGGTTCGCCGCCTTTCTCGACGACGACGACCTCTGGCTGCCCGGTCACCTGGATCGGGCGTGCCGCACGCTCCACGCGGAGCCCTCGGCGCTGCTGGTGGCCTGCGACGCCTATCGGATGGACGATGCGACGCCGGACGGGTCGGCCTCCCCTCCCGAGGATCCGCGGACCCTGCGGCGCCTCGGGATGCGTTCGGGCAGCGGAGAGATCACCCGCCGCGAGCTGCTCCTCGGCAACCCGATCCTCACGCCGACCGTCGTCCTCGACCGGAAGCGTCTCGACGTTTCGGACCGCTTCCGGACCGAGCTGCCCGTGATGGAGGACTACGATCTCTGGTTGCGGTTGTCGGCGAGGCACCGCCTGCTGTTCGACGACGAGGCCCGTGTGATCGTGCGCAAGCGTGCGGGCAGCGCCAGCGGCGACCACCGGGCCATCGCCTGGAACTCCCTGGTGATCCTGGAGCCGCTGCTGCACGGTTCCGGACGGCCGTTGCTCGCCCCGGCGGAGGTCAACCGCAGGCTGGGCGGGCTGTGGCACGACCTGGCCTGGGCCCTGCTCGCGGAGGACGATCCGGCGGCCGCCCGACAGGCCCTGCGCCGCTCGCTGGCCCACTTGCCCCTACGCCTCAAGAGCTATATCTATGTCGTTGCCAGCGTCTTTCCTGGCCCGATGCGAAGAGCGCTCTTCGCCGGGGGGCGTGGTCTGCGCTGAGGTTCCGACGGCAGGGGGCAGCATGAAGCAGGTTCTGATACGACACGGACGAGTCGTCGTCGAGGAGATGCGCGAACCCAGTTGCGAGCCCCGTCACGTCCTCGTCCGCAGCGCCTACTCCTTGATCAGCCCCGGAACCGAATCGGCCAGCGTCAAGCACTCCGCGCCGCCGCCCGCGGGATCACGCCTCAGGAACCGTGTCGGCAAGATCGGCGAGGTCGTGCGGATGGCGATGCGCCGCGGGCTGAAAGAGACGCGGTCCGCGGTTGCAGCACGCCTCGAGGGACCTTCATACCCCACCGGATACAGCCTGTCGGGTACCGTGCTCGAGGTCGGTGACGCGGTCACCGACCTGGTCCCCGGCCAGCGCGTCGCCTGCGCCGGCTCGGCGTCGGCCCATCACGCCGAGGTCGTCGCCGTTCCTCGCAACCTGGTCGTCGCCGTCCCCGAAGGGTTGTCCCTCGAACGGGCGGCCGGCGTCACGTTGGGCGCCATCGCGCTCCAGGGTGTTCGCCAGGCCGACGTCCGACTGGGGGAGATCGTCTGCGTTCTGGGCCTGGGGCTCGTGGGCCAGCTCACGGTCTCGCTTCTGCGTGCGTCCGGTTGCCGGGTCGTCGGTACCGACACGGATCCGCTGCGGGTCGAGCGGGCCCGATCGCTCGGCCTCGAGCTGGGTTGCGTCGCCGGTGGAGACGACGAAACGATCGAGGCCGTCATCGAGCGGCTGACCGCCGGCCGCGGTGTGGACGTGGCGTTGCTCACGGCCGCCACATCGGGGTCCGAGCTGATCCGCCAGTCCGTGGGACTGATTCGCCGCCGGGGCCGCGTGGTGGTCGTCGGTGACGTCGGCATGCAGATCGACCGTGCTGCGTTCTACGAGAAGGAGGCCGAACTGCGAATCTCGTGCTCGTACGGCCCGGGGCGCTACGACCCTCGCTACGAGGAGCAGGGCCAGGACTATCCCTACGAGTACGTGCGCTGGACGGAGAACCGAAACATGGCCGAGTTCCTGCGACTCGTCGACCTGGGCGAGGTGCCGATCGGGGAGATGATCGACCGTGTGTTCGACATCGGCGACGCCGCGGCGGCCTACCGGACGCTGAATGCCGCGGCCGACGAGCGGCCGTTGGGCGTCCTGCTGCGCTACGACGGGGCCCGGGACGAGCCGCCACCGGCGGAAAGCCGGCGCATCGAGATCGTGCCCCGCACCTCCGCCGAATCGGGCGTCGGCGTGGGATTGCTCGGGCCGGGCTCGTTCGCCCGGGAGATCCATCTCCCGAACCTGGCCTCGCTGGCCCCCACGGCCTCGTTGCGCGCCGTGGCCGGCCGCAGCTCGGGCTCGGCTCGCGAGGTCGCCCGGCGCCACGCCGCGGCCTACGCCTGTACCGACCCCGAGGAGATGCTCTCCGACGAAGAGATCGACCTCGTGATGATCTGCACGCGCCACGACCGCCATGCCGAGCTGTCGGCCCGGGCCCTGCTGGCCGGCAAGGCTGTCTTCTGCGAGAAGCCCGCGGCCCTGGACCTACCCGGCCTGCTGCGCCTCGACGAGGCGGTGCGCTCGTCCGGTCGGCCCTTCACCGTGGGGTTCAATCGTCGCTTCGCCCCGGACATGCTGGAGTTGAAAGAGCGGCTGTTCCGGCGGCAGGGGCCGCTGGTCCTCGACTACCGGGTCAACGCCGGCCGCCTGCCGACGGACCACTGGCTTCACGGCACCGAGGGAGGCGGCCGCTTGATCGGCGAGGCCTGTCACATGGTCGACCTGATGGGCCACCTGGTGGGCCACCCGCGCACCGGGCACGCGATCCGCGTGCTGGCGCCCCCCGCCGGCCGTGGCGATCTTTCGCTGGGGGACAACTTCGCCCTGACCTGCCGCTACGCCGACGGCTCGCTGGCAACCCTGGTCTACACCTCGCTGGGCGACGCGGCCTTGGGCAAGGAGCGGGCCGAGGCCCACTGGGATGGCCAGAGCGCCGTCGTCGACGACTTCCTGCGGCTGACGGTCCATGGCCACCCGGCCGTGTCGCGCAGCCGCGACACCGCCGACAAGGGCCACCGCGAGCTGTTGCGCCGCTTCGTGGAGCACGTCGCCGGACACGGCCCCGAACCGATCCCCTGGCACGAGATCCTCGACGTCAGCCGGTTCGTCCTCGATCTCGATCGCGAGATCCGGGGTCGGGTGAACTGACCGATGTGCGGGATCGCCGGCATCGTCAGCGGCGTTCCGGACCGGGTCGACGAGGCGCGCCTGGTCCGCATGCGCGACACGATGACCCACCGCGGCCCCGACGCCAGCGGTGTCTGGCACGACGAGGCCCGGCGCGTCGGGCTGGCCCACCGGCGGCTGTCGATCATCGACCTCTCCCCCGCCGGCGCGCAGCCGATGGCCACCGCCGACGGCGACTTGCACCTGGTCTATAACGGCGAGATCTACAACCACGTCGAGCTACGACGCGAGCTGGAGTCCGCCGGCCATCGATTCCGCAGCCGCTCCGACACCGAGGTGCTATTACACGGCTACCGCGAGTGGGGCGAGGGCCTGCTCGACAGACTGCAGGGGATGTTCGCCTTCGCCATCTGGGACCGCGAGCGCGAGCGGCTGTTCATCGCCCGGGATCGCATCGGGATCAAGCCCGTCTACTTCTCGAACGAAGCCGGGCAGTTCCTGTTCGCATCGGAGATCAAGGCGATCCTGGCAGACCCCGCGATCTCTCGCGAGCTCGACCCGGTCTCGGCCTGGCACTACCTGACGTTCTTCGTGCCCCCTGCGCCGCTGACGATGTTCCGCTCCATCTACAAGCTTCCCGCGGGTCACAAGATGATCGTCCACCCGGGCAAGGAACCCGAGCTCTCCCGTTGGTGGGACCCCAGCGACGAGCCCCTGGATCTGCCGGATGACGACACGGCCTGTGCCGAACAGCTCCTCGAGCTGCTGGATCGGAGTATCGAGCGACGGATGATGTCCGACGTTCCGTTCGGCGTCTTTCTCAGCGGCGGCGTCGACTCGTCGACCAACGTGGCACTGATGTCACGACACATGAGCCGACCCGTCTCGACATTCTCGGTCGGCTTCAAGGAACACGAGCAGTACAACGAGCTGGACTACGCGAGGAAGGTCTCCCGCCGGTTCGGGACCGATCACCACGAGGTGCTGATCGACGAGAACGACATGCTCGACTACCTTCCGCAGATGGTGCACCATCAGGACGAGCCGATCGCCGACTGGGTCTGCGTACCGTTGCATTTCGTCTCGAAGCTGGCCCGCGATCAGGGCGTGATCGTCGTCCAGGTCGGCGAGGGCGCCGACGAGCTGCTCTGCGGCTATGACCACTTCCGCATTCCACTGGATCAGGAGCGTCGCTACGGGCGGCCCTTGCGGGCCCTGCCCGGCCCGTTCCGCTCGGGGGTGGCGGGTCTGTTTCGTGCGGCCGGCCGGTTCGGCGATCGCTGGCAACGGCGGGCCGACCTCGTATCGCGAATCGCCGACGGAGAAGAGATCTTCTGGGGCGGGGCGATCTGCTGGCGCGGCGAGATGAAGGAGCGGATCTGGGGCGCGTCGCGCAACGGGCGGCCGCCGAACGCGGCACTGGTGCCCGAGGCCTACACCGACTACGACTCCGGCGCGGTGGTCCGCGAGATCCTGTCACCCTTTCGCCGGGAGAACCAACGGGCCGACTTCTACCAGAACATGCTCTACCTCGAATTGCGCTTCCGCCTGCCCGAGCTGTTACTGATGCGCGTCGACAAGATCGCCATGTCGTCCTCGGTGGAGGCCCGGGTTCCCTTCCTCGACCACGAGCTCGTGCAGTTCTGCATGAACGTGCCCATGCGCATGCGTTTGCGGGGAGGCGTCGGCAAATATCTGCTGAAGAAGGCGGTGCGTGGCCTGTTGCCGGACGAGGTGATCGATCGCACCAAGATGGGTTTCGGTGCTCCGATGCGCGAGTGGCTGTGCGGTCCTTTCGGACGGTTCGCCCGTGACCGGCTGCTGAACAACCGGCACGGCCTGTTCGATTCCGGCACCATGCAATCGCTGTTCGACGAACACGTCGCCGGGCAAGCCAACTGGAGCGCACACATCTGGACGCTGTTGAACTTGACCCTGTGGCACGAGCACTGGATCGAGAGGCGGCCCGTCTGATGACGACGATGGAGATCCTCGACACCGTCAAACGGCCCTTGCCCGCCGAGAACATGAGCGGGCACACCAAGAAGCTCCGCTTCATCATCGAGCAGATTCGCCGGCACCGGGACCGCGTGGGACGCCCGGTCCGGCTGCTCGATTTCGGATGCGGAAACGGCAGCGCCGTGTCGCAGTACCTGATGCTCGAGGGCGTGCGCTACTGGGGCGTCGACATCCACGAACCGTCTCGGGTCTATGCCGAGAAGCATTTCGGCGGTGCCAACGCGCGTTTTCTCGCCGAGGTCCCGGAGGATGTGACCTTCGACGTGCTGGTCTACTCCGACGT
>Ga0255058_10000565_pt1 | contig 21732 bp, 16 predicted proteins | sample Cases_109_9_MG_FD_188637 | JGI IMG/M metagenome (GOLD analysis project Ga0255058, IMG submission 188637) | Seawater microbial communities from Amundsen Gulf, Northwest Territories, Canada - Cases_109_9 | ecosystem: Environmental > Aquatic > Marine > Gulf | place: Canada: Northwest Territories... | reverse complement strand
CTTTAACGTCAATTACCTGCTGGATGCGATCGACGCCGTGGACGGCGACGAAGTCACGCTATCGGTTGTGGACAGCAATTCGAGTTGTCTTGTCCGGGAGCCCGGTAATGACGGCAGCAAATTCGTCGTCATGCCGATGCGGCTTTAGGAGCCCATGGACAGCGGGCGGTGCCAGTAAAACTGTTTCGGGCCGAGAATTTTCGTTGCCTGGAGCAAGCAGAATTTGAGCCAGACGCCCACTACAATTTGATTTACGGGGCCAACGCCTCCGGCAAGACGAGCTTGCTGGAGGCGTTGGCGTATCTGGGGCGGGGAAAATCCTTTCGCGGCGCGCCCGTGACGAGCCTGGTCCGACACGGACAGTCGGAGTTCGTGCTATTTGGCAAGCTCGGCCGTGGCGAGCAGGTATCGAGCGTCGGGGTGCGCAACAGCCGGGAAGGGCTGCAGGTTCGCGTGGATGGGGAGGCGGCTGGCGGCAGCGCGGAGCTGGCGGAGGCGCTGCCGTTGCAAATCATCGAGCCAGAGGTTCACAACCTCGTTAGTGGCGGACCGGACGAGCGCCGCCGCTACCTGGACTGGATCGCGTTCCACGTGAAACACGATTTCCTGTCGTCCTGGCGGCGCTTTCGGCGGGCCCAGAAACAGCGCAACGCAGCACTCAAAAACGGTGGCGCCGGGGTCGAGGCGTGGAACGCGGAATTTGTGGAGCTGGGGGTTGCCGTGGACGAGGCGCGGCGCTCGGTATTGGGGAGCAGTCAGGCCAGCCTGGAAAGCCAGGCGGCGGCGCTGCTGGGAACCGAGGTGCGTTTCGAATACCGGTCGGGCTGGGCCAGCGACAAGGCTCTTGCCGATGCGCTGGCAGATTCGTTTGAGCGGGATCTGCAACAGGGCAGCACGCAGGTCGGGCCCCACCGGGCGGATATCAGGCTTGTTTACGACGATCGGCAGGCGCGGCGGCTGGTGTCGCGTGGCCAGCAAAAGCTGCTGGGGTGTTCAATGGTGCTTGCGGCGACAGATATCGTGCAGACCCACCTGCAGCGACCAATGCTGCTGCTGCTGGATGATCCGGCGGCCGAACTGGACGATGATTCACTCGAGCGCCTGATGCGGCAGGTCTTTGCACTGGGCTCCCAGGTCATCGCGACGAGCCTGGACGCCAACACCCTGAACTTTCCGACACCACCCAGGGTGTTCCACGTGGAACGTGGCGTGCTGTCCAGCGCTTAGACCCTGTTCGGAAGATGTGGCAAGGGGGTTGTTCCAAGTGGAACGTGGCGTGCTGTCGAGGGTCTAGGCGTTGATCGGGGGCTGCGGAACGGGGGCGTTTTTCGGCGGAAGTAAAGCGCAGCGCAGCGAGCCATGACGACGAGAAATGCCCCCGTTCCGCAGCAGCACAAATATGCCCGAAACCCTTGAAAATACTGGCCTTTAGACCCCAATCGGGTGGCGCGTTTTGCTACAATAGGCGGGGTTAGTCTTGGGTAATCTAAATGAGCATTGAGACAGAATATACTTCCAGTAATATCAAGGTCTTAAAGGGCCTTGAGGCCGTTCGAAAACGGCCGGGAATGTACATCGGCGATACCGATGACGGCACCGGTTTGCATCACATGGTTTTCGAGGTCGTCGATAACTCGATCGACGAGGCGCTTGCCGGCCATTGCGACGTCATTACGGCCACGATCCATGCCGATGAGTCAGTGACGGTTAGCGATGACGGCCGCGGCATCCCGGTCGACATGCACCCGGAAGAGGGCCGCTCAGCGGCCGAAGTCATCATGACGGTCCTGCACGCGGGCGGTAAATTCGATGACGACTCCTACAAGGTCTCGGGCGGCCTGCATGGTGTCGGCGTCTCGGTCGTCAACGCACTTTCCGAACACCTGGTCCTGACCATTCACCGTGATGGCCAGACGTATCAGCAGGAATACGTGCACGGCGAACCACAGGCACCGTTGGCCGTTGTCGGCGATACCGACCGCACGGGCACCACGATTCGCTTCAAGCCGAGCCCGGGGACTTTTACCAACATTCAGTTTCACTACGACATCCTGGCGCGCCGACTGCGGGAGCTGTCGTTCCTGAATTCAGGCGTACGCATTCAGCTCGTCGATGAGCGCGAGGAAGACCGCAAAGAAGTCTTTGAATACGACGGCGGCATCAGGGCCTTCGTTGAACATCTGAATCGCAACAAGACCCCGATACACCCCGCGGTGTTTCATTTCACTGCGATGCGAGACGGCGTTGGTATCGAGGCTGCGCTGCAGTGGAACGACGGCTACCAGGAAAATATGTTTTGCTACACAAACAATATTCCGCAGCGCGACGGAGGCACGCACCTGGCCGGGTTCCGCTCGGCATTGACGCGCACGCTCAACACATACATCGAAAAGCAACTCTCCGGCAAGAAGGACAAGTTCACGCCGTCCGGTGACGACGCACGAGAGGGGCTGACGGCCGTCTTGTCGGTCAAGGTGCCGGATCCGAAGTTCTCAGCGCAAACCAAGGACAAATTAGTTTCATCTGAAATTAAAGGCATTGTCGAGCACGCAATGGCGGGCCGCCTTGAAGAATACCTGCTTGAGCACCCGACCGAGGCGAAGTTGATCGTGTCGAAAATTATCGATGCTGCACGCGCCCGTGACGCTGCTCGCAAGGCCCGCGAGATGACACGCCGCAAGGGGGCGCTGGACGTCGCCGGTTTGCCGGGCAAGCTGGCCGATTGCCAGGAAAAGGATCCGGCGCTGTCCGAGCTATTTCTCGTCGAGGGCGATTCTGCCGGCGGCTCGGCGAAGCAGGGAAGGGATCGGCGGACGCAGGCAATCTTGCCGCTGAAGGGCAAGATCCTGAATGTGGAGAAAGCGCGCTTCGACAAAATGTTGTCGTCGGTCGAGGTCGGTACCTTGATTACCGCGCTGGGTTGCGGGATCGGACGCGACGATTTCGATCCTGACAAGCTGCGTTATCACCGCATCATCATCATGACCGACGCCGATGTCGATGGCTCACATATTCGCACCTTGTTGTTGACGTTCTTCTATCGACAAATGCCGGAATTGATAGAACGCGGCCACGTGTATATCGCGCAACCGCCACTCTATAAAATCAAGCGCGGCAAGCAAGAGGTTTACGTGAAGGACGACGGCGAACTCAATGCCTACCTGTTGAACTCGGCGTTGGACAGTGCGGAGTTACATGTAACCGCCGGTGCGCCCTCACTGTCTGGCGCGGCACTCGAATCGCTGGCGAAGGAATTTATCGCCGGCGAGACAATCATCAAGCGCTTGTCCGGCCGCTACGACGAAGCGGTGTTGCGAACGATCGCAACATTGCCGGAAGTGACACACGAGCTGGCCGATGATCTCGACGCGCTTGAGAAGTGGACCGAGGGCTTATCGGCGGCACTGCCAAAAGCGACGGGCGACCGCGTGCAAAATGGCAACGATGGCAGCTTCACGGCAAGCTTCGACCGTGGTGATGAGGACGGCGAAGGAGTGCGTGCTGGAATTACGAAATTTCAACATGGCGTTAGCGGGACACGATATTTGCCGCGCGAATTTTTCGAAACGAACGAGTACCGGCACATCATGCTGTTGGCCGGCAAGCTCGATGGGCTGCTTGACGAAAGCGCCTTTGTGAAGCGCGGCGAACGGCAGGCAACGGTTGTGACGTTCTCCGGCGCTGTTGATTGGCTCATGAACGAGGCGCGACGCGGACAATCGATACAGCGCTACAAGGGGCTCGGCGAAATGAATCCGGCCCAGCTGTGGGATACGACGGTGAATCCCGAAACCCGCCGGCTCATGCAAGTGAAAATAGAAGATGCCGTCAAAGCGGACGAAATCTTTACGACGCTAATGGGGGACCAGGTCGAGCCGCGCCGCGAATTCATAGAGAAAAACGCACTAACGGTGGCAAACCTGGACGTCTGATGTCCAGCAAGCGCCTCCTGATCCACACGGTTTTTTTGTTCCTGCTGCCGCTGCTTGTGGCGTGGTTTGGTTTGTCCGTGGGCAGCGCGATCGCCCTGCTGCTGCTGATGCTCGTGTGGCGATGGCTGATATCGCTGAGTACCTTCGTAGTACCCGAGAAAGTGCCGGCACTGGTTCTCGACTCGATTGCCGTGAGTCACTTTGTCGAAAAAGTACGTTGGAACATGGATCGCGCGGGCATCGAGTACGAGGAAAAAGCGTCGGGAGGCACGCTCGGTGCGTTCTTCGCCGGTCGTACCGTGCCGAGGCTGAAAATCAAAACCGGCGCGGTGCGCTCACAGATCGGTAATTCCCCGGAAATACTGCGCTATCTCTGGGGCGCCTACTCGGGGGAACCGGCCATTAACGTCGGCCACCTCAAACCCACGCCTGATCGGCTTATCCTCGAGAAGCGCCTTGACCGATACGGGGTCAATCTGCAGGTCTGGGTGTACGGGCACATACTGGAAGATCGGGACGTTACACTTCACTTGTGGGGCGCTAGCAGCCCGGCGATTGCCGCCTGGCAACGCGCATTGCTGCGCGGCTTGTTTCCGTTGCTGGTGTTTCTCATCAGGCGCTCCTTTCGGATTACGCCGGAAACCCGTGCGAAGGCCGGTGAGCATATCGAAACGCTGCTCAAGGAGATGGACGCGACGCTGGCAGACGATCGGGCATCTATACTGGGTGGTGAAGAAATAAATTTCACGGACCTGACGTTCGCGGCGATGACAGGGCTATGGCTGCAACCTGACGGTTATGGCGGCGGCCAGGCAGAGGACGTTTTGCTCGGGCGCGACAAATTTCCCGAGGCAATGCGGACGGACATCGAGCAATGGAGCGAAGCGAGTCCGCGGGTGGTTGCTTGGGTGGAGCGCCTGTATGCAGAGGAGCGCTAAGAGATGAAGAAAAGAGACTTTTTACTGGCGATCATGGTCGTTGGCGGCTGTTCGTCAACGTCACAATCCCCGCGAGAGGTCGAGGCGGTTCGAGATTTTATCGTCGCAACGGAAATTGAGGAAGTGTCGGAGATCAGGCTGTCGAGGCAGATGAGCTATACCGACCTGAACGATCGCTTTGTTGTCATACCGACGCGTCGCGGCGACTACCTCGTGGAGTTTCAGCGAGAGTGCCGCGAGTTGAAGCAAGCCAAAATCACACCCGAGATGGTGGACGTCAGGATCAATCGCAACGTTTTGCTCGCAAAATTCGATACAATTCGCGGCTGCCGCATCGCCAGGATATACGAGATTACCGGGGAGCAGATGGAGGAGCTAAAAGTCCTGGGAGACGCGCCAGGCGATGATTTTTATCTCCCGGACGAGAAATAATCAGGGCGACCCGGACCAATAGTCACGGCGACCCGGACCAATAGTCAGGGCGACCCGGACCACAAGCCGGGGGAACCCGGGGCGGGCAGGGGAGTCTATTTTTCGTAGGTTTTTTCGACAGTGGCCGGGCGACCGAAAGCCACGCACAAGAGGGGAACAAAGTGAGATATCAAATGATTGGCGCCGTGACGTTGGTGGCGCTGGCCGGCTGCGGCGAACAGCAGTCCGGGGGCTCGGCCGCGGTAGAAGACGATGTGCTGGCGGAACTCGTGTCGGGCATTTCGACCGAGCACATGGATAAAAGTATTCGACCGGGCGATGACTTTTTCATGTACATGAACGGCACCTGGGTCGATGAAACAGAGATTCCGGCCGACAAGGCATCCTATGGCGGCTTCGGCATTCTTCGTGACGAAGCAACGGAAAACGTCAAAGGCATTATCGAGGAATCCGCAAGCGGCGATTTCGCGAAAGGCACGGATGAGCAGAAGGTTGGCGATCTTTACAAGTCCTACCTGGACATGGATACGCGCAAAGCGAAGGGAGTGTCGCCATTACAGCCGGAACTGGATCGCATCGATGCGATCGCAAACTACGATGATCTCGCCGTTTACTTTGGCGGCGCCATAAGGCGAAATCTCGACGCCCCGTTTGGAGTCACACAATTCGCCGACATGAGACAGCCGACGCACTATGGCATGTACGCATTCCAAAGTGGCCTGGGTCTCCCCGACCGCGAGTTCTATTTCAACGACGACGACAAATCCGTGGAAATTCGTGCCGCGTACGTCGCGCATGTTGAGAAAATGTTCGATCTCGCCGGGTGGGAAGACGGCGCTGGAGCCGCCGAGACCATCATGGCGCTGGAAGCGCGCCTGGCCGGCGAGCAAATGCTCAAGGAAGACACGCGTAACTGGGACGTGAACTACAACAAGGTGCCCCTGGAAGATTTGTCGAGCGTTATGCCGAACTTCAACTGGGACGCATACCTCGCCGAGACCAAGATCAGCGATGTTGACGGCCTCATCGTGATCATGACGGACTACCTGAAAGCGCTCGACGGCATTATCCAGGACACCGATCTCGACACCTGGAAAACCTATTGCAAATGGGTGGCCCTAAACAATACGGCATCGCGCCTGACCAAAGAGCTGGATGTGCAGAACTTCGCGTTCTACGGCACGACGATTTCCGGCACCGAGGAACAGGAGCCAATGTGGCGCCGCGCGTCCAATGCCGTGAGTGGCAGCCTGGGCGAAGTGATCGGCAAGGTTTATGTCGATCGCTATTTTCCGCCGGAGGCGAAGGAGCGCATGCTCGAACTGGTCGGCAACCTGGTCAAGGCCTACGAGAAGAGCATCAGCGAGCTCGAATGGATGGGCGACGAGACCAAGGCACAGGCGCTCGACAAGCTGTCGAAGTTTACGCCGAAAGTGGGCTACCCGGATGTCTGGCGCGATTACTCGGCGCTCGTCATCGAGGCGGATGATTACTACGGCAACATGGAGCGGGCCGCGCTGGCCGAGTTCGAGCGCGATGCAAATCGTCGCGGCGGCGAAGTCGATCGCAGCGAGTGGGGCATGACGCCACAGACCGTCAACGCGTATTACAACCCGCCGCTCAATGAGATCGTATTCCCGGCGGCAATTTTGCAGCCGCCATTTTTCAATCTCTCAGCGGACGACGCCGTTAATTACGGCGCGATCGGCGCGGTCATCGGTCACGAAATCGGTCATGGTTTCGATGACTCAGGCAGTCGTTTTGACGGCAATGGCGTATTGCGCAACTGGTGGACCGATGAAGACCGCACCGAGTTTGAGAAGCGCACGGGCAAACTCGTCGCGCAGTATTCGGAATTTGCGCCGTTCGACGACCTTAATGTCAACGGCGAATACACGCTTGGCGAAAACATTGGCGATCTCGGCGGCATCACAATCGGACTGCTGGCGTACAAGATGTCTTTGAACGGTACGGAGCCTCCGGTGATCGACGGTTTCACGGGCGTGCAGCGCGTATTCTTAGGGTATGCACAGGTGTGGCGCAACAAGTATCGCGATGATGCATTGCGCAACCGGATTCAGACGGATCCGCACTCACCGGCAATGTACCGCTCCAACGGCGCAGTTCGAAATGTGCCGGAGTGGTACCAGGCGTTCGACGTGCAGGAAAGCGACAAGCTTTATCTCGGGCCCGAGGATCGCGTCAAGATCTGGTAACAGGCCAGAATTGATGAAACGCGAAGGGCGCCCGATGATCGCTGCGCAGTTGCCTGGGAAGCGATTGCCACGGCCAGGACCAACTGGACCCTGGCCGGATTCGCCGAGGCCGGCGCCGCAGCGCGCCGCGCACTCGAAATCAACGAGTCTTTGCCCGAGGCCTGGACCGTCCTGGCCGAAATAGCCGAGGAAGAAGAGCGCTGGGACGATAGCGAGGAATATTTCTTGCGCGCGCTTTACGCCGACCCAACGAATGCCAGGGCGAACGAGTACTACGGCGAGGCATTGGCCGCGCGCGGCCGGGTGAAGGAAGCTTTGCGCTACGCGCTCGAGGCCTATCGCTACGAGCCGGGATCGACAGGTGTCAATTTTCATGTGTCGCTGGCGGCCATAGCGGCGGGTAATGGTGATCTGACGATTAAACACGCAACGATCAACGACGAACTTCGTGGCTTGGTTCACCCGGTCGATACTGACCAACGGGCCGAGGGCTATCTTCTGAACGGCGACACCGAGCGCGCACTGGAGGAGTATCAGATATTGGGCGACGATTTGGCGCCTTGGTTCCTGGAGTGTGTCCGGTTAAGAAATGATGCGGAAATTCCGGGGGCGCTGAGACAGGCCGTCCGCGATACGGCCATCGCTCATCGAGGTGTGGCGTTTGGTGACTCAGAGGGGTGGCTGGTGTGGAATACGATCCGATGCGGCACGTGGATTGGCGAAGCGGACCTGGTCACCGAGCTCATGCTGGGCACCGAAGATGTTCCGACCGAGGCGAAATATTTCGCGGCCTTCTTTCCCGATGCAAAGGTGTTGCGCCAAAATCCGCAATTTCGGGCGTTGTTCCGTGATTCGGGGCTGGTCGATTACTGGCGCAAGTGGGGCTGGTCTGACTACTGTGAGCCGGTCGGGGACGATTTTCGCTGCGACTAGTTCGAGTCCTGTTCCCCGGCTTGTCGCGCAAAGCGTTCCGCAAAGAAATCCCCCTCGTTCCAGGTAGGCCGATTGGCGTCATTGGCGATCGACTCGCCGATGCGGATGTGGGCACGCGTGAAGCGCACGATCGAATCCCAGTCGAAAGGCCTCGTCAGGTCATCACCCGGCTTGTGGTAGTAAGTCTTGATGTGTTCGCGAAACAGGGCCTCGCCGTCTATCTCGGGATCGGCCGACCGAAAACCCGGGATCAGGTAAATCGATGGTATGCCCTTGCGAACAAAGGAATACTGGTCGCTGCGCACAAACAGGTTTTCTTCGGGCAGTGGATTCGGCGTCAACGCAAAGCCTTCGGCGTTGGCGGCCTGTTCGACCAGCGTTTCAAGCGACGAGTGCTCGGAACCAAAGGCAACCATGTCGGCAACAGGATAGAGAAACAAGGGCATATCAAGGTTAATGTTCGCCACAATGCTGTCGCTGGGAACCGTCGGGTAGTGAGCAAAATAGTCGGAGCCGAGCAGGCCTTTTTCTTCGGCAGTAAGCGCGATGAACAGCACTGATCGAGCGGGCGGATTGGCCGCGTAATAGCGGGCCGTCTCGAGCATGATCGAAATGCCAATGGCGTTGTCATAAGCGCCGTTGTTGATGTCGTCGTCGCCCTCTGGCACCGATGCGATTCCCACTGCATCGAGGTGTGCCGAGTAAACGACAAACTCATCGGCGAGCGCCGGGTCGGTGCCGCGAACCAGGCCGATCACATTCGGACTCGTCAGGCGCTTGTGCGTTGTTTTCCGTGACAGGGACACTTCGAAGCCTAGCGGCACGGACGCGATAGTGTCGGCGTCCATTGCATCGAGCGCTTCTTCGAAACTGATCGGCGTGCCGGCGAAAAGCTCTTTCGCGGTTGCGGCGCTGATCGTGACGCTGCCACGCAACTGCCCGAAGTAGTCGGAGGCCTCGCCAGTGAGATTTACCCACGCCATACGGGGTTTCTTACCCGTGATTTTCCTGTAGCGCTCCCATGGCGTCTTTTCCTGTGACAGGCGCGAGCGCAAACCGATCGAACCGATTGCGCCACGACGGACAGCTTCCTGTGCTTTGGTTCGTCCGGATGCGTAGTAAGCGCGCGCGTAGTGTTTGAATGTGGACGGCGCACCGGCAAACGTGGCAACGATTTTGCCTTCGACGTCGATGCCCTCGTAATCGGAGTAACCGAATTCAGGCGCATGCACACCGAAGCCGACGTAAACGACTTCGGCACGGACCGCATCTTTGGATCGCACCTTGTCCCCGGACATGCCGTAGTCGTCACGGTACGCAAGTTCGCGGTCCTCGCCATCGCGATGTACGACGACGGAGGTGCTCGTCGTGTCAATCATGTAACTGATCAGCGGTACCTGCTGATACCAGCCCTCATCTCCGGCGGACTCGAGGGCAAGCGTTGCAAAAAAGGCCGCAACGTATTCCGCCGCCGCCGCATGGCCGGGCTGGCCCGCGGCGCGACCCTCGCGGGCGTCGTCGGCGAGCCAAACGAGGTGTGTCTCGAGGTTGTTCTGCTTAATAATGTCGAGTGCGGGCGCGTCGGGCGCAGCAACGGCGGCGGGCTCCTCGACGTTTCCGCACGCCGCCAGCAGCGCGAATAACAATGCAAGCGGTGGCTTGCTGAAGGGATTCATAATCATTTCCTCGCGCCCTAATCAGGCGACGGTTGGGCGTATTTCTCTTTGTAGACATCACTGATTTCGTGCATTTGCGTCTCGATCCATTGCTGCACAAGCAGGTTGGTTTCCTTTGGCGGCCGGCCGGCCGCGTCTATCGGCGGCCCAACCCGAACGCGAATCGTTCCAGGATGCTTGCTAAAGCTGCGTCGTTTCCACAGGTCACCGGCATTGTGCGCGACGGGCACGATTTTCACACCAGCTTCCCGCGCCAGCGCCGCGCCGCTGACGCCGTACCTGCGCGTCTCGCCGGGCGGCATGCGAGTGCCTTCCGGGAAAATGGACACCCAGATTCCGCGCGACAACTTTTCTTTTCCCTGTTCGATGACCTGCTTGATGGCTGATCTACCGGAGCTGCGATCTATCGCGATCGGATCGAGTGCCAGCGAGACCGCCCAGCCAACGAAAGGTATCAACATTATTTCACGCTTCACGACCCAGGCGGTCGGCGGAAACAGCGTTACGTGCCAGAAGGTCTCGAACGTCGAGGTATGTTTGATCATGACGACGCTTGGTTCGTCGGGAATGTTTTCGCGCCCTTCGACGATGACGTCAATACCGCAGACAATCTTGGCGCTCCAGGTCGCGAAACGGCACCAGGTGACACAGAGCCACCAGCGCACGCGCTGCGGTGTCCAGAAAGTCAATATAAGAGCAATCGTGACAGCGAAAACGCTTGCCCAGCCGATGATGTTGTATAAAAGGGAGCGGATGAAAAGCATGAATTTATTGGCCCGACAAAATATGCAGCGCCGCAGCGGCCAGGTCGTCAAACACGGGCACGAACGCCAGTTTGTCTGTCAGCGATTCCTCGGTCGTCATACCATTTCCTGTTCGCACCAGCATCGGTTGCGCGCCGGCCGCAGTGGCGGCCTCGAGGTCGCGTAGCGAATCGCCAATTACTGGCACACCCTGCAGGCTAACGCCGAAGTGCTCGGCAATCTGCAGGTACATGCCGGGCTTTGGTTTGCGGCAGTCACAATTATCGTCGGGACCGTGCGGGCATACAACGATGTGATCGATACGGCCACCCGCCGCGGCGACAAGTTCGCGAAGCTTGTCATGCATGGCGGCCATCGCAGCCTCGTCGAACAGGCCGCGCGCAATACCAGACTGATTGCTGGCAACAGCGATCGTGTAGCCGGCGCTGGACAGTGTTGCGATGGTCTCGATACTGCCCGGGAGTGGAATCCATTCGTCTGCGCTCTTGACGAAGTCATCGGAGTCGCGATTGATTACGCCGTCCCGATCGAGGATGACGAGCCCTTTTCCAATCGACGCCGGCGCCATCTTCAGGCGATGGAAAGCCGTGATATATCGGCGACGTCGAGAAACAGGTTGCGGAGCTGGCCAAGAAGCGCGAGGCGATTGTTCTTCAATGCCTCGTCATCGGCCATCACCATGACATCGTCAAAAAAGCGATCGACGGGTTCGCGCAAGCCGGCCAGCGCGCTGAGCGCCTCGGTGTACTGGTGGTCGACGAGCATGGGCCGCACGGTCTCGCTGGCGCTGCCGAGCGCCGTGAACAGGGCCTCCTCGGCTGGGTCCCGCAGGAGTTTTTCATCGACGACTCCGTCCGGGCTGCCGCCCGCCTGGCGAAGGATATTGGCAATGCGCTTGTTGGCCGACGCAAGGCTCGCGGCTTCATCAAGTGCGATGAAGGCCTGGACTGCGGCGAGGCGGCGGCCGAAATCGACCAGCGACGCCGGCTTACGAGCCAGCACCGCGTCGAAAGTCTCGGTCGCGAGGTCGGCATCGCGATCCAGGAAGTAGCGTCGTAGCCGGTCACTGATGTAATCGAGCACCGCGTCTGCAACGTCGACCGGATCGAGCTTGGCAGGCGGTTGTGCAGCAACGGCTTCGGCGATGATCACCTGCAGGTCGAGATCGATCCCGCATTCGACCAGAATGCGAATGATGCCGAGCGCGGCGCGGCGCAAGCCAAACGGATCGCGCTTGCCAGATGGACTCTTGCCAATCGAAAAAACACCCGCGAGTGTATCGAATTTATCCGCGACGGCCAGGATCTGACCGTCGACCGACGCCGGCAAATCATCGCCGGCGAAGCGCGGTTGATAGTGTTCGGCTATCGCGTCCGCGACAGCTTGTGGCTCACCGTCGGCCTGGGCGTAGTAACGTCCCATCACACCCTGCAATTCCGGGAACTCGCCGACCATGCCGGTCAGCAAGTCGCACTTGCATAGCATGGCGGCCCGTTCGACATTGTCGGCATCGACGCCGATCGATGCGGCGATGGATTTGGCGAGGGCCGCGGTTCGAGCCGCCTTGTCATGGAGGCTGCCGAGGCCGCGCTGATAGACAACGCCATGCAGTGCGTCCTGGCGATCCGATAAAGCCCGCTTGCGATCACTGTCCCAGAAGAAAGCGGCGTCGGCAAGGCGCGGGCGAATAACCCGCTCGTTGCCGTCACGAACCTCGTCCGGGTCACTGCTTTCCAGGTTGGCGACCGCTATGAACCGGGGCAACAATGCGCCGTTCTTGTCGGCCACCGGGAAATAACGCTGCTGCCCGGCGAGCGTCGAGATGACGGTTTCGCGCGGCAGCTTCAGGTACTCTTCATCGAAACTGCCGAGTATCGGTACCGGCCACTCGACGAGCGCTGCAACCTCATCGTATAGCGATTCGCCGCCAACGACGGCGCCGCGCGCCTGTTTGGCTTTCTCGGCGACGCCTGTTTCGATCAGTTCCCGGCGGCGGTCGAAGTCGGCAATCACGTGGCCCTTTTTCTCGAGCGTCTGCAGGTATTTGTCCGGTGACGGAATAAGAATATTGCCGCTCGAGTGAACGCGGTGACCACGTGATTCGTGGCCTGACTGGATGCCCATAATGCTTGCGTCAAGCGTGCTCTTGCCGTGCAGCAAGATGACCCAGTGCACGGGACGCACGAATTCGGCTTCGCCGGCGCCCCAGCGCATGCGACGCGGAATCGGCAGTGCTGCGAGGGCTTTTTCAATCAGCGCGGGAACAATCTCGGCTGCCGTCCGGCCTTTTTCAACGAGTTCGCAGCAGAGCCACTCGCCCTTGTCCGTTTTGCTTCGGCCGAGCTCGCCGACATCGACACCGCACTTGCTGGCAAACGCGATGGCGGGAGGCAGCGGTTTGCCGTCGGCGTCGAACGCAACTTTGGTCGGCGGGCCTTTTTGCGACACGTTGCGGTCTTGTTGCTGCTTCGACAGTTTTTCTACAAGTACGGCGAGGCGGCGCGGACTCGCGTAGGCATGCACACTGCCGTGATCGAGGCGCGCATCGTCTATGGCGGCTTGAAGATTTTCAGCGAATGCATCCATGAGCGAGCGCAACGCCTTGGGCGGCAACTCTTCGGTGCCGATCTCCACGAGAAAATCGGCGGCGCTCATGACGTGTTGCTGCGGTTGGCGACGGACTCGATCATCGGGAAGGCGAGCGCTTCGCGGCTGGCGTAATACGCGTCGGCGACCGCACGGGCCATTGTTCGTACGCGCAGGATGAAACGCTGGCGCTCGCTGACCGATATGGCCTGGCGCGCATCGAGCAAGTTAAAGAAATGAGAGGCCTCAAGCATTCGCTCGTAGGCCGGCAGAGCGAGTTTGCGATCGATCAGGCGATCGCATTCGTGTTCGCAGTGATCGAAGGAGTTGAAGAGCGTGTCGATATCGGCTTCTTCAAAATTGTACCTGGACTGTTCGATTTCATTTTGGCGGTAAACGTCACCGTAGGTAATGCGGCCGAGTGGCCCGTCGGTCCAGACGATATCGAAAATGCTCTCGACCGATTGCAGGTACATCGCAAGACGCTCGAGGCCGTAGGTAATCTCGCCCGTGACCGGCCGGCACTCGAGACCGCCGACCTGCTGGAAGTAGGTGAACTGCGTGACTTCCATGCCGTTGAGCCACACCTCCCAACCGAGGCCCCAGGCACCGAGCGTTGGCGATTCCCAGTTATCCTCGACGAATCGAATATCGTGCACCGTGGGGTCGATGCCGATGGCGCGCAGCGATTCGAGGTACAGGTCCTGGATGTCGTCAGGGGAGGGCTTGATGACGACCTGGTACTGATAGTAATGCTGTAGCCGAAACGGGTTATCGCCGTAGCGACCGTCCGTGGGCCGCCGGCTCGGCTGGACATAGGCGGCGCTCCAGGGCTCGGGGCCGATGGCCCGCAGAAATGTCGCCGGATGAAAAGTGCCGGCCCCCATCTCCTTGTCGTAGGGCTGCATGACGATGCAGCCGCGCTCCGCCCAGAATTGCTGCAGACGAAGGATCAGATCCTGGAAATTGAGCGCGACCGGCGCGGTTTTCTTGCTCATTGATGGGTCTTGACGGTGATTATCGGGCCTCAAAGGCGCGCAGTATAGCGACTTTTCGGCCGGGCGCACCCGGTAGGAGCGCTGCTTGCAGCGCGACAACCGCGAAGCCGCGAACGGCGGGCACCCGGTAGGAGCGGTCCCCAGACCGCGAACCAGCGGGCTGCGAATAGCGGGCACCTCATCCTCATGGCTCGCTGCGCGGCGGTTGGACGGTTGCGGCACCTCGCCGTCGGCGCCTGTCGACCGGCTTCGCCGGTCTCGGTGTACTTCGGATGAAGTGACCCCCCATCCACAGCCCGCGAAGCTCGACCGCGATAGAGCACCTACAGGGTGCAACCGGCCGGTATATGCACTAGTATGGTGCGCACGATTTCAGCAATGCACCACATCAGTGCGCCGATAGGCACCCAATGATCAATAATTGCTTATCGATCATAGGTTTAAGGTTCGCACCAATTTGGCACAGTTCCTGCACTTACAGGACAAGCGGAGCGGCAATGGCCGCTCCCACCCGAGCAGCGATTGCTGCTCCCGTTTCATGAATTCGCAATCCAAGGAGAACGCGCGATGACGCCCGCAGAGGTACTCGACCTCCTCAAAGACAACGAGGTCAAATTTATCGACTTTCGGTTCACGGACACGATAGGCAAGGAACAGCACGTAACCGTACCCGCACACACCGCGGATGAAGACTTGTTTGAAGAAGGCAAGATGTTCGACGGCTCGTCGATTTCGGGCTGGAAGGGCATCAACGAGTCCGACATGATACTGATGCCGGATCCGGACACGAGCGTACTGGATCTCTTTTCCGACGAAGTGACGCTGAACCTGCGCTGCAACGTCGTCGAACCGGCAACGATGCAAGGCTACGATCGCTGCCCGCGATCGTTGGCGAAACGTGCCGAGGCCTATCTGAATTCAACCGGCATCGCCGACACTGCGTTCTTTGGTCCCGAGAATGAGTTTTTCGTGTTCGACGCCGTAGCGTGGGACGATTCGATGCAAGGCGCGTTTTACAAAGTCGACTCGGAGGAAGGCGCCTGGAACACCGGCCGTTCCACGGGCGAGAGCAATACCGGTCACCGTCCGACCGTCAAGGGCGGTTACTTTCCGGTACCGCCGGTTGATTCGTTGCACGACCTGCGCTCGGCCATGTGCCTTGCGCTCGAGGATATGGGCGTTGAGACCGAGGTTCATCACCACGAGGTTGCCACCGCCGGACAGTGCGAAATTGGTGCCATTTTCAACACGCTGGTACGAAAGGCGGACGAGGTCCAGGTCTTCAAATACGTCGTCCACAACGTGGCGCACGCCTACGGAAAGACCGCGACCTTCATGCCGAAGCCATTGGTCAACGACAATGGTAACGGCATGCATGTCCACCAGTCGCTGGCCAAAGGTGGTGAAAACCTGTTTTCAGGCGACGGTTATGGTGGGCTGTCGGATACCGCCCTGTACTACGTTGGCGGCATCATCAAACACGCGAAAGCGCTATGCGCACTTACGAACCCGGCGACCAACAGTTACAAGCGTCTCGTGCCGGGCTTCGAGGCACCGACGATTCTGGCTTACTCGGCGCGCAACCGATCCGCATCGATTCGCATTCCGTACGTCGCGAATCCGAAGGGTCGCCGGATCGAGGTTCGCTTCCCGGACTCGATGGCGAATCCATACCTGGCCTTTGCAGCGATGATGATGGCTGGCGTGGACGGCATCCTGAACAAGATTCACCCGGGTGATGCCATGGACAAGGATCTTTACGACCTGCCGCCCGAGGAAGAAAAAGAGCTCAAGCTGGTCGCGTTTTCGCTCGATGAGGCCCTTGCTGCGCTCGACGCAGATCGCGAATTCCTCAAGGCTGGCGACGTATTTTCCGACGACCTGATCGACGCCTATATCGACCTCAAAATGGACAATGTCGCACGGCTGCGAATGACGACGCACCCGGTCGAATTCGACATGTATTACAGCCTCTAATTATGAAAAATGTGAACCGGGCGACACTTTTGGCCGCCGGGCCACTGGCCTCGACCCGGTCTACATTGTTATGCTAAGAATATGGACAAACGCCCGATTTTGCTCTTTATTGGCCTTCTCCTGGCCTCGACTGCGCTGGCGCAGGCCTACCGCTGGGTGGATGAGGACGGCGTGGTTCATTACGGGGACCGCCCGCCGCCGGATGCCGAGACACAGACAGAAGCGATCGTCCTGCCGAAAGCGAATGTCACGACTGTTCGCAAGTATGAACGGCCGACATCCCAAAGCTCGAGCCCCGATGACGCCGGCCAGACCCAGGGGCCATTTCGTTACGAGAGCCTCGAGGTTGCATCGCCCTCTGCCGAAGAGACCCTATGGAACATCGAAGGCGTCCTAGATGTGTCCCTGAATGTGACGCCGGCGATTCAGCCGGGACACAAGGTGCGCGTATATTTCGACGGCGATGCCCAGACCATGACGGGAACGCGCTTTTCGATCGACGAGGTTTGGCGCGGTGTGCACAACATCCAGGCGGAAGTCATCGACGAGACGGGCAAGCTCATGATTCGCAGCAAGACGAACCGCTTTTACGTGCAGCAGAACGTGATCGCCCGCTAGAAGATAACGTCGATCACCGGCCATCCAGTCGCCATCGAACAAAGGGTTCTGGCGGCGGCGTATTTGACCGCTCGCCCCGACAAATTCTCGATAGCCTGAGCGCCGGCATCATCCTGCTCGATCAGTCCCTGTTGATCGTCGGGCTCAATCCCGCAGCCGAAAATATTCTTGGCATCAGCGAAGCTCGTGCCCACGGTGAATCGTTGTTGAAGTTGATCGGCGATGAACCTGAGCTGCAGGACATTCTGAGCCGCGTCATTGCCACCGGCGATCTATTCGCAAACGAGATGACGCTGGCACCAACGGAGGTGCATGCAGAGGAACGTTGCGTCGAATGCCGGGTGTCGCCGCTGGAACTTGAAAACGTTGCACTGCTCGTTGAGATGACCGACGTTACTCGTCGCATACAGATCAGCCGCGAGAATGCATTGTTAATTCAGCACGGCGCCGGCCGGCAAATGATTCGGCAACTCGCGCACGAAATAAAAAACCCACTCGGCGGAATTCGCGGCGCGGCACAACTGCTGGAACGGCAACTTCCCGACGACGAACTCCGGGAATACACCGAGGTGGTCATTAGCGAGACGGATCGGCTCGCCGGGCTTGTCGATACGCTGCTCGGGCCGGGTGGCCCGCCCAACAAACAACAACTCAATATTCACGAACTACTCGAATACGTCGTTCGAATTATCGAGGCCGAAGACTCTTTGTCATTGTCGATTCATCGCGACTACGATCCGGGCTTGCCGTTGATCGCGCTCGATCGCGACCAGATGGTGCAGGCGATCATGAACCTTGTGCGCAACGCCGCTGCCGCGCTGGACGGGCAAGGCACGCTGACTTTACGCAGTCGGGCGGTGTCGAATTTCACCATTGGCAACGTCCGGCATCGCGTAATCGCGAGCGTTGAGATTGAAGACGATGGCCCAGGCATTCCCAGAGAGCTACAGGATTCGGTGTTTTATCCGCTGGTCACAAGCCGGCCCGAAGGTACGGGTCTCGGGCTACCGGCGGCACAGGAACTGATTAGCCGTCACGGCGGACTCATCGAGTTCGAAAGCCGGCCCGGCCGGACCGTGTTCTTCGTCCGCATCCCGCTGGATCAGTCGGAGCCTGGCTGATATGCCGGACTCCAAGCTCGATGTCTGGATAGTGGATGACGACCAGTCGGTGCGCTGGGTACTCGAAAAAGCACTGCGGCAGGCCGGCATGGAAACACGCAGTTTCGAGCGAGCGGAGCACGTTCTCGAAGCGATCGCGCATGCGCAGCCGGATGTGCTTGTCACGGACATCCGCATGCCCGGAATGAGCGGCATCGCATTGCTCGAACGCCTGCACCACGCGAGCCCCAAGCTGCCAATCATCGTAATGACCGCGCACTCCGATCTCGAAAATGCGGTTGCCGCATACCAGGGCGGAGCTTTCGAATACCTGCCAAAACCATTCGACATTGACGAAGCCGTCGAGCTGGTCAAAAAGGCTGCGCAGAAGAACGGCAACGGAAACCACGAGCAGTCGGCGACAGCCCAAAGTGACATACCAGCGTTGATCGGACAGGCGCCGGCGATGCAGGAAGTATTTCGCTCGATAGGCCGGCTGGCCGGGTCCAGCATGACGGTCCTGATCACGGGTGAATCAGGTACCGGCAAGGAACTTGTCGCGCGCGCATTGCACGAACACAGCCCGAGGGTGAATAAATCCTTCGTTGCGTTGAATACCGCGGCAATTCCCTCGGAGTTACTCGAGTCCGAGTTGTTCGGTCACGAGAAAGGCGCGTTTACGGGGGCCGACTCGCGCCGGATTGGTCGTTTTGAACAAGCCAATGGCGGCACGCTGTTTCTCGATGAAATCGGCGACATGTCGCCAGCGCTACAGACAAGATTGCTGCGCGTGCTGGCGGAAAGCGAGTTCTATCGTGTTGGCGGGCAGAGGTCGATTCGTGTTGACGTTCGGGTCATCGCGGCGACCAACCAGGACCTCGCCCGGGCAGTCAAAGAGTCGCGCTTCCGGGAGGACCTGTTCCATCGTCTGAACGTGATTCGAATCAATACACCGCCGCTGCGACAGCGGCGCGAAGACATACCGCAGCTGCTGAAGCATTATCTTACGGAGGCGGCGAAAGAACTGAACGCACCGACCAAGGCATTCGATAGTGAAGCGCTGGACATGCTGCGGGCGTTCGATTGGCCCGGCAACGTGCGCCAGGTCGTCAATGCGGCGCGCCGCCTGACGATCACAGCAGCAGGCGGGGTCATCACAGCGCAGGATATTCCTGCCGACCTCGGTGGTACGGAGCCATCACAGCGGGCCGCGAAAGAATGGACGCGCAGTCTGGCCGCATGGGCCGAGACCCAGCTGGGAACGGACAGTCGGCCACTGCTCGACTCGGCATTGCCGGAATTTGAAAAGACCCTGATCCGGATCGCGATGAGCCAGACAAACGGGCATCGGCAGGAGGCCGCCAAGCTCCTCGGGTGGGGCCGGAATACGCTCGCGCGAAAAATGAAGACGCTACACTTGGACTAGCAGCCGGCGCCGCTCGCACATCAGCTCGCACATCAATCGGCGAGCCCAACCTCTTCAAGCAGCGCGACAAAGCGCGCGTCATCGCGAATGAAGTCGTAGCCCGGATTGATCTTCATGCTGAAAACACTTCTTGATCCGGAGTGTTCCGCGGCGGCTATCTGCAACGCGCGAATCGTCCCTTCCGTGTCCCCGACAAAGGCGAGTACTTGCGCGAGGTCCTCGCTGCCGAGCTGCGCAAGGTCAATCAGGCCCTCATCGATATTGCCGGGCTCTCCGCGCTCGCCATAAGCAACAAACATGTCACCAATCTCGCGTGCCGCATCGACATCTCCGCCGGTGACACCGATGTACGCAACGAATGTTGCCGCTGCATCGCGCACGTTGCCGGCGCGTAACTGGTGCAGGTACAGGTTGCGTCGCTGTATGAGATGTTCCGGCCGCGTTTTTCGCATTTCCCAGGCGACCTGCAAACCTTCCTCGAATTGACCGGCATCGACGAGGATGTAGGCGAGATTCGTGCGCATGATGCTTGAGTCCGGATCGGCCTCGACAGCCTGACGCGCGACCGACAGCGCCTCTTCATAGCGGCCCTGAAAAGACAGCGTGTGCGACAACCAGTGCAAAACACTCGTGTTGTCCGGCGCGACCGCCAACGCCTCTCGAAAAATGCGTTCGGCGCCATCCCAATCATAAAATCGCAGCTGATACCATGCCTCGCTCGCGCGAACCTCCGGCAAATCGGGATCGAGTTCCAGCGCCCGCAAAACTCCTTCACGGGCGCGGCGTTCTATCATTTTGCGATCGATCGATGCCGAGTACTCGGGTAGCAGCATGTAGGCGTCGGCAAGTCCCGACCACGCCAGGGCGAAGTTCGGATCCAGCTCGACAACGGTCTCGAAGTACTCCACAGCGGCGTTGAGGGACTGCAATGTTCGATGTTCGAGCAATTGCTTGCCGATGAAATAAGATTCCAGCGCGTCGATGTTCTTCGTCGGAACGATTTCGAGTCGGCGCCGATCTTCGCCCGACAAGCTTACTTGCAACTGACTACTGATCGCCTGCGCGATCTCGCTTTGAATCGCAAACAGGTTCTCTGCGGTCAGTTCACGATCGTATACCTCGGTCCATATCGGCTCATCGGCCACGGCATCAAGCAACGTAACGTTGATGCGAATCGAATTACCAGCGCGCCGCACCCCGCCCTCAAGTATTGTGGCGACATCCAGTTCCCTGCCGATCTCGGGAATGCTGAGCCGGCTGTCGCGGTAGCGAAGCATCGACGTGCGCGATACGGTGCGCAGTGATTTGATTCGGGCAAGTTGCGCAAGCAGATCGCTGTGGACACCGGCCGAAAAAGCCTCGTTTTCCTCGTCGGCATTCATATTTTCAAATGGCAACACGGCGACGGAAGGATCATGCTCAGTGCGCGCACTGGGGGCTTTACCGGCTTGCAGCCAAACGAGCCAGGCCGCAGCAATCGCGATTCCGGCCAGAATTGCATAGTCAATAAGTTTGCCCCTGCCCGGCGAGGTCGATCCCGAATCGCGCTGCAGGCCCGCCGGCGTGAGTTCGAATGCCCACGCGAATAACAGCGCGACCGGAAAGCCAAGCGCCAGCAGCGCAAAGACGAGTCGCTCGAACCAGTGTGGCAAATCCAGAATCGGGGCCACGGTCGCAGCGACCTGCAGCAACAGCCAGGCGACGACGAAATAGACACCAGCGACGCGGATGACCTTGCGGCGTTGCAGTTCCCGGAATACCGACACCGTGTAATTCCCCCTTTGGCGGGTCGTGCCATTTTTGGATCAGGTTTGCAGCGTACCCGTCAACTCCCCCACGGAATCCATACCGTGGCGGTCAAGGTAGTCTAACATTCCGGCGTTTATGGACTTGCACACCAGGGGGTCGTAGAACAGCGCCGTGCCAACGCCGACCGCGGCGGCCCCGGCGATCATGAACTCGATCGCGTCCTCGGCCGTAACAATCCCGCCTTGCCCGATGATTGGGACCTCATGGAGTTTGGCCACTTCGTACACCTGGTGGACCTTGAGCAGTGCGATCGGCTTGATTGCCGGGCCGGATAGACCCCCGCGAACGTTGCCGATTACAGGCGTACGCGTGTCGGAGTCGATTGCC
>Ga0255058_10000563_pt1 | contig 21776 bp, 17 predicted proteins | sample Cases_109_9_MG_FD_188637 | JGI IMG/M metagenome (GOLD analysis project Ga0255058, IMG submission 188637) | Seawater microbial communities from Amundsen Gulf, Northwest Territories, Canada - Cases_109_9 | ecosystem: Environmental > Aquatic > Marine > Gulf | place: Canada: Northwest Territories... | reverse complement strand
CATTTCCCGCGTCGCTCCCTGCATTTGTGTCTCCTTGGTTTGGGTGTGGCGGCCCTGTTGGCCTCACCCGCGGTGCTCAACAGGGCCGCCAAACCCAAATCAAGGAGTGCCAGTGCCAGTGCCAGTGTTACTTCACGTCGAAGTTGTAGCGGGCGCCCATCCTGGGGGCGCCGAATGTGGGGAAGCGGACGGTGGCTATCTCTTGTCCCATGCATGTCTGAAACCCTGGGCCGCCTCCGCGCACCGTAGCGCCTAGGACCGAGCCATTGCCCGCGATGGCCAGATCGACCTTCACATTGCCGAGCTGGGCACCGCCCTTGAGCTCAGGAATCACGCATTTGCGGTAGAATCGGTTGAGGTTGTGGTTCATCACGCCGGCGACTTGCGCGCCGGTGAGCCGACCCTCACCCCCGCCCTGTGAGGCGTCTCCGATTTCAACCGCCCGCCTCATCGCGTCATCGTAACTCGCGAATCCGCCCTTGCTTTGTGCCGGCGCGGCTCTGGAGCCCCTCTTGCGCCGTCGGACGGGCTGGTCGGGAAGCAGGCCCGCTTCACCGGTGGGGATGTCGCCGAGCTTGAAGAGGTCGTCGAGGGCGGTCGACGACGCTTCCCGTACATCACTCGAACGCGACATCAGGAAACCACCAATCGAGATCGCGATTACTCCGACTAGAGAAACGGCGATCAGCCATTTGGCGGCCGACGAGCGCTTCTCCGCTTTCTGCGCGTGGATCCGTGCGGTCCGTTCTGCCGTCACGGCGTCTTGGTGCTCCCGCTGCAGGAGGAAGTCCCGGAACTCGGGCCAATCGCGAAGGGGCTTTCGTTCGCCCGTGTCCATGTTGAACGTCGAGTCGTCGCCCGAGAACCCGCCGACGTTCAATCGTTCGATGAGCTCGCGCGCGTTGAACGGCCCGTGATCCATCTTGTCTCGGGCTACCATCCAACGCTGCTTGGTATCTGATGAGAGATCTTCCAGGACGGCCTCGAGGTCTCGTTTCGGCGGTGGCGGAGGAGCCCATGGAGCCTGCGGGGTCTGTGGAATCTCCGGTATTTCCATGTCCGGTGGCGGCAACACCGAGCCGAGGTCGATGTCGAAGGCCGCACCATTGTCGGCGGGCGGAGGAGGCATCGAGTTGGCCTCTTGGACGAATGGCGCCAGTGCATCGCGAACCGCCTCGGACGACTCAAAGCGGTCCTTCGCATCGGGTGCTAGGCATCGAAACAGGATTCCGTCGAGCTCGGGCGGGATATCTTGTCGTACATGCGACGGTGCGACGAAGCCCTTGTCCGGCGAACGCGCCGTCAGTAGCTCATAGAGAATCGCACCGATGCCGAAAACATCGCTGCGCGCTGTAGCTGGCTCACCGTTCTTGACCTCTGGTGCGAGGCACGCGTGGTCGCTGTCGTGGAAAACGCTCGGCCCCACCGCCTCGAGGAGAACCTGCCCGACGCCGAAGTCGCGCACCTTTACTCGGCCGCCACGAGTGATCCATACGACGCTCGGTCGAAGCGTTCCATGCGGCCCTTTTTCGTGAGCGTAGGTCAGCGCGCTGCACAGATGCGCGACGACGTTGTAGATCCCCCGCAACGAAAGAGGCTCACCGTCGCGGTCGCGTTGCTGGATGAACTCCGACAGCCGCATGCCGTCGATCCATTCGCCCGCGATGAAATGCTCTCCCTTGTCCGTGCGACCAACGCCGAACATCTTGGCGATGTTGCGATGCGATAGGGCGGCCGCCATGCGGCAGGCCTCGCGAAACTCCGAGGTAGCTTGCGGCGGCACCAGGTCGGGCCTGAGCACGTGGACCAGAATCGCCCGTTTGGTCTGGCGGTCCTTCGCTGACCACACCACGGCATACGGGTCTTCGTCGATCCGATCGACGACCTCGAACCTTCCCCCTACCACGGCTCCCGGGTGTAATCCCGAGGGCTCAGGCGCTGTCGACGCGATCCCCTCCGGCATCTACGTTTCAAGATAGACGACGCATGGGCCGGGATTCAACTTCGTCGGGCGCTTCCCTCGTTTTCAGCGAGCTCGACGCGGAGCTCTCGCTCGTGCAAGACCGCGCCCGCCATCGAGTCGATGACATCCTGGACGCGCTCTTCGGGAACGTCGACCAACGAGTCCTCGTCCCGCACCCTTATGCGGCTGATTTCTTTGCGTTTTAGGCCTGTACGCTCTCGCAGTAAGCGCCCTAGCTCGGAGGCCTTCAAATCGTCGCTTCTACCTACGTTGACATACAGTGTCGCCGTCGCCGTCGCCGCCGTCGTCTCGGGTTCGATGGGCTCCTCGAGAAACGCTCCCAGGAGCCCGGCAAGCATCCGCTCCGCGTCGGGATGTGTCATGAGGCGGCGCGCCAAGGCGAGCCGGTGCTCGTCCGGAGGATTCGGATAGGCGAGGTCGATCATGGCGATTCGATCGGCTTCGAGCCGCGTCTTCGCTTCACCTTCGCTCGGCAGTGTGCGTTCGACTGGGAAGATTCCGTACTGGAGGCGCAGATAGTAGAGGATCCCGAGCTCGTTTGGGCCGACCAACGAGATCGCGGTACCGGTGCGGCCAGCACGCCCCGTGCGGCCGGTGCGATGAACGTACTGCTCGACGTTTTCGGGCAGGTGAAAGTTGATTACATGAGTCAGGTGCGAGACGTCGATGCCGCGTGCGGCCACATCGGTGGCGACCAAGAATCGGACCTCACCTCGCCGCGTCTGTGCGAGCACCTGCTCTCTCTCTCGCTGCGGGCGGTCGCCGTTCAACCATTCGGCGTTCAACCCCCCGCGCTTCAACGCAGCGCAAACTTCCTCCGTCTCCGCCTTCGTGTTGCAGAAGATCAAGGCGCTCTCCGGGTTTTCGATTTCAAGGATCGAGATGAGGTTTCCCACGCGTCCAATCCCGCTCAGCATGTACACGAAATGCTCGATCCCCAGCGCCCCGATGTGGTCGCCCGAGAGCCCCAGGAACACCGGGTCGCGCATGTGCTTTTCGGCTACCCGTTTGATCGCACGGTCGACCGTGGCCGAAAAGAGCATCGTTTGGCGATTTTTCGGGAGCTTTTCGATGATCGCGTTGAGCTCTTTGGCGAAGCCCATCGACAGCATTTCGTCAGCCTCGTCGAGCACCAGCACGCGAAGGCGGGAGGCGTCGATGGTTCCGCGGTTCAGATGGTCCAAGACGCGCCCAGGAGTTCCGCTGATGACACGGGCACCCTTCTTGAGTGCGCTGACCTGGCGCTCCATCGAAGCGCCTCCGTAGACCGCGACGGTCTCGAGGTCACGGTGCTCTCCGAGCTTCCCGATCTCGCGCGCGCTCTGGAGGGCCAGCTCTCGTGTTGGGGCAAGAACGAGTGCCTGCTCGTCCCCGTCTATCGAAAGGAGCCTATCGACGAGCGGGATACCGAATGCGCCGGTCTTGCCCGTTCCCGTGCGAGCCTGGACGATGATGTCGTTCCCTTCGACGATCAGAGAATAAGAATCACGTTGGACTGGAGTTGGTGTCTCCCAGCCAAGCGCTGCCACAGCTTTGAGCACGTCGTCGTGCAGGCCAAGGTCATCGAATGTCTGGGGGCCATCCTCGGCGGGCGCCTCGTTCATGGAGCGGGTTCCGTTGGTTTAGTAGGTGTCTGGTCTGGTGCCGAGCCCAAGGTTTCCGTCACTCGGTTCGCAAGTGGCGCGTCCTCGCGCATGTATCGCTGGAGGTTCAGCTCGACCCGGTAGCGGTACTTGTTGAGAAGGTGCACTTTGTCCTCGTCGCATCGATTGCGGAGCGCATTCAGGCGGAGGTCCCAGGGTTTGAGCCTCTCTCGGAGCGCTGCCGAATCGACGACATTACTCGAAAGATACTCGAGGCGCACTCGGTCGAGCTCGTCGTGGAGTACTTGTAGCCCATCCGCGCAATCCATGTCGAATGAGGTGTCGCCCTCAGGCCAAAAAACCTGCGGAATGACCGAGGCGAAGCCCGCGATCACGAGATAGGAGAGGGCGATCGCGTAGATGCCTATCACCAACCTGCGGCCGAGACGGCCCCGCTGTTCTTTTGCTGGCAAGAAGAATTCTCCTCATGCGCCCGGGCTCGCACGAAAGCGGCTTGTTTGTACAGACCCCCCTCGCATCGGTCAAGACGGCGGGTCCTGGCCCCGTTCCCGCTTCTCGCGTCGCTTCCCCCAGAAGAACAGCCCGGTGCCCACGCCGATGGTGAGAGCGACGACCGCCCCGCACATGACGTACCAAAGAAGGTAGGTGACGCCGGTGCCCATCCGCTCAACACACGAGCTTGTAGCCGATCCCGTACACCGTGAGGATGTGGATCGGGCGGTCGGGCTTGGGCTCGATCTTTCGTCGCAATTTGACGACGAAGTTGTCGACCGTGCGGTTGTTCGGACCGGCTTCGAGGCCCCAGATCTTTTCGAGGATCTCGTCGCGGGACACGGGCTCACCCTCTCGCTCCCACAAGAACTTCAGCAGCTCGACCTCATAAAACGATAGATGCATCGTGTGGGTTCCGCTTGTCAGCGTCTGTGACCCCGTTTCGATACTGACGTCGCCAATCCGTATCTCGCTCTGCGAGGGCCGGATGGTGCGCCCGGCGCGTCTGAAGAGGGCACGAATGCGAGCGATGAGCTCCCCGATTGAGAAAGGCTTCGTGACGTAGTCATCGGCCCCGGCCTCGAGGCCTCGGATCTTGTCTGACTCCTGGCTTCGGGCGGTCAGCATGAGAATGGGCACCAGGGGATCGTTTTGGCGGATCGTTTTGCATACATCATAGCCGTTCATGTCCGGCAACATGAGATCCAGAATGATGCAGTCGATGTCCTCCGACGCGGCGAGATCGACAGCCTTCTCGCCCTTCCCCGTATGCACCACTCGGTATCCCTCGAACCGTAGTGAGTCCGAAAGGCCGAGAGCCAGCGCGGGGTCGTCTTCGACGAGCAAAATACCGCGTCCATCGTCCGACACCGGGGGACCATAACACCATCCGCGAGCCTAAGCCGGCGCCGTATCCGGCCCTGCGATCGGCACCGAAAAGCCGACCACGGCCCCGCCTCCTTGGGCGTTGCGGGCCCAGGCGCGGCCACCGTGAGCCTGCGCGATGTGCTTGACGAGCGATAGGCCGATTCCCGAGCCGCGAGTGGGGATCTCGTGGGTCCCCCGATAGAACCTCTCGAAGACGTGCCGTAGCGCATCTTTGGGGATTCCGGGGCCATGGTCCCGGACGGCCACGTCGATAGTCGAGCGCCGAGGTGTCACCTCGAGGTCCACGGGAGTCTGTCCACCGTACTTCACGGCGTTGTCGAGCAAATTGATGACGGCCAAGGCGACGGCCTCCTGATCGATCAAGACCGGCGGGAGCTCGCCCGGGGTCAGTAGCCGAACTTCCACCCCGTCCTGCTCGCTGCGATAACGAAAGGCATCGAGCGCGCGCTGGACGGCCTCACCAAGGTCCCCGCGTTTGAGCCGGTAAGGGCCTTTGCCCCCCTCGAGCGCCGAGAAGTCGAGAACGTTGTCGATCAACGACGTGAGTCTCTCGGACTCGCGACAAATGATGTCCAAGTACTCGACTCGCCGCTCCTCACTCGGTACGCGATCGGACCTCAACATGTCTGCGAACATTCTCACCACCGAAAGTGGCGTCTTCAGCTCGTGCGACACATTTGCCATCAGCTCACTCTTCAACTGGTTGAGGCGGCGCTCTTTTTCGGCAGAGTAGATGAAGAAGATCGCGCTCAGAAGGATGATTAAGAACGACACGACGGGAAGCGCGACTTCTCCGCGCATGCGTGAACGGTCCTGTGCCTGAAGCAGCGCAGCCTGCCGAGGAGCCACCTGGAGGCGCCAAAGATAGAGGGTGGTCGGGAAGCGGTGATCGACCGTGTACACTCCCGCTTCGGTCAGGTTTGGCCCGAAGACGCGTTGATTGCTCTCGTTCACGATGTTGTAGAGAGGTGTGCTCTTGTCGGAGACGAACATCGTCGGGAATACGTCGTTCACGAGGTATTCCGTGTCGTGGTAGGCGACCACGTAGGTGACCTGGCCGTCTTGGGTCGCGTAGGCCTTGTAAGAAAGCAGGTAGCTCACGTCCTCGACGCGCTCGTGGAGGTGCCGAAGCTCGTTGCTTTCCAGATCTTCGAGGTCCATCGACTGGACCAAATGTTGCCTAAAAGCACGCAGGAAACTGCGCCTCGTCTTTCGATCCTGTGTGCTCGCCCATTGCAGAACGTTACCCTCGAGGCTCACTAGGAGGACCGCTTTCACACTGGGCGTTCGTGTTTCTGCCAGCGGGAGCCAGAGCGAGTCGATCGTGCTCGAATCATTCGGATCCACCGACCGGAGGACTGTGTTGTCTGCGACGGTGATGTAGTTCTCGATCCGCTCGACCCGTTGCTGCGCTACCGACAACAGCGATTGGACGATCGCGCTCTCTCCGAGTTGCGCATACTCCCGCGCCGAGGAGAAGGTGTAGTACCCGAGGATCGCCGCTGCGACTAAAATTGCCGGCACCAGAAAGAGGGACACGGTGCGAAAGCGACTCCCTTCCATTACTCACGCTCGGCTCGGAGCGGGCGCGTCATCAGGTCCCCCACCGCCTTTAGCGCCGGCTTGCCCTCGTAGAGCATCGCGTAGACCTCTTGTGTGATCGGCATGTCGATTCCGGCTTTCTTCGACAGGGCCGCGGCGCTCTTGGTGGTTCGCACACCCTCGGCCACCATCTGCATGCTGCCGAGTATTTCTTTGAGGGATTTCCCCTGACCGATCTGCAGTCCGACGTTGCGGTTGCGGGATAGATCACCGGTGCACGTCAGCACCAGATCGCCCATGCCGGCGAGTCCGGCGAGTGTCAGCGGGTTGGCGCCCTTGGCGAGAGCGAGGCGTGAAATCTCCGCGAGACCACGTGTGATCAGCCCGGCGCGGGTGTTGTGACCAAAGCCGAGCCCGTCGCCGATGCCGGCGGCGATGGCGACCACGTTCTTCAGCGCGCCGCCGAGCTCGACGCCAACGACATCCTCGGTGCTGTAGACACGGAAACGCTCCGTGGTGAACGCTTTCTGTGCGGAGGAGACGATGTCTGGGTCGCGCCCCGCAACACAGACGGCGGTGGGAATCCCCGCGGCGACTTCCTTCGCGAAGCTCGGTCCACCGAGATAGGTGAGTTGGGAGTGCCGGGATTCCGGTAGAACGTCTTCGAACATCTCCGAGACGAGCATCAGTGTCTCGTTTTCGATGCCCTTGGTCGCACTGACGATCGGTACGCCGCCTTTCAGAAGCGGTGCGGCTTCTTTCAGAACCTCCCTCATACCGTGAGTCGGGACGACACATACGATGAGCTCGCTTCCGTCGATCGCGTACTCGAGGTCTGCCGTCGTTTCCAGCGTATCAGGTAGCTGGAAGCCCGGAAGGTACGCTTGATTCTCTCGGTCCCTTTGGATCGCCTCGGCCATCACCGGACGCCGGGCCCAGAGACGGGTAGGGTACCCCTGGTCCGCTAGCAATTTAGCAAGCGCGGTGCCCCACGATCCGGCACCGAGAACCGTCGTCTTCAGTACACCCATGCCCCCGAGCCTACCATGAACACAGGGCAACGGTGACAGGGACAGCGACGGCGACAGTGTCAGCGACAGCGTCAGCCTATGGGGAAGCCTGCACGCTTTCGCTTTCGCCTTTTTCGGGACGTGGGTCGGCGAGATCGAGCTTTAGTGCATCCGGATCTACGAGCGCGTTGGCGAGAACGGCGTCCATCTTCGACACCGGGATGAACTCCAGCGTCTCGCGAACCTCTTCGGGCACCTCCTCGAGGTCGGCGGTGTTTCTCTCCGGGAGGATGACCCGCTTGATGCCCGCGCGGTGCGCTCCGAGTATCTTCTCCTTGATGCCACCCACGGGAAGCACGCGGCCGCGCAAAGTGATCTCACCCGTCATGGCTACATCGTGCCGCACGTGGAGCCCCGTTAGTAGCGACACGATCGCCGTCATCATCGTCACGCCGGCGCTAGGCCCATCTTTGGGCATCCCACCTGCGGGAATGTGGATGTGGATGTCGCTCGTCTCGAGGAAGTCCTCTGGAATGCCGAACGCCTTTGCGCGGGTACGCACGTAGCTCATCGCCGTTTGCGCGGATTCCTTCATGACGTCACCAAGCTGGCCGGTAAGCTGAAGCTTGCCGGTGCCGTGCATCTTCGTCACTTCGATGAAGAGGATCTCTCCGCCGACCGAAGTCCACGCCAGACCGGTGGCCACGCCCGTTTCGGCGGTGCGCTCGGCGACTTCGGAAGTGAAACGAGGCGGCCCGAGGTAGGGGCGCAGCGATTCTTCGTCCAAGACTTCCCACGGACCTTTTTCGCCCTCGGCGACCTTCACCGCCACACCGCGAACGACGCTCGCGATCTGGCGCTCGAGGTTACGAACGCCAGCTTCACGTGTGTAGTGATCGATAATCGATTCGAGGGCGGCATCTCCGAGGCTCACCGTCTCCGGCTTGATGCCGTGCTCCTCGAGCTGTTTCGGCACGAGGTGCACACGAGCAATATCTAGCTTCTCCCGGCGTGTGTATCCCGGGATCTCGATGATCTCCATGCGGTCTCGGAGAGGCGCAGGAATCGTGTCGCCCACGTTGCCGGTCGCGATGAACATCACCTTCGAGAGGTCGTACGGAATTTCGAGGTAGTGATCGCTGAACGTATCGTTCTGCTCGGGGTCGAGCACTTCGAGCAACGCTGCGGCAGGGTCGCCACGGAAGTCGTGCCCGACTTTGTCGATCTCGTCGAGCATGAACACCGGGTTCACCCGCTCAGCCTTCTTCATCCCTTGGATGATCTGGCCGGGGAGGGCACCAACGTAGGTCCGACGATGACCACGGATCGCGGCTTCGTCGTGCACGCCACCGAGGCTAATGCGGTGAAACTTCCGCCCTAGTGCCCGAGCAACCGAACGGCCCAGGGACGTCTTGCCGACACCCGGCGGCCCTATGAGGCACAGGATCGGCCCCTTCTTGTCGGTCTTGAGCTTCCGAACGGCGAGATACTCGACGATTCGCTTCTTGATCTTCTCGAGGCCAGTGTGGTCTTCGTCGAGAACCTTGCGAACGGCCACAATGTCCATGTTGTCTGTGGTCTGTTTCGTCCACGGGATGTCGAGAATCCAGTCGATGTAGGTGCGGACGACGGTGTACTCGGCGGATCCGACCTGCATCTGTCGGAGCCGCTTCAACTGCTTGCGGGACACCTTGTCGGCCTCGCCGGGCATGTCGGCCTTGACGATCCGCTCCTCGAGGACGTCGAGGTCGCCTTGGTCGCCTTCTTCCTCGCCCAGCTCTTCCTTGATGGCTTTGAGCTGCTGGCGGAGCACGTACTCGCGCTGGTTCTTGCCCATCTCCTCTTTGATCTGGGAGTTGATGCGTTCGCGCATCTTGAGGATTTCGAGCTGGCGGGTGAGGAGCCGCAGGACTTTGCGAATGCGCTCTTTTGGATCGAGCGTCTCGAGTAGCTCCGACTTCTCGTCGATGGGTGCGTCGAGGTTGGCTGCGACGAGATCAGCGAGCTGACCTCGCTCCTGAATCGAGTCGATCAGAGACCCCGCCTCGCGTGGGAGCTCCGGCATGAGCTGGATCACCTGTTTGGCGACGTCCCGAAGGCTCATCGCCAACGCTTCACTCTCGACATCTTCGGCCGGCATCTCTGGAAGGCGCGTCACTCGAGCCTTGAGGTACGGCTCGTTGGAAACCACCTGCCCGAGGCGAATACGCACGAGCCCCTGGAGGATCAGGCTGTAGTTGCCCGAGCTGTGCTTTAGCGCCTTGAGGACGCGTGCCGCGACACCCACTGGGTACAGATCGTCTTGACCCGGATCGTCGGTGGACGGGTCCCGCTGCGCCACGATCGCAATGATCGGCTGATCCAGGTTTTCGATGTCCTCGACGAGCGCCACGGACTTCTCGCGGCCGACGTCGAAAGGCGCCACGGCAGCGGGGAAAAGCACCGCGTTTCGGATAGGCAAAACGGGGAGCTCGTCGCCGAAGTCAATTTCACCGGCATCGGGGGGCGGCATCGATGTGAGGGTTTCGTCGTCGCTCATGTGTTTGTTCTACTCCAACTGGGTGGGAACCCAAGTTTTTCCAGTACTGTAGCGAACATAGCCACGCTCCATTTCCCTGGCAAGGTAGGTGATAGTGCGGGGGCGGTGGGGCGGGACAAATTGCCGCCGAAGGCGTCCGGGCGATAGTGCGGGGGTGGTGGGGTCGCCACTTACTGGCACTTGCTGGCACTTCCGGTCGGGCCTCTGGCCCGTCGGTTTGTCCCACCCCACCGCCCCCACACTATCTCCTAGATGCGGCCCCCTTCGCGAATTAGGCTCACTTCCTATGCATCTTTCCGTCGTCGTTCCCTGTTTCAATGAGGAAGGCAACATCGCGGACGTCGTCCACCAGGCGGCTGAGGTAGGACGTGTTCTTGCTTCGAAGCTCGAGATCATCGTCGTGGATGATGGAAGCACCGATGGGACGTCCCGTGTGCTCGCAGGGTTGCGAGACGTCGTGCCCGAACTGAAAACCGTGGTCCACGAGGAGAACCGTGGATACGGGGCAGCCGTCCGCTCTGGGCTCGATCGATCGGAGCTCGACTACGTCTTCCTTACAGATGGCGACGGTCAGTTCGATTTGACGGAGCTTCGGCAGGCCGTCGGGCTGCTCGGCGCACATGACGTCGTTGCCGGGTACCGAATCCATCGGCGGGACGGTTGGTGGCGTAGGCTTTGGGGCACGTCCTGGACGGCTCTGGTGAACGTGGCCTTCGGGCTCGAGATTCGAGACGCGAATTGTGCCTTCAAGCTCCTTCCCCAGCGCTTGCTACGCTCGACCGACCTCCGAAGCGACGGGGCGCTGATCAGCGCTGAGCTCCTTTTCGAGGCGCGGCGGTCCGAGATGCGAATAGGCCAGTATCCGGTGAGTCACTTCCCGCGTCGCACCGGACGACAATCTGGAGCATCGATTCGCGTGATCGCCCTTGCCTTTGCCGAGCTCGCCTTTTTTCGTCTTCGTACTCGTACTCGTACTCGTGCACGTCTGACGTAGTAAACACGAATAGTCAAAACGGTGGAGCTTGAGCCTGACGGTGACCGCCATCACTGCTTGGTTCGTATCGGCGGTGGGAGCTTAAGAGAGGAGCCGCGAGCTGTGTGCGGGTTGCCCGTGGTGGGCCTGGCCGCTGAAAGGGGCTCGTCGGAAGGTCCTTGGTTCTCCTGCCAGGCTCCGCCTGCTCGCCGAGAGGTTTTCCCTTCTTCCTCCCCTCTCTAAGCTCCTACTGCCGATGCGAAAGAAGCCGTGACCGCGTTCGCCTGCTCGCCCAGAGGCTTTCCCTCCTTCCTCCTCTCTTAAGCTGCGATCAGCGACGCGAATCAAGGGGTGACCGCGCCGGAGAACATGAAGCTAGGTGATGCTGTTTAGCTGCAGACTCGATTGCGACCGAGACGCTTCGCTTCGAACAGTTTCTCGTCGGCCGCTTTGAAAAGATCGTCAGGGTCGTCGTAGTGTGACTGCCATTCGGCTACGCCCACGCTGACTGTGACCTCGACGCGTGTCCCCTCGAACTCGAATCGAGTGTCTCGAATGAGACGGTTGATCTTTCCTGCGAGATCGCCGGCGCCATCGAGACCCACCTCCGGAGTAATCAGCGCGAACTCCTCGCCACCGATCCTCGCGACTACATCGTTTCGACGTAGGCGCCCGAGGGTCACCGCACCGAGTTGCCTGAGGATGGCGTCGCCCGCGAGGTGACCGAACCTGTCGTTGATGTGCTTGAAGTGGTCGATGTCGAACAACAAAAGCGAGAACGTGCGCTTGTAGCGCTTGGCTCGAGCAACTTCCTTATCGAGCGTCTCGTCGAAATACCGTTTGTTGTGTAGTTGGGTGAGGCCGTCGGTCGTCATCAACCGATAGATCTCCTCGTGGTACTGCACCTCGATGTCGTCGCCCACGATGAACTTCAGGATCGTGCGACCCACTTTCAGCTGGTCACCGTGCCGGAGCCGACCCTCGTCTTCCACGAGGTCGTCGTTGACGTAGGTGCCATTGGTCGATTCGAGGTCACGAACGCGAAACTCATCCTCGTCGAACCGGATGCGGCAATGATTTCGGGAAACACTCTCCTGATCGATTTGAACTTCGCACTGCGGAGAGCGACCGATGATCAAGGGTTCAGTGGTGACATGGACACGGCGCCCGATATCTTGACCGTAGATCACGACCAGGCATCCGTTGTCGCTCGTTTGCCGCGGAGCGCGAGCCTCCGACACCTCAGTCAAGACTGTCTGGCTCGGGTTGGTCGTCTGATCCTTGAACTGCACTCTTCCACTATACCGTGGCGCAGCGGTGGGCGTTAAATCAGCGACCTGCCTTTCAGTGAGAGCGGACTCACCCGGCCGTTGGGTTTGTTGACCCCAAGTAGGGGGGGCTCTTAACGTGGGCCCGTGCGCGACTTGTTTTCTCACTCCTGGCTGTGGGGACTGGGCATCCTTGCCGTGATTCTGGCCAGCCCCCCGGTCCTGCTGGCGAGCCCTCCCTCGGCTCAGCGAGTCTCGACCAACGTAGCCCGAGCGGTGACGCCGCCCTTCACCGACCTCGACGTCGGGCAGGCACGGCCAGTGGACGGGGAGTGGGTGGTGCCTCGGCGCGACGGAACGCGCGCGGTGCTGACGGTCGACCACGACTTGCAGACGCACATCCAACATCTGTTCCGGAAGTACGACGTCCCTGCGGGAGGGTTGGTCGCGATAGAGCCACGGACCGGGCGTGTGCTTGCGTACGTGGGCTACGAGGCTGGGAAGGGCGACAGCGTGGAGGTCGTTACTGACCCTGCGCCACCGGCCGCCTCGGTATTCAAGATCATCACCGCTTCGGCGCTCCTCGATGCCGGCGTGAAGTCGTCGACGTCGGTTTGCTACGGCGGCGGGATGCGCGACCTCCGGCCGGCCGACCTCGTCGACAGCCCCAAACGCGATCGTTGGTGCGCGACTCTCGCCGAGGCCCTCGGGTACTCGATCAATGCCATTTTTGCCAAGCTAGCAGACCGACACCTCGACGAAGCGCGCATGACCCAATACGTATCTGCGTTTGGGTTCGGCCAACGATTGCCGTTCGACTTGCCTACCGAGCCCAGCCCTGCTGACGTCCCGGAAGGCAGGCTCGAACGCGCGCGGATGGCCGCAGGGTTTTGGCACAGCCAGCTCTCGCCGCTCCACGGCGCCTTGCTCGCTTCGACGATCGCGAACGACGGCGGCATGCCGTATGCGGCGATCGTCGATCGCATCGAAAGTTCGAACGGGCAGATTCTCTATCAACAATCCCCACGAACTTTTCGCCAGGTCCTGCCACGCCAGACTGCAAGGCAGGCGGGTGAAATGATGACGCGGACCGTCACCCACGGCACCGCGAAGAAGGCGTTCTGGGATTCGAAGGGCCGCCCCTTCCTTCCCGGCATCGCCGTCGCGGGCAAGACCGGCACGCTGAGCCGAAGCAATCCCTATCGCCGATACAACTGGTGGGTAGGTTACGCCCCCGTCGATGATCCGAAAATCGCCGTCGCGAGCTTAGTGGTGAACGAGCCCAAGTGGCGCATCAAGGCTAGCTACGTCGCGCGAGAAGCGCTCCGTGAGTACCTGGTCCGCTAGGACACTCTCGAACGACGATTAGGGTAGGTCTTTGACCCAGTCGCCGTTGTCGAACCACTGCCTACGGAGCTCCATCAGGATGCCAGTGCCCTCGAATGCATCGATGAAGTTGTCGATCAGGTTATAGAACTTCGGGTCCTTTGCCGATACCGCGATCCCCATCGGTTCTACCGAAAGCGGCTCTGCGAGGGTGACGAGGCCGGAGTCGGGATTACGCAGCACGGCCAACACGCACGCCGGCATGTCGGCGACCATCGCGTCGGCTTCTCCGCTCAAGACCTTCTTCACGCCCATCTCGTAGTGGTCGACTGGGGTGAATTTGGCCTTTGGCAACTGTCGCTTGATGAACGCCTCGCTGGTTGAGTTCGCAAGCGCGACGAACGTGACATCGGGATTGTTGATGTCGTCGACGGTTTCGGCTTCCGCCAGCGCCTTCGACGTGGTCAGGAGCGACTTGCCGGAGAGCAGGTAGGGGCCGACGAACAAGAAATCTTTGGTGCGCTTGGCCGTGATATCCACTCCCGACATCACAATGTCGACCTTACCCCTCTTCAGGGCGCCGAGCAGGCGGCCGAACGGCATCTGAACGATCTTGAGCTCGAGGCCGAGTGCGTGGGCAAGCCCTTCGGCGAGGTCGACTTCCAGCCCCATCATCTCACCGTTCTTGTCCTTCGCGTTGAGGGGCGGCTGGTCGGCTGACATCCCCACGCGCAGCTCCCCGCTCTTGAGGACACGATTGAGGACGGGTGACTGCGCGGTTGCTGCGGCCGACGACATCAGCGACGCGACGGTCAGAAGAGCAAAGAGCATCATTCGAGAACGGTGGAGCATCAGCTTGCCTTTCGGTTGAGGAGTGGCGGCGCGGAGCCTAGCCAAGCTCATCTAGAGCCGCAACCTAGTTGAGCCGTGCCCTCGCGGCGTCGTCGAGGGCCTTGCCGACGGCGCCTTCGCTGAAGCCTACGATCACTTCGTTGCCGACTTTGATCGTGGGTACGCTTCGTCGCGGATTCAGGGCGAGGTACTCGGCTCTCGCACTCGCGTTCTTGTCGACGTCGTACTCGACGAACGAGATACGCTCTTTCTCGAAGTAGCTGCGGGCCCTTCTGCATACGCCGCACCAGGCCGTTGAGTACATGACGACGGGAACGCGCTTCCGCGCATTGGCGAGCTCCCATTGCTTTGGGGCCTTGTCCCGGGTTTGCCGGCCCGAGGTTTGCGTTGGCTGGCTTCCCGTTCCGCTGCTTCGTCCGGCCGGATTTTGAAGGGCGGCAGGACCGAGCTTGAGAAGTGCTTGAATCCTCTCCTCGCGGCTCATCTCTTCGTTCTGGAGAATGTTGCTAAACGCGATCACTTCGGTTTCGGAGTGCGCGAACGAATCGGCGGGGCGCCGAGGAAGCTCGTCGGGCTCGGTAGGCTCCTCCTGGGGACTGGCGGACTCGGGTGCTTCGGCCGGAGGAGGGTTCATCTCTGCGGCAAGCTCGTCCAGCCACGTCAAGGCTTGGTCGCATCCGTAGAGCCCGCCGAGGAAGCTGAGCATCACCATCGGAAACACTCGAGTTGTGGTCACTCGAGGTGCTCCTTAGTTCTTCTTGCGCACGATGTACGTATTCATGCCTTCTTCGTGTTCGAACGTCGTGCGGTAGCTCTGCGCTTCGCGGCGGGAGTCGAAGGGGCCAATGCGTACGCGCCAGTGTGTTCCCCGGCCCTCGACGGAGCCGCGGGTCACATAGGATGCGTGGCCTCGCTTGCGTAGGGCGTCGGCAAACACCTGCGCCTCTTGCGGGTCGCGGTAGCTGATGACTTGCAAGGTATAGAGGCCGTCGTGGCCAGCAGGCGAGCTCGTGGTTCGGTCGGGAATAGTTGCGGCCACCAGTGGGTCGCGGATGGCGGCCATTTCGACCACTTCGCGGTCGGGTCCGGCTGTGACTGCGGCAGGCAGTCCCGCGGCGATTCTCGAACGGGGAGGCGGCCTCGTCAGGGGGTCCAGATGCGCCAGCTCCGCTGCGGCCGCCGCCATAGCCGCGGCGACTTCTGGGCGAGATTCGGTCACTAACGTCGTGGGAAAACTGAGGGTTTTGGGATCGAGGTCAGAGTCGAGAGAGCCTTCTTCGGGACCCTTTGGGATCTTGGGTGCGCTGGTCAGCACAAGCGTCTGTAGCGGGTCTTCGACCTGTGATTCGGTCTCGTCGGGCAGCGCTGCAACGGCCGCTACGACGATGCCGATAGCGGCGATGAAGCCCACACCAGAGAGCACCAAGACCCGATTCCCGTCATCCGAGGATCGTTCTTCGATCCGTTCCAGATCGCGCATCGCAGTATCCATCTAGCGTCTCGCCTCGCCCCTCTTGCGGGTTTACGAGACTTCCTTGGAAGCGGCCAAAAAACAGCACTTCGAGGCCCCTGAGAGCGCGTGCAGGGGCCTTGGTGGCATGGTAGCTTCGCGCCGGCGTTGGGCTCAGGGGAGCAGCGTGTGGGAGCAATAGTTCATGGCGGAATCTCCACAAAAGCAGCCGGTCACGCTCGAAGACGAGATGCGGCGCTCGTACCTCGACTACGCGATGAGCGTAATCATCGGGCGTGCGATTCCAGACGTTCGGGACGGCCTCAAACCGGTGCACCGGCGCATTCTGTACGCAATGAAAAACGAAGGCCTAGTGCACAACCGTCGTTACTCGAAGTGCGCTGGTGTCGTCGGCGAGGTCCTCAAGAAATACCATCCACACGGCGACACGGCGGTTTACGACGCCCTGGTTCGCATGGCGCAGGGTTTCGCCATGCGATACCCGCTCATCGACGGCCAGGGGAACTTCGGCTCGGTCGATGGTGATCCCGCTGCGGCCTATCGATACACCGAGTGTCGATTGGAACGGCTTGCCGAGGAGCTCCTCGCCGATATCGAAAAAGAAACCGTAGACTTCGGGCCAAACTTCGATGACTCCGAAAGTGAGCCGCTCGTCCTTCCAAGCCGGATTCCGAATCTGCTGATCAACGGCTCGGGCGGCATCGCGGTTGGCATGGCGACCAACATCCCCCCACACAACCTTCGCGAGGTAGTGGATGCGACCGTTCGGCTCATGGACAACCCCGAGCTGACGATCGATGACCTGACGCGCGACGACCCCGAGTCGGGACGCGAAGGGGTCAAGGGTCCGGACTTCCCAACCGCGGGATACATCTATGGCACGTCCGGTATTCGGTTGGCGTACCGCACCGGGCGAGGCCGCGTCGTCATGCGGGCCCGAGCCTCGTTCGAGCCACTTCCGGGCAAGACCGACCGGGAGATGATCGTCATCACCGAGATCCCTTACCAGGTGAACAAGGCGGAGCTTCTGAAGAAGATCGCGGACCTGGTTCGAGACAAGCGACTCGAGGGGATCAGCGACCTCCGCGACGAATCCGACCGTGCGGGGATGCGGATGGTCATCGAGCTCAAGCGGGATGCCCACGGCGAAATCGTCCTCAACAAGCTGTACCAGATGACCGCTCTCCAGAGCACGTTCGGCTACAACTGCCTGGCCATCGTCAAACAGAGGCCCGAGTTGCTCGACCTGAAGACGATGTTGCTTCATTTCATCGACCACCGTCGCGAGGTCGTCGTCCGGCGGACGCGTTACGACCTGCGGCAGGCGCAAACGCAGCGTGAGATCGTCGAAGGCCTCGGCATGGCGGTTACCGATGTGGATCTCGTGGTCAGCACCATCCGCTCATCGAAGGATCCCGAAGAGGCGCGAGAGCGCTTGATGAAGCTTCCCCTCACGGGCCTCGAGGAGTTCGTGAGGCGTGCGGGTCGTTCCGACGAAGAGATCGAGATAGCGAAGGAGCGCGGCGAGTACTTCCTTTCCGAGCACCAGGCCAAGGCCATCCTCGAAATGCGGCTGTCCCGACTGACAGGTCTCGAACGGGAGAAGCTTGTCACCGAGTATGGCACCTTGTGTGATCTCATTCGCGAGCTCGACGCGATCCTTGGAAGCAAGGGACGTCTTGATGAGGTGATCGTCGAGGAGCTCGACGAGATCCGTGAGCGCTACGGCGACGCCCGACGCACCGAAATCGTCGAGGCCGAGGGCGACATCTCGATCGAGGATTTGGTTCCCGACGAAGAGGTCGTCGTGACCGTGTCGCACGCCGGATACATCAAGCGCGTCCCGCTGAGCGAGTACCGTGCGCAAGGGCGTGGCGGAAAGGGCTTGCGCGCTATGGACACCCGCGACCAGGACTTCGTGAGCTGGGTGTTCGTGGTCAACGCCCACGCGAACGTCTTGTTCCTGAGCGACAAGGGTAAGGCGTACCTCAAGAAGGTGTACCAGATCCCGGAGACCGGTCGCGCTGCGCGGGGTAGAGCGGTCGTAAACCTCGTCGGCATGGAGCCCGACGAAAGGGTCGCGGCTATCCTTCCGATTCGCGAGTTCGTCGAGCATGGATATCTCTTGACTTGTACGCGACGGGGCCGGGTGAAGCGCACTAGCCTGAGCGCGTATGAGAACATCCGCCAGACCGGCATCATCGGGGTCGCGATCGGCGCAGGCGACGGGCTGTTGACCGCCTGCATCGTCACGCCCGGGCAGAACGTGATCGTCGGAACTTCGCACGGGATGAGCATTCGCTTTCCGATCGAGGACGTGCGCGCGATGGGCCGTGACTCCATGGGCGTCAAGGGCATCGAGCTTCGAGAGGACGATTTCGTGGTCGGGATGGACATCATCGAAGACGAAAGCGCGGACCAAGTCCTCACCGTCAGCGCGAATGGCTACGGGAAGCGGACCCCGGTGTCCGAGTGGCGCGCCCAGAACCGAGGCGGCAAAGGGATTATCGGAATGGACACGTCCGAACGTAACGGAGCCTTGGTCAAGCTTAGGCTCGTCTCGCCCGACGACCAATTGATGGTCATCACCAACGGAGGGCAGGTGATTCGCACCCGTGTGTCGGAGATCCGGGAGACCGGTCGCAATACGCAGGGGGTGCGGGTGATCCGCCTGCGAGATGGCGAGCAGGTGGTCGACGTGGAGCCGGTCGCCGAGGTGGAAGACGATGATGGTGAAGAACCCCACGAAAAAAGCCCCTCTGAGCCCGGAAACGTGTAATCCGGGGAACAAACCGCTATCCTGATCAGGGCAAAAGCGTGGGGCTTTTCTTGGGGGTAGGCGAGCGTGAGTAAAGGACCCGTCATTGGGATCGACCTGGGGACGACCAATTCCGTAGTCGCCATTGCGGATCAGCCGGGAGCCCGAGTGCTGCCGGATAGTGATGGTTCGAAGCTCATCCCGTCGGTGGTGTCCTTCCATCCGAGCGGTGACGTTCTGGTTGGCGCGGGCGCGAAAGAGCGGCGGTTGCTCGATGCTGCCAACACCGTTTCCTCGGTCAAGCGACTGATCGGTCGTCCCTACACGAGCTACGAGGTCAAGCAGGCGCAACAGCGATTCGCATTCGAGCTTTCCGAGGGTCCGAGTGGTGGCGTCCTGGTTTCGGCGCGTGGCGAAACCTACACGCTCAGTGAGATCAGCGCTTTCGTGCTTCGACACGTGCGCAAAGTTGCCGAGGAGGCCCTCGCTAAGGAATGCGAGCATGCGGTTGTCACGGTGCCCGCGAACTTCAACGAGCTTCAGAGAAGCGCAACAAAAGCTGCCGGGCGTGTCGCAGGCCTCGAGGTGTTGCGCATCCTGAACGAGCCGACCGCAGCAGCGCTCGCCTACGGGTACAACAAGACGTCGAACGAGCGGGTCGCGGTCTACGACCTCGGCGGCGGTACCTTCGACATCACGATTCTCCAACTCGCCGGGGATGTGTTCGAAGTTCTAGCGACCGCGGGCGATACGTTTCTCGGTGGCGATGACGTCGACAATCTCATTGCAGATGACATGGCCGCGCGCTTCCTCGAGACCAACCGCTACGACACGCGCCAGGACCGCCAAGCGTTCGAGCGCCTTCGTGCTGCGGCCGAGTGGGCCAAGTGCCAACTTTCGGACAAGGCCGAGATCAAGCTCTGCATCGAGGAGCTCGCCTACGGGGATGGCGGCGTTGCACTCAACCTCGACTATGCGCTTACTCGTGAGCGTCTCGAACAAATGGCGCACCCCTTGCTCGCGCGCAGCTTCGACGTCTGTGAGGATGCCATGAAGGCTGCGGGGCTCCGTCCTACGCAGCTAGACAATGTGATCTTGGTGGGCGGCTCGACCCGCATCCCGTTGCTTCAGCGGATGGTCGCCGAGTACTTTGGCCGCAAGCCCCAGGCGCGCATCGACCCCGACCTGGTGGTGGCGGAGGGGGCGGCGCTTCAAGCGAAGGCGCTTTCGGTGCCTGCGCGGAAACCCACCGCACCGCTCGGAAGAGTGGCGCTGAAGAAAGTCGCGCAGCCAAGCGCGGGAGCACCCCTCGGCGACGACTTCGAAGATGAGGTCACCAACATTGGCGATAGGCCTCCGCTGCCCCCGCCACTCGTCGCGCGCGGAGCGCGGAAGGCCACGCTGCCAGGCCAGGCGCCTCCGCCTCCACCGATTCACCTCAAGAAGACAGCCGAGCCGGCGGACGATGGTTTGGTCGACACCCCAACGCGGTCGCGCGAGGAGCCGCTCGTGGATACGCCGACGCATGCGGGCGAGGAGCCCTTCGAGGATATGCGGACGCGGATGGCCGAGGCGGTTGACCCACTCGACTTTCAGCCGACCCGTACCGCGGACGCTTCCGGTCTCTTGATGGAGATCGCGGAGGAAACCGCGACTCGTCAGGTCCCGGCCGACGACGAGCCGTCGGGGCTGGTGATAGAGCTAGGAGACGACGCGTTCGGCGCGCCATCCGATCTCCCAGCCGACGGGGCCCGGCCGCCTCCGGCCCCTCTCGAACTGCCGAGCTCGGCGCCTCGAACACTCGAAGCAGCGCTCGACGAGGACGTGTCGACGGTCACCGGCGCTCTTCCGGTCCCGGACGGGCCAGCGCCGCCGCTCCTTCTCGACGTCACTCCGCTTTCGCTCGGTGTCGAAACCGTCGACGGATACTGCGAGCACATCATCCGTCGTAACTCGGCGATTCCGGCCGGCCAAACCAAGATGTTCACGACGGCGCGCGACAAGCAAGAGACGGTGGTTGTTCGGATTTGCCAGGGCGAGTCGCGCCAAATCAGTGGCAACCAGTTGCTCGGCGAGGTCGTGCTCGAGGGGTTGCGGCCTGCCGCACGGGGCAAGGTGCAGATCGCCGTTCGATTCATGATCGACGCGGACGGCACGTTGCAGGTTCGGGCGCAAGACGTCGGTACCGGCCAACAACAGCAGATCGCGATTAGGCTCATCGGTGAGCTGCCGGACGACCAAATCGACGAGCTCCGCCGGCGCCACGAGGCGAAGATGGGTGCGTAGGCCATGACCGAGCTCCCGGAAGCCCACGACTACTACGCGCTCCTCGGGATTATCCGAGCTGCCACGGCCGATCAGATCCGCTCTGCGTTCCACCGCTTCGCCCGGGAGCATCATCCAGACAATTTCGTTGGTGCGCCTCCCGAAGAAGGCGAACGGCACACCGAACTCTACCAGCTCGGTAGCGAGGCCTACCAGGTGTTGCTCGATCCCATGAAACGCGAGATCTACGACGAGGGTCTCGAACAAGGACGCGTTCGATACTCGGCCGATCGCGCCGAAGAGACACGGCGTACGATGCGACCTCCGGGCGGCGTCGCCCTCCATTCGAGCAAGGCGAGGGTGTTCTTCACGCGTGCACACAAAGCGATCAAAGTTGAAGACTGGCCCCAGGCCAAGCTCAACCTCCAAATGGCGCTCCAGAGCGAGCCCGACAACGAGGAGCTCGAGAGCAAGCTGCAGGAAGTCCTCGAACGGATGAAGTCCGGGTAGACGCCAGCGATAGCGCCAGCGTCGATTGCAGCAGCACTGGTCGTGATCCTGGTCGTGATCGTGGTCGTCGGGGTGGTCGTGGGGCCAGGCTTTTCGGTATCGGTCAAAGGGCTACGAGCGTTGCTTCGGTTCGGACCCGACCACGACCATGATCACGGAGATCTGGGAGATCCACGCGCAGGTCACGATCCTCAGTCGGCGACGGCGCTGCCCCAGTAGTTGTACGAGAGGGCCTTGATCCCTGGGATGTACATTCGTTCGTCGACGACGATGCGGAAGCCGGAGGATTCCAAT
>Ga0255058_10000562_pt1 | contig 21827 bp, 19 predicted proteins | sample Cases_109_9_MG_FD_188637 | JGI IMG/M metagenome (GOLD analysis project Ga0255058, IMG submission 188637) | Seawater microbial communities from Amundsen Gulf, Northwest Territories, Canada - Cases_109_9 | ecosystem: Environmental > Aquatic > Marine > Gulf | place: Canada: Northwest Territories... | reverse complement strand
ATTGGTATGCTCTCGCTTGGAGATCTGCTGTCTGAAATGACTGACACCCAGCTCGCGGCACTCGCAATGATAGGCAATACGCAAAAAGGTTTCTTGTTGCTTTGACGATAGCGAGTTCGCATTAGAAAACCGCCAGCGGGGCAGAGAGATGATCGCCTGCCTGCCTGGCCGTGTCTGTCGGTTGAGGGCGGTGCGTTTGTAGGCCGGGAGCCATGCCTAGCGCAATGCTGGGTAGGGGTTTCATTTTTTGCTAACCAATTGCTAACCAACTCCCTGGTACAGGCCGGTACGAGGTGCACAATTCCGTGCCGCAGAAGCTCGCAACCCCCTGATATTTCGGACTATCCGGTATGGCAAGTAACAAGTCGGGACGTCCCGAGTACATCTATTTGATGAAAGCCGCATATTGGTCCAACCGCGGCAACACCTTGTCGCGTCCCTCCGAGGGCAGGGCAAGAAGGGCGCAGTCGACACCCGCCGCGTCACACTTGTCCAGGTATTGGGCATCGGGGGTTGCGCCGAACAACGTGGTCGAGACCGTGCTCATGTCGCGACCGGCTTCGTCGGCATAGCCCGCCAGCCGCGCCATCTGTGCTTGCGGATCGGCGAAGTTGCGGCCGCGGGGGATCCAACCATCGCAGAAGTCCATGACCCGGCGCAGGGTGTGCCGGGTTTCACCGCCCAGCAGAATGGGCGGATGGGGTTTCTGAACCGGCTTGGGCCACGACCAGATGGGCTCGAACTCGGTGAATTCGCCTTTATAGCCCGCCTCGTCCTGGGTCCAGATGGCCTGCATGGCCTTCGCGCGATCCACCATGACGCGGAAACGGGTGTCGAAGGCCGTGCCGTGATTCTCCATCTCCTCGGCATTCCAGCCCGCGCCGATGCCGAAATCCAGGCGGCCATTGGAGATCAGATCCAGGGTCGCCGCGGCCTTCGCCGTCACGATGGGGTCGCGCTCGGTGAGCAGCAGGATGCCGGTTCCCAGGCGCAGCTTTTCGGTCGCCGTGGCCGCCGCCGCCAGCCCGACGAAGGGATCCAGAGTGTGGGAATACTCCCGCGGCAGCTCCGCCCCTCCCGGCCAGGGCGATCGCCTGCTGGTGGGAATATGCGTGTGCTCGGGCACGAACAGCGATGCGTAACCGCGTTCTTCCAGAGCGCGGGCGAGCTCGACGATGCCGATTGAGTAGTCCGTCGAGAACATATAAACGCCGATTTTCATTGTCATGGGCTCCTCGTGGCCGCTTGCGTCACACCTATCATTGATCACTAACCTGGGGCGGCACCAGCATCCGCGCGCCGATCTGCTGTATTCCCACCGCCGGGGCGTGCGACCATCCCTGTTTATCTGACAAGCTTATCCGGCAAGCGCACCGACGGAGTCGTCAATCGTGGACCGGCCACCCCTCTGGGCCCTGGTGCCCGTCAAGAATCTGCGAGATGCGAAGCAGCGTCTGGCGAGTGTGTTGAGTGCCGGTGAGCGCCACGAGTTGTTTCGCGCCATGTTGGAGGACGTTCTCTGCGCGCTCTCGGACAGCCGTGGCCTGGCAGGCGTCGTGCTGGTGACACGGGACGAGGAAGCCATAGCGCTGGCAGCACGCTATCGCGCACGGGTGCTGGAAGAGGAGGAAAGCCGTGGTCACACGGCCGCCAGCAGTTTCGGCGCCCGTGCATTAGCGCAGGAGCGGATGGTGGGGATGCTGCAGCTGCCCGCCGATATCCCCCTGGTCACCCCGGAAGACATCGATGCGTTGCTGCAGATCCACGGATCGGCGCCGGCGGTGACCCTGGCGCCCTCGCGGGACGAGCGGGGTTCCAATGCAGTGGCCTGCTCGCCCCCGGACGTGTTGCCGCTGCGCTTCGGCAACGACAGTTACTTCCCTCATCTGCAGCGCGCCAGAGAGCTGGGTATCGAGCCCGGTGTCGTGCACCGTCCCGGGTTCGCGCTGGACGTGGACACTCCCGACGACCTGCTGGCTTTTCTGTCCACGCCGTCCGGAACGCGTGCTTATGATTACCTGGTGCGCACCGGCATCGCCGAACGCATCATGGATGCGGCGAATTCTCAGTCGGCGCCGCCGTAGCGCTCGCGCAGCCGCGGCAGCACCTGCTCGGCGTAGAGATCCAGAAATCGCTGCTGGTCGGGTCCGGGCGCGTGAAACACCAGATGCGTGAATCCCAGCTCGATAGTCTCGGCCATACGTTCCACGTGCTCGTCCGGATCATCGGACACGATCCAGCGGCTGGCGGCCCGCTCGACGGGAAGTGCGTCGGCGAGCCTTTCCATCTCCACGGGATCCTCGACGCCCATCTTTTCTTCCGCCGACAGCGCCAGCGCCGCCCAGTGCCGGGTGTCCTGCATGGCGCGGGTCCGATCAGAGTCGAAAGATACTTTCATCTCGATCATGTACTCGATGCTGTTCTCATCGCGACCGGCCTTTTCCAGTCCCTCGGCGACGGCGGGGAGCAAGGTATCCCGGTAAAGCTCCGGCGCTTTGCCGCTGGTGCAGATGAAGCCGTCCGCCACGCGTCCCGCCAGCCGCGCCGCGGTGGGTCCCGACGCGGCTACGTAAATGGGTACCGGTATCTCGGGTTTGTCGTAGATAGTGGCTTTGTCGGTGCGGAAGTGTTCGCCCTCGTAGCTCACGCGTTCCTCGCGGGCGAGCCTGTGCATGATTTCGATGGCTTCGCGAAGCCGCGCGAAGCGCTCTTTGAAAGGTGGCCACTGTATTCCGGTGGCGGGCACTTCGTTCAACGATTCGCCGGTACCGACACCGAGCAAGACGCGCCCCGGGAACAGCTCGCCAAGGGTCCCTATTGCCTGAGCGACGATGGATGGATGATAGCGAAAGGTCGGCGCTACCACGCTGGTGCCGATCATGACGTGGGAGGTGCGTTCCCCCAGCGCGCCCATCCAGGCGAAGGAGAAGGGCGCGTGCCCGCCCGTGTGCCGCCAGGGTTGGAAATGGTCGCTCACCATGATTGAGTCGAAACCGACACTTTCCGCGTGGACCGCAAACTCGAGAAGCTCGCGCGGATGAAACTGTTCGGCGGACGCTTTGTAGCCAAGCTTCAGCATATGGTTCTCTCGCTCCTACAGTCGTACTGACCGGCGGCTGCGTGGTCGGCGAATATGACGGAATTCTCGGCGCGCACGCGACCGGCGGGTATGTTCTCATCTCCAGCGCGGAGACGTGCGAGCATTGCCGCCTTGCCGGCGCCGGTGACCAGCCACAGGCGTTGTCGCGCCCGGTTGAGTATCGGTAGCGTCAGCGTCATGCGGCGGTAGCCTCGATATTCTTCGCTAACGGCCACGTCGCGGTCGCTGATTTGCAAGGCCCCATCGCCGGGGACCAGTGATGCGGTGTGGCCGTCATCACCGAGGCCGAGATGCACCAGATCCAACACCACCGGAGAGCCCGTCGTCGCGGCCAGGTCTTGCGCATAGCGGTCCGCGGCGGCTTCCAAGTCCTGTTCGGCTACAGGCATTCCGTGCAAGGCGTCTGCGATCAGCGGCGTCTTGCCCAGCAAAGTCTCTTGCAGCTGTGTCAGGTTGCGCTCGCCGTGGCCGTGGGGTGCCGCGCGCTCGTCTACCTGAAAGATGTGCAGGTCTCGCCAGGGAAGATCCTCGGCCACCAGCGCCCCCAGCATCGCCCGCGGCGTGTTGCCACCGCTGAAGGCGACAAAGCACTTCCCCCGTTCGGATACGGCGCTGCGCGCGCATTCCGCGATGAAGCGGGCGGCGGCGCGGGCGGTCATCGCATCATCGGCGCGAACTTGCAGGCGCGGCACGCTCAATCGCTGTGCTCGGCGTGGCCGCCGAAGCCGAAGCGCATGGCCGACAGCACACGGCTGGCGAAATCGGCGTTGCCGCGGGAGTCGAAGCGCTCATAAAGGGCCGCGGTGAGCACATGGGCCGGCACGCCCTCGTCGACGGCGGCCTGCACTGTCCACCTGCCTTCGCCGGAATCCGCCACCCGCTCGCTGAAGCCAGTGAGCGCCGGGTCCCGGGCCAGCGCTTCCGCTGTGAGATCCAGAAGCCACGAGCCGATGACGCTGCCGCGGCGCCACAGCTCGGTAATATCCGCCAGATCGAAGTCATAACGATAATGCTCCGGGTGCGTGAGGTGTGCGGTCTCAGCAGAGTTGTGCCGCGCATCTTTGCCGATGTTGGCTGCCGCCAGCACCTGTAGTCCTTCGGCGTAGGCCGCCATGACGCCATATTCGATGCCATTGTGGATCATCTTCACGAAATGACCGGCACCATGGGGGCCACAGTGCAGATAGCCCTGCTCGGCGGTGCCGGCACGGCCTTCACGCGCGGCCATGTGGGGAGCCGCCTCCGCCCCCGGCGCGAGGCTGCGAAAAACCGGCTCCATGCGGCGGAAGTCCCCGGAATCGCCGCCGACCATGAGGCAGTATCCCCGCGCGAGTCCCCACACACCGCCGCTGGTGCCCACGTCCATGGTGTGCAGCCCCTGTCCGGACATGGCTTCGGCTCGCCGTATCCCGTCCTGGTGGTGGGAGTTGCCGCCGTCGATGACGAGATCGCCGGCTTCCATCATCGGCGCCAGGGTGTCCAGCAACGCGTCCACGCTTCCGGCGGGGATCATGATCCAGATGTTGCGCGGTGCCTCCAGGGCGCCCAACAGCGCCTGCAGGGACTCGGCTCCGGTGGCGCCTTCGGCAACGAGCGTCGCCACATTCGCCGGATCCGCGTCGTATACGACGCAAGCGTGCCCGTCACCCATGAGACGCCGCACCATGTTGGCGCCCATGCGCCCGAGGCCGATCATGCCAAGCTGCATTGGCTTCCCTCTCTATAAGAGATCTTGTATGGGCGCGGGAGATGGGTTGTACTCGTGTCCGCGCCGGGCGCCCTGGGCACGCGGTGCCCTGCTTGCGCCGACTTTATCACACCCGCCTTTCGGCCCCGGCAGACCTGAATGTAAGACGGGGGGTGCGCAGGCGCGAATATTGCCCATGACGACGATCAGCGACACGATCATCGACCAGGCCGGCGGCGGCGTGCTGGGCGACATTCAAGCGATGGCGTTGGCCAGCTATGACGATCTCGAGCTGTTGATGGAAGCGGCGCGGGCCCGCAGGGATCTGGCTCACGGCAACCGGGTCAGCTACTCGCCCAAGGTTTTCATTCCCCTGACCCAGCTGTGCCGCGATGTCTGCCGCTACTGCACCTTTGCCCATGCGCCGCGGGAACTGCCATCAGCCTATCTGTCCGTCGACGACGCTATCTCGATTGCCGCCGAAGGCGCCCGGGCCGGATGCCGCGAAGCACTGTTCACCCTCGGCGATCGGCCGGAGAGCCGTTACCGGGTTGCCCGGGTCGCGCTGGCGGCTCTGGGACACGATTCGACCATCGACTATCTCGCCCATGTGGCGAGGCGGGTGCATGAGGCCACCGGGCTGCTGCCCCACGTGAATCCAGGGGTCATGGACCGGCAGGCTTTTGCGCTTCTGCGGCCGGTCTCCGTTTCCACCGGGCTGATGCTGGAGTCCGCGGCCGAACGCCTGTGCGAGCGCGGTGGGCCCCACCACGGTTGCCCTGACAAGCATCCGCGGGTGCGCCTGGAGTCCATCCGCATTGCCGGCGAGCTCGCGGTGCCCTTTACCAGCGGTATCCTCATCGGTATCGGCGAGACGCGGCGCGAGCGCATCGCGTCTTTGCTGGCACTGCGTTCACTGCACGCGCGCTACGGTCATGTGCAGGAGATCATCGTTCAGAATTTCCGTGCCAAGGCAGGTACCGCCATGGCCGGCGCTCCGGAGCCGACCCTGGAGGACCATCTTTGGACGATCGCCGTGGCGCGCCTGATATTCACCCCGGACATGAACATCCAGGCGCCGCCGAATCTGAATCCCGCCTGCCTCGACGGTCTTCTCGCGGCGGGCATCAACGATTGGGGCGGTGTGTCGCCGGTGACGCCGGACCACGTCAATCCGGAGGCCCCCTGGCCGCAGCTCGAGACGTTGCGTCGGGCCAGCGAGGCTGGGGGCAGGGAGCTGGTGGCGCGCCTGCCCATCTATCCGCGCTACATTCAGCAGGCCGAGCGGTGGCTCGCGCCCGAAATGCGCACACCGGTGCTCGATCACTGTGACGCCGCGGGTTACGCGAGAGAGGATGCCTGGATCGCCGGTGCGGCGTCCGAGCCGGCACCGGCGCCATGCGCCAACCGTTGGGCACCGGACCTGGGGGCGGAGCTCCGCGCAATTGTGAATCGGGCGCGGGACGGGCGGCAACTCGCAGAGAGCGACATCGTTCGATTGTTCGCGGCGCGCGGACGCGAGGTGCGGGCCGTTTGCAGCAACGCGGACCGCTTACGCGAGGAGGTCAACGGCGACCGCGTCGGCTACGTGGTCAATCGCAACATCAACTACACCAACGTCTGCTACTTTCACTGCAGCTTTTGCGCATTCTCCAAGGGTAAGATCGCAAAGGATCTGCGTGGCAGGCCCTACGATCTGGATCTGCAGGAGATCGCCCGCCGCACGCGCGAAGCCTGGCGGCGGGGCGCCACCGAGATGTGCCTGCAGGGTGGTATTCATCCCGACTACGACGGTGAGACTTACATCGATATCTGCCGGACCGTGAAGCAGGCGGCACCGGGCATCCACGTGCACGCCTTCTCGCCGTTGGAGGTGTGGCAGGGCGCGCACACGCTGAAGATATCGGTGGGTGAGTTTCTCAGCGAGCTGAAACGCGCCGGCCTGGGATCACTCCCCGGCACCGCCGCCGAAATTCTCGACGACGAGGTGCGCCGCGTGATCTGTCCCGACAAGATCACGACGGCACAGTGGCTCGAGGTCATGGGATGCGCCCATGCGCTCGGATTGCGCAGCACCGCCACGGCGATGTTCGGTCATGTGGATCATCCACGCCATTGGGCGCGGCACCTGATTCGCATACGTGAGCTGCAGGCCACGACCTCCGGATTCACGGAGTTCGTGCCGTTGCCCTTCGTGCACATGGAGACGCCGATTTATCGCAAAGGCCGCGCGCGGCGCGGGCCCACCTATCGCGAAGCGCTGCTCATGCACGCGGTATCGCGGCTGGTTCTGCACCCTCACGTTAGCAACATCCAGACTTCGTGGGTGAAAATGGGGCCCGACGGCGCTCGTGACTGTCTCTCATCCGGCGCCAATGATCTCGGCGGTACGCTGATGAATGAGTCCATTACCCGGGCCGCGGGCGCGGCCTTCGGTCAGGAGCTTCCGCCACGAGACATGCGGGCGTTGATAGGCGCGACGCAACGCGTGCCCTATCAACGCACGACACTTTATGCCGGGGCTCCGGAGGAGCGCGCCAACCTGGCAATGCATGCCGCGCCTCTCGAAGAAGTCGTCAATCCCCCGCTGCGGCCCGGGGCACGGTCAAGAGACCGGCACCTGGTGCGCTTCGGGCAGGGCTAGGAGCGTGGGTGGCACGCATCCGGCCGTCACGTTGACGGCGTTATCGGGGATCCCGGCGATCCAGCCCGGCGACGATGTCGCCGCCATCCTCGCCGAAGCTCTGGATGCGACCGGATTGACGCCCCGCGACAGGGATGTGCTGGTGGTGACCCACAAGATCCTGTCCAAGGCGGAAGACCGCTACCGGAGCCTCGAGGACGTGGCGCCCTCACCCCGGGCGCGGGAGCTCGCCGCCGCCACCGGCAAGGACGCGGCGCTGGTGGAGGTGATCCTGTCGGAGTCCCGGGAGGTGTTGCGTTCCCGGCGCGAACTGATCGTCACCGAGCATCGCTCAGGCGTGGTCATGGCCAACGCCGGTGTGGACCGATCCAACGTGTCCGGCGGCCCGGAGCGCGTGCTGCTGCTGCCCGAAGATCCCGACGCCAGCAGCGCGGCGCTGCGCGCGGCGCTTCGGACGCGCTTCGGCGTGGACATTGCCGTGGTGGTGAGCGACAGCGCCGGACGTGCCTGGCGCAACGGCGTCGTCGGGCTCGCCCTCGGCGCGGCGGGGTTACCCGCCTTACAGGATTTGCGCGGCAGAAACGATCTCGAGGGCCGGCCCCTGGAAGTCACGCAGGTGGGGCTCGCCGATGAGATCGCCTCGGCGGCGGAGTTGTTGATGGGGGAGGCCGACGAGGGGCGGCCCGCGGTCCTGGTGCGGGGTGTCCGGTGGCACGAATCGCCAGTGATGGCGGCGGCGCTGATTCGCGACCGGGAACAGGATCTTTTCCGGTGAGCGATGCCACCAGGGTAGTCGCCCTCTCCGGCGGTATCGGAGGCGCCAAGCTGGCCCTGGGTCTTTATCGCGCATTGCCCCCGGACAGTCTGATGGTGGCGTGCAACACCGGGGACGATTTCGAGCATCTGGGCTTGAGCATCTCACCGGATATGGACACGGTTCTCTACACCCTGGCAGGGATCGCGAATCCGGAAACCGGATGGGGACGTGCCGACGAGACATGGACGTTCATGCAGGCCCTGGAATCTCTGGGCGGCGAGACCTGGTTTCGGCTCGGCGACGCGGATCTCGCCATTCACGTGGAACGCACCCGCCGCCTGGCGGCCGGCGAAAGTCTGAGCGTGATCAGCGACGATCTCTGCAGTCGGCTGGGAGTGCGCGCCTGCGTCGTACCCATGTCCGATCAGCCCGTGCGAACCATGGTGCACACCGACGACGGCGTTCTGGCCTTCCAGCGCTACTTCGTGCAGAACCGTTGCCTACCCGAAGTCACCGGATTTAGCTTTCACGGCGCCGGCGACGCGCAGCCGGCGTTGCCGCTGTGGGAGGCGCTCATGAGCGAGGCGCTCGAGGCGCTCGTGATCTGCCCTTCGAACCCGTTTATCAGCATCGACCCAATACTCGCGGTGCCCGGGCTGCGCGGCGCTATCGCCGACTGCGATGCACCGGTGGTAGCGGTGTCGCCGATCATCGGCGGAAACGCAGTCAAGGGGCCGACCGCGAAGATGATGTCGGAGCTCGGAATCCTGCAAAGCGCCCGCGCGGTGGCCGAGCACTACGATGGTCTGTTGACCGGATTCGTTCTGGATGACGCCGATAAGGATACGGTCACGGATCTTCCCTGCCTGCACACGCGCATCCTCATGGACAGCGATGAGGACAAGACGACCCTCGCGAACCAGGTGCTGAAATTCGCACGCCAGCTCGCAGACTAAACGGGGACATTTGCCAGGGGGCGAATCGTCTCCGTGAAGTGTTGCATGCTGTCCAGCGACTGCTCCAGGGTGTCGCGCTGGAAGTTGAGAACCAGATCGCGCACGCCCAGCTCGCCCAGTCCGTCCATGTCTTGCGCGATGTCCTCGGCGCTGCCCGTTAAGAGGTGTCGTTGCCCATCCTGGGTGGTCATGGTCGTGGTCTCGTCGAACCAGTTGGCGAAAAACGCGAGTCCGATGCTCTCCGGATCCCGGTTGTGCTTTTCCGCCATGGCGCGCATGCGGGCGAGTCCTTCCGCGAAGCGCGCCACCGTATCTAGAGGATGGCGGGGGTTGTTGCCGATGGGGAACCAGGTGTCGCCGTAACGTGCCGTGCGGCGGAGCGCGGCCGGGCTTTCGCCGCCCACCCAGATGGGCGGATGCGGCTTCTGCTCCGGTTTCGGTAGAAAGGTTATGTTGGAGAAGCGCACATGGTCGCCCTCGAAGCGGGGGTCGTCCTCAGTCCACAGCGCCTTGAACGCCTGCAGGTACTCGTCAGTGACCCGTCCGCGCTCCTCGAACGCCGGCGCGCCCAAGGCCTCGAATTCCTCTTTCATCCACCCGGCGCCAACACCGAGAATCATGCGGCCCCGGGACAGCACGTCGATGGTGGATACGATTTTGGCCGTGTGCACCGCACCCCGATGGGGAATGACCGTTACCGACGTGAGCAGGCGCGCCGTCGTGTTGATGGCGGCTACGAAAGCCAGCAGGGTGAATTGGTCGAAGCAGGCGCCGGATGCGGCGCCGGGAAATTCACCGGAAGCGGAATAGGGATAGCGGGAATCGATGCTTCGCGGCACCACCACGTGATCCGGCACCGCCAGGTGCGCGAAACCCAGTTCGCCTGCGCGCCGGGCGAACGCTTCGACGCCCTCCGGCGTCGCCAGCGGCCCGCGGGTGGGAATGGTCAACCCGACGTTCATGATAATATCCTCGACAGACCCGATGAGAACCACATCGAGTGCATGTTAACGGATGATCAGCGGCGGTTTCTAGACGGGCAACGGGTTGCACGCCTGGCCACCGCGGATGCCGACGCACACCCCCACGTGATACCCATCTGCTTCGTGGTGACGGAGAACACGGTGTACTTCAGCATCGACGAGAAGCCGAAGAAACAATCCGGAGCACCGCTCAAGCGTATCGCCAACATGCGGGAGAATCCGTTCGTCGCTCTCGTCGCTGACCACTACGATGACGACTGGAGCCGGCTCGGCTGGGTAATGGTGCAGGGCCGCGCGGAGATCCTGGCCTCGGGAGAAGAGCACGACCGGGCACAGGCGAGCTTGCGTGCCCGTTACCGTCAGCTGGAGGCCATGGGGATCGAAGGGCTCCCGGTGGTGGCGATCCGCATCGAACATGCTGCCAGCTGGGGCAGTCTACGCACATCGGAGGAAGGGTAAGCACCATGGTACGAGTAGCCGTTACAATTTGGCCGCAACATGCCGAGTACGCGGACATACGCCGTGCCGCGCAGCAGGCAGAAGCGCTGGGTGTGGACGTGGTTTACACCTGGGATCACTTCTACCCGTTGTTCGGCGACCCGGAAGGCAAGCATTTCGAGGGCTGGACATTGCTTGCCGCTATAGCCGAGGCGACGGAGCGGGTTCAAATCGGACCGCTGGTGACCTGCAACAGCTACCGTAACCCGGAGCTCCTCGCCGACATGGCGCGAACGGTGGACCACATTTCCGGCGGGCGCGCGATCCTCGGTATCGGTTCCGGCTGGTTCGAGCGGGATTACAAGGAGTACGGCTACGATTTCGGCACCAAGGTGAGTCGCCTCAAAGACCTGGATGCGGCCATGCCCCGTATCAAGCAGCGGCTTGCCCGCCTCAATCCGCAACCCAAAGGCCGATTACCGATCCTCATCGGCGGCGGCGGTGAAAAAATCACTCTACGCATCGTCGCCCAGTACGCCGATATCTGGCACGGATTCGCCAACAAGACCGATACTCATACCCCCGCCCAGACCGTGACCCACAAGAACGCGGTGCTCGACGACTGGTGCAGGAAGCTCGGCCGCGATCCCGGAACCATCGAGCGATCCATTGGCGTCGACAAAAGTTTGATCGATCTTGCGGATGAAATTCACGCGGCCGGAGCGGACGAGATCCATATGGGGGTGGACGGTCCCGACTACGATTTTTCTCCGGTGAAAGACTGGCTCGCCTGGCGCGACGAGAAGAACAACGGCTGATACCGGGAGAATACATGCTATGAAATTCGGTTTTTCCCTCATCGTTCGCGGCAACGAGGCGACGCCGGACAGCTTCGCGCGGATTGCCGAGCGCGCCGAAGCGCTGGAAATCGATTCTCTCTGGTGCAGCGCCCACGTGATCCTGCCGCCGCAGGTTAAATCCGGCTACGTTCTCATTCCCGGCCGCAAGCATCCCGAGTACTGGAAGGAATGCTACTGGGAACCGTTCACCGTGCTGAGTTACCTCGCCGGACTGACGAGCAAGATTACACTTGGTACCAGCGTCGTCATCGTGCCCATGCACAATCCCATCGAGCTCGCCAAGCAGGTGGCCGAGGTGGATCAGCTGAGCGGTGGCCGTTTTGTATTCGGTGTCGGTGTCGGCTGGTTCGAGGAGGAGTTCGAAGTGCTGGGGCAGGACTTCCACAACCGCGGCGCGCGCACCGACGAAGCTCTGGATCTCATGAAAGCGTTGTGGGCCGATGACCCAGTCAGCTTCCACGGGCGCTACCACCAGGTCGACGAGGCGTTCTTCTCGCCCAAGCCCCGGCAGCGTCCGTCGCCACCCATCTGGGTAGCCGGCGGCAGCAAAGCCGCGTTGAAGCGTGCCGCGCGCTGCGCGGACGCCTGGCACCCGGCGCGGCCGACAGTCGATTACCTGCGCGAAGCCAGGACTGATCTGAATGGATACCTCGCGGAGGCGGGCCGAAAGCCCGAGAGCCTGGAAATCGCGGTCAAGCTGCCGCTGATCTTCCAGGACGGGCCGCCGCAATCCGAGCAACCGCCCACCCAGGGGCGCTCCGCCGACATAATCGGCGCCATCGAACGCTATCGCGAGGCAGGCGCCAGCCATCTGGTATTCGATTTCGTGCCCGAAAGTCTGGCGACGGCGCTGGATACGATGGAGCGCTTTGCCCAGGAAGTGCGGCCCGGGCTTTCCGAATAGGGGTCGAGGCTTTACCCCTATGCCCGCGACTATGCGCTGCGCGCGGGCTTCGACTCTTCCGGAAGGTCGTCGGGGGGTTCCAGGCCGAGCTTTCGAGACGCGTGATAACGCAGGTACTCCCGGCTCTCCTCACGTCCCATGTAGCGTAGAAGAAAATTCCGGTCCGCCTGAAGCAAGTCCACCAGGATTAGTCCGTCGAGGGCGTCGCCGAATTTCGGATCGAGATTGAATCCGAGCAATAGCCCGCCGATCTTCAGATACTGCCGCAATAAAACGGGAACGCCACGTTGCCCGTTCTCGAGCTGTCCAACGACATCAGACATGGCGCCGATGTCCGATAGATCGGCGAGCTCCTTACGATGCCAGAACGTGGTAAGGCGGCGTAGCGAACCGGCACGGGGCCGGACCTGACGTGCCAGATCATCGGCAAAGCAGTTCTCCTGCAAAAAATCTACGATGAACTGCCGCGAAATGGGGTGATAGTCATTGCTTATGCTGACGGCACCGAAGAGGCGGCTGTATTGCGGATTCCTCGTCAGGTAGCGGAGGATCCCCTGCCAGAGAAGCATCAGAGGCACGTGACTTCGCTGGTACTCGAGGCGCACGAAGGAACGCCCGAGCTCCATGGCATCCTGCAGACCGTCGATGAATCTGCGTTTGTACCTGAACAGAGAGTAGGTGTATAAGCCGCGCATGCCGAAGTCGGCGAGAATTTCATCCACCGGCGCGAATCGGTAGGCGCCGACAATATCCTTCTTCTCACTGTGCCAGAGGAACAGGTGCAGGTAGCTTTTGTCGAAGCGGTCGGTATCGGTGGAATCCCCGGTTCCCTCGCCGGCTTCGCGGAAGGTGATTTCCCGCAGTCTGCCGAGTTCCCTGAGAATGTTCGGGATCTGATCCGCGCTGGCATAGACCGCATGATAGCTGCCACTTCGCACCAATCTTTGCTCGGCCGGCAGCGCCTCGAATTCCGCCTCCAGCAGTCCGGGGTCGACTTCTTCGATGATCGGTGCCAACGACGCCGAGCTGGCCAGCCTCATGCCCGGCGCGTTTCGCGCCGTAGCGTCCAGATCGGCCAGGCTGTAAGTTCGCAGGCGCAAGTATCTCGCCAGTTGCAGCGACGATGAAAACGCTTTGGAGCGCCTCGGTGGTACCGGTGGGCCGAGGCGAATGCGAATACGGTGGTGCGACTTGTCGAGAAACTCCCGCGCCAGCAGGGCCGTGCGCAACCGCGGGTGAATGCAGCCGAGAAGCTGAAAGGACCAGCTGTTGAGCCCGCAGACGAAGCCCGGGATGGTCGGTGCGCCGGTTCTGCGCACGATATGTCCGACGCTTGGCCGCCACTCGGGATCGGTCACGCGGTTACGCTTGAATTGAAAATGGGAAACCTCGCCGCTGGGGAACACCAGCAATGCGCCGCCGCTCTCCACCCATCGAACGGCCTCCCGCAGGGGCTGGATGTTATCTCGCGCCGCGCGCTTGCCGTCGAAAGGATTGACGGCGATCAACAGCTCGCGCAGCTCCGCGATGCGCTGCAGGTGGACGTTGGCGAGAATTTTGACGTCCTCGCGGCGGCGCAGCATGATATGGGCAAGCAGTAGTCCTTCGATGCCGCCGAAGGGGTGATTGGCGGCGACGACGGCCGGGCCGGATTCCGGTATGTATTCGAACTCGACCGGTGACACTTCCGGGCTGACGTCCAGCTCCTCCAGGGCCAGGCGAACGAACTCCATGGCATTTTGACATTGGGGAACGCGCTGGTAGTGCCGATCCAGTTGCCGCAGACAGAGGATCCGGTCCAGAGCGGCACCGATGAGGGTATCCAGGCGCTTTACGCCGGTCACACGCAAGCCGTTCCGCAACGTCAGCGAGTCCCGGGCGTGAATTGCCTGAACCGTATGCAACTATTGAGCCTCCTCACCTGGAACGATCCGTGTCGACCAGCTCATGTGCGAATCGAGGCAAATCGAGAAGTCAGTTTCTCAATCCTACGCCATGCGCCGATTCTTATCCACGAGATGGATCGTGAACAGCGTGGTCGGCTCGTTTGCAGTACTGAAAGCCGAGGGTCAGATGGGCAGAGGATAAAACCAATTGGACCAGGTGTTGGTACGAATGCCGATCGCCTGTCCGTCAGATCCAGTCCAGCTCCAGCGGGTAGGTGCTCAATAGCTCGATGCCGTCTTCCGTGAGAAGAATTTGCTCCTCGAGCTTCACCCCTTCGCCGCCGTCGTCCGGTCCGACATAGCTCTCGACGCACAGGGTCATATTCGTTTCCAGCCGTGCATCGTAGTACCCCCGCTGGCCCTTCCAGAAGGCCACAGGGTATTCGTCGCAGAGGCCGACCCCGTGGGCCAGGCAACTGTAAACGCCATGCCCCGTGGGAGGACCGCCGACTCGCTCCACCAGCTCCCTGATCGTAATTCCCGGCCGAATGAGCTCCAGAAGTCGCTGCAGATGCCGATGGGCGAGGGCGTAGGTACGACGTTGATCGTCGCTCGGGCCCTCGTCTCCGCAAAGCCAGGTTCGCGAGATGTCGCAGCAGTAACCGTGTCTTCCGATCAGGTCGGTATCGAGAGCGACCAGGTCACCGCTTCGAATGATGCGTTCGCTGCATTCCTGGTACCAGGGGTTGGTGCGCGGGCCCGATGTTAGCAGCCGTGTCTCGATCCACTCGCCGCCGAGCGCGATATTCTGCTGGTGAAGAATCGACCACAGCTGCTGCTCGCTGATGCCGGGTTCGAGGAATTCGACCATGGTCGCCATGGCGCGTTCGCAGGCGCCGACGGCGTCCCGCACGGCGCGCAGCTCCTCCGGAGTCTTGATGCAGCGCGCCTGCTCGACGATGGACTGGCCTTCGGCGACCGCGATGGCGCGCTCACGCAGGGCCACATAGCCCATCCAGTCCAGGCGATCGACGGCGAGTCTTCGGTTTCCACCCCCGAACTCCCGGACCAGGTCGGCAATTTCGTCCGCCCAGGACGCTGCCACAGTCTTGGCCTCGGGGCCGGCCATCAAGTAGAGCCAGGAACGCGCCGCGCGTACCTCGTCGATGAGCTCCACTCCCTCGCCCAGGTGGGCGCAGTTCGGGAACTCGAACAGAATGACGGGGCCCTCGGTCGCCACGAACGCGTAACGCGCGGGGTTGTGCAAGCCCCACACTTGCATGTTGCTGACATCGGTGGTGTAACGGATATTAACGGGGTCGAAAAATATCCCAGCGGCGCAATCGAATTCCGCCAGCTTCGAGCGAAGCCGCTGCAGTCGCTCGAGGCGCAACTTTTCGATATCGATGGCGGTGTCCGGCCGCACGTGGTGTGCCTGGACCGCGGGGGCGCTGGTCTAGTCGTCCTCGTCCAGCTGGGATCGGATATCGTTCATGATCTCCTGGGTCGCCTCGGAGCGCTCCTTCGCTTGGGACCGGCGCCGGGCCTCCTGGTCCGCGAGCCGGGCTGCCCGCGCCTGCCGATCCACGGAGCTTTTCTTCGGCGTCGGCGTGCTGGCCCGGAACTCGGAGAGCTCGTCCGCCATCTGCTGACGGAGGGTGCTGATCTCCTGCCTGTTGAGTGGTTGCGTGTCGCCGGGATCCGGGTGCTTCGGCTTGGGTTCATCATGGGCCCGCTCGGCGGCATCGAGCACATCCAGATAGCTGAGGATCCCGACCATCGCCTCGCCTTCGGCAACAATCAGGGCGCCGATACGCTTGTCGCGGATGATCTTCACCGCCGTCGAAACCGACGCATCGGGCGACACGGTTATCGGATTGGTCGCCATGATCTTCTCCACCGTGGTGGCCTCGGTAACGAGAAACTCGTCGATCCCGGAGTTGGCATCCTTGAATATGGCGCCCACCCCGCGCAGATCGCGCTCCGAAAGTATGCCCACCAGCTTACCTTTGGTGCTGAGCACCGGCAGATGACGGAAACCACCGTCGCGCATGAGCTGGTAGGCCACTTCCACCGGTGTGCCGACGTGGGCGGATACTACCTTGGACGACATCAGATCTCTGACCCGCATGACTGCTCTCCGTATTGTTTCCGTTCCCCCGACAGGGCGAATTATAGCCTCGATGACCCGCGGGGGTGTCAACGGCTTGTCAAATCCGAGCCTGGCCAGCCATTCGTTCGGGATGCCACGCGCTTCTGGCGGCGCGGTATGCGGGCTAGGCGAATCCGAACCCCATCGAACGCAGGCTTTTCGCCGGTGGCTCGTGCAGGCGGCACGCCCAGCCATCGAGCTCACTGGAAGGCGGGGAGTAGAGTGCGCGCACCAGAGGGTCGTGCCCGGGGATGATGTGATCCTCGCTGTCGGCCAGTTGCTCAAGTCGTTCGAAACTTTTCAACATGTCGGGCTCTGAAAAGCAGATAGGGAAGGGCGAGCGGCGCGCGAAGTTTTCGTAGAAATGACTGGCGTCCGACGCGAGCACGACGATACCGCGGCGGGTCGGCACCCGAACCACCTGTAAGCCCGCCGTGTGCCCCGCAAGGCGATGCAGCGTGATTCCGGGCGCGATGTCCGCGTCTTCGTCGTGAAACACGACTCTGTCGTCATAGAGCAGACGTACCATGTCGCACACGTGATCCGCGGAGAAGGCCCAGCGCTCGCTGGCATCCAGCATGGCCGGCCCGGTGGCGAAGGCCATTTCCGAGCTCTGCAGGTGGAAACGGGCGGCGGAGAAATCCGCTAGCGTACCCGCGTGATCGTAATGCAGGTGAGTGATCACGACGTCCTTCACCGTCGCGAGCTGGACCCCGATCCGGGTAAGCGCCTGCTCAGGCGTCTGCAACAATTGTCGGCCTCTTTGCCTGGCTTCCGCCAATCCGAAGCCGGTATCCACTACGATGGTGCGCGCGTCGTTTCGCACTACCCAGAGGTAGAAGTCAATGGGCATGGGTGCGTCGTGATCGTCCGCTATCTTGAAGTTCTCGGCCCGGGTCCTACTCGTGCGCTCTGCATAACGAAGTGCGAAGACCTCGTAGATCTCTTGCGTGGCCATGGATCTCCTCCGTCAGCGTTGGCTGCGCTTCTATCGTCGATCGTCGTGGAGCATACTAGCCTGGATTACTCATGAACCCACGGCTGCGGACGCGGATCCGCCCATATCTGCTGCGTTGCGCTAGGAAAACGCACTCAACGTACCTACGGGTACGTTTTCGTGCGTTCATGAGTAATCCAGGCTAGCGTTCCCAGCGGGAGGGCAAAATGGACTACCGGGTGATTTCAGCCGACTGCCACATCGATTTGATTTGGCTGCCACCGGATCTGTTCACATCCAACGCACGACCGGCGATGAAGGAGCGCATGCCCTTCGTCAGCGACAGTGATGACGGTCCGGTGTGGAAATCGAGGGGCGGTGCGCGATTCGGATTGCAAAACGGAATGGGCTCCGCCGGCCGCAAGTACGTGCCCGGCGAGATCCATCGCGCCGATCGCATGGCGCAAACCGGGCTCTATGAGGACGGGCGCAAGGGCGTGCGCCGCCTTACCGATCCTCGCCTGCGCATAAAGGACCAGGATCTGGATGGTATCCAGGCGGAGGTGCTGTACGGCATCCTCGGCGCAGCCGAGCGATTGAAGGACCCGGAAGCCGCCACCGAAATGATGCGAATCTACAATGAGTGGCTGGATGAATTCTGTGCGGCTTTCCCGGATCGCTTCGCCGGCATCGCGTCGATTCCCAATCACGACTTACAGGCGGCCGTCGAGGAGGTGGGCAGAGTCGCTGGTCGCGGCGTCGCCAGAGGGCTGGAAGTATCTGCCACCCTGGACATGAAGCCGCTGTACGATCCGGATTGGAATCCGCTCTGGCAGGCCGCGAGTGAAGCGAAGATCCCGGTGCATTTTCACACCATCGGCGGCAGCAAGCCAAATCTCGAATCGATGCAGCCGCTACAGGCGCGCCAGGCATTCGCCGTATTCATCACCGGATTTCAGCTCAATATGGCGCCGAAGCTGATGGAGCTCATATACGGTGGCGTGTTCGAGGCCTATCCCGAGCTCGTCGTGGTCATCGGCGAGAGCGGAATCGGTTGGATACCCTACGTGCTGGAGCACATGGATCTCGAATGGGAGGATCAGTTCAAGGATCTGACCTTGAAGATGAAGCCTTCGGAGTATTGGCGACGGCAGTGTCACGCCACATACCAAAGCGATCCGGTGGGGCTTCGGCTCATCGATTTTCTCGGCGATGACACGATCATGTGGGGCTCGGATTTTCCCCATCCTGATGGGGTGTGGCCCGACAGCCAGGCGTTCATCGAGCGGGAGCTTGCCGGTGTGCCGGAAGCGACGCGACGTAAGCTCGTATGCGAGAACGCTGCTCGACTGTACGGATTTTCCGATCGGGCTCCGGGTCGCAGCGCCGCGTGACGCGGCAGAGGAGAAGCTCACATGAGTTGTTGTCAGTACTTCACCCCCAGCGATGGGGGCGCCGATACCTTCACCGTCGAGATGCCGCGCCTCACCTTCGGACGCGGTTGTCTCTCGGAGCTGGGTGAGCGGATTAAGGCGCATGGGGTACGACGCGCGGCCGTTCTCACGGACGGTTTCCTCAACGGCTCGCAGCACATGGATCGTGTACGTCGATCACTAAGCGAGGCCGGCGTAGATCACGAGGTATTCGACGAAGTTCGCATCGAACCGTCGGACACGTCGGTCATGGATGCGGCCCGCTTTCTCGCCGAAGGCGATTTCGACGGCATGGTGTCGCTGGGCGGCGGCTCAGTTCTGGACACTGCCAAGGCCGCCATGGTGTATGCGCGCTATCCGGCAAGCTTCTCCACCTATTTCGCCTCACCCGTCGGCGACGGCGTAGCCGTCCCCGGACCTGTCCTGCCCCACATCGCCTGTCCGACCACCTCCGGCACCGGCTCCGAGATGACCGGTCTGTCGGTCATTCGACTGATGGAGCACGACACCAAATTTGTGCTGGCGAGCCGCTACATCCTGCCCGACGAGGCGTTGATCGATCCCGCGTGCACCGACACGCTACCCTCCCGGGTCATGGCGTCCACCGGCTTCGACTTGCTCAGTCACGCTATCGAGTGTTACACAGCCCGGGCCTACACCCACTGGAATAAGATTTCATCGCCCAATGCGAGACCGCAGATTCAAGGCGCTAATCCCTGGAGCGATCTGCACGCGCGGCAAGCATTGCGTATCGCGGACGAGTATCTCGTACGCGGGGTCACCGATTCCGGCGACCAGGAGGCGCGGGACAATCTCATGTGGGCGGCGACGCTCGCGGGCATGGCATTCGGTAACTCCGGCACCCATCTGCCCCACGCATTTTCCTACGCCGTGACGAATTTGTTGCACGATGTCGTTACGGATGACTATCCTGTGCCGTCGCCCTTCGTTCCCCACGGCATCAGCGTAATTCTCACTTCACCTTCGGTGTTCCGCTTCACCGCCCGAGGCGCGCCGGAACGGCACTTGGAAGCGGCGGCTTGTCTCGGTGCAGATACGGGCGACGCGACACCCGACGACGCCGGCGAGGTGGTGGCCACCCGCATCGTCGATATGATGCGAGCGACACGATTACCGAACGGACTGCGGGGGATCGGATTTACCGCCGACGATGTGGATGCTCTTGCCGGCTCCGCGATCCGCCAGCACCGGGCCGTCGCCAATGCGCCCCGGGAAACAAACCGCGACGACGCCGCGGAGATTTTCGAAAACGCGATGAGTTATTGGTGAAGCCGACGATTCGATGAAAGCTCTGCTATGCAATGCATGGGGTGGCCCCGACGCCCTCGCCATCGGCGAGCTGCCGTCCCCGTCCCCGGGTCCCGGGGAGATTCTCGTCGGCGTACGCGCCTGCGGACTCAATTTCGCCGATACCCTGATGATTCAAGGAAAGTACCAGGAGCGGCCCGACTTTCCATTCAGCCCCGGGCTCGAGGTCTCGGGCGAAGTGCTGGAAACGGCCCCGGGGGTCCATGACTTCGCGAGTGGCGATGCCGTCATTGCGCTGTGCGGCCACGGGGGACTCGCGGAGCGCGTCGTCGTGCCGGCCGGCAATGCAATCCGATTGCCGGAGGGGATGGATTTCGTGATCGCCGCTGGATTCGCGGTCGTCTACGGCACCGCTCACATGGGACTGGAACGCCGGGCGCGTCTCGAGCCGGGCGAGGTGCTGCTGGTCCACGGGGCTGCCGGTGGCGTAGGACTCGCCGCGGTGGAGATCGGCAGGCGCATGGGAGCCACGGTGATCGCAACCGGTAGCAGCGAGGAAAAGCTGGCGCTCGCGGGTGAGCACGGTGCTCATCACGTCATCAACTATCATGAAGAGCGCTTTCGTGACCGCGTAAAAGCACTGACCGACGGTCGCGGTGCGGATGTGATCTTCGACCCGGTGGGCGGCGAGGTTTTCGACCAGTCCATTCGTTGCATCAACTGGGAAGGGCGCATTCTGGTCATCGGCTTTGCAAGCGGAACGATCCCTGATCTTCCCGTGAACCTCACCCTGGTCAAGAACATCAGCGTGGTGGGAGTCTACTGGGGCGCCTACCGAAAACGCGACCCGGAAGTGCTGCAGCGATCGTGGCGACAGCTTCTTGAATGGTTCGCAGAAGGCGCGCTCTCGCCCCACGTTTCAGCGACCTACAGGCTTGCGGATGCGCCCGCGGCGCTCACCAGTCTCATGGAGCGGCGTGCCACCGGAAAGGTTGTCGTCAAGATTCCTTGATGATTCGGCCTGCTTCGTCTCTCGCGTCGCGCACGACGGGCGCTCCAGCCGGTAGTCGGGACGTCCAGGGTTCTTCGAAGCGATAGTGTTCGTAGAGCTTCGCGTAGCGGAGGAATGCGTAGAACGCGCCGATTACGGAGCTGATGAATCCCATCCAGCCGTTGAGAAACATTCGCTGGAAAAAAAATTGCTGTAGGAAAACGAGCGGCGGGTAGTAAACCAGTTTCCACGGGTTGGGCCGCTGGCCCTTGGCGAGCTTGTCGGCCACTAGCCCCGTCGAATAGCCGTTGATCTTTTCCACTTTGGTATGAATGTCCACTTCACTGAAGTGGTAGAAGACGCTCTTCAGCTTCTCGACTCTGCCATCCACTTCCGGATCCGCGTGTACCGCCATGTCGCCCATGCGGCCGCGGCGCTTGTCGAAGAGCTTCAATTGGGAATTCAGACGCACGCGCGGATCATTCATTTCCCAGAAGACCTGATCGAGGCGGGGAATCAGATAGCCCGCGGCGGGAGGTCCGGACTCCAAAAGGCCGCGAATTTCATCTTTGAGCTCCGGCGAGAGCATCTCGTCCGCGTCCAGGTGCAGCACCCAGTTGTTGCGCGTCTTGTCTATAGCCAGCTGCTTGGTTTTTCCGTAGCCGAGAAACTCGGTCTGGTATACGTGGCAACCGTACTGTTCAGCCAGGTCCAGGGTGCCGTCGGTGCTGGCGGAATCCAGCATGACGATCTCATCGGCCCACTTGACGCTCTCGAGGCATGCGCCCAGGGTCCTGGCGCAGTTGTAGGTAATGATGAAGACGGATAGT
>Ga0255058_10000561_pt1 | contig 21841 bp, 26 predicted proteins | sample Cases_109_9_MG_FD_188637 | JGI IMG/M metagenome (GOLD analysis project Ga0255058, IMG submission 188637) | Seawater microbial communities from Amundsen Gulf, Northwest Territories, Canada - Cases_109_9 | ecosystem: Environmental > Aquatic > Marine > Gulf | place: Canada: Northwest Territories... | reverse complement strand
ACGACCCTCATGGTATGGAAACGGCCCCTTGCCGCCCTGTATCATCTACTCAACCCTTCTGGTGAGTCAAGTATATTGTTGCCCCTTCAGGCTTCCAGGCGGGGTGGGGCGAAGCCGCTAGTCGTCGTCGCGGCGGCTGCGAATCGGACGCAGCTCGCGGCGGGCGAGCTCGCTGAAGACGGCCCGGAAGGCGATCAGGCCTGACGCCGCGAAAGTGAGCATCAGCGGCCACGAACGGATGCGCCGCATGTTCACAATGCCGAGGTTGGCGCAGACCGTCCACGTTGCGGCGAAGAGGCCTGGCACGAACCAGATCGCGGCGAACGTCGTCGCCGGAATGCGCGCCCACGTCCGCTTGAAGCCGAACCCGCGGTCGACGACCACGAGCCAGACCACGCTGATGCCGGCGAGGGACCCGAGGTAGCGCTCGGCGGTGCTGGCCTGGCTCGCGCGCCACATCGTGAAGAACCCGTTCAGGAGCGCGATCATCGTGTTGCGGCCGCGCGGCTCTTCCTCGCGCTCGGCGTCCTCCTCGGTGAAGTCGTAGATCTCCTCCTCAACGCGCCTGCCCAGGTTGCGCAGCCGGCTCCAGAGGTCACGAGGCGTGCTCTCCCGCGAGGCCACTCAGGCGCTCCTCCGGGCCGCTGTGCCCTCGTCTTCACGGTACATCGGGTTGTAGCAGGCAGCGACGTGCGCCGCCGGGCCGACCGGGACCAGTTTCGGCGCGGGCTCAGAGCGGCACTCCGAGGTTGCCTTGTGGCAGCGCGCCAGGAACGCGCACTCGTCCGGAAGGTCGATCAGCGACGGAGGCGTGCCCTCGATCGCCGTCAGCCGCCCCCTGCTCTCCTGGTCGGGGCGAGGCCGGCTCGCGAGCAGCGATGCAGTGTAGGGGTGACGCGGCGAGCGGAACAGCGTAGCGGCGTCGGCGTACTCGGCGATGTGCCCGGCGTACATCACGGCGACGCTGTCTGCCATCTGCGCGACGACTCCGAGGTCGTGGGAGATGAGGATGATCGACGTGCCGTGCTCCTTCTGGATCCGCCTCATGTCCTCAAGGATCGCCGCCTGCACCGTCACGTCCAGAGCGGAGGTCGGCTCATCGAGGATCAGGAGGGATGGGTTGAGCGCCGTCGCGATCGCGATCATTACGCGTTGCGCCATGCCGCCCGACAGTTGGAACGGGTAGCGTCGGACGATCTGCTCGGGGTCGGGCAGCCCGAGCTGGCCGAGCGCGTCGATGCTCATCGTTTTCGCCTCGCGGCGGGAAACCGGCTGGTGCGTACGGATGATCTCTTCCACCTGATCGCCGATGGAGAGCACGGGATTGAGGCCGGTGGCCGGATCCTGGAAGACGATCGCGATCTCGCGGCCGCGAATCTTGCGCAGCTCCTCGCCCGCGAGGTTCAGCAGGTTGCGGTCGCCGAAGTAGATGCTCCCGCCGGTAACCTGGCCCGGATGCGGCAGGAGGCCCATGATCGCCAGCGCTACCGAGGACTTGCCGCACCCGCTCTCGCCTGTAATCGCCAGGGTACTGCCGCGGGCGAGGTCGAAGGAGACGCGGTTCACTGCCTTCACGACCCCGTCGGTTGTGTCGAATTGGGCCTGGAGGTCCTCTACGCGGAGGATGATGTCCTGCAAGGAGCGCCTTTCGGGTGGGCCGCCGGCCTCTCAGCGAGAAAGCGAGATGCCGCCGGAATACAGTGGGCGACTCGCATTATACCGGGTCGGCCGCGTCAGGCGATCTGCTGGCGGATCGAACCAATCACGCGGCCCTGCACCTCGACGTTGCCGGCGTCCGTATAGATCGGCTCCATCGTCTCGTTGGCGGGCTGCAGGCGCACGCGGTCTCCCTCGCGGAAGATCCTCTTCAGCGTCGCCTCCTGCTCGTTCTTAAGCCATGCGACCACCATATCGCCGTCGTGGGCCGCTCCCGCCTGCTCGAGGATCACGATGTCACCGTCGTTGACCAGCGCGTCGATCATTGACGTCCCCTTCACGCGCAACGCGAAGACGTTCTCGCGATCGCCTACCATCTCAGGCGCAACTTCGATCGAATCCGACACGTCGGCGCTCCAGGTGTCCGCGGAAGGCACGGGGATCGGCTGGCCTGCCGCGATCGAGCCGATGATCGGCACCGGGACAACGCGCGGCGCGCGCCGGCCGCCGTGTAGCACCTCGATGGCGCGCGAAACTTCGCGGTCGCGCCTGATGTGGCCCTGGCGTTCCAGTATGCGGAGGTTGTAGTCCACGACGGACGTAGAGCTGATGTCGCAGGCCTGCTGGATCTGCCGGATACTGGGCGGGTAGTCGTGCTCTTCGATGAACTCGCTGATGAAGTCCAGGATGCGCTGCTGCTTCGCCGACAGGTCCTTCATTTCGTTTCCTTCCAGGGCGGCTCGTTGATGGTAAGCGAACCTTTGTTCGCCAGAACAAAAGTCTAGAGACCATACGTTCGGTTGTCAACAGGATTACGACACCGGTACAATCCGCGACGATGCCCTGCGAATGGCACCGACCAATCTGATGGGATCTGGACTAGAGGACGTACGTATACCGATGACTGATGAACAAGAGGGCCCCAAAGTCGGGCTCGTAATCTCTGCGCATCCCGACGACGCAGAGTTCGGCGCTGCTGGCACGGTCTATTCCTGGGTGCAGAAGGGCTGGGAGTTCTACTACGCCATCTGCACCGACGGTTCCAAGGGAAGCGAGGACCCGAACATGACCGCGGACGTCCTCGTCCCGCTGCGTCAGAAGGAGCAGAAGGCCGCCGCCGACGTGCTCGGAGTGAAAGAGGTCTTCTTCCTCGACAACGTCGACGGGAGCCTCGCCTACACCACGGACTTCGTGCGCGACGTCGTGCGCCTGATCCGTCGGCTCAAGCCGCACGCCGTCTTTAGCCACGACCCCAACCACATCGTGCGCGACATGTTCATCAACCACCCCGATCACCGGGCGGCCGGTACCGTTGTCCTCGACGCGGTGTATCCGCTGGCACGGAACCGCCCCAGCTTCCCTGAGCTGATCGAGGAGGGCCTTGAACCGTACAGCGCGAAAGAGGTTTACCTCTGGACCGCAAGCAACACGAACTTCGACGTCGACATCACTGCCGCGCTCGACAAGAAGCTTGAGGCCCTGGCCTGCCACAAGAGCCAGATCGAGGACATGGAGGGCATGAAGCAGCGCCTGCTCCAGTTCTGGAGCGACACGGACGGGACCTACAAAGAGCGCTTCCGGCGCATCGTTCTCCCGTTCTGATGCGACTCTGCCGCTACAAGGGTGGCGATGTTGTGGGCTATGGCCTGCTCAAGGAAGACGCCGTCCAGCCGTTCGAGGGCGATCTGTTCGGCCCGCGCCAACCGACCGGCGAATCGCTACCCCTCGCGGACGTCCAGCTTCTCGCACCGCTCGTGCCGCGCACGATCCTGGCGGCAGCGGTGAACTACAAGTCTCACCTGCCCAGCGGCCGTGCCGTCCTCAAAGATGACGACGCGCCCGGCATTCCTCAGTTCTTCCTCAAGCCGGCGTCCTCTGTCGTCGGTCCCGGCGAGACGATCGTTCTCCCCCAGGGTGCGCGGCGCGTGGACGCCGAAGGCGAACTCGTCGCCGTGGTCGGTCGCGTCTGCCACCGGGTCGCTCCGGAGGAGGCGCTGAACTATGTGCTGGGCTACACCTGTGGCAACGACGTCAGCGCTCGCCACTGGCAGCGAGACGACTTGCAGTGGTGGCGCGCCAAGGGCAGCGATACGTTCACGCCTCTGGGCCCGGCGATCGCCACGGACGTCGATCCCGGCAATGTCATACTCCGCACGCGGGTCAACGGCGAAGAGCGGCAGTCGTCGAGCACGGACCAGCTCATACACAGTGTGGCGAAAATGATCGCCTTCGCCTCGGAGGTCATCGCACTGGCGCCGGGCGACCTACTCTTCACCGGCACGCCGGGAGAGCCGCCGAAGCTTGAAGACGGTGACACCGTCGAAGTCGAGATTGACGGCATCGGTGTCCTCTCGAACCCCGTCCGCCGCAACGCCTAGAGTCGGGCCCAGCACATAGCACCGAGTTTCAGCGGGGGTATCTGTCCCTACGAACGGGACGTGAAGAGGACGGTCAGGAGCGAATTTCGTGAGCAGACGGACGGGCGGGTTGCAAACGAAGACGCCGCTCGTGCGGACGGCTCTTCGGCAGCTATTTTCCGGCCGCGGCGGCAACCGCAGCCGAGCGGTGTAGCAGCTTCTGCGCCTCTTCAGTGACACCGATGTCCACGGCGTCGCAGTACGTGGCGTAGATCGTCCGGTCCATAAGGCGCAGGCCGTCTTCGTTCAGCTGGCCGCTCTGCTCGCTGCGTAGTTTGAGCAGCCGGTTCAGCCGCTGAAGGAAATGGCTCTGCATTGGCGAAAGGGAACCCTCATTCCGCTTCGTCGGAGAAAGCATCTTCCCAACCCTCCTGTCTTTCGAGGCCTGTACCTGGGAGTCCGGCATACGTACCTGCCTCGGATCAAGCGTACGCGGTGCGTCTTAGCAGTGGCAAGACTGCGGGAGTGCAAGAAACGTTAATAATCCGTAAATCAGGCCAGCTGTCGGCTTCCTTCGCTCCGGCTATACGGTTGACTCTACCGCTGCGTCGCTGGTCGCGGCGGCAACCGTGAAGGACCGGTCCTGGTGGCCGCGGCGCAGCAGCAAGTGCAGGCGAGACCGCAGGTGGAGCGAGTGCTCCAGAGTAGCAGCCTCGTTGGCAGCCCGCTCCGAGCTCCAGAACGAAATTCGTCCCTGCTCGCCGGAGCTGTCGGCCGCCTTCACGAAATGGCTGCTGAGACAGCCCTCCTGGGTGCGGTAGAAATCCACGAGTTCCTGGTTGACCTGGCTCGCCTCTTCCTCTCGTCCGGCGAGGGGCGTCATGGTTGAGACTCTGATGTATGTCATATGGGTTCCTCCTGAGGGCGTGCGCCGAACCTAAAGGAGCGCTGGTCAAAACCAGCGCTCCGTCGATGTGCTCGCGTCGAGTTCTATAGTCGAAGCTTGCCGTGCGACGGCTGACGCCGGCGCTGTCGAGTGTCTCCGTTCATCTCCGCTTCGAGTTCGGCGCCAGCCATGGCGCCCACCTCGAAGACGTAGCCACAGGCCAGGCACGTGCTGTACGCGCCATACCAGTCTTCTTCGAAGAGCATGGCCCCCTCGCAGCGGGGGCATGCTCGCGGTGGTGCTGCTGTTTGCATATCTTGGTCCCTTCCCTCCGTGCCAATAAAAAAGAGCCGATGCCGCCACCAAGCGGATTGGCCCCTTCTTTCGCCTCCGAGGTTAGCTGACGGGTTCGGGTCGAAAGGGTGACCCTACTCGTCCGCGAGTAGCGGAGCGAGATTCACCCCGAGATGTTTCCCCCGGTCCGCCTACGGCGGATTCGGCGCGTCACAACTTTGTGACTTCTGTAACTATCCTTACAGAGCGTTGTGAATCTGTCAAGCGATTACAGTCGCGGATCAGCCGTGATCCGTAGTTGTCAACGTCTTGCGCCCGTCCCCCTCTGCGCGGGGCCCTCTCGGATCGTCGCTCCTTGACAACGGATATAGCCGATGCTACTTTCGAGCCACTCAAATCGCCCCTATTCAGGTGTCTATATAAAATGCAATCTGTCGCCGTATCTACGCTTCATGGGTGTGCGCTCGGTTAGAGGGACTTCGTGCAGCAGTACCTCATCCGCCGCATCCTGCTGAACTTCTTCGTCCTCTTTCTCGTGGCGACGATGGTCTTCGGCGCACTTCGTATCGACTCTAGTTCAGTTATCTCCAGGCGCGCCGGTGGCTGCTTCGCCGGAGGCACGGATCCCGCACTGATCGAGCAGTGCCGAGCAGTCGCGAGGGCGGAACTCGGCCTCGTCGATTCGATCCCGAAGCAGTACGTCACTTTCATCTGGGACACGGTTCGCCTGGACCTCGGGACGTCCAGCACGGGTAACAAAGACGCCGTCATCGGCGAGATCTACGAGCGCGCCGGCCCATCGATTGAACTGGGCCTCCTGCAGATCGTGTTCGCGCTGGCGATCGCGCTGCCGATCGGTGTGATATCTGCGGTCAAGCAGGACGGATGGGTAGACTACCTCCTGCGCTTCTTCTCGATCCTGGCGCTAGGGATCCCGGTGTTCGTCTTAGCGGTGCTTGTCATCCTGATAACGTCGAGATATGCGGAGGGGACGTTCTTAGCCGACTGGCTCGGCCCGCATGTCGAGTACGTCGGCCCCTTTGACGACCCGGTTCAGAACTTCAAGATAATGTTCGCACCAGCGGTCTTAGCCGGGCTTGGTACCGGCGCTATCATCATGCGCTTTCTGCGCTCTCAGATGCTGGAAGTCCTCCGTCAGGACTACGTCCGTACCGCCTGGGCCAAGGGGTTGAAGGAGCGAGTCGTTATAGTCCGGCACGCTCTTAAGAACGCGTTCATTCCGGTGCTCACGATCGTTGGCATTCTTCTCGGAAATATCGTCAGCGGCAACGTCATCCTGGAGTTTATCTACGGCATCCCCGGACTCGGAAACTACATCGTCCTCAACATCTCGCAGAACCCGAACTTTCCGGCCGTGCAGGGGGTCGTCATCGTCGTCGCGGCGGTTCTTGTCTTCGTCAACCTGCTGATCGACATCACCTACGGCTGGCTCGATCCGCGGATCAGGTACAGCTAGCGAGAAGGCAGGCATGGACGAAGCGCAGGCGATCCCATCGGCGGAGGAGGCACAGGCGGTGCCCCCCCGGGCCAGTGGCCTGCTGCGCGGCATCTTGAAGTTCATCAGGACGAAGCCGCTCGGGGCCTTCGGATTCTTGCTTATCATCTTCCTCTTCGCGATGACGCTGGGCACCCCGAAGGCGGAGTTCGGCGCACCGGAGCTTCCGGACCGTCCGTTCGGCTTCGAGCTTGGCGAGCCCTGGATGCAGCGCTATGACGAAGAGGCCCTCTTTACCACACAGTCCGGCTTCGTCGCCGCCTATGAATCGCCCAGCGGCCAGCACTGGATGGGAACCGACCAGTCAGGCCGCGACACCTGGTCGCGAGTGGTCAACGGCGCCCGCCGCTCCCTGTTCGTCGGCATCTGGGCCCTTGTCGTCGCCACGCTCATCGGCGCCGGCATCGGCATCGTCTCGGGCTTCTGGGGAGGGTGGTTCGATCTGATCTCGCAGCGGTTCATGGATGCGCTGCAATCGTTCCCGGCGCTGGTCGCCCTGATACTGATCGTAACGATCAATCCAACGATCCCGCTGATCAACGACGAGGGCGATCAAGCGACCTTAATCATGGCGGCGATCGCCCTTGGCCTGGTGGGGATTCCGGGCGTCCAGCGCATTACGCGTGGCGTCGTGCTGTCTGTTCGCGAGCAGCAATACGTCGAGGCGGCGCGGGTCATCGGCGCCACCGATGTTCGCATCATGTGGGGCTACATCCTGCCGAACATATTCTCTTCGATCATCGTCGTTTTCTCGACGGGGATCGGCGTCGTTATCCTGGCGGAAGCGGCGCTAACCTTCATCGTCCCGGACAAGCTGCCGCAGGGCACATCCTGGGGATTCATGCTTTCCGACTCTTACGCCTCACTGGGCGACGCTCCGTGGCCGGGGATCTTCTCCGCTGCCGCTATCTCGGTCTCTGTGCTAGGCTTCAACCTTGCGGGCGACGCGCTGCGAGACGTGCTCGACCCGCGGCTACGGCAACGGTAAATCTCGCCAGTGAGACGCTTCGTAACCTGATGGGGGCCCCACCTGCTGAAAGGAGCCAGGTAAGGTAATGTCGGAATCTAACTACTGGGACAAGTTCTGGCGAAAACGAGTCAGCAGACGACGGCTCATGTCCGGCGCTATGGTCGTCGGAGGCGGTCTGGCGGCGGCCTCGGTCGTTGGCTGCTCTTCTGATAGTTCGGGTGGCGGTGGCGGTGGCACAAGCCGCAACACGCAGGCGTTCCTGAACTTCAGGGACGGCACCGAAGCGAACCCGATCCCCTTCGTCGACGCCCGACGCGATTTCACTCCGGCGCCGACCGACTCCCGTGGCGGCACCCTCACCTTCATCGGCTTCGACCCGGTAGTCCTCGATCGCTTCGACCCGCACCAGACCCAGTTCGGCCCGATGTACTCCAACCAGTCAGCCGTGTTTAGCAAGCTCTACCGCTACGCCAGCCACGACGAGCCGACCTGGGAGAACATCCTCCCGGACCTCGCCGTATCCGCTCCTGAGATGATCGGTGACCCGGACGCGCCGACCGAGTACGTCATCAAGATCCATCAGGGTGTGCGCTTCCATGACACGGAGAAGATCCGCGGCAACTTCCCCGATCTGGCCGGTCGCGAACTGACCGTCGATGATGTCATCTTCAGCTACGACCGCCAACGCAACAAGGACAGCGTGCAGCGGCCCTTCTACTACCGCTCGAGCCAGTACGAAACGATCGACACGATCGAGAAGATCGACGACTACACGATGCGCATCAAGACCAACGGCCCGGTCGCGCCCTTCTACCACTTCATGGCCGACACCAACGCCATGATCATCCCCAAAGAGATCGTGGACATGGAAGATGGCCCGACCGGCGAGCCGTGGGACTCAGTCGACGCTCTGGCCGGGCGCGATCCCGGCCCAGGCGACCGCATGATCGGTACCGGTCCCTTCATGTGGGACAGCCTAACGTTCGGTATCGAGTTCAAAGCGAAGGCCAACCCCGACTGGTTCGGCTGGGGTGATCCCGACCTGAACAGGCCGTATCTGGACGGCTACCTGGCCACCGGCCAGGGCCTGAACGACGCCACCGTGGAGTCGCTCTTCCGCCGCAAGGAGATCGACACGGCCGGCTTCATCGACAATCCTTCCTGGATCGTCGGCATCAAGGAAGAGGAGCCGGAGCTTGAGTTCCTGCGCGCCGCCACGTCCGGCTGGCTGAACACGCGCTTCAAGGTGTTCTGCAAGCCGTTCGACGACTGGCGCGTGCGTCGCGCCCTGCACCTCGCGGCCGACCGCTCGCAGATCGTGCAGATCATCGGCTCAGGCGCCTGGAACGTCGCCGGGCCGATTACGAAGGCGATCAGCTACTGGGCGCTGCCGGAAGAAGAGCTGTTGTCTCTGCCCGGCTACCGCACCGATAAGGCAGGCCGCGACGCCGACCTGGCGGAGGCGCGCCAGCTGTATGAGGCTGCCGGCCGCCCGGAGATCCCGCAGATCTGGTTCGCTGACATCCCGGATTACATCCGTCGCTACGCGCCGTCCTACATCGAGACGACACTTAAGAAGAACCTTGGCATAGACCAGGACATCAAGTTCCAGGCGGTGCCATACTCTCGCATCGCTGAGGGCTACCTCAAAGATGAGTGCGACCTGGGTGGCTTCAGCTGGGGCTTCGACAACGGCTGGATTGACCTGGACGACTGGTTCTTCCCCTACTTCATCACCGACGGCCCCAAGAACTCGTTCCGCGTATCCGATCCGGATCTCGACTTGCTGCTTAACGCCCAGCGCAGGGAGTTCGACGCCGAGCGGCGTAAAGACCTTGGATTCCAGATCCAGCGCTACGTTCTCGGTGAGACGAACCCGGAGGCGCCGGCGGCCAACGCCCGCATCGATTACGCCTCGCCCGGTGGCGGCACGATCGCCTGGCCGTACGTCAAGAACCGCACCGGCTGGCCGTGGTTCGGAAACAACTACTGGACCGCGGACGTCTGGTTCGACAAGACGGATCCGTCGTACGAGGGCCGGTCATCGTAGCGAATACCACGCTCACGAACGCCATGAGGGCGCCGCAAGGCGCCCTCATTCGCTGTCCGCTGCGCTAGAAGACGGCCGTCGTGCTGCCGCCGTCGACCTGGATCGTCGTGCCGGTGATGTAGCGTGCCTGGTCGGACGCCAGGAACGCTACCAGGCTCGCCACGTCTGAGGCCTCGCCCAGGAAGCCCATCGGCACGCGGCCCTCTTCCAGCGAGACGGCATCGGCCAGCGTCTGCCGCCGTCGCGCCGCCCGCTCCTCGATCAGCGCCATTAGCCGTTCGGTGGCGATGTTACCGGGGCAGACGTTGTTCACTGTGATCCCCTCCGGCGCCAGTTCGCGGGAGAGCGTCTTCGCCAGGCCGACGACGGCAAGCCGGGTGGCGTTCGAGAGGATCAGCCCGTCGATCGGTTGCTTTACCGAGACCGAGGTGACGTTGATGATGCGGCCGCTCCCGGAGCGCATGAGGTATGGCAACGCCTCGCGGATCGTTCGCACAGCCGAGAGGAGGTTCTGGTCGATGGCGTGCTGCCAGTAGCGCTCGTCCAGGTCCTTGAAGGTGCCGGTCGGCGGTCCGCCGGCGTTGTTCACCACGATGTCCAGCCGCCCGAGCTTCTCCGCAGCTACGGCGACCGTTCGCTTGATGTCGTCGTGGGACGCCATGTCGCAGACGGCGTACTCCACTTCTTTGCCAGTCTCGCTACGGATCTCCTCTGATGCGGCAGCCAGGTTCTCGGCGCTGCGGGAGCAGATCATCACGCGCGCGCCCTCGCTCACGAGCTCCCGGGCGATCGCCTTGCCGATCCCCTTGCTCGCGCCGCCGATGAGGGCGGTGCGTCCGTCCAGGCCCAGGTCCATGGTTCGTTCCTCCCGCTGTGCTGGAGTCATCGTAGCGGCTTGTGCCGGAGCGCGCTTCGTTGACGCCCCTCTGGAAGCGGGTCTATACTGCGGCCACAATCGAATAAGTGGACGGAGGTCTCCACGACGTCCCACCAGCGGGCTTCTCGCTGACGGGGCGCAGGAGTCAAAAGCGAAGCCGGTGAGAGGCCGGCGCTGTCCCGCAACTGTATCCCGGTTCTCCGGCGCGTCGGAAAGACCAGGGAAGCCAGGTCGCCTGCCTAAGTCCGAGTACCAGCCTTCGAGGAAAGGCATGGGCCTCGCGCTCAGGCGACGAACCCCTGCTCACTCGGGCAGGGGTCTTTTCTTGACCGCGCCCTTGCCTTCCGCCAATTGACGGGAGGAACCTAACCATGCGCATAGTCTTTTTTCTCGCCGGCCTCGTCGCCGTGCTCGTCTTCGCCGCCGCCTGCAGTGATGACGATGGCGGCGGTGACCCTCCGCCGGCCGAGTCCCAGAAGTTCTTCGATTGCACCGAGGCGTTCCCCGGCTCGGAGCCCGACGCCTCCGCGTTCCCGGCGGAGGTCACCGACGGCAGCGGCCGCTCACTGACGATCGAAGCCGCGCCGCAGGCGATCGCCTCGCTCTCCGCCGGCCACACTGAGATCCTCTACGCCATCGGCGCCGCGGACGCGATGACGGCCGTCGACAACACGTCCGATTGCCCTGTTGCCGCCTCGTTGCTAGAGCACGTCGACGCCTTCAGTCCGAGCGTCGAGTCAATCGTCGCGCTCGAAGCGGACGTGGTCGTCCTCTTCTTTGATCCGGGTGACCTCGTGCAGAGCCTCGCGGTCCTGGGCGTTAACGTCCTGATGATGCCCTCGCCGTCGACGATCGAGGGCGTGTACGAGCAGATCGAGGTTCTCGGTGACGCCACCGGGCACGCGGCGGAGGCCGACACGCTGATCGCCTCGATGAGGGGGGCCGTCTCAGAAGTCACGAACGGTCTGGACGAGTCGGACGCACCGACGTTCTTCCACGAACTCGACAACACTTATTTCACAGCTGGCCCAGGCAGCTTCATCGCTGACCTCTACGATGAGCTCGGTGCCGAGAACATCGCCGAATCCACCGGTCAGTCGTTCCCGCAAATGAGCGCGGAGGCGATCATCGCCGCCGATCCGCAAGTCATCATCCTTGCCGATGAAGACGCCGGCGAATCGGCTGATACGGTCGCGGAGAGGCCCGGTTGGGGCGTGATCGCGGCGGTGCAGGACGGTCGTTTGCACGTCGTTAGCCCGGACATCGTCAGCCGGCCGGGACCGCGCCTCGTCGAGGCGCTGGAGACGCTGGCCGGCTATCTGTATCCGGAGGTGCTCAACTGAGGTTGACCCGCCGCCGCGAACCGCTCGAGCTGACGACGGCAGCGCCGGAGGCTCTGATCGCGGGGCTGCGGTCCGCGCTCTGGCCGCGCCTGCTGCTGTCTTGCCTGGCGCTGGCCGTGGCGTTCGTGCTGGGACTCGTCCTTGGCCCGACGACGATCGCTCCGGAAGAAACGGTGCGCGTGCTGCTCTCACACCTGCCGGGTGTCGGCATCTCGGACGACGTGTCGCTGGCGACGCGAACCATCGTCTGGGACGTGCGCCTACCGCGTGTAATTCTGGCGGGCACGGTCGGTGCGACGCTGGCTCTGACTGGTGCGGCGTACCAGGGCGTCTTCCGCAACCCGCTCGCCGATCCGTATCTCATCGGCGTGGCGACGGGTGCGGCGCTGGGCGCGACGATCGTTGTCGTCTCGGACGTCTCGTACGCCTGGGGCGGTCTCAGCCTGCTGCCCCTCGCCGCCTTCGCCGGGGCGATCACATCGGTGGTTGTCGTTTACGGAGTGGCGCGCGTCGGCAACACAGTCCCGACGACGTCACTGATCCTCGCCGGGGTTGCGCTAGCCTCGCTGTCGACGGCGATCACCTCGTACCTGATGCTGCGCGAAACGACGAACGCGACGGCGATCCTCACCGTCATCCTCGGCGGCTTCAACACTGCTTCGTGGACAAAGGTTTTCTGGGTCCTGCCCTACGCCGTACCCGCGGGCGTCGTTATACTCGCGCACGGCCGCATCCTCAACGTCCTCTCGCTCGACGAAGAACAGGCGCGCTTCCTCGGCCTCGACGTCGAGCGGACGAAGCTCCTGATCCTGGGCGTCGCCTCACTGGCTGCTGCCGCCGCGGTTTCGGTGGGCGGCACGATCGGCTTCGTTGGGCTGATCGTGCCGCACGCGATCCGGCTCGTCTGGGGCCCGGACAACCGTTACCTGTTGCCGCTGTGCATCGTTCTCGGCGCGGCGTTCCTCATCGGCGCCGACCTCATCGCTCGCACCGCTGACAGCCCGTCCGAGATCCCCGTCGGTATCATCACGGCGTTCTTCGGCGTGCCCTTCTTCCTGTATCTGCTGCGGCGCGCGCGGCTCGGAGCGTACTTCTAGTGGCTGTCGCACGGCCGCAGACCGAACTCGCTGCAGAAGTGGAAGGCGTCACCGTGGTGTACGACTCCGGCGGCCGCCAGATCGTCGCCCTGAGCGCATTCGACCTGGTGCTCAGGCCGGGCGAGGTCCTGGGCTTGGTCGGCCCCAACGGCTCCGGCAAGACGACACTCGTAAGAGTGCTCACCGGCGTGATCCGCCCTTCCGCTGGACGTGTCCGGCTTTCCGGTCGCGACGTGGCGGCGATCCCTCAGGCAGAGATCGCGCGGCTGGCCGCCGTCGTCCCGCAAGACCCGGTCCTGCCGCCGTCGTTCGAGAGCCTCGACTGTGTGCTGATGGGGCGGACACCTCACTTGCGCATGCTCCAGCAGGAGGGCCCGCACGACCTCGAAATCGCGCGCCGGGCGATGCTGGCGACTGAGACATGGGGATTCGCTCATCGGCCCGTCGGCGAACTCTCCGGCGGTGAGCGCCAGCGGGTCATCGTGGCCCGGGCGCTGGCGCAGGAGACACCTGTCCTGCTCCTGGACGAGCCCACGGCGCATCTCGACATCGGCCACCAGGGCGCGGTGCTCGGCCGCATGCGCCGTTTCGCGCGGCAAGACGGCAAAGCGGTGCTCGCCGTCGTGCACGACCTGACGCTGGCAGCGCACTACTGCGATCGCCTCATCGTGCTCAAGGCGGGCAGCGTCAGCGCCGAGGGTGCGCCGGCGGAGGTGCTGCGGCCTGAACTTCTGCGCGACGTCTACGGCGTGCCGGTAACCGTCGTCCCGCACCCGGAGACGGGCCGGCCGGTTGTGGCGCCCTCTGACGGCGGCTAGACTCTGGGCAAGACGATGCCCGCGAAGAAGCCTCGTAAGAGCATGCTCTACACTCGCACCGGCGACGACGGGACGACGGCGCTGTTCGGCGGCAAGCGTGTGCCCAAAGACGATCCGCGCGTCGAAGCATACGGCGCGGTGGACGAGCTGAACTCGGTGATCGGTGTCGCGGTCTCGGTAATGCGGCGGCGCAGGCTCGTGACAGCGCTACAGGACATCCAGAACGAGCTCTTCAACGTCGGCTCGGAGCTGGCCAGCGCGGGCGCGAAGCGGGCCGAGGTGGCCGCGCTCTTCACGGATGCCGAGCGAAAGATCGCCGCGCTTGAGGCGCTTACGGACGAGTACGACGGCAAGCTGCCCGCTCTGCGCACGTTCATCCTGCCGGGCGGCTCACAGGCCGGCGCGCTGCTGCACCTCAGCCGCACGGTCTGCCGGCGCGCAGAGCGCTCACTCGTGACGCTTGGCCGCAAGGAGAAGGTAAGGCCTGCCATCGGTGCCTACCTCAACCGCCTGTCGGACCTGCTTTTCGTCCTCGCGCGCTACGAGAACCGTGCCGCGAAGAAGCTCGAGAGTGCGTGGCGCAAGGGATAGCAGCAACGGAGCCCTGGCGCTGAACCCGGTACCGGTCGCCGCGAGCGCATGATCCCCGTCGCTGATTCCGTTCGGACGCAGCGCACACCCTACGTCAACGTTTCCCTGATCCTGATCAGCATCGGCGTCTTCATCTACGAGCTGACGCTGTCGACAGCGGACCTCAACCAGTTCTTCCTCGACTACGGCATAGTACCGGCCGACCTCAACGCCTGGCTGGGCGATCGGTCGGGTGTTAGGGAGCCGCTGACGGGCGCGACGGCGGCGTTCATTCACGGCGGCTGGCTGCACCTGGGCTTCAACATGCTCTTCCTCTGGGTGTTCGGCGACAACATCGAGGATGCGCTGGGCCACCTGCCGTACCTGATCTTCTATCTGCTTGCTGCCGCCGGTGCCGCCGCGCTCCAGGTGGCGACTGACACAGACTCCATGATCCCGGTGGTCGGCGCCAGCGGCGCGATCGCCGGCGTGCTCGGCGCCTATCTTGTGCTCTATCCGCGGGCGACGGTGGCCGTGTTGTTGCCGTTCTTCTTCTTCATCCCGTTGCCGGTCCCAGCGTTCCTGCTGCTCATCTTCTGGTTCGCGCTACAGCTCTTCACCGGCGTCGCCAGCATCGGCATGTCTGAGGCGTCAGAGGGCATCGCGGTCTGGGCGCACGTTGGCGGATTCGTGACTGGCTTCGTCCTCATTCTGCTGCTGCGCCCGTTCATTCGGACGCGGCCGTACCGGCGATCGCGCGGGCGCACCCAGATGTACTGAGTGCCCCGGTGAGCGGTTGCTGTTCTCTTAGCGCACGCTAGAATTCGCTTGACGGCTTGCGGGGCGATATGGCTAAATGAAAGCGCTCCGGCCACGTCCGGCGCGATAAAAACCGCCAGAAGGAGCAGCCCCATGACAGACGCCTCTACTACTGGTATTCCGCCTGAACTTATACAGGTCTCCGAGGAGAACGGCATCCCGCTGGACCTCATTCGGCGCGCTCTCGCCCTCGGCTTTCCGCCGGACGCGATCCGCCAGCAGATGAGCATGCCGGGCGTGACCGCAGAGGCCGCTGAGCAGTTCATCTCCGAGCAGGAGAAGATTCGCAGCGGTGGCGAGATCACGATCCCGGACGAAGTGCTGGCGATCTCGCGTGAGAAGAACTGGCCAGAGGAGCTGATCAAGCGTGCGCTCACTCTTGGCGCGCCGGCAGCCATGCTTATCCAGCAGATGAAGGCTGGCATCACTGCCGAGCAGGCCGCGAGCTTCATAGCCCAGCAGGAACAGATGCGCAGTGGCGAGGGCGGCGCGCCCCAGCTGGACCTCTCCTGGATGCATGTGCCGACGGAGTGGGGCATACGTGTTACTCCGGGCAAGAAGGGGCTCACCACCGGCATGATCAACGTTGGCACGTATGCCGACATTCCCGACTTCTGGCCGTATCACTCGGAGATGCCGCGCGGGGCGCACCCGATCCCCGGCATCCCGGCGATGGGCTACTCGATCTACGAGAAGGCGGAGCTCTGGTCCGAAAACGCCGCCGACCTCTACGAAGAGGCGATTCAGCGCCGCTGGCGGCCCTCGACCGACGTCCCGTGGGAGTCGATGGAGGACCTGCCGGACGCTGTGGAGAAGGCGATGTGCCAGCTCTGCACGCACATCAGCGAGCGGTCGCTCGTCGCCGGCGACATCGTTGGTGGCTGGCTGCCGGAGATGTCCTACGGCTACCACGAGGTCAAGCTCTACCTCTCGGTCGCCGAGTTCGACGTCGCGCGCTGGTTCGAAGTCTTCCGCAAGCGTGCGCTGTCTAATGGCGGCGGCATGGGTATCCAGGCCCCGGGTTATTTTCACCGCACGCTGATCGACGCTCGCGCCTGGACAGAGGCATCCGCGGCGCTGCACATCCTGGCTGCCGGCCAGCTGATGATGCTCTTCCAGATCGGCCTGTACACAGCCCACAACGAAGCTGAGCGCACGATCTTCAGCTACTGCCTCCAGGACGTCGCCCGTCAACGTGCGTACGGGTCGCAGCATCTCAAATACTTCCTGAGCCGGCATGGCGAGCGGCGACAGGAGATTAGCCACGTCCTCAACAAGTACGAGGTGATGCTCGAATACGAGTGGGACGCTGATGAGCCCCTGCGTGGGGCGCTCATGATTCTCCTCGGCGGCGGCGCCTCAGCGGAGCAGATCGCCGAAGGCGCCAGCAAGCTGGAGTACTTCCGCAAGCGCTGGGCTAACGATTACGTTGACCAACTGGCAGCGGCTGGCCTTGGCGAGCGCCGCGAGAAAGTGCACCACAGCATCAAGCAGTACATCAGCGAGCCGGAAGAGGCGGCCGCAGCAGCGGCCTGACCGCCGGGATCAGGACAAGGAGTCGCCCCATGGCACAGGAAGTCAAGACGAAAGCAACTTTCCCCTCCGTCGAGTGGTTCAACGCTCTGCGGGAGATCATCAACAACGACGAGGCGTACAAACGTCACGGCACTTGCGACGCCAGCGTCGGGATCAAGATTCCGGAGGCAGGCAAGTACTTCGTGATCAATTTCGAGGCGTTCGAGGTTGAGGGCGTCAAAGAGACGACCGAAGCCGAGGCCGAGAACACAGACTTCTGGATCGAACAGTCCTACGACCAGTGGCAGGAGATGATCAAGAACATTGCTGACAACGGCAAGGCGGATCTCGGGCACACGCTCAACACACTGGACGTTGAGTACCCGGACGGCCTGGCCCGCTCAAACGACGGCTACCGGCGCGACCTCTTCTACCGCTTTAACCAGTCGTTCCAGCACTTCTTCGACGCCACGGCCCAGATCGAAACCAAATTCTCCTAGCGCCGCTAGCGGAACTCGATCCGCGGCAGGATGCGCTCTTCGATCTCCGCGGCGATGGATCGGGCCGACACGCCACGCGACATCAGGCGCTCCAGTAGTGGACGCCTGGGCCGCACGAACTGAAGCCGCGGCTTCTGCGGCAAGTCCGCCAGCGCGCGCGCCTTCTTGACGGCGGCCTCGAAGTCACCCAGCTCGTCGATCAGGCCGATCTCCTTCGCCTTCGCTCCGGTGAACGCTTCACCCGTGGCGTACTCGCGCACCTTGGCGGGGTCCATGCCGCGGGCTTCGGCGACTGAGTTCACGAACCAGTCGTAGTACTCCTCCGTTAGCTCCTTTACCTTCGCCTGTTCGTCGGGCGTCGGCTCCTGCCACGGCTGGAACATACCTTTGAGCTTGCCCTCGTGCGTCATCTCAACTCGTACGCCGATCTTCGTGAGCAGCTCCTGTATCACTGGACGTACGAAAATCACGCCGATCGAGCCGACGAGAGAGGTCGGTAGAGCGACCACGTGACGTGTGCCGCAGGCCACGAGGTAGCCGCCGGAGAGGCCCGAGCCAAGAATCGAGGCCACGGTGGGCTTCTTCTTCGAAAGCTTCCTCAGCTGGCGGAAGATGGCGTCGGAAACGGGCGCTGAACCGCCAGGCGAGTCGATCTGCACGACGACTGCCTTTACGCGCTGGTCGTTCGTCAGCCTCCGGATGGTGCGCACGAGGTCCAGCCCGCGCACTTGTTGTCCGATGGCGCCAGAAATCTCGAGGACGGCGACCCGCGGCCCAGCCCAGGGTAGGGCGATTGCTCGTGCCTGTGTCATGGCGGGGCTCCTTCAGGGCGTGTGGTGGGCAGGAGTAAATATATCGCGTGCAGGTCTCAGGCGGCGCTTACGAAAGGGCGTCCAGCTCTGCCAGCGTGTCGTCGACCGAGGGGATCTCCCACTGCTGGAAGCCCAGGTGGGCGTAGCGCACGACCCCGTCCTTGTCGACGATGAACAGTCCGGGCCTTTGCCCCAGCGAGATCATCGCGCTCTTCACGTCGTACATGCGGAATACCTTGCGATCTGGATCCGGCAGGCAGGTGAACGGGAGCTGTTCGCGTTCGAAGAAGTCGCGAGCCGAGTCGACAGTGTCGGGAGCGATGGCGATAATTTCTGCGCCGCGCTCCGTGAACTCTGAGAATCTGTCCCGCAACTGCGAGAGATGGCGTCGACAGAACGGTCACCGAAAGCCCCTCAGGAAGACAAGAACGACGGGCTTTCCCCGATACGAAGAGAGCGACACCTTACTTCCGTCGATCGCCTCCAGCGTGAAGTCGGGTGCCTCCGAACCAACTGCGACGGTATCGCTGTCCACTGGCATTGCGTCCGCATCTTAGTCTTGCTTCAGGACGGCGGTCAAACGGCGGCGGCGTGCTATCATCTTTTCTCTCCGTGATGCGTATCATTCTGTTCTCCGGCCGTGGCGGCAGCGGTGTAAGCACCCTGTCCGCGGCAACTGCCGTGGCCGCGTCCATGTCCGGAGAGCCGACGTTGGCCTTCAGTCTCGGCTCCGGGCTCGGGCACGTGCTGGGCATCGACGCCACCGTGCCGGTCACGAAGGCAGGCGACAACCTCGACCTGGTGCAGGGTGCTTCGGCCGGTGCAGACGAATTCCGCGACTGGCTGGCCGACGTGCTCGACTTTCGCAGCATGGACCGGGAGCTGGCCGACGACTTCGCGGCGCTCCCCGGCCTCAACCACATCGGCCGCCTCCTCGAGCTGGAGGAGTTGATCGCCTCCGAACGCTACGGCGTGATCGTGCTGGACGCGGCGCCGCTGGAGATGTTCCTCGACCTTCCCGGCGCGCTGGAGTCGGCGGCCCGCTGGTTGAAGCGGGTCTTCTCCTCCCGCTCGCAGAGCGTCTTTGAGCCCCTGGTGCGCGCCTTCGCCGCCGATTACGCCAACACGGGCGAGGGCGTTTTCGAGACCGGCCGCGAGCTACTGACTCGCCTCGCCGGCCTGCGCGACCTCATGATCGACCACGAGGTGACCTCGGTCCGCCTCGTCGTGACTCCCGAGGGCAGGGCCCCGGAGGCGCTGCGAGAGGCGTCCGGCGTCCTCAGCCTCTTTGGATACCTGAAGGACGCCGTCGTCGTCACGCGCCTCCTCCCGGACGCCGTGAAGGACCAGTTCTTCGCAGCGGCGCGAAAACGTGAGACCGAACTGCTGGCCCGCGTACGGGCGTCCACGGCGGCACCGGTACTCACCTGCGGCCTGCGGCCCGAGCCGCCGCTTGGTGAGGTAGCGCTGCTCGATCTCGCCCGCGAGGTGTACGGCGATCAAGACCCGATCGGGTTCCTCTCGGGCGGCGAGCCGCATGCGTTCTCTCGCGATGGCGGAAACTTCGTTCTCGAGGTCGTTGTGCCGTTCGCCAGCCGCGAGGAGCTGAAGCTGGAGCAGGCCGACGACGGCATCGTCATCCACCTCAACGGTCGCCGCCGCCTGTTCCCACTCCCGGACGAAGTCGGTATGCGCGAGGCGAGCAACTGGTCGCACGACGGTCGCGTGCTTCGTGTGACCATAGAGTAATGGGGCAGGGCAGATGTGCTGGAATATCGGTCGTCGGTGACCAGGCCCGGCGGCTAGGCCGTCGGACTGGGGCGATTCTCGTCCATGATGATTCGCAGCGCCGCGACCATCTGGGCGATGTTCAGGTCGCGGTAGACAGGGAAGCTGAAAAGTGCGCCCTCGTTCACGGTGTAGGTATTTCGGCGGCCGACACGTTGCTTGCCGATGAAGCCGTTCTCTTCCAGTTCGCGTACGATCTGGTAGACGGCGCGCTCCGTCAGGTCGGTGCCGCGTGCGATCTCACGCAGGGTTGCATCGGAGTTCTGGAACAGGTGCGTGAGCACGAGGCCGTAGTTGCTCAGGAAGTTCCATTTCTTCGGCACTGTACTTGTCCTCCGTCAACCTTCCGAACTTCGTCGGGTTATTGTAACGAACAGGGTTGACACCCTTTTCGCAGTGTCCGTAAAGTGAATTCTGCACTAATCGGTACAAATCTCCCCGATGCAGTGCACCTGAGGGGCGCAATGCCTGAAGCAGAAAAGCATGAAGCAGAAAACTACTTTACGCTATACCGATATGAAATTCAGGTGTAATTATGCACGTGACGCCTGACACTGTCCAGTAGCGAACATACACGATTTCTTTCACCATGCTCGAAGCAGCAAGACGCGACCCAGCGCTCCGAACGGCCCGTAGTGACGGGCAGCACAGCTTCGCCGAGACCTACAGGCAGTACTACCCGCGCCTCTTCGCCTACATATACGCGCGCGTCGGCAACACGCATCAGTCCGAGGACATAGTGTCCGACGTATTCGAGCGCGTCTATCTGAAACTCGACTCTCTGCGAAACCGGGACGCGCTGGCGACCTGGCTGTTCACGATCGCCCGAAACGCCATCGTCTCCCACGTTCGCAAGCACCGCCGCGAGACCCTCGTCGACCACGACGTGATGAGTGAGCTTTCGCCCGCTACCGACTCCGTCGAGTCAGAGGTCATGCACCGCGAGGACCTCGCCGGTATCGCCCGTGCCGTGCGCACATTCTCTCGGCGCGAGCAGGACATCATCTCGCTCAAGTTTGACGCCGAGCTGGCGAACGCCCAGATTGGCCAGATCATGGGCCTCACCGAGCAGAACGTCCGGGTGATCATCTTCCGCACTATCCGCAAGCTGCGAAAGATCATGGCCGCTGAACGAACGGCCTAGGGCTTGGCCACCGACGCTCGACTGATCCGCGCATTCCAACTAGTCGCCGGGCTCATCGCGCTTCTCATCCTCGTCCAGGCGACGCTTGCCGGGCAGTTTACTTACAACGAGCCGGATCTCAAGGACGTGCACGCGATCGTGGGCAACGTCCTGTTCATGCTGGCGCTCCTCCAGCTTGGGCTCGCCTGGCTCACGCGCGGTTCCTGGCGCTACCGAATGGTGATCTGGTCTGTCCTCGTTCTTCTGCTCATCGTCACGCAGATCGGACTCGGTTACGGGAGCCGGGATAACGTCGACTCGGCGGCGATTCACATCCCGGTTGGCGTCTTCCTCTTCGCGCTATCGAGCATCATCGCCATGCTCTCGGCGATCGACGACCGTGCGAAGACGGTTCTCCGAGGCAACGCCTAGCGGTGGCCGATCACGCCGTCTGAGCGCAGCACTTCGATCTCGTCCCATGTGTAGCCGGCCTCCAGCAGCACTTCCTCGCTGTGCTGGCCGAACTCCGGCGCCGCCGTCCGGATCCGGCCCGGAGTCTCGCTCAAATGCACCGCCGGCGCCACGATCGGCAGCGGCCCGTGCTGGCCGTGATCCAGCGTCGTCAGCATGTCGTTGGCCGCCACCTGGGCGTCGTTCTGCAGGTCACCGTAGCCCTGCACGGACTCGACCAGCAGGTCGTACTTGCGCAGATGATCGACCCAGTAGTCGGCCGGCTGCGTCGCGAACAGCTCATCCAGCCGCGCGATCAGGCCCACTAGCTCGCCGGCGTTCATCCTGATCCACTGGACGCTCATCTCGGCCGGCTCTAGCGTCTCGCCTGTCGCGTCCG
>Ga0255058_10000560_pt1 | contig 21892 bp, 24 predicted proteins | sample Cases_109_9_MG_FD_188637 | JGI IMG/M metagenome (GOLD analysis project Ga0255058, IMG submission 188637) | Seawater microbial communities from Amundsen Gulf, Northwest Territories, Canada - Cases_109_9 | ecosystem: Environmental > Aquatic > Marine > Gulf | place: Canada: Northwest Territories... | reverse complement strand
CCAAGGCCAGCAAGCCCACGATGACGACGCGCTTTTTGCGGGAGGATTTATGAGGGAGCATGGGATTTCAGACCTTAGCCATTGACACTGCATCTATCCATGGGTAGGACCACCCAATACATGAGCCCGGCGCAACCTACATGGTACGCGCTCGCATGGAGTTTTTCACGATGTCGACGACCGATAAGCGCAAGCAAAGCCTCTACTTTCCTGAATCGATGCTACACGACATCAAGCACGAATCGGCAAGGCTCGACCGCTCGCTCTCATGGATCGTCCAACGTTGCGTCAAGATCGCCCTGCCCGAAATTCGAAAGCTGCCCTCGGTCAACGATATCCCGGATGACGCGGAAGACGTAGCAAAGAAGTAAGCTCCCAGGCGTGGAGTACGACAGTGAGGGCTTCGTCGAGGCGGCAGACGGCACGCGTCTGTTCGTCGGGACCCTCGGGGCGGGCACGCCAGCGATCATCCTGATCGACGGAATCGGTTGCGACGGCTTCGCGTGGCGCTACTTGCAACCGAGGCTCGCTACCCGCCACCAGGTGGTGCACTCTCATTTTCGTGGGCATGGGCGAAGCGGGCCCCCCATCGACCGCGACCGATTGTCGATCGAAGAGCTGGCTCGCGACCTCCGCGACGTTTGCGACCACCTCGGAATTGAGAGTGCCGTCCTCGTCGCCCACTCGATGGGTGTCCAGGTGGCTCTGGATTTCTACCGCCAGCACCCCGAGCGAGTCGCCGGGCTCGTGTTGATGTGCGGAACGTTCGGGCGCATCACGACGACGTTCCACGGCACGGACTTTCTCGACCAAGTGCTCCCGAGCCTCATCCGAGGGACGCGATCGTTTCCAGGTTTGGCGCGTGCAGTGTGGGGACGCGTACCGGCGGCGATCGCCTTTCGAGTTGCCTGCGCGGGCCGAGAGCTCGACGCCGAACACATTCAAGAGGAGGACTTTCAACGCTACTGGGAGCACGCTGCGCTGATGGACCCAGAGATCTTTCTTCGCATGCTTCAACTGGCGGGCGAACACGATGCGAATGGCTTCCTCGACAAGGTCCGAGCTCCCACGTTGGTGGTCGCAGCCGAGCACGACACCTTTACGCCTATGGCGCTCGCCGAGGAAATGGTGGGTGGTATTCCAGACGCCGAGCTCGAGGTTATTTTTGGCGCGAGCCACGCGGCACCCGTCGAGCAGCCAGATCGAATCGCCGAGCGGATCGAAGAATTCCTCAGTAGTCGGCTCGAAACAACTGCTGACCCATGAGCACGAAGGTCCCCTTCGGAACGAATGACTCGTTGAGCACGCGCACAAACGTACCGTTGGAGCTGCCGAGGTCGGTAAGGAATATGTGACCAACCTCTGAGTGAATGCGACAGTGGAGACCCGACACGTATCCGTCCTCTGGGAAGACGACATCCCCCCGCTCTCGCCCGAGATGAATCCCCTGGGACGGAATGGGAAAGCAGCTGCCAGTCGTTTCACGCCCAATGACGAGACAGATACGGCCCAGGAAGCCCCGGTAAGGGCTCCCCATGAGCTGCGTGCCGTCGGGAGCAGGATCCGGGGCGGCCGGCGCCTCGAAGCGAAGAATCTCCTGCCCGACGCGAAAGACACTCCCGTCGAACAGCTCGATCGGAACGTCGGGCTCGACCCGAACGTAGATCCCATTGAGACTTTCCATGTCCTTGACCACCAGCTGGTCTCCTTCGAATCGGAACTCCGCGTGCTCCGGCGAAAGGTAGGCGTCATTGGCGAAGATCCCGCCGGTGCCACGTCCGATCAGCGTGGCCCCATCCCCGAGTGGAAATCCCTCGCCCTCGGAGCCGTCGGGCTGGATGAGGACCACTCTGGCGCGCGCGGCACTCGGTTGGGGAGCAGCAGCTACGGCTGGAGCAGACACACGCTCCTCAGGGGCATCTGCTCGACCATTCGTCGGAGGCGCCGCATGGAGATCGTGGCCGCACACGTGACAGAAACGGAAATTCTCTGGAACCTGTGCTCCACAATTGGTGCAGGGCGCCGTCTCTTCTCCGAGCGGAGCAAGCTCTGGCGGAAGTGCGGCGGCGGCCGGTTCGGACCGAACCGCTTGAACCGGCGTTGGATCGGGTTGGATCGCCGCCGCCGCGACCGGATCGACTGCCGCAACTGCCTCGGCGGCTTGCATGGGTCGCGGAGGCTTCGTGCCAGTCCCGACAGACGAGCTTCCTCCCGGCGGTGTCGGCGCGGAAAACGATCTCGGCTTCGACGACTCGCGCGGTAGCTCCGCGCCACACCCCAGACAGAACTTGTAGTGGTCCTGATTCTCCTTGCTGCACCGAGAACAAACGATCACGCGGTCACCTCTACCCGAAGCAAGTTCCTCCCGAGGAACAGGTAGTCCCCGTGGTTGAGATCGCGCTCGCCGCGAATTCGGAGGAACGTCCCGTTCTGTGAGCCCGCGTCGACCAGCTCTAGTGTGTCGCCAGACATTTCGATTCGCGCGTGTCGCGGGGACATGTGCACATCATCCGGGAAGTTGATGTCGCACTCCTCCCGACCGATTTCGACCGTTCGCTCGTTCGCACAGCAAACGATCCCATCCATCCCGCCTTCGAGAACCTGCGTGACTCGAAACGCGCTCGGACGCCTCGGAGACGAGTAGAAGTATGTTTGGTCGGCTTCAGGCCCCGAGGTGTCTCTCGGGGTCGCATCAACTCGAAAGAGTTGCTGACCGCATATGAAGTGGTCGCCGATCTGAATCGGTGTCGCGCCGCGCGCGCGGATGTAGACGCCATTCAAACTGCCCTCGTCCCGGACAACCAGTCTGTCGCCACGGTACAGGAAGTTTGCATGGATTGGGCTGAGCCAGGTGTCGCTAGGAAACGGAATCTGGTCGGCCTCACGGCCGGCCACGTGCTCGGTAGCCTGCAATAGATAGCTGAGCCCCTCTCCCATCGCCTCATCCCCACGAACCACGATGAGTCGCGCCTTGCCCGGCATTTGCATGGCTCCGAAATACCTGGTTTCGAGCGTCTGCGCTGCGCTCGGCACCCCCGCGCCGCACGCACCGCAGAACTTGTGCCCAGAAGGAACTGCGCTTGCGCACTCCGTGCAGACGTAATTGCGAGCTTGCTCCATGCCCTAGTTCCCCTCGGGAGTTGTAGGCCATCGAAACACCCCTCGTCAATGCGCACAGCCTGACCGGAATTACCGGGCCGAAGGCCGGCGAGACCTCCACTCCCGGCTCAGCGAAGCGTAGGCTCGTTCCATGGATTTGTGCAGGAAAAGCTCGATCGTCGTCGCCTGCGCATCGACGTCGCTCTTTGCCGCGAGGTCGCGCATTCCCAGCCGGAGGTCGGATGGCTCGCCATGACCCGGCTCGGTACGCACGAAGATTTCCCCCTGCTCGCCTTCCGGGGAGAATCCCACCACGATCAGCCTCGCCGACTCGCCCGCTCGACTCGTCAAGCGAATCGCCGTGGTCGTCTCGAGGGTTTCCGGGTCGGTCCGCACGGCGCTCGAGCCATGCGTCAGCCGAGCGATGTGGCCGATGGCCTCGTGTACGTTGCCGATCGTTCGGTCGAGGTTCGAGAGCGCGGCAGAACTTGGTGACGGTGGCAGATCCGCCTCCGAGGTCGTGTCGAACCCCTGTTTGGAAAGCCACGACCTGATCTCTTTGGCGGACATTCCACCGAGTGGCAACGTCTTGAGAAGTTGGCCGTCCTGATCAAACAAAACCAGGGTGTAGGCACCGAGACGAATCCCGAGGCTCTTCCCAGGACCGGTCTGAGCAACGGCGAGCGCGCACGACTCATCCAGCCAAATCAGAAGCTCCTCCGGTTGGGCGATGAGGCGGGCGGCCGAGATCACGGCTTCGGTCGCGGCGCGCCAGTCAGACGGCGTCACGACGTCGACTCGATTCCAGCGTTTTCCGCAGCCCGCAATCTGCACCATCGAAAGAACTCCTGGAGCTCGACCCAAGCCTACACCGACGGTTCGGCCCCTTCAATCGACGTCGCATCGACACCTTTGCTTGTGTTGGCCCTGCGACTACCCTTTCGCCGATGAACCTCCTTGCTGGTGCCCTCCTCCAACGACCGCCCGGCCCAAAGTATGTGTCGGCACTACGCTACGCGGAGCTGGCCCCGATTGCGCCGTTACCCAAGCCGACCACTCTGGCACGTTGGCGACGCGAACTGCCCCCCAGGTTCCAGCTCGGTCTTCGAGCCCCCGAGGCTTGCTGGCGATCTCCCGACGGCCCACTACGGCCGAACGGCGAGCTCGAACGAGGACTGCGCTGGTTATCGGAAGCAGCGGACGCACTCGAGGCATCGCTCGTCGTGATCGCGACCGGCCCGGCAGTGACCACCGGGGCGCGCGATCGCGAGCGGCTCCGAGACTATTTCGCGCGGGTCCCGAGAGCGGAGGGTCGCATGGTGGTTTGGCGGCCCACCGGCCTATGGGAGCCCGAATCGCTGCAAAACATGGCCGATTCGCTCTCGGTGGTGGGAGGATTCGACGCGATCGACGACCCCGTGCCCGATGCGGATGTTCTCTACGCATCCCTTCGTGCGGAAGGCCTTCGACGCTCGTTTTCGCACGCCCAACTGCTCGAGGTGGTCGACAAACTCGAGCACTCCAGCGCCGTGCGCACGTTCGTGTCGATCGAATCCGGCCAGTCATTTAGAGAGGCCAAGCTCCTGCAATCGCTGTCCGAAGGGCAGGTGTGACTGCGAAGATCGAACGTGTAGATCAGCCGGAACCCGGGCTCCTGTGCGTCACGATTCGCGTCGACAAGGCAAAAAGCGTGTTGGTGTTATCGACTCATCCCGGCGCTCTTGGGGCCGGGATCATCGACGACCGGCCTCGAGGGCAACACGCCCACCAGGCCATTTCACAGCTTCGACGGCACGCAACGGGTGCCACGATCGACCTCATTGAGCAGAGCAATCGCTTCATCCGCGTCTCGCTCACACGGGCCGGTACCACGCACTCCTTGGTCTGCGCCCCACGAAAGCCGCACGGGAGCTGGTGGCTCGCGGATGCCGACGGGTCGACTATTGTGCGCTCCCCTGGTGCACAGCCGATCAGCCTCGACGAAGATGAGCACTTCCGAGGGTGCGATCTGGCGTCGCTTCGGGAGTCGGGAAACGCCGTTCTAAGCGCCCATCGTGCGGCCCGAAAGAGCCACCTCGGCCGCCTGGTCGAAAAACATCGCAAGCGACTTTCAAAGAAGCGCGACGCAATCCTTCGGGACCTCGAACGGGCAGCACAGGCGGAGGAGCTTCACGAGCGGGCAACGCTCATCCTCGCTTATTCGGCGGAAATTCCGGCGAATTCGAGCTCGTTCGAGGCCAAGACCTGGGACGAGAGTCCGCGAACGGTCCTCATCGAGCTCGACCCGACGACGAGCCCACCCGAGCTCGCGCAGCAGCTCTTCCAAAAGTCCAAGCGCCTGAAGCGGGGTCTCGATGTCGCGCCTCATCGACTCGAAGCGGTGGAGTCTGAGCTCGAAGCGCTCGAGCGTCTCAGACAGCATTTCGATGACGAGGCGCCCGAGACCTTGGTCGCAAGGCTTGCCGAGCTTGGCATCGCGACGACCTCGCCGAAAGAGGAGGCACGCGAGCGGCGGAAGGCGGGAGGTCGCAGCCCCTACCGTGAGTTTGCCGCTACTGACGGCGCCCAGGTCCTCGTGGGTCGGAGTGCCGCCGACAACGACCGGCTCACACTACGGGTCGCGCGGCCCCACGACCTGTGGCTTCACGCGCGTGGAGTCACCGGAGCCCACGTGGTGGTGCCACTCGCCAAGGGTAAATCGTGCTCGCCCGAAGCCTTCGTGGACGCCGCCACGCTAGCGGCTCACTTCAGCGATCTACGTGGCGAGCTCGTCGTGGATGTGCTCTACACGCCGCGCCGCTTCGTACACAAGCGAAAAGGGAGCGGGATGGGATCGGTTTCCCTGGACCGTGAAAAAGTGATCGCCGTGCGCGTGGAAGCCAACCGGCTGGCGCGCTTGTTGAAGCGCGAGAAGAAGGCTTGAACGCCAACGCCCCAGCCGAAAGGCCGGGGCGTCAGCAGACGAACACCCCCCAAAATCCGACAAGGCCCAAAAAGGACAAGAAGGGAATCGCCACGACAGACTGCGCGAAGGCCCCAAAAAACCGGGGCCTTAGGCCAGGGGCCACCCTAAGGTAAGGTGACCCCTGGGTTGACCCGAAGGTCGACCCAACGAAGTGCGCTACTTCTTCTTGCGCGTTGCGCGCTTTTTAGTTGCACGCCTCTTCGTTGCACGCTTCTTGGTTGTGCGCTTTTTCGCACGCTTCTTGGTTGTGCGCTTTTTCGCACGCTTCTTCGTTGCGCGCTTTTTGGTTGCACGCTTCTTGGTTGTGCGCTTCTTCGCACGCTTCTTGGTTGTGCGCTTCTTCGCACGCTTCTTGGTTGCGCGCTTCTTCGTTGCGCGCTTCTTGGTTGCGCGCTTCTTCGTTGCGCGCTTCTTGGTTGCGCGCTTCTTCGTTGCGCGCTTCTTGGTTGTGCGCTTCTTGGCGCGTTTCTTTGCAGGACGCTTCTTAGCGGCCTTTCTTTTGGTTCGTCTTTTTGCAGTCGCCATTTCGACCTCCTCCAAGGTGGGTCAAGATTGCAGGTGCAAGTACCGTATTGTCACGTCACTTCACGTGTCAAGCGGAACCGCACATGAATTATACATAACTATGATGTATTTGAATGAAAACTTTTGCAACAACGAAGCTCAACACTTTGGAATCGTTGATGAACGTCAATCTATCAGACCACACTGAAAAGCTGAAGAAGTTCGCGACGAGAGGATCACGTTTGCGATCGGTTCGCTCGGTCTGATCGACTTCAGGTCCTTGGTACGACCTCGATCGCGTTGCGTCGGAGTCGTGCTTGGACTACATTTCCCCCCGGCCGGGCGAATACCCGGCTCCACCGAAAGGGCGGGGACGCGCGAAGTGCGACGCTGAGGCCGGAAATAAACACCACGCAGCGCCCGTTTGACCTAACGCCTGCAAAACGCAGGCGTAAGTGGACATTTTTGGCGATAAGGAGTCCCGATGCAGGCGGGAACACACGAATTCAAAGTTGGCGATAAGGCCATCTACCCTAAACAAGGCGTGACCGAGGTTGTCTCGATCGAAGAGCGGAAAATTGGCTCTACGAAGATGGAATTCTACGTGCTGAGGCCGCTCGACGCGAAGAACAACGACACCATCATGGTGGCCGTCGCGCAAGCTCGGAAGGTGGGGCTCAGGCCCCCGATCTCAGAGACCGACATCAAGGAGATCTTCGCGCTGCTCGAAGAGCAGCCGGTCGTGTTCGACAACCAGACATGGAACCGTCGGTACCGTGGTTTCATGGATAAAATCAAGACCGGCTCGGTTTTCGATGTGGCAGAGGTCATGCGTGACCTCTACCGGCTCCAGGCAGAGAAATCTCTGTCCTTCGGCGAAAAGAAAATGCTGGAGACTGCGCGCAACCTCGTCGTGAAGGAGATCGCAGTGGCGCGATCCAAGACCGAAGAGAGCACGCAGGCCGAAATCGAGCAGATCTTCGAGAAGAACTAGATCTTCCGAATGGCGAAGAACACTCTTCTGATCAGCGTTGACATCGGGGAAACCCGCGTTGGTCTCATTGCCGACGGGGTGCTCCGAGAGCTCTACATCGAGCGAAGGCATCACCGATCCACCGTCGGCAACGTCTACCTCGGCCGTGTGACGCGGGTCCTTCCAGGGATGCAGGCCGCGTTCATCGATCTTGGATTGGACCGTGCGGCTTTCCTTCACGTCGAAGACCTCCAGGCCGAGCCGGGCTCCGAGGACGAGGGCGAGGGCGAGAAAAGCAACAAGCGGCCCACCAAGGGACGCAGGAACCGAGTGTCCCGAAAGACTCCGATCCGCGATCTCCTGACCGAAGGCCAAGAGCTGATGGTCCAGGTATCGAAGGGACCGATCGGCACCAAAGGGGCCCGGGTGACCGCCCACGTTTCGCTGCCAGGGCGCTACGTCGTGTTCATGCCAATGGTCGACCACGTGGGCGTGTCGAAGCGGATCGGAAACGACCGCGAACGTCGACGGCTCAAGGAGGTCATCGACTCGGTGAAGCCACCCCAGGGTGGGGTCGTAGTCCGGACGCTTGCCCAAGGACTTACCAAGAAGAAACTCAAGGCGGACATTGGCTACTTGGTCAAGCTCTGGGAGCAGACGCAAGAGGCGCGCGTCGCCGTCAAGAAGATCCCCGCGCTCATCCATGAGGAACCCGACATCGTGATTCAGTCAGCGCGCGACCTGTTCACCGAGGAAGTCAGCGAAATCGTCATCGACGACCCCGACGAATACAAGCGTCTGAAAGAGTTCCTGACGCTTTTCCTTCCGGAACGGGCCAACGACGTGCGTCTCTACGAGGAGTACGAGCCCTTGTTTGACGAATACGGCATCCAAGAAGAGATCACCCGAGCTCTATCGCACAAGGTTCATCTGCCTTCAGGAGGCCACCTGGTGATCGATCATGCCGAGGCGCTGACGGCGATCGACGTCAACACCGGCCGGTTCACCGGAAAGGGAGCCGACGTCGAGCAGACGATTCTTCAGACCAACCTCGAGGCGGTGCGTGAAATAGCCTACCAGCTCCGCTTTCGAAACATTGGGGGCCTGATCGTGCTCGACTTCATCGACATGGAGCGGCACGCGCACCGAGAAAAAGTCTTCAAGGCGCTGCTCGCGGCCCTCAAGAACGACAAGTCGAGAACGACCGCGATTCGCATCAGCGACCTCGGACTTGTCGAAATGACGAGAAAGCGAACCCGACAATCCCTCGGGAGGACACTCTACGAGCCCTGCTTCTTCTGCGATGGAACCGGACTACTGCAGTCGAAAGAAACTGTCTGCCACGAGATCTTCCGGCAGATGCGAAGAGAGCGGGACTCCCTTCCGGGCTACAAGATCATCGTCAGCGCGCATCCAGCGGTGTGCGACATGCTCGAACGGGAGGAAAGAGCGTCCGTCGAGGAGGCCGCTCGGCGTTTTCAACGGCGTGTCGAAATGAACCCCCGAAACGACTACCATCTAGAGCAGTTCGATCTAACCGGAGCCTGACGGAACCCGATGGCCTCCGAGAGCGACGACCAACGCACCGACCGACGGCTCACGATCAACAAGGAGTTCGAGTCGTTCGATGCGTTCGTTCACGAATACGTCACGAATGTGTCCCGCTCGGGCCTCTTCATTCGCTCGAAAGACCCACTGCCCATTGGAACCAAAGTCAACCTCACATTCACGGTCATCATGGATGACGTGGAGACGATAGAAGGCTCGGGCGAGGTGGTCCGCGTCCAGGATGACCCGTCCGGTATGGGCGTCGTTTTCACCGAGCTCACCGAGTACTCAGAGGGCTTGCTAGTAAGGCTCCTGACTAGGTAGGGGAGTGTCAGCCCGCTGCGAGGTAGCCTTTTTCGAGAAGGGCGACCACGAGCTCGGCGACTTCCGAGTCGGGTTTGCCGCTGTGGTTCATCATATTGACCAACGTCCCCTGGTTGAGTGCAAGTTGGATGGCGTCCAGCTCCTCCGGAGACGCATCGCGCAGCGGTTTCTCTAACGGTGAGGGGATCAAAATGCGCGTTTGAAGGGGTGGGAGCGCGTCGCCGAATCGACGCATCTCGTCAAGCTGACGCATGCCCTCCATCAGGAGACCCTCGATGCTCATTTGAAGCGTGGTGGGAAACTCGCGGTCCACTTTCGGGAGTAGATCGAAAGTGCCCTTGTCCCAAACAAGGATGCGAAAGAACGCTTTGTCTGGAGGGACGGATTCGTCCCCGTTCACCGCTGCAAACTGGACCATGCCATCGTCGAGGTAGATCGAACCGACGTCGCTCTCGGTGGTGATCTGAAGAACGCCAGTCTTCTTCGAGGCGCTGAAGAGCTGTAGCAGGTCGGGGAGCGCGACTTCGGCGATCGAACCAGTCATCGTGCTGGCCGAGGACGCGGGCCTCACACTCGCAACATCTTCCATGTGCGCCTTCGCGTCTTGAACGGAACTCGAGCCGTCCGAAGCGACGACTTTGATGATGCTGGTCCCAATCAGGATTCGATCACCTTCGGCGAGCTTCGTGCGAGTCACCTTCTCGCCGTTGACGAAGCTCCCGTTCGTGGACCCGAGGTCTTCTAGGAATATGTCTCCCGCCTCGATGGAGATCTTCGCATGGCGGCGCGACACCATGTCCTCGACGAGGACCATGTCGAGCTCGCTGGAACGCCCGATGACAATCTCCCCGTCGTCCGGAAGTGGAAATTCCCCGCCCTGGTACTTTCCAGAGATGAAACGCAGCGCCAACGGCAACGTCAAACCTTCGATATCCAATTCCCCTAGCTCCGACCCCATTTTAACGAAACTTCGGCCCCAATCACCATTAAGGCTAGGAGCTGGCCATGCTAGCGGTCAAGCCTTTGGCTGAGGAAGGACGGATCATTCGCGCCTATGGGGAGCCAGGAGGGCCGTGCTAGAAGCAAGGAGATGGCCCGAGCGGCGCCTGTGGTGGCTTGTCTGCTGCTGCTTTTAGGGGCGAATCCGGTGGGGGCCCAGACCAAAGACCTCACCAAACGTTGGCGGACCGTCCAAACCGAGCACTTCGAGGTTCACTATCCCGAACCGCTAGGGCTATTGGCGCGGCGGGTCCTCGAGGTAGCCGAGCGGGCGAATCAGCGGCTGGTGCCCCTCTTCGGCCATCAGCCGAAAAAGCGCGTCCAAATCACCCTTACCGACCAGTCCGGCTCCGCCAACGCCTCGGCGACCCCGCTCCACTACAACCAGATACGACTCTTTGCGAGCGCGCCGGACGACCTCTCAGTCCTCGGCGACTTCGATGACTGGATGACGGAGCTCGTGACCCATGAGCACACCCACATCGTCCACCTGGACAGCATCGGGGGGATCCCTCGCATCATCAACGAGATCTTCGGAAAGGTGTGGGCGCCGAACCAGCTTCAGCCTCGCTGGCTGACCGAAGGCATTGCGACGTACTACGAGTCGGCCCTGACCTCCGGTGGACGACTGCGTTCGACCCAGTTCGAGATGTACATGCGCATGGCGGTGCTCGAAGACAACATCTTGCACTTTGACACGCTCAACAATCGTACGGACTACTGGCCGCAGAGCAACATCTGGTACTTGTATGGATCGCGCTTCGTGAGCTGGCTCGTACAGAAGTATGGAGAGGGCTTCATCGAGGACATGGCCGAATGGTACGGAAGCCGCGCGATTCCCTTCAGCGTCAACCGCATGGCCAAACGGCTCACGGGCGGGACCTTCACGGAGCTCTACGCCATGTGGATTGACGACATGAAGGTCCACTACGGGGAAGTCGCTCGAAAGGTCATGAAGGGAGGGATCGTCCAGGGGACGCGTTTGACCTTTGAGGGGCAAGTCGTGCGAGGGCTCCGCTTCGCCGACGACCACCGGTTGATCTACTACGTCGCCGATGGTCGCAGCGACCCTCAAATCCGCCGAATGGATCTAGCCGATGGCAATCGGCTCGAGAGGCTCGTACGGAGCGCGGGGCAGAGTTATCCTACGGTGCATCCGGACGGGAGCTACTACTTCGAGTCGGCCGACGCGTACAAGACCAACATCTACTTCTTCTTTGACTTGTTTCGGTACGAGCCTCGCAAACCCTCGAAACGGGTGCGACTCACGCACGGTCTTCGCGCACGCTACCCGGACATCTCACCGGACGGGGAACGAATCACCTACGTTCGAAACTCGGCGGGAACGCAGAGCTTGTGGATTGCAGGCCTCGAGGATATCGAAGGGACCCAGGAGGTCCTGGTGCCAAGCGGGCGCTTCGAGCAAGTGTACACCCCGCGGTTCTCCCCGGATGGGACGAAGATCGCGTACAGCGTGTGGCTCGAAGGCGGATACCGCGACATTCATGTGATGGATCTAAAGACCCGCGAGGTCACGCGAGTCACCGACGACCGCGCGATGGACACGGGTCCTGCTTGGGCGCCCGACGGTAGTCGCCTGTATTTCTCGAGCGACCGCACCGGCATCGCCAACGTCTACGCCTGGGAGCCGGGCACCGGACGGCTTCTTCAAGTCACCAACTTGGTTTCAGGCGCGTATACGCCCGCGCCCTCCCCGAATGGGACAAGGCTCGCGTACATCGGTTACACGAGCATCGGCTACGACATCTTCATGATGGACCTCGACCCACACTTGGATCGACCTGCTCCCCCCTACATCGATGACCGCCCTCCCGCGGATGTTGTCGAGGGAATCGTCCCCAATATCGGAACGCGGTACGTGGCCGCGAGAAGCCTCTATCCGCGTTTCTGGGGGATCGATCTGGAGAATGATGCCTTCGGGCGCCAGTTGGGTATTTTCACCGAGGGCACCGACGCCGCGGGGTTTCATTCGTTCTTCGCGCGACTTGGCTTCAGCCTTACCGAGGGCTACGTCAACGCGGACTTCAGCTACACGGTCAGGCGCCTGCCGCCGGATCTCTCGTTGTCGCTGTTCCGGCGTGTCGTGCCGCGAAGAGGGTTCGTCGTCAACGGCGAGGCGCTGCCGTACGTCGAAGACTTGTACGGTGGCCGTCTGTCGGCGAGCTACGTCATCCCGCGCTCGTTCTACAGCAACCGCGTCCGGGCGAGCTATGGACTCACCTGGGCACGCTCGCTCACCGACTTCAACGGGAGACTCGACCCCAACTTTCCGCCACCGAGCTTTCCTCCAACTGGCCCCAACGCGGACATCGGGCTCTCGTGGAGCTACAACGACGTCCGCCGACAGGCATTCGACTACACACCGTCGGAGGGTCGCACGCTGAGAGCAAGCCTTTCCTTCGCGCATCCCGGTATCGGAAGCCGGTTTCAAAGCATCATCGCTTCTTGGTCCATCCGGCGGTTCATCGAGCTACCGTGGGCCCAGCACCAAGTGCTCGCAGTCCGCTACGGCGGTGGGGCTGGCAAGGACAGTCGTGGTGAGAGAGGTATTTTTGCGCTCGGAGGGTTTCCTGACATCTCGCTCGTCGAACAGATCCTTAAGTTCGAACAGCTCGGGGGGGTCGCCTTACGGGGTTACCCTGCGTTCTCGATCGTCGGCAACCGTTTCCAACTGGTGCAGACCGAATACCGATTCCCCCTGACGCGGGTGCTGCGTGGTCCGGAAACCGTGCCGGTGTTCTTCGATCGCATGTACGCGTTGGTCTTCTTTGACTACGGAAACGCGTACTTCGGACCGTTGAATTTCAATGATTTCCGCAAGGGCACGGGTCTTGAGCTTCTGATGGACTTCACGCTCGGCTACGTGCGGTCCTATTCATTGCGGCTCGGGTTCGCGTACGGCCTCGACCGAGGCGGCGGGGCGCAGTTCTACGTCAACTTCGGGCGACCGTTCTGATGGGCGACCGGAGCATTCTTGAGATGGGCTCTACACCTCGAGGATGTCGGCTTCTTTTTTTCCGACGATCTCGTCGACGCGCGCTGTACCGGTCTTGACGGTCTCTTCGAGCTCTTTGCGGGCGCGATCGGCGTCGTCCTCGCCGACCTCGCCTTCTTTTCGGAGGCTGTCGATCATGTCTTTGGCGTCGTGCCGCGCCTTGCGGATCGCGACCTTGCTGTCTTCGCCGGACTTGCGTGCGAGCTTGACCAAGTCTTTGCGACGCTCTTCCGTGAGTGGAGGCATGGGGATGCGGATGATTTCCCCATCGTTCGACGGATTGAGGCCGAGCTGGGTCTCCATGATCGCCTTCTCGATGGGCTGCATCTGCGAACGGTCGAACGGCTTGAGCACGATGAGGCGAGCTTCGGGCACCGAAATTGATGCGAGCTGATTGAGGGGTGTCGGCGTGCCGTAGTAGTCGATCCGGAGGGAATCGAGGATGTCGGGGTTGGCGCGCCCGGCACGGATTTTCGCGAGATCACGCTTCAGCGCCTCGTGCGCTTTCGCGATGCCGTCTTTCAGCTCTTCCAAAGTTTCAGCAAGCATCCGTCCCTCGAATCGCAGGGCTCAACTCTCTGCTGTCACTAGGCTACCGACGTCAGCGCCCATGACAACCCGTTTAATGTTGCCTCGCTGCGCCAACTGGAACACCCGGATCGGCAGATTGTTGTCGCGGCAGAGCGCCACGGCGGTCGCGTCCATGACCCCGACCCGATCCATCAGGAATCGGTCGTAGCTGAGCCGCGGCACCATCGTCGCGTCGTCATGCTTGGTGGGGTCCTTATCGTAGATCCCATCGACCTTGGTCGCCTTGCAGAGCGCGTCGGCATGGATCTCCATCGCTCGGAGAGCAGCCGCCGTGTCGGTGGAGAAGTAGGGGTTTCCGGTGCCGGCGACGAAAATCACCACCCGGCCTTTTTCGAGGTGCCGGACGGCGCGCCGCCGGATGTAGGGTTCGCATACCGCCTCGATGTCGAGGGCGCTCATGACGCGCGTATCGACGCCGGCCTTCTCGAGGGCATCTTGAAGCGCGATACCATTGATCACGGTCGCGAGCATGCCCATGTGATCAGCGGCGGTGCGATCCATCCCGTTGGCGCTCCCCTTGAGGCCTCGAAAGATGTTGCCGCCGCCGATGACGATCCCGATCTCGCAACCGAGCGCCCGAACCTCGGCCAACTCGTCACTGATCGCGGCGAGTGTTTCGGGCTCGACGCTCCTGCCGTCGGGCCCACCGGATAGCGCCTCGCCAGACAGCTTCAGTAGCACCCGTGTCAGCTTGGCCCCTTCAGACATGACTCAAGAGCCTTTTAGCGCCTCTGTCACCTCTGCCGCCAGGTCCGATTTCTTTTTTTCGATTCCTTCGCCGAGCTCGTACCGGGAGAACCGGCGAATGCTGATCTTTTCTCCCATCGTGACGGAGAGCTCATCGGAGCGCTGCCGAATGGTTTTTTCGTCGCCCATGATCGACAACTGGTCGAGCAGGCAGGCCTGTTTCTGCCACTTCGCGAGCTTGCCCTCGACGATCTTTTCGATCGCGGCGGCCGGCTTTTCCTTGCCGGTGGCCTTGGCTTCCTCTTCGAGCTGACCTCGGTAGATCGCCTTGTGCGCCAGAATTTCGTTCTCCGGAATGTCTTCTTCGCTGACGAAAAGCGGTGCCTCGGCGGCCACTTGCATGGCGGTCTCCTCGACGAACTGCTGGAAGTCCTCGTTACGAGCTACGAAATCGGTCTGACAGTTGACCTCGATCAACACACCGACCCGGCCCACGCCATGAATGTAAGCGTGCACGAGGCCGTCTCCCGCGATGGCACCCGCCTTCTTGGCGACCTTGCTGAGGCCCTTTTTCTGAATGATCTCGATCGCCTTGTCTTCGTTACCTTCGGTTTCCCGAAGCGCGTCGCGACAGGACATCATGCCGGCGCCCGTGCGATCTCGAAGTGACTTCACCATGGATGCTGTGATTTCAGACATATTCCTATCTGTCGTGGGGCCTTAGGCCTGGGTCCCCGAAGGGGAGGGACCGCGCTTACGAGCAAACTCGACCTGCACTCCTTCGCCAGAGCCGTCGGGGGCTTGTGCACCGTCGTGCTGACTGAACTCGCGGTGGCGCTGCTGGCCTTCGATGCAGGCATCCGCAATGCGAGAAGTGATCAGCTTGATCGAGCGAATCGCATCGTCATTGCCGGGGATGACGAAGTCGATCAGGTCCGGATCGCAGTTGGTATCTGTAAGCGCGACGATGGGAATGTGAAGCTTTCGGGCCTCGCTCACGGCGATGTGCTCGTTGTTCGGGTCGACCACGAACAGAGCGGCCGGCAAGCCGTTCATCAACTTAATGCCGCCGAGGTACTTCTCGAGCTTCTCGGCTTCACGACGGAGTGACAGTGCTTCCTTTTTGCGGAGAGAGTTGATGCTGCCGTCTTCGACCTGTTGCTCGATGTCGCGCAAGCGGTCGATGCCGCCCTTCATGGTGCGATAGTTGGTGAGCGTCCCGCCCAGCCATCGACCGGTCGAGTAGAACTGCCCGGCGCGGGTCGCCTCTTCGTAGATGATCTCAGCCGCTTGCCGCTTCGTACCGACGAACAGGATGTGACCGCCACGCGAGACCGCATCGGCCACGAACCCGAAGGCGCGCTTGAAGAGCTCCGCCGTCTGGTCGAGATCGATGATGTGAATCCCATTGCGGACGCCGTAGATGTACGGGCGCATCCGTGGGTTCCAGCGCTTGGTCTGGTGGCCGAAGTGGACTCCGGCGTCGATGAGAGGGCGAAGGCCGATCGGCAGATCGCCCGATGCGACATCAGGACTTCCCAGGGCCGCCAGCTCTGGTGCTTCCTGGATCTCGTGAGTTGGTTCTGCCATTGCTCGTTTCTCCTTTCGGTTGCGCTGCCATCTCCCCAGTCGAACAACCCACGCGAGTAGCCTGGGCACCGGAACGACTGATCGAGCTAGGAGATGTGTGTGATTTCGGGGGGAAAAGCCCCTCCCGGCTTCCGGGGAAGCGGGGGCGGTATATCACGGGGGTCCCGAGGCGCCAGGCGGCGCGTGTCAGCGCCAGTGTCCGTGCCAGCGCCAGTGACAGCGACAGCGACAACGACAGCGACAACAGCGACAGCGACGGCGACGGTGGATCCTACCGCCAGATTGGGGGTTTCTTGGCTGAGGGGTCGTGGGCTCCGAGCTCTCGGGCCACCTCGACCACCTTCGCCGTGGCCCGCAACCCCTCCTCCAAATGCGGCGCCCACGGTCCCTCCGCCGCCCGCTGAGCTCCTTCTCGAGCGGCGGCGACAGCCGGATCGTCTCCCTCTAGTAGGTCCTCCGGCAGCTCGTCGTAGTAGCCTCGGAAGTCCGTCGTGGGGGCCAATACTCTTCGCAGGCCGTGCTGGCCGGTAAGCCATGCCTGTAGCCTCAAACAGGCATGTTCCCGCACTTCGTCGGAGCTCGTTTCATTGTCGAGCCCAAAGTCTGGAAGATCGAGGTTGTCCGCCCCTTCGATCAACGAGTGGCAAAGCTCGTGAAGGATCATTTGCGCCAGGCAGTCGTCCGGGTCGAGGGTGTCTGACGCACCGATGACCATCGTGCCTCGTCCGTCGGTCGAGGCATAGACCTCGCTCGATCGCTCGACACGGAACCCGACACGTTCGGCAACCGTCAACCAAATCGCGTCGAGCGGGTCTAGGTAGATGTGCTCAGGCTTGCGTTCCACGTCACAGCATTTTTCGAAACAGGTAGAAGAAGCGGTCTAGCACTCGGACGAAGAGCGGGCGACGCCTCCACTGCTCGTAGGAGATCCGCTCGGCCTGCTCGAGGTCCTCGTTGAAGCGCTGCTCCATCGCTCCGGCGACCGCAGCATCCTCAATGGCTGCAACGACTTCTAGATTGAAGCGCCAGGAACGATAGTCGAGGTTGTAGGTGCCCACGGTGCACCACTCGCCGTCGATGATCGCGGTCTTCGAGTGGAGAATCGAGCGTTGCCACTCGAAGAGCTTGATTCCGGCCTGCAAGAGACGGCCGTAGAGCCTTCGCCCGGCGCAGCGTGCCGGAACGGAGTCGCTTTTGCCGGGGATCATCACGCGAACGTCGACCCCACGTTTCGCCGCTTGACCGAGGACTCGACGGGTGCGCGCGTCAGGAATAAAGTAGCTGTTCGTGATGCAAACCGATCGTTTCGCGTTGGCGATGCGACTCAGGTACGCGCGTCGAATCGCGCGCCGCTCCCCGAAATAGTGGTTGGCGAGAACCCGCACGCGACTGCCCTTCTCTTCCGGGATCTCGACGACGGGCGGCGTGGAGGGCTTGGCGCCTAAAGCGGGTTCGACGATGCGTCGCCAACCATGAATGAAGATGTTCCGCATCTGTTCCACGGCGGGGCCTTCGATGCGGATGGTGTCGTCCCGCCAACCTTCGCCGCCCGCACTTTCCGGGGCCCACTCGTCCCCGAGATTGACACCCCCGGTGAATCCAACTCGCCGATCGACGATGAGGAGCTTGCGGTGGTCGCGGTTATTGACGACGCCGATCCGAAAGCGAGCCCGCCACGGGGCAATCGGGTTGTACTGCTCCACCTCGCAACCTGCGTCACGCATGCGCGCGAACATGCGGCCATCGCTCTGGATGCTCCCGACGGCGTCGTAGATTACGCGGACACGAAGGCCTGCCTCCGCCCGGGAAGAAAGTGCCTCCGCAAACTGGCGGCCGACCTGGTCCGAGCCAAACCAGTACATCTCCAGCAAGATCTCACGCTCGGCGGACTCTATGGCCTCCAGCATCGCCGGGAAGGCCTGCGCGCCATCGTGAAGCAACGTCACACGATTGCCCGAAACGAGCGTTTCGAAGCCTGCGGTCGAGCCGAAAATATTGCGCAGCTGACCGTATGCGTCACCGGTCGGAGCTATTCTCACACCACCTCATCCCTGTGTTATCGTCGGCCCCGATGAAAGCCGCACGCTGTCCGATTTGCAAGGACTGGCTTGACGGTGCCTATCCCATCGAAACCGAACGCACCGAATCACCATGGAGAGAGAACCGATGAAATACGTTGTCTTGTTCGTTGGCACCGCGTTGGTGCTCTCTTCGTCCGCATCGGCGCAGGAGGAGGGGGCCGTCGGCAGCGTAGAGGAGGCTTCGGCGGCGACCGAGACGGCGGCTCCGGCCGAGCCGGCGCCCGCGGCCGAAGAAACCGCTCCCCCGGAAGAAGAGAAGCGAAGTGTGTACTACAAGAAGACGCAAGGCTGGTTGTGGATGGAGGGCTTCGTCGGCCCGAGCGCATACGACCCCGACCAGTTCACTACTCTCGACCTCACAGGTGTCACCCCGAATGCGCCGAAACTAAACGGCCCCGAGTACGGCTTCGCGGTTGGTCTCGGTCTTGGGGGCTTCTGGCTCGGTGCCTTCTACCGGCAAGCAAACTACAGCGTGTACAAGCTAGCGAAGATCGGCCTGGATATTCAGGGGATCTTCCGTTTCATCCCGTATGTGCATCCGATGGTTCGCATTGATTTGTTCTACACCAAGACATTCGACGGCGACCCTTTTTCTGGCTTGACCAATACCAACGTCGACGGAGGTGGCCTCACGGTCGGCGCGGGCCTCCGCATTCCGATCATTCGCTGGATGTCCTTTGCCGCAACCTTTGATTGGTCGCTGATCGGCTTGGCTGTCCGAGGAGATGATACGAGCGGCCAGAGCGTGAAGTCCGGCGTGTTTGGTCAGCAGCTAGGCGCCACTTTTGCGCTCACGTTCCACTTCATCGGAGTCCGGAAAAACTGATAGGTGCCCGGACGCGCCTCATGTCGGGCGCTGGCTGGCTTCGTGCACGTGCTCGACGAGGGCGCGCGCTTGAGCGACCGACGCTTGGGGCATGATGCCGTGACCTAGATTGAAGATGTGGCCCGGGCGGCCCGCTGCGCTGTCGAGCACCTCGGACGCCTGCGCACGCAGCACCTCGGTGGACGCCAGGAGCGCGGCCGGATCCATGTTCCCCTGCAGACCCACGTCTTCTCCGAGAGCCGACCATGCGTCGTCGATCGAGATGCGCCAATCGATGCCGATCACGTCGCCGCCTGCCTCTTTCATCGCCGGATAGAGCGCCGGATTGCCGGTCCCAAAGTGGATCGCCGGGACGCTCTTCGGGAGCGCATCGAAGATCGCCTTCGTGTGCGGCAGCACGTAGCGGCGGTAGTCCGATGGAGAAAGGCACCCTACCCAGCTGTCGAAGAGCTGCACTGCTTGGGCCCCTGCGTCGATTTGAGCAACGAGATAGCCCGCGATGGCGTCGGAGAGCTTTTTCATGAAGGCATTCCACAAACCCTCGTCTCCGTACATCATCTTTTTCGTCTCGTAGTAGTTCTTCGAGCCGCCACCCTCGATCGCATAAGACGCCAACGTAAAGGGAGCGCCCGCAAAGCCGATGAGAGGAACTTTCAGCTCCTTCCGAGTGATTCGGATCGCATCCATCACGTACGAGAGCGACCCAGCGGCATCGATGCTCTCCGCCACTCCATCGACCTGAGCGGCGGTGCGAACGGGATTCAAGATTTTGGGCCCGGCATCGTCGGTGAACTCGAAACCGATGTGGAGCGGCTCGAGCACGAGAAGGATGTCCGCAAAGATGATCCCCGCATCGACGCCAAGCTGATCGACGGCGCGAACGGTCACCTCACACGCGAGCTCCGGCGTCTTGCAGAGCTCGATGAAGCTCACCTTCTCGCGGAGCGCCCGATACTCGGGCTGATAACGACCGGCCTGCCGCATAATCCAAATCGGCGTGTACGGAGTCGGCTCCCGCCGACAAGCCTGCAAGAACACACTCATCCGCGCAGGTGTAGCGCAAAACCCATTACATCGCGATGGGAGGATCGGAGCGGGCGCCCGTGACGAGGGCTCGAGTCTCCGACACCAAGAAAATCGAGCCGGCGACGACGACGAGGCCGTTCGGTCCGGCGGCTCGTTTCGCTCGAGCCAGGCCGTCGCGAACACTTCGCGCCACCGTGCCTTTTCGGATCCTGGAGAAGCGATGGGCGCTCTCGGCTCGTCGCATGTTTGGTGTCGCGTAGACGCGCCGGGCCACTCTGTTGTCGAATGCTTCAAGCATCCGGCGATGGTCCTTGTCTTTCATCGTCCCAAACAACAGGACGACACGCCCGGGAAACGCCAAGTCATCCAGGTAGGCGCCCAGCGTCCTGCAGCCATCCGCGTTGTGCGCGGCGTCGAAGAGAAACGCCGGTTGACCCGAGCGCCATTCGAGTCGCCCGGGCCATTTCGCGCGGCGTAGACCTTGGCGGATATGCGTCTCCGAAATATCAAAAGCGCTTTCGCCTAGCGTTTGGATCGCGGCTAGTGCGCACGCGGCGTTGTCTCCCTGATAGCGGCCACGGAGCCCGAGTCGTAAACCGCTCCATTCCTCATCGTTCACCCGCACCGACAGCGTGCCGTTATCCCAACGCGACTCGAAGTCCTCATCAATCCATCGGAGAGGCGCTCCGACCATCTTTGCGCGACGCCGAAGCGCACGCTGCGCGCTCTTGGCTCGGGCGCCAACGATACAGGGCACACCCGGCTTGAGCACGCCAGCCTTCTCGCCGGCGATCTTCGACAGAGTGTCGCCGAGAATGCGCTGGTGCTCGAGGCTGATGTTCGTGATGACCGAAACCTCGGGCGTCACGATGTTGGTCGCGTCGAGCCGGCCGCCTAGACCCACTTCGAGGACGACTACCTCGCACTCGGCATCTCGAAACGCTTCGAAGGCAAGCAAGGTCGTGTATTCGAAGAAGGTGAGGCGGGGAAGTCTGGTATCCATCCGAAGCTCCTCGATCCGTCGGGCCGTCTCTTGCTCGCTGATCGGTCGACCGCCGATTTGAACTCGCTCTACGAAGCGCTGCAGATGCGGGGATGCGAACTGCCCCGTGCGGTAGCCAGCGGCTCGAAGCACGGCTGCAACCATGGTCGCGACGCTCCCCTTCCCGTTCGAGCCGGCCACGTGCACGTAGCAAAGGTCGCGCTCCGGATTTCCACGGACCTTCGCGGCCTGCACGATGCGCTCGAGCCCGAGCTTGATGCCGCGTGACTCCAAGCCATAAAGCCACTGCAACGCTTCCTCGTATCGAGTCACCCTGACAGATACTCGACGATGCGGGCGATGTTGCCTCGCATGTCCTGGCGCTTGGAGATCATGTCGATCATGCCGTGCTCAAACAGAAATTCGGCACGTTGGAAGCCCTCCGGAAGCTTCTGACGGATGGTGTCTTCGATGACGCGCGGACCCGCGAAGCCGATGAGCGCGCCGGGCTCTGCAATGTTGACATCGCCTTGAAGCGCAAAGCTTGCCGCCACGCCGCCTGTCGTGGGGTTGAGCAACACGCTGATGAACGGCGCCCCGGCCGCACGGACTTTCGTTCGCGCTGCGAGCGTCTTGGCCATCTGCATCAACGAGAGCGAACCCTCCTGCATGCGCGCGCCT